>Ga0157369_10000343_pt1 | contig 61648 bp, 75 predicted proteins | sample C25metaG_FD_113461 | JGI IMG/M metagenome (GOLD analysis project Ga0157369, IMG submission 113461) | Corn rhizosphere microbial communities from Kellogg Biological Station, Michigan, USA - C2-5 metaG | ecosystem: Host-associated > Plants > Roots > Rhizosphere > Soil | place: USA: Michigan... | reverse complement strand
GAATCGGGATAGTTAATTTCTGCCCGCTTCCGCCTGGTCTCCTCTGCGATAGAGCGAGCGTGGAGGTAGCATGCGCTTGGGTTTGGCCAGTGCGGTTTGACGATCGCCTGAGAACGGTACTCGGCTCGCCGGCTGACGATGCGCGCGACCGCGCGGTCCGATGGCGGCAGCTCGTCGAGTTGCTTGCCCGCGACCCTGGCACTGCGCCTGCCGAGCTGCTGGACGAAGCGCTCGAAGAAATCCGCACCGGTGCCGCAGCGGTGGAAGAACAGGTGCGAATGGCAACCGCACGCGCCATCGCGCAGCTTCCGCTGCCGCTGAAACTCATCTCGGTCTTTGCTGCCGACCGAATGTCGGTTGCGGCCCCGATCTTGGCCTCCGCCCGTCTGACTGCCTTCGAATGGGGCGAAGTCCTTGCCCACGCCAGCAGCGAGTGCCGCCGCTTCATCCAGGCGCTTCGCTCTGACCCGGAAAATGGCCACGCGCCACCGCCGCCCGCGCGGGAGCCGGATGTCCAGCATCAGCCGATCCCGTCGATAAGCGAAGTCGTGGCCAGGATCGAACGGCTGAGACAATCACGCGAGCCGGTCCTTCAAACCGAACGCAACGACGACCAGAAAAACGAGGCCCTCGCCGTCGCACGGCTATTTCGCTGGGAAACGGATGAAAATGGCCAGATCGCCTGGGTAGAGGGCGTGCCGCGAGGTCCGTTGATCGGCCGGTCCATAGCCCACTCTGGCGACGAAGGTGCCGTCGATCGCCAGATCGAGCGGGCTTTCGCCGCAAAAATCCCTTTTCACGACGCCAGGCTGGAGCTGACTGAAGGCACCGTCATCGAAGGCGTGTGGATGTTCAGCGGCAGGCCGGAATTTGACGCGGCAACCGGCAGATTTTCGGGTTACAGAGGGGTTGCCGAACGAGATGCCGGACTCCCTGAGACGGAAGTAGCGGCGGAGAGTGATCCGGCCGATCCGGATTCTCTGCGCGATCTCGCTCACGAGATCAGGACCCCATTGAACGCGATTATTGGGTTTTCGGAGATAATCAGCGGCCAATATCTCGGCCCCGCACACCATCCTTACCGGGAACGTGCTGCGGAAATCGCTGCCCAAGCTCACCTGTTGCTCACCGCAATAGAAGACCTCGATTTTGCCGCGAAGCTCAATTCCGCACCGGAAGGCCGAGAGACCGAGACTCACCTCGGCGCCTTGGCCGAACGCGTGATTCCCTCTCTTCGAGAGCTGGCCGGCGAGCGTCAGGTCGGCATCGAAGCATCGAGATCTACCCGTGACCTCACTGCCGCAGTGAATCCCGAGTTGGCCGAGCGGCTGGTGCTGCGCATGTGCACCGCCGTCATTGAACGCGCGACAGCGGGCGAATCTCTTCGGCTGTCGGTCGATAACGGCAATGGCGACTGCCGAATTTCGATCAGCCGCCCAAAGGCGATGCTAGGCCTCACGGAGGCCGAACTATTCGGATCGGCGGATGAGATGCCGCGAGATTCGTTCACCTTGCGTCTCACGCGCGGGCTCGCCCACATCGCCGGCGCCCGGCTGGCGGCATCTGAGTCGGAGCTCTCGCTGGTTTTTCGCAAAGCGCCGCTTGGCGGCGACGGACACGGCGTCTATTTCTGAGCCGGCCGGTGAGGGCCTGTAGCTCAACGGTAGAGCCGGCCGCTCATAACGGCTAGGTTGGGGGTTCGAATCCCTCCGGGCCCACCACACGAAGCGCACGGGATTAGCGTCAGCTAATGCTGAGACGCTGAGTGTCGGCCAGCCTCGCGAAGCGAGGACTGACGTCACGCGATTCACTCGCGTGACGGCCTTGGTCCAAGGTTCAAAGTGGAAGCGCCGTCACGGAGTAAATCCGTGACGTCGATCGACACCGCTTCGCGGGTCGTCGGCCGGCTTTCGCTGGCTCTTCGCGCAGCTTGCGATTGCTCTGCAATCGCTTCGCTGCACTCGGCAGCTCAAGCGATGGTCGGGGAGACAGGATTCCAGGTTCATCCGCAAGCACTGGATATCACAGCGGAAAAAATTTTTCGGTGCCCTGCCTTCCAACAAAGCTACCAAGCTTCAGTTCCGGCGGGCCGTCAGGACATCGTCACCCGGCTTCGGGTCCTCGTATCCCATTGGATTTGCAACCCATCGGTCGATGTCACTTCGGGCGAACGCCACCCTTCGCCCTCCGAGGCTGATTGGCTTGGGGAATGTCCCCGCGGCCACCCGCCTGTAAATGGTGGCGCGGGATAGGCTCGTCATGTGGGTCACAATCTTCATCGGAATGAGCAGGGCATCACGGGACATTGGTGTCTCCCAAGGACAAGGCGTCATAAATTGCGCTGACGCATGAGGATCAAGAGCAGCAGAACTTCCCTGCCCTTACCTGCCTCGTAAAGACATGTCCGGGCACCAAAGAGCTTGGGTCACAACCCGATTCCATGCTCACGCCCTCGCGTTCGTCCAATCATCTCGCCGAGCGTCTGGCCGAGGTTGCGATCAGGCAGTGCTATTCCTCCCAAGGTCAACTTGCGCTGTCGGAGAATCGATTCCACCTGCGGGTCGCGCTCCAGCGATTTGGCCATGCCGATCATTCGATCGGCGACGCGGTTGGCGCGGCTGGTCTCATGGTCTCGGAGTAGTAAGCGGCGCTGGCGGTCGAGTGCCTGCCAGCGCCGGACGAACACGTCGGCCCTGAGCTCCGGATTCACCCGCATCTCATTCTCCAGCTGCATCGCTTTGAGCGCAGCTTGCGTTCGACCATTCGCTGCCTCGGCGATGAGGCTCGGCTCGTTGGCAAAGGCCTTTTCCAGGTCGAGTGCTGCGTTCGGACGGATTTGATCGAGCGCTGCCCTGCTCGCTTTGAACTCCGTTTTCTGCTCGACCGTGAATGGCTCCTCAATCGATTTGGCGAAGCGCATGGCACGCACGATCCGGCCATGGCGCGCGACGGCCGATGGGAGGTGGGGCGCTTCGGCCACGGCATAGTCCGCCGCCATATCCTTGGCGCGATCGCGGGCGAGTGTCCTGACCAGCTGGCCGTTATCGGCAAAGTCGTCCTGCCCGTAATGCAGGCTTACCGCTTCTCGGTGCCGTGACAGCCCAACATAGGCGGCGTGCCGGTCGAGACCTGGGGTCGCGAGCACATAGACGCGATCGACAGTCACGCCTTGGGTCTTATGAATCGTGGCTGCATAGCCGTGATCGACTTGGGCATAGTCCTTGATGTCGAACGCAACCGCACGGCCATCGTCGAGCATCACCACCATGCGTGACGGAGTGATGCTCTCCACCCGGCCCAATGATCCGTTCTTCACGCCCAGGCTTCGCTCATTCCTGAGGAACATGATGCGGTCGCCCTGCGCGAACTCCCGTTCTCCACGCTCGGTATTGACTGTGACCTCCTCGCCGAGCTCGCCGGCGGCGCGCATACGCTGCCGCGCGGCCAGGTTCAGGGTGCGCACCTCGTCATTGGTGTGGGCAAGGATGATTCGGCTATCGTTGGGGGACGCTTCACGCTCTCGGCTCCAGCGATCAATCAGATCGGCGCGTGCAGCCTCGCGTGTTGGCGCAACATGGATCGAATCTCGCTTCGTATAGGCCTCAATCGCCTCCGCAGTCCGTCCGGTCGCCAGCTGCCTCGTTGCGTCGCGCTGCCAATCCTCGCGCTGCCGGCGAACCTCCGTGATCTCCCTCGCGCCGTGACGCTCAGCGATCGCTCGGAAGGCGGCGCCAGCTTCGATCGCCTGGAGCTGCTCGGGATCGCCGACCAGCACGACTTTGGCGCCACGCTTCTCGCCTTCGGAGATGATCCGCTCCATCTGCCGCGAGCCGATCATCCCGGCTTCATCGATCACCAATACATGACGGTCGGTGAGGAGCTCCCGTCCCTGGCCCCATTGATGCTCAAGGCTGGCGAGCGTGCAGGAGGCGATGCCAGAGCCACTCTCCAGATTATCCGCAGCGATGCCGGACAAGGCCGTACCCTGGACCCGATAGCCCGCACCCTCCCAGGCTTGTCGCGCGACCGAGAGCATCGTCGACTTACCCGTTCCGGCACAGCCGATCACATTGGCAAGATCCGGACCTTTAAGAATATGATCCAGGGCTGCCTGCTGTTCTCTTCCCAAACGAAGCTGAGGGCTTGGCCGTGCGGGGGCTGCCCGCCCCTCCCCCGCACGGCCAAGCCCGTGATGATGTCGCATCGATAGCCGATCGCCGGCCTGGCTCAGACGCCGCTCGACTTCGATCATCGAACGGCTGGTGAAGCGTTCTTTGCCTCGCCCATCGCGGCCTAGTCTGACGAACTCGGGCGAGGCTCGGACCGCCGCCATCACCCGATCGAACTGCTCATGGCCGTCGCTGTGCCGATGCACGAACATCGCGAGATCGCGCGTCGTGAACGTCGCCTGGCTGTGCGTGATCGTCTCGAGTGCCAGCGCCGGGTTGGCGAGCAGCTTCTCGCCATTCGCGCGGGCAATGTCCCGGTGTTCGGCGACGCGCTCCGACGCGAGCCCTTGGCTTACCATCCGCGATGCAGCGGGACCGATCTTGTTCTGCGGCTCTAGGCCGATGCCCTGGGCCTCAAGCGATCGGTGATCGACGCGGGCGTCGATATCGAGTTCGGCTAGGCGCGCATTGACATGATCGGCCCAGGCTTCGCGCCAGTGCTCCAGCAGGTCCATCCGATTCCAGTCGCGCACTTTGGCGTCGAAGCCGTTCTCGTCCACCGCTCGCATCGTCAGCATCACGTGCGCGTGGGGTTTGGGGTCGCCGTCGGTTCCGACGGCTCCCGTGAGCGAAGTCGAAGCGTCCCAATGCACGTTGAGGTCTGCGATCATGCCGCGAGCGACGAACTCGCGGGCCACGAAGTCGCGCGCGAGCCGGATGCCTTCGGCCTGATCGAGCTCGCGCGGCAAGGCGAACTCGACTTCGCGAGCAAGCTGCGCGTCCTTGCGCACCTCCGCTGCCTCGACTGCGTTCCACAATGTGGCGCAGTCGGCAAAATGCTCCGGCGCCCCCTCGGGCAGCATCACTTCGGAGTGGATGACACCAGCCTTGTTGGTGAAGTCGTGGTGGCGATCGATCCGCTGATCATAGAGCCGGGACGCCGAACGATAGGCGGCGGCCGCGAGCGCGCTCGACCCGGTCGCCCGTGAAATCACTTTTGCCGAGAAATGGTAGATCGCCATCTTGGGCGAGCGTCTGCGCTTCAGCTCGCCCGGCTTACAGTACCTCTCCGGTGCACGTCGAAACGACGTATAAGCGCGCCCTCAAATCTTTTAATGATTTTCGGGACGGCGTTGTTCCACTTTGTCTCGCACTATTTGCGCCGATCGAAACGGTCACTAAGTGGATGCGCTCCAAATACCATAGAAGCAACATGCGATGCGCAAAGTTCGCGATTTCGAGGCGGAGCTGAAAGCGCTTTCCGACAAGCAAAGGACGCTCAAAGCCAAGCGCATTCAGCAGCTGGGCGAACTCGTGCTGGCGACGGGCGCAGAGGCACTTACGATCGAGCAGCTCGCCGGCGTGTTGCTCGAAGCTGTCGAAGCCAAAGCCGAGGCAAAGGAGGCGTGGCGAGGGCGCGGCGCTGCATTCTTTCAACAGCGCTCCAAGGCTAGTCGCGGAGCTGCTCGCCGCGATGCCCGCGATCCGAACCAGTTTGAAGCGGGCGGCCAGTTCGCGCAATCGGCTCCTGATCAAACGCGCTCGTGATGATCAGCGGGAATGGGTGGTGAAGCGGCGTGAACGAACACGGCAGCTGATCGAACTCGGCGGGCTCGTTATCAAAGCCGGGCTGGTCGAGCTTACCGGCGATGATCGCGCCACGCTCTATGGTACGTTTCTTGCAGCCGCGACAACCCTGCGTGGCGAGAAGCGCGAAGAAGCGCTTGCACAATGGCGGCGGCGCGGCAAGCGCGCGTTCGAGGCCGAGGCACGAGCTAACGATGTGCAGAACAGTAGTTCATTAACCTAAGTATCCACTGGAGCACAGGACCACAGTCGGCTGAGCTTCGAACCCGTTTGATCGAGGCGATCATCACCAGTGCGAGCCTAGCCCGTTATTGTCTAATTGATCCGGCAACTGCGGTCCGGGTGACGGGAATACTTTAGGCAGTTCTCGATCGCTCTCTTGGAAGACGACGTTACCGATTCCCATTGCCAATAACTGCAATGGAGAAATGGAATGTCAGTGTTGAAGAAGCTGAAATTGTCGAACGCCAGCCCGATGCATTTTGTCGACGCGAAGCAGACTGCACGTGCCAAGCTGCTTCGATACCTGACCGAGCCGAAGGCGCTCGCTCAGGCTGAGCTTGAGGGTCGAATTTATACTACAACCAAGATGGTTTTCCGTACCGGTGAGAACGGTGAACGGGTCCGCGCCGAAGCGCCGCGTCATGTCCGGCGCGGCTGGTTCCGAGATGCCTCTGGTGTTCTCTTTTTTCAGATCAGATATGGCAACAAGCCACTTGCTTTGGCTAAGGGGATGACTGCCATAGAGGTCGGCAATCTCGATGCTCTTCCGCCAGTGCTGGAGACGTTGATGGAGGCTACGGCCGCAGGAGAACTCGACGAGCCTCTTGCGGCTGCAGCCTCAGAGCGCCGCGCAAATTTTAGAAAACAGAAGGTCGCAGTGGCTCAATAACAACTACTGCGGCGGGACGGCTGCACCGGCATAGGGATCGTAGGCTTTAGGTGGCAGACTGGTGGGTGCCGGCGGGGGTGGAGAAACCTGGGGTGGGATGGCCTGTGCCGCCGAAACCTGCTGCCCTTCCAGGCTGTTCGCTCCCCCGGCGATGCCTTGAGCGATTGCGGAGGCGCCGAAGATGATGAAGCAACCGATCGCCACCTGTGCAGCTCGACGTATATCGATGCGGCCGGTCAGCATCAGAAACCCGATTGAGGCTACAGCGATCAACGCGACTGTTGTGGCTATGGGGCCGAGCAATACTGACTGCATCCAATAAAGGGCGGCTGCGATCGGGTAGGTCACTCTTCCGGCAATTCTTGTCCTTTGTGACCAAGCGCCAACGCTGTGACGACGTCGCCTGTGTCGTGATCCGTCCAACACATGAACCTGCCGGTCATCCGAGACGGTTTGCCCCTGATCTGCTCGAGATCCAGCCGGGCAATCAGACCGAAACTCGGCGATCGGGTTACGTAGGTCCTGGCGACGTTAAACTCATTGGAAATTCTAGAGATTTTAAATTTAGCGATACACTGCCCCTCGGTGCGGACATCTGTTGCCTTTATTTCCTCAGTGCTGGGATCTAGCGGCGGCGCGATGATCATAGGAGGTCCCCCAGATATAATAAGCAAACCTACTAGAGAGTCGAGTAACACGTATCAAAATCCACGATAAGTACCTGGAGGGTAATAGATGGGCGGCCCCTGCCTAGGCACGACTACGACGATTCCAGTCGCTTGATCCTTAAATATGCGTGGACGCAGCGGGCTGTTCGGCGGTGATGAGGCGGCTTCGTGACACGCCTCAGCCTCCATGTGGCATTGCAGCAAGACGTTTCCGAGGTCTCCAGGCAAAGCCGTCATTCTACCGTTTGCTCGGCACGCCATTTCCTGCGCCGTGCAGGCATGCAGATTATCGTTCGCGAAGCTCGGGATATTTTGCGCTAGCTGAATGTTCGGGCCGGCTACGTACTGGTAGTTGTGGATCCGTTGCCCGGTCACCACAATGCTGCCCGGCGGCGGTGTCGAACCTGGCTGTCCGTCGTTGCAGTCCTTGCATTCCCAGTGGCCCCGTGTCGCATCCGCCTCGTTTAATAGCGATTCTGCATCCTCTGACTCCCACAGCGCCTGACTCAACTGACGCATCATGTCGCCGGCTGAGTACATGGCCTCGCTGCTGCGCATTTGACTCAATATGGCGTCGGCCTTCATTTTCTGGATCTGCTCCGCGGTGGGCGTGTACTTGCCGCTCGGATCGGTCCCGTTCACCGGATCATTGTGGGTGTAGGCATACCAGTTCATCCCATCGCCGTAGCCGATCGGGTCGGTCTGCATGAACCGGCCGAGGGTGGGCGAGTACATCCGGGCCTTGTAATAATACATGCCGATCTCGGGCAGGTATGCTTGTCCGGTATACTGGAACCGGCCCTGGTTGGCTGAACCTGGGATTCCATATTCGTCGTAGCTGTTGATCCCGATGAGGTTCCCGCCGGTGTCAGCGAGTGAAATGATCGAGCCTCGTTCATCGGCGTGGAGCATCTTCGGGCCCGAGCCATCCCATTGCACCAGCGGCTCGTCGGCGCCTGGACCCCAGATGAACTCGCGCAGCCAGTTGCCCGAACCATCCGTCTCGACAATGTCGTGGTCGCCATCGTAGATGAATCGGGTCGTCCCCGATGGTGCGCTGATCTGCCACAACCGCCCCAGTGGATCGTAGCTCAAAGTGGCCGTGTGTGCGCCGGATACCGAGGTCAGTCGGTTCTCGGCATCGTAGCTGTAGGTGTTGGCCCCGTCGGAGGCGAGATTGCCATCGCCGTCGTAAGTGAAGCTCCCGCTGGTGGTTGCGCTATATTGGTTTAGGCCGTTGGTCGTGTAGCCGCGGTTGACGTTGTAATTGCCGGTGAACGCATAGGCATCGTTGCTGCTGGTCGCGCTTGTCAGCTGCGCCGCCGGATTATAAGCGAAGGACTTGGTGACATCCCCGGCCGTGCCCGCGAGATCGTGGGTCAGCGAAGTCAGACGGTCAATCGCATCATAGCCATAGGTCGCAGTAGAAGTGGTCCCGGACCAGGTGTAGTTCACATTGCTTCGGCGGCCCTGATTGTCATATCCGATCTGTGCCAACCCCCCGATCGAGGTCATGCGATTGAGACCGTCGTAGGTAATACCGGCGCCGTAGCCAGCAACATTCACGGCCACCAACGTCCGATTACTCGCAAGATCGTAGGACGAACTCACAATGCGGGCAGTCCCATCCATGTTGCTGCTCGATGAGGTCAGCCGCGAGAGAGCGTCATAGGTATTGGTGATGCCGAGACCGTTGCTCGCAAATGTAGCGCTCAGCATCCGGCCAAGATTGTCGTAGCTGTAATTGACCGTCGGCACCGCGTTGCTCTTGGAGGTCATCCGGTTGAGCGCGTCGTAGGTGAACTGGAACAGCTGACTACGGCGGTTGCGGTAGGCAATGAGGTTGCCGTTCCCATCGAAGGCGAACTGTTCATTGTCGGACGAGTTGCTGGTCCCCGATCCCACCGTTGGATTTGGGTATTCGATGATTCCCACCCGGTCGAACCCGTCATAAATATAGGTGGTCTCGTTGTTCTGGGCATCCGTCGCCGTCTGCACGAGACCGTTGTTGGTGTAGGTCAGCGTGCGTTCGTTGGCTGCGTCCCCCGTGCCCACACTCTCCTGCACCTGAGTCACTTCACCGGCATTGTCATAGACGGTTTGAGTGATCCGATCGGGCCCGTAGCTGCCCTGCGAGGACAAGGTGCAAGCGCTGGAGGGAAGCGCTCCGTACACGGCGGGGTTCATCCGGATTGCCGAGCATTGCGGCCGCCCATCGGCGTCGTAGCTGGTCTGGGTCAGCGCATACGCGGTGCCGCCGGCGGAGAGCTTGCTCGTGATCGGGCGATAATAACTGTCGAACCCGACATCGACCGTCTGTAGCGAGGAGAAGTTGGCCCAAGCGGTGTCGCTCTGGTCGGTGACGGTGCCGACCTCCTTCTTCACCACCTGCCCATCGGGGTTGTAGGTGATCCGGGTCGCGCGGTCCGGTTGGCCGTTGCCGGGATTTGGAGAGATGGTGCCGACTACCTCACGGTCCGCGTCGTAGAGGGTGCGCATGGTGTCGGCGCTGCCGGGAAGCGGCCCGTCGACATAGATGGGATTGCCCAGGTTGTCGTAAGTAACCGCGGTCGTCGCAGCGAGCGCTCCGGTGCCATCGCCGGAGGTGGTGGAGACCGGCAGAAGGTTGTTCGCGGTTCCGGCGGACTGCGGACCATAAGAGACGGTTGTCTTGGTCTCATCTGCCGTTCCGGCGCAGCTCGCAGTCGTTTGACAGGCCGACGTCGCGGTCAGCACATAGACATTCTGGCCGGAAGCGGCCGGTGAACCGCCGCTGGATTGCTTATAAAAGGCCTGGAGCGGCGTGTAGGTGTATCGCGTCTGCGGCTGGATGCCGTTCGGCCCTGCCGGAGACGTTACCGTCGCCACCCCGCCGCTGTTGGGATCATATGTGTAGCTGGTGACGTAGCCTCGACCATCTGTCGTGCTGGTAGGCTGGTTGCACGTCTTCGGATTTGAACAGGTCGAAGGATAGACGGCGGAGGTAACGATATTGGGGAGGCCCGATCCCGCCTTCGCGACATTGGTGACGCTGGTGACATTGCCACGGGCGTCATAGGCATAGCTGCTGTAATTGCCTTCAGGCGCGGTGATCGTCTGAACTTCCAGCGATCCGTTATAGGTCTCGCTCGTCGTATGACTGAGCGGATCCGTCTTCGACTTGATGAGCAAGTTCGTGAGATCGAACTTGTAGATCCATTGATGGCTGAGCGCGTCGGTGACCGTCGTCGTGCGTATGTTGTTGGTGGTGTCGTCCGAGTAGGAATAAGTGGTCGTGACTCCATCCCTGGTCAGCGATTGAACCCGGCTGTTCGCGTCATAAGCGACACTCAGGTCGGCGCTGCCGTGGCCAGGCAGAAGCATTGTCGCCAGCCTGCCGGATCCATCGTAGGTGAAGCTGGTGCTGCGGCCGGCCGTGTCGGTGTACGTATTGCCGCTGATGGTCAGCGATTGAGAGGGATTGCTCGGGGTGCAGCTGGTCGCCGTTGGATCACAATAGTCGGTGCCAAGATTGACGAGGGTGATCTTTGTCCTGAGGAACCAGTTGTTGAGGTCACCGGTCGTGGTCGCCGTGTCGCCGGCATATTTGATGTGAAGCAGGTAGCCTAAGTTGCTGCGGATCGATTGAAGGCGCGAGAAGGTCTTGTAGACCGGATAGCATTGGCCGCCATAGGGCGGGCAAATCAGCTGCACCTGAACTGATGCTGTTGTGCGCGTGTAGGTGAGAGTTTCGCCGTTCGGCCGGGTGAGGCTGGTGATGAGGGTCGTACCCTCGTCGCTTATGACGTTGGGTGAGGTGAAGGTCGCGACGGTGCCGTCGCGAGCCGTATATGTGTAGTTGCCAGCGTTGTAGGTCAGCGTTGAGCCGTCCGGGATTTTGGGCGTGTAGGTCGTGCCCGAAACCGTGAAATCCTCGGACGACGTACCGATCGTGACGGTGGCGACCGAGCCCGACGAAGTCACCGATCCTCTGGTTGAATCCCAGCGCGACGTGTCCGTTATGATTCGCGAGTATCCCAGGCTCGATCCCCCGGAGCCGATGGAAACCGAAACCGGGGGCAAGACGAGACTGCCGCGCGAAAGGTCGACACCGTTGCCGTCGACGGTCTGAATCATCGGCGGGGCCGGAATCTGCGCCACTTGCGCCAGCGCAGGCGACGCCAGCGCCGTCGTCGCCAGAAACGCACCGATCGCGAGACTCTTCTTCGTCAGTCTAACCATGTTCTGCTTTGCCCCCGAGGAAAGGAATGTCCCGAGCGGGCATGCACCGGCCGTCATCAGATCAGATCGGCAACGGGTGCGAATGCCCGCTCGCTTCGATCAGTGCGATGCGCCGGTGGTGGTCACCTGGCTGCGGTTGTTCGCCTTGTCGTAGGTGTAGGTTGTGGTGACGCCGTTGTTGGCGGTGCCGCTGTGGACGACCTGGATCAGCCGCCCTCGTGAATCGTAGCTGTAGGTGATGGTCTCGGCCGCATAGGCAGCGGCACCGACAGCAAGCAGAATGACCAAAGCCAGAAATTTGCGCATGCTCGACCTCGCTTTAATAGCGAGTTCGCAAATCAAGCGATCACGTTGCGGGAAACCCGCAACGGACCGAGCAGACCGTTGCTTTACTGAACCCCCGAAGACGCCGAGCTTATGATGTTATCAATATGCGTCAACATGAATTATTTTACATGTGAATCGCGTTTCTATATCAACAGGTTGGCAGATCGGGATCGCCTGCCGTTCGCCATGACCACACCTCCGACTCGGAGTGGCCCCTGGGAGAATCTGGTGTTCGCCGCTTCGGTGAACTGCTTCCCACCAATTTTGCAATGACCCCTCGTCACGAGAATGAATGCAGGCCGGCACCGGGCTGCGTTGACGTGTCACCATTTAAGCCCTCTCCCCGGCCCCAACCGATCCACTCCGGCAGGGCCTGGGCGAGCGGCCGATGAAGATTGGCAGGCGCTCCCAAATCCTTGCTTCTGTTGCGAAGCAGGGATTCGACGTGGGGAGCTACTTCGGTCGTTCCCGGAGCCAATCGTCGGGTACAATTTGCGCGGTTTGGTGCAGGTATGTGGCCGACGTTCGCGGTGGTACTGCTGAACACTTGAGTGGTCACAATAACTGCGCCGACATCCTATCAAGCGCACTGAATCGTAAGGCTCATTGCTTCTGCCGTCTGAAGGTAATCAGCCCACCAGTTCATCATTCTTCGGCGGTGATCCAGGTAGCGGGCTGAGTTGTAAGCGGCGCGCACGCCACGCGGAATGTGCGCCAACTGCATTTCAATCCAATCGGAAGAGAACTCACCTGACTCGTTGAGCACTGTGCTGGCAAGGCCGCGAAACCCATGCACGGTCGCCTTACCTCGCAGCCCCATGCGGTACATGATGTCGAGCATTCGATTCTCGCTGATCGTGCCTGACTTACTAGTTGCCACTGGGAAGAGATAGCTGCTCAGGCGCTCATTTCCGACGGCCAAGAACGGATTGATCGGTCGGATCTCGTCTAGGAGCTTTATCGCCTGCGGCGGCAACGGCACCACATGCTCGGTTCGCATCTTCATACGGTGGGCTGGGATTCGCCATAGTGGCTCCGGCCCGTCCAAGCCTTCAAACTCGCTCCACTCGGCAAAGCGGGTCTCTTGCGTGCGGACCATGGTGAGGATGGTCCAGCGCAGCGCCAGGTGGCTCATGTGCTCGCCTTCATCCTTGGCAAGTTTGGCAAAGAACGCTGGCAGGTCCCGCGCCTCTACCTTGGCCCGGTGCCGGGTCGGGGGCTTGCGTTTCATCGCGGGCGCAATGTCCCGGGTCGGATCAGCAGTGCACTTGGCCTCGGCAATGCCGAAGCGAAAGACCTCGCCGCAATAGTTTCGCACCCGATGAGCCATGTCGATCGATCCACGGTCCTCGATCTTTCGGATCACCCTGAGCATGGTGGCAGGATCGATCTGCGAAATTCCCAAGCTGCCGATCTCTGGGAAAATGTCTGTCTCGAGCCGTACTTTGATCACTCGGGCGTAGCGAGGCGACCAGGCACGCGCGTTGGCGGCCATCCAGGAGCGCGCGACCGATTCGAAACTGTTTTCCTCGGCAGCGCGTGCCCGGCGCTTGCCCTCTTTGCGCGCCATGCTCGGATCGATACCTGATGCGAGCAAGGTCTTGGCTTCATCGCGCCACTTGCGTGCCGCGGCGAGCTTAACATGCGGATAGCGACCGCCAGAAAGCGTCTTCTGCTTGCCAGCGAATCGGTAGGACAGCCGCCACAACTTGCTGCCATTTGGCTCAACAAGGAGGAAAAGGCCGCCGCCATCCGCCTTCTTGAGTGGCTTGCCGGAGCTGCTGAGCGCCTTGATCTCTACGTCGGTAAGCATGTTGGTAAGATAGCAGCCAGCACCGCTTCTACCAACACATCTGCCAACCGAAGCGCTGTGCTACCAACAAATCTCATGGGACGTCAGCAAGCTTCAAAACTCGATTTCTAAACTCTAACGCCTTGGTTTGGTTAACATTTTGATACAACATGGGTCATTTATAGGCAAAAAGTTGGTCGGGGAGACAGGATTCGAACCTGCGACCCTCTGCTCCCAAAGCAGATGCGCTACCAGACTGCGCTACTCCCCGGACCGGTGACGCGGACTCGTTTTCTCGCCCGCGAGGCGCCCGTTAGCAGCGCTTTGCGCCGAAACCAATCAGCCAGCTTTGTTCGTCGTTTTATTGTCGTCGCTGTTGTTGGTGGTCTCGATCTTCACCGAGCTGTTTTGCAGCTTGTCGCCGGTGTTCTTCACGTCGCTGCCAATATCGTTGGCGACGTTTTCAGTTGTGTTGACGACAGTGTTAGCCGCGGCCTGGGCAGCTTCGGAATTGTACTGCACCGTCACCGAGTTATTAGCGCCATTGGTGCTGACGTTGCAGGCTCCGAGGGCGAGCAGCGGCAGAATAGCGAGAGTAGTGCGCATCGATGGGGTCCTCCGAGATTTGCAGCTGTAACGCGGCTGCCTCGTTTCGGGTCCGGTCAGAGTTGGCCTGACCCAGCACAACCTTGACGAGCGCCACGCGTACGCTCACTTGCCCGCCATCGGGCGGTTAGCTCAGTTGGTAGAGCATCTCGTTTACACCGAGAGGGTCGGCGGTTCGAGCCCGTCACCGCCCACCAGAATCTGATCCAACAACATCCCCAAATGTCTTTACAAATGGTGTGAAACTGCCATATTCTCGGTTATGGCTGTCCCGCTTGGTTCCACCAGTTCCCGCTACATCCCGCGAAATTGGGGGCCTTTTTTGGGGGCCTTTCGAATCGGATTAAAAAAAGGCCCCCAGATATGGCTTTGACCGCTACCGCTGTCCGGAACGCGAAGCCTCGCGACAGATCTTACAAGATGGGCGATGCCATGGGCTTGTTCCTCTTGGTCGAGCCTTCAGGCGGTAAGCTTTGGCGAGTGAAGTACCGGGTGGACGGGCGCGAAAAGAAGCTTGCCATCGGTCGCTATCCCGAGATCAGCTTGGCTGAGGCTCGCAAGCGTCGAGACGAGGCGCGCGAGCAACTCGCCGCAGGCACGGATCCCTCCCGCGAAAAACAGCAGGAGAAATACCGGGCCAAGGTTGCCGCAGCGAACACCTTCGGCGATATCGCTCAAGAGTTTATCGACAAACGCCGCCGGGAGGGTTTGTCCACATCAACTGCAGACAAGAGTGAGTACTATATCTCCCGCATGGGGCCTGCGTTCGCGCGCTTACCCATCTCGTCAATTGCACCGCCGGATATCCTCGCTGTTCTTCGCCGGATCGAGGCAAAGGGGAATTACGAGACCGCCCGCCGGGTGCTTCAGCTCGCGGGGCGAGTGTTCCGGTATGCGGTAGCGACCGCACGCCTTAGCTCTGATCCCAGCCGCGATCTGCGCGGCGCGCTGACGGCGCCCACGCCCAAACATTACGGAGCCATCATTGAAGCGAAACGCGCCGGCGAACTGCTCCGGGCGATCGACGGCTATGAAGGGCATGTGCTGACCAAGCTATCCTTGCAACTCGCACCGCACGTATTCGTCCGCCCTGGCGAGTTGCGTCACGCCGAATGGGACGAAATTGATCTGGACGGCGCACTCTGGACGATTCCAGCCACAAAGATGAAGATGCGCAAGGTGCATCAGGTGCCGCTTTCTCGGCAGTCGGTCGAAATTTTCCGTCTTGCCCATGCTATCACCGGGCCGTCCGGATACGTGTTTCCGTCAATGCGCACGGCGGCCCGACCGATGAGCGAGAACACGATCAATGCGGGCTTGCGCCGACTCGGTTTCACGGGAGACGAGATGACAGCGCATGGCTTCCGGGCGATGGCTTCGACGCTGCTCAATGAGAGTGGGAAATGGTCCCCCGACGCCATTGAGCGTGCGCTCGCCCATGGCGACGAGGACCGAGTGCGCGCTGCCTATCATCGCGGTGCGCACTGGAAGGAGCGCGTCGAAATGGCGCAATGGTGGAGCGATCATCTCGACCAATTGCGAAAAGGAGCGGAAATTATTCACGCGGATTTTGGCCGCAGCGTATGCTGATTGCGTAACCCTTCAGCAGAAACCGCGCGGAGTGTCGTAGCCGCGTACACGGAAGATCGCGCGGAATTGAACGGGAGAAATTGGCCGGAAGGAGACCGGCCGCTTTGCAGCGATCAGAGCGCGAATCTCGTCGTTCGTGGGTGTCCAAACGAGTGTCCGATTTCGACCCATTGCGGACACTCCTTGGGTATCGACTCTCCCCGACATCCGCTTACAAACTGGAACATCAAATCGGCTCGTAGGGTGTTCTGCCGAATATGAGTAAACCGGTACTCCCGCCCTGTTCCGTGCGGGATTGTGAACGTGTTGCTGGCGCTGTCGTTGATGGCATGTTGTTGTGCGCGGAGCATGGGCTGAAAGCGCTGGAGAAGAGACGGGCGGCTCGGCCACGTGAGCCAGGCAAGGGCAACGATCTGAAGTAATTCCACGCCCCGACAAGGGACTTCGCTTTCGACCTATTGCGGACGACCTATTGCGGACACCCGTGGTCTGATGCCGTAGCCGCTGAGACGCCTAGCAGATGTTCGGCGTCGGCATTTGATTTTGCTCTCGAACCCGATCCCCCAGCACCCGACGAACAGCAGCGGCAAGCTCGTGCTCGTTGACCGGCTTCTGGATCACTGTTGCTGAGGGAGCGCGCTCCAGTAGCTCATCTTTGTACCCGGTAATAAAGATCACCGGGATGTCATGCTTCGCGCAGATCGCTTCGACGGCGCGGACCCCATCACCCGGCAACAGTCGCACATCCGCAGTGATCAGGTCGATCCCGCGTTCATTGGCTCCCGCCACCGCCGCGTCTTCGGATCGGGCGAAGCTGAAGGTGGTGAAGCCCAAAGATTCAAGCATGTCGCTGAGCGATTGCCCGATGAGATATTCGTCCTCAATAATGAAGGCATGCATGGTGTTCTGCCGAGCGTGGACCCCGTTTGGCTGCTGAAACTCCTCAGATCGCAAGAAGTGCCTCAGAGGGCGTCACAATGCGGCAGTGGGCGCAACCAATCGAAGCGATGCCCGTTGCAAGGTTGGTGACACTGCTGATGCGACCGCGACGAAAGTCGGAAACGCCCGAGGAACATTGGGAGCGCCTTCTCCGCAAAGGCAGAAGGAAAACAGCTGTCGTGGCCATGGATGACGCCGCTGTTGATCGGATGATCAGGCAGAGCATTGAGCAATACGGCCCCTGAGCCTTGTCCGCTTTCCACCCGGGAGTCGCATTCAGCCATGACTGAAGGCGACTGCGCGCTTACCTAAGCTTGTGATGAGCGTTGAGATGGCCATTGAGTCGCTGCGTTGTGCCCTCGACCTGCGCGAGGAGGCTCTCGACTCGGACTAACTTCTCATTCTGGCGTGTGTCGGCGTGCCACCTTCGAACGCCTGTCCTGATGCACTTCGTGCTTGGGGTCCGGCGTCAGACCAACAAATGAGCTAAGTGCGAGCGGATAGGCGTGACGCAGAAACCGGCCCATTTGCTCGCGCCCATCCTGCGGGTATCCGCCTATGAGTTCGCGCGTCATTGTATTTCCGCCTTAATACCCTAACGCGGGTTAAGCGGACTCGTGCCGAAGATTACACGGACGGAACGTCCGCTTTCCACCCATTGCTTCCGCCCCGAAGCAACGTTCGGCGCACCCGCGGCCTTGTGGATCTGTCCGGTTGAATGGAAAAGCCCAGGGAGAACGCATGAGTAACGGAACGCAGGAATCATGACGCAAATCGCGCCCGGCGTGCGCAGTGGCGGCCGCTTTGCCTTCGAGGTCCTGGTCAATATCGTGCTTCCCTTCGTCATCTACATTTACGCGGACTCCCGACTTGGTGACGTTCGGGCGTTGCTTGCCTCGTCGGGGCCACCAATCCTCTGGAGCCTTTTTGAGTTCCCGCAGCATCGCCGCTTGGACGGGCTTTCTGCGTTGGTCCTGGCGGGAATTGCACTGTCGCTGCTGGCGATGGTCGGCGGCGGCGGTGCCAGATTCCTTCAGTTGCGCGAGAAGCTTGTCACAGGAGCGATCGGGCTCGCCTTCGTCGGTTCCGCCTTGGTCGGTAAGCCTCTGTTCTATCAGATCGCGCGCGGAAGCTTGCGGCGCAAATCCGAGAGCGAAGCGCAGCAGTTCGAGGCGCTGCAGGAGAATCGAGGCTTTCAGCGGGCAATGACACTGATCACGTTGGTTTGGGGATTCGGGCTGCTCGCCGATGTTGCTGTATCCGTCGCACTGGTCTTCGTCCTGAGCATCCGCGCCTACCTGATCGTCAATCCGGTTCTCGGGTACGGCACTGTGGGTGCGCTCGGCCTTTGGACATTTCTCTATGGCAAGCGCTCCAAAAGCCGTGGCGACGCCCGAGCAGCGGCGGCGGCGAAATCGGGCGACGGGACCTCGTAAGCGTAAGCCGGCAACCGAGTGTCCGCTTTCCACCTATTGTGTTGAAAAGTCCCGGGTCGGCTGAACAACCGTCTTTGGGGCCGTCGACGCGAAAGATTTTTCCGCTAAGGCTTCATCTCTCCCCCTCGATGGGCGGACGCTCTTGGGAGCACGGAAAATTCTTCTCAGTTTTTGAGGTCGTCTCGGCCGCGAATGTCAAGGCCGACTTTTTCAACACTATCCACCCAAACCGGACATCAGCTCCGTCCGCTGACCTATGACCGTCGCGGGCCTTACCTAGCCCCCGAACACTCGATTCGCAGTTTCCGCTACGCTGGTCTCGAAGATGGTGCCGTGGGCGAGGATGATCCGCTCCGGGTTCCACGAGCGGATGGTCGCGAATGTCGCTTTCGCTTTCTTGCGCTGAAGCAGGAGTGGCATGCGAAGCCCAAAAAACAGGCCGCCCCTGGGCGCGACCATTCCTGTCAGCCGCGCGAAGCCGAGCCACGGCTGGTCGGTCTTGCTCGGCTCCAGGTTCATGATCGTGTCGGTCAAGATTAAAGTCGCCGACGCGCGGTGGAAGAAGACATATTCTCCGAAGATGCCACCGGGGATCAGAAGCTGGTCGAGCTCGCCGCTCCACTCGGATGGAGGTGCGGCTTCGAGATAGCGGTCGAAGCAGACAGGGATGTGCCGCGCTCGGGCGCGCCGTTCCGCCGCTCGCGATCCCCACACGATAGCGTCCGGGAATGCGCGCTGCCACTCCCCGACATGGGCGTAATGCCATTGGTTGGGCGAGACGAGGTGGCGTATCGGCCCCATCCGCGTGAGCTCCGCGGCCAGCCCCGCGTCATAGGCAATTGGCGAGTGGAGGAAGAGACTGCCGTTCGCGAGCCGGACCACCGTCATCCGCGTGGTGAAAGGCATCGGCATGTGAATGCCTGCAACTGAAAAATATTCAAAAGGCCCGTCGACGATCCCAATGTCCGGCGCGAGCGGTTTGTAGATGTTAATCGGCTCGTAGAGAGTGGCGGCCATGGCCCATCTTACGAGCGGCGCGACGGCATGCGCCAGCCGTTAGCGCGGATCGAATATCCAGCGTGCGACTAGCGCTGCGCAACCCGCCCCAGCCAGTTGTCCGACGATGAACAGCGGCACGTCATGCGGCGCGATCCCGGCGAAGGTGTTGGTGAGGCTGCGCGCGACGGTGATCGCAGGGTTGGCGAAGCTCGTGGACGATGTGAACCAGTAGGCGGCGGTGATGTAGAGCGCGACTGCGGGAGCTACCCACTCGCGCCGGAAGCGGACGGTGCCGAGAATGGTGAGGATAAGGCCGAAGGTGGCGATGAACTCGCCGGCGAACTGGCCGAGGCCGTGCCGCGCCTTCACCGAAAGCTGCAGCGTCGGCAAACCGAACATCAGATGGGCCGCCCAGGCTCCGAGTATCCCGAATGCGAACTGCGCGAGGACGTAGGCCGCAGCATCGCTCCACTTCAATTCACGGTGCCAAGCCGCCACGAGGCTGACGGCCGGGTTCATGTGAGCGCCGGAGATCGGCCCCAACATGGTGATCAGAACAAACAGCATTGCTCCCGTAGCCAGCTTGTTCCCGAGTAGCGCAACCGCGTCGTTCCCGCCGGAAAGGTTCTGGGCCATGATCCCGGAGCCAATCACGCACGCGAACAGGAAGAAGGAACCGAGCGCCTCGGCGGCAATGCGGCGGTGAAGCGGCGGGGCGTCAGCCAATTCCAGATTCCGTCCTCAGGAATGTGGTAATGCGGCTTTGCAGAACATCATAGGCTTGCCGGAAAGCCTCGCGCTGACTGGCCCCGTCGACTGCGGCTGGATCAGGTAAGCCCCAATGTGCTTTGACGGGCTTGCCGGGCCAGATCGGACACACTTCTCCCGCTGCATTGTCGCAAACGGTGATGACGTAGTGGATCGGCGGTGCGCCGGGAGCCGCGAACTCGTCCCAGCTCTTGGATCGCAGACCTTCGGTAGCAACTCCAAGCTCATCGAGCAGTGCTAGAGCTTCCGGGTGAACCTTCCCTTTCGGATGACTTCCTGCCGAAAAAGCGCGGAAACGATCGGAGCCCTCGCGGTTCAGAATGGCCTCGGCGAGGATCGAACGCGCCGAGTTTCCGGTGCACAAAAACAGGACATTGCGTTGCAGCATTCGTATCCCCCGCCGCCACGTGAAGCTTTCGTATGACAGATTGAAGACGCGGAGTCCGCTTTCCACCCAAAGCAGACACTAGGAGTGCCTTCACGTTGCGCCCTCAATGCGCATTTGAAAACCGAACCGGCTTTAGGCTTATCGAAGGTTGAGATAGGGCAGCCGACATAAAGGTGATAGATCGAGCACCTTAGTCCGAAGGCGGAGGGGCCGTGCCATGGCGACATTGGCTGGGGAGTCCTTTCTAGAACAACACCGTCGGGATGTTCTGTCCGGCACCCCGCGCGCGAGATTCATCGACCGCTGGATCTTCGCCTTCATGGCGGCCTGGTTTATCGCAATTGTGCTGACCGGGTTCATTCCAGATTCGCTCATGAACCTGGCCATGATCAAGGCGCATCAGCGCGCGCCCTATCCACTGATCACAGACGTTCACGCGGTCCTCATGGGATCGTTCATGCTCTTGCTTCTGGCCCAGACCGTGCTGGTGGCGACCGGGCGTACTGCCATTCACCGGCGGATCGGGCTTCTCGGCATGGTACTTGCACCAGCTTTGGTCATTGTCGGCATCCTCGTGGCGGCGACCAACTATCATACCATTTGGCAGGGTGCCCATTTCGGACCGCCACCGGTGCGGGTCGCGCTAACACCCGTGGTCGCCCTTTTCGAAAATATCCTGCTGCTGCAGCTTCGGATGGGCATATTGTTTTCGCTATTCCTCGCGCTCTCGCTTTGGGCGAGGACTCGCGATCCAGGGTTCCACAAACGAATGATGATCCTCGGAACCGCGGTTCCGCTTGCTGTGGCGCTGGCGCGGATTACCTGGCTGCCAGAGGATCCGCATAGTACGCTGCTGCTCGACGCTTATGTGCTGTTTGCGGTGTCTCCGATGTTGGTTTGGGACATTGTCCGCAATCGCAGTCTCCACCGGGCCTATTGGGTCTGGCTCCCGATCTATATCGGGACGGGGCTTGCGGCTAATTCGGTTTGGGACACCCCGTGGTGGCACGCGACCGCGCGGCACATCATGGGCGTCTGACGATCTACCGCGCCCAATCGGCCGGAGAGTCCGCCGGCGGAACATCCATGCGTATTTTGAAAGCGCCTGCAATCGGGTGGGACAACGGCCGCAGGTAACGTCCGCTTTCCACCGATTGCAGACGGTCCGAGCACCGTTAGAGTAGCGGAATGGGGAATGAAGGACTGTGGTGGCTTCTCGGGGGCGCGATCACACTGCTGTTCTTCGCTGCTGTTGCATTCATCCCCGTCAAGATGCTGCTGCTATTCGTTCGCGAGTGGCGAAGGAGCCGTGAAGGGTAGGGTCTGCTTTCCACCCATTGCGGACGCAGCGGCAGCTATGACACACACTTCAAATGAAGTTGGCCACAGTTCTGCTTACGTTGCTCGTGAGTGCCGGCTCATCGCCTGAGGCTCGACAGCGTAAGGAGTTGCTCGACAACATTGAGGCATCGATTCGCCTCCCGGCAGGCGCAAAGCCATTGGCCTCTTACGTTCGCTATTATGCGCCTGATGAACGCGGCAATGTGGTGGGTGTGTTCCTTTTGCCCGGCTTGGACGAACTGCCAACTGGCGAAGGCTGCGAAGAGCTACCCGGTCACAACAGCACAGAGCCTTGCAAGTCTTCCTGGCCAAAGAGCCGGGAGTTGGGTGCGGGTCATCGAGTTTGGCTCTCTGACGACGCGCAATTGCCGTTCCCCGCGAGTGAGGGAGGTCACTGCGGGATTATCGCGCTAGTCTATCGAATATCGGATCAGCGGTTTCTCGGAATCATGTGCTTAGACGACCAGCGGGTCCCGACATTCAAGTGACTGCTTTCCACCCAAACCCGCCGCGACTGAGTTCAACCCATTGCGGACATTAGCGTTCACAGATCAGTAGGGCTCAATGCGCTGGCGGCGAGGCCAAAGCCCCCAACTGGCTAAAACAAGAAAGCCAATTGGCACGTACAACGCACCGATCGCGCCCAAGACAATGAACAGGCATGTTGTGACGCCCGGTCTCATCGGCTCAACCCAAAGGTGAGGCGGGCGCCCGAGCAGCGCCCGACTCAATAGCGATTCGGCTCGCTGATCTGCTTTTGGTGGCGAGCCAATTCCTACATTTCAAACGCTAATGTCAGGCAGGCTTTGCGCCCTTCGTCCCGCATTTCACGAACTTGCCCTTGGCATCGCGGCACTGCGCTGGTTTGGCCGGCGTTGTCGCGCATTTGATGAACTTGCCCTTGGCATCGCGGCATTGAGTTGGCTTGGCAGCTGCCGGCGGGCACTTGATGAACTTGCCCTTAGCGTCACGACACGGCGCTGCAGCAAGGCTCGGCGCTGATCCAGCGAAAAGCGCCAAAGCCGACAATCCGAGAATGATCTTTCGCATCTTGCGACTCCCCTCCTGAGCTAGAGCCATTTGGCCACACCGCCGTGATGAGAGCAAGCGCCTTGATGGTTCTTGGCATGGCTGTAGGTGCCGTCCTTGCACTGCGCCGTCGCGCCGGCCGGATTGTTGTCATTCGATGCACGAGACGGAGCAGCCGCTGGGGCGGGCTTGGGCGCGGGTGCAACTGTCGTCTTTGCTGGGCCAGAGGAACTGCTGCTGCGGCAGGTTGCTCGGAGCCGGTTGTACCATTTGGTGCAGTCGGTCGTGCTCACCGTAGTCTTCGTGGTCGTCTTAACCGCTCCAGGCGCCTTCCCGGTAGAGGTCTCAGTTGAAGCCGTGCGGCAGACTGCCTTGTTTGCGTTGCCCGGCTTCGTGCAGTCATAGTGACGGGTTGTTGTCTTGCTGGTGACAGTCGTTGAGGTCGTGGTGGTTGGAGTCGCCGTCGCAGGCGCGGTCGCCGTGCCTTTGCAGGCTGCCTTGTTGGCATTGCCCGCTTTCGAACAATCATAGTGGCGAGCAGTCGCCGCTGTCGCAGGCGAAGCGGCCAGAGCCGCTGGAGCCAGCAATGCAAGGATTAACAGTGTTCGGGAAAGAATGCTCATTGTTACGACCTCCCTCCTCAGTGAATGACCATGAGCTAGAGAAACTTTGAAAGCGTTCCCGAGAGTCCACCTTCGCCCTCAAGGAGCGATGCAAAGCGGCCGAGCGAACCCTCGCCGCCGATCTGCTGAACGATCTCGTTGAGCTTGTCGCTGGAAAGGCCGGTGGCTTCCGACGCAGTTTGAACGGTGTCGCCTTCTTGCGCGTGCGCCTGACCGAGCGCAGCAACAGCCTGCTCCACCTCTTCAGGTGACAGACCCACTTTCGCGGCAAGGTTTTGAACTGTGGCGCTATCGGTGACCTGGCCCAAAATGCTATCGAGAAAGCTCATACCGCCCCCTTTCGACACCCACCAGCCGTAAGCGCTTGTACTGCTGTTTCGTTCCGGCGGCTGACGTCAGCGACAGAATGTTCGCTCCCCACCCATTGCGGACACCAGCCGATCAGATGTTCGACTGGTCTGCGGGGACACCCTCCGGCAGCGTCGCCGCGCCACTTTCCTCGCGGCATGCGGTTTTCACGCCCGCGTCGTAACACGTCATGGACAGCGACCCCATCGCATAGCCGCGCACGGTGGGCTCCATTCGTTCACCGTCGGCGGCGGCCACACCTGCGACGTAAAGCAGTGGGATTAAGTGATCGGGAGTTGGCGCCGCGAGTTGATAGTCCGGGTGCTCGCTTACTTTGCGAATGTCGGCGGGGTTTTCGGCAAGCTGCTCGACCACGGCATCGTCGAAGCGCTCGGCCCAATCGAATCCTGCGTCCCGCTGGCGAGGATCAATGCGCCTCAGGTTGTGGACGACATTGCCGCTCCCCAGGATAATTATGCCCTGCTCGCGCAACGGTGCGAGCTTGGCACCAAGCGCAACATGGTAGTCGAGCGGCTTTAATGCGTTGATCGAAAGCTGGACAACGGGAATGTCAGCGTCGGGCCGGAAGTGAGCAAGAACGCTCCAGGTTCCGTGGTCCAGCCCCCACTGATCCTGATCTAGTCCGCACCAGGTTGGCTTCACGGCTTCGGCAATCTCCTTCGCCACGTCGGGCGCCCCCGGCGCAGGATATTGAAATTGGTTCAAAGCCGGCGGGAAGCCGTAGAAGTCGTGGATAGTCCGAGGCTTTGACATGGCAGTCACGGCAGTTGCACCGAAAAACCAGTGTGCGGAAACCATCAGGATCGCACGGGGCTTTGGTATCTGCCGGCCGATTTCCCGCCACGCGTCCGTGAAGCCATTGTGCTCCAGGGTATTCATCGGGCTTCCATGACCGATGAAAATGGCGGGCATCCTAGTCATCGCGAGCTCCATTGTGCGAGCGTGAGCCAGAATACACGCTCTACTTCATCGAAGCACGGCATGTGATCTTCCAGAACGAACAAAGATTCTCGTCGAAGTGTCCGCTTCCTACCCATTGCGGTCGCCGGATGGGGTCTAGCCGTTCCCGACACAAGGAGCCGTTCAGGCGGCGATCAGCTCGTCCTCAGCCGGATAAACTCCACCCAGTACTTCCTCAAAGTGCGCGCGAACGCTTTCGTTGCATTCGCAAGCAAGTTCCCGAAGCTTTTCGATGTCGCGAATGTACAATGAGCCTCGTCTTGTTTCGAGTATGCCGCGCTGTCTAAGAGTGCGTAGCACGCGGCTGATGTAGCTTCGGCCCACGGCAAGCATCGCTGCAAGCTGGTCTTGGGTGAGTGGGATATCGGGTCCCCCAGTTCGCTCCACAGCGGAGATCAGCCATTTGGCAGCGCGCTGTTCGATCGAATGCGCCGCGTTACAGGCTCCAGCCTGAAAAATTTGTGCTGCTAGGCAGTCAGCGTACCTGGAGAACAAGTTGCCTAACGTAGCGGACTTTCGCTTGGCTTCGTCGAGGTCGGTGATCTGCATCCGAAGGAATGGACCCGGGAATTGAACTTCGGCTCGCGCGAACGCCGGAAGGCGACCGTTGCTGACAATTCCGCCCACTGCGCCCTCGCGACCTATCAGGGCTGTTTCCACGGCCGTGCCACTTTGCAGCACCACAAGATAGGAGATCAGGCTTGGCCCGCACGGGAAGTAAACTGTCCGGACCGGATCGCCAGGTTCATGGATGATCTGGCCTCGAGCGCCAATCCAAGGCTCGAGACACTGGTTGAGAATTGCCGCGTCCGCGGGCCTCAGCGCCCTGAGCAGATTATTGCCACCTGCGACCGCAGCATTTTCAGCGACTTGATTGACCATGTTTGCCGCACCCCCGCGATCGGCCAATCGAAGCACAAACAACCTGCGCCTACAAGTTAACAAAAGAATGTGCACTAGTAGGCAGACGGCATGGCTCCGGGTCGTTACGCCCGGGTTTCTTTCTTAGCCTGTGCGCAGCCGGCGAGTTGCAAAGCCATCGGCGAAGTGTTCAAGTAGCCTAGTTCAGCGGAGGTCGAGTTTGTCGGAGGAGCGATACGATCCGGCGGCCGATCATGCCTTGGGGTATTGGCGCCAGCCAGTCGTGGTGCCGCTCATGTCGGACTCGACGGACGCCGATCACGTCGCTGATGATTTCGCCCAGTTAGCGGAGTTCTTGCCGACACTCTGCTGGATCGCCCGAGGCGACGGATACATCATCTGGTACAATCGTAGATGGCATGAATATTGCGGCACGACGCCCCTGCAAATGGAGGGCTGGGGATGGCAGCAAGTCCACGATCCCGACCTGCTCCCAGCGGTGATGGAGCGATGGCAGGCATCTATCTCGGCCGGTGCGCCATTCGAGATGGTGTTTCCGCTTCGCGGAGCTGACGGAATATTTCGGCCCTTCCTGACCCGGATTGTTCCGGTCCGAAACGGGAGCGACCAAATCGTACGATGGTTCGGCGTCAACACTGAGATCGGCGCACAGGTTCAGGCAGAAGCGGCGCTAGCGGCCAGCGAAGCAAAGTACGAGGTGTTGACCAACGCGATGCCGCAAATGGTCTGGTCGACCCTGCCGGACGGGTATCACGACTATTACAATGCTCAATGGTATTCGTTCACCGGCGTCCCCGCTGGCTCGACGGATGGGGAAGGATGGAATGGAATGTTCCACCCCGACGACCAGGACCGGGCCTGGGAAAGGTGGCGACACAGTCTCGAAACCGGCGAACCCTACGAAATCGAGTATCGCCTTCGGCACCGGAGCGGTGAATATCGATGGGTCCTGGGTCGCGCGCTGCCGGTGCGGAATGCGGAAGGTTCGATCATTCGGTGGATCGGCACTTGCACCGATATCGACGAATCGAAGCGCTCGGCGGAGCGCAACGAGCTACTCAGTCGCGAGCTAAGTCACCGAATCAAGAACATCTTCGCCGTTATCTCTGGCTTGGTGAATCTTACCGGCTTCCGGAAGGGCGAACTGCGCCCGGTTATGAAGGAACTGCTTGGCCGGATTGCGGCACTTGGCCGAGCTCACGAGTTCGCGCGGCCGCACAGTCCGCTCTCCGCACCCGAATTGGGAGAAAGCACGCTTCATGGCCTCCTTGCCGTCTTGCTCAAGCCCTACTCGATAGACGGGAACTCTCGGATTTCGATCCACGGAGCGGATGCGAAGATCGACGATAAGGGCGCAACCCCACTGGCCTTGGTGATCCACGAGTTAGCAACGAATGCCGCCAAATATGGTGCGCTCTCAAATGACAATGGCCACGTCGTGGTGGAGATCTCCGAGAATGGTGGAAAGCTCGAGTTGGTTTGGACCGAGACGGGGGGGCCGCCGATAGTCGGTGCGCCTTCGCACCAAGGTTTCGGCACAAGTCTCGCAGAGCTTAGCGTGTCGCGACAACTGGGGGGCGTAATTTCGAAGGAATGGCCACCTCAAGGACTCAAGGTTGTAATGGAGATTCAAGCGAGTCGGCTACACCGCGGCACTAACTCAGTCTGACTTGCGGAGCTCAGACACCGTGCGGGCGATCTCCTTTTCGCTCCACGGCTTACTGACAACCCCCAGCAACCCGTCGAACGGCTCTCCAGCCTCCATAGGATTGGCGGTGAGGATGAGGACCTTCGTACCGTACCGGTTGGCAAGGTTTCGGGCGATCTGCGGCCCGGTGAGGCCATCGCGCAAATTCAAATCGACCAGCGCCAAGTCCGGCCGAGCTTCGGCCAGATCGAGAGCAGACTCCGAGTCCGGGGCGATTCCTACAACCTCGCAGCCCAGCTCCTGGATTGCCGTTTCCAGATGCAGCGCGGCGAAAATTTCATCTTCTACGATCAGGACTTTCATAACTCTTCGTCGACGAATGCTTCTGGTTCGTACCAAAACGCAAAGGCCTACTCTTCTATCCCTGTAAAAAGCTGTTCTTCATCTTTCGCGCACTTGAGTGAATGCTGCACGATATTTTGCAAGCCCTGGCGGGAACAATGTCTCAAAATCAGGTGTTTCGGCGCTTGCGTATGTCTAACACCCCCCGGACATGCGAATTCCCTTGGCCCGGCCAATCCCCAGTGGCCGGGCCAATACCTTTCTCCTCTTTCCAGCAGTGTTTGTCGCCTGACTGACTGACGCATATTCGGCCCATTCAGGGTTCTCGTGCCATAGTTCGGACATGCGGGGAACGAGTTGGTTGCGCACCGATCGGAGCGGGACCTCAAAGGAGAACTAAATATGCGTAAATTGATCCTTTTGGCAGCGATGGCGGCGACAATTGTCCCCACCGCGGCAATTGCGCGACAAAGCGATTGGCGCCATGACCGCACCGAGGTGCGACAAGATCGGCGCGAGATGCGGCGGGACCGGCGTGAGTTGCGTCGTGACCGACGCGATTACCGTCACGACCGTTACCAGCACAGCTCTGCTTATGTCGCACCGTATCGCAATTGGAGCTACCACCCAGTGACGGTGGGCTATCGGCTTCAGCCTGATTTCTATGGCCCCCGCTACTACATCTCAGATTACGGGATCTATCACCTGCGGGCACCCGGCCGTTGGCAACGCTGGATCCGCTATGGCGATGACTTGTTGCTCGTGAACATCCGCACGGGACGCGTGCTTGAGGTGATCCATTATCGCAACTGGTAAGCCGGGTCGGAAGTAGATCAAATTAAGTTGTGCGGGGAGACTCTGCGGTAGCGCAGGGCCTCCCTCTCGACTGCGTTCGCTTGCCACTGACTGCCGACATTCGCCACCTGACCTGAAGCACGGAGCGTTCCCACTCTTTTGGAGTGCTCCCGATGATCGAAACGACTCTCCTTCCGCCCTCGCAGTCCTTCACCGGAGCCAAGCTCCCGCTCAAGCCGATGCATGTGTGGGGCATCAGGGTCCGCCTTCAGATGGAGAACCGTTTGAGGGATCTGGCACTGTTCGACGTCGCGCTGGATAGCAAACTCAGAGGGTGTGACGTTGTGGCACTTCGGATAAGCGACCTCACATCGGGCGGCGCGCTCCGGCGGCGCGGGATCGTCCTGCAGCAGAAAACTGGCCGTCCCGTTCAATTCGAGATCACCGATCAGACCCGACGGTCGATTGCGAAGTGGCTGGAGCGGCGGCGCAGCAACACCGAAGATTGGCTATTCCCCAGCCGCCAAGCCGCCGAGAAAGACATGTCCACTCGGCAGTATTCCCGACTGGTGAAGCGCTGGGTCACGCTCGTGGGTTTGGAGCCTGCCGGATATGGCACCCACAGCCTCCGCAGAACCAAGGTCTCACTGCTGTATCGAAAGACCGGCAACTTGCGTGCCTGCCAGCTTCTACTCGGTCACACCAAACTGGAGAGCACTGTCAGATACCTGGGCGTGGAGCTGGACGATGCTTTGCAGCTATCGGAAGCGCTCGAACTGTGACTGCGCGGGGCTGGATGGAAGCACTTGAGCTCCGTACCTTCAAAATTGGAGGTAGGAAGGAACGGAGCTCGCTTGATCCGGCATGCTCCAAGTGGGGGAAGGAGCCGCTGATAGCTGGTCATTAGCGTGCCGCTGCTTAAACCGCGGTTGCGCTTAAGTCCGTATCGGGTGGAAAACGGACACTATCGCCGCACCCTCTTAGCGGAACCTGAGATACACCTCCGTCGCTCTCTGGCAATCAGGGAACCAGCACAACTTTCCCCGGAGGTGCTGTCAAAAGAAATCGGTGGGCATCCGGCGCTTCCTCCAACGAAAATGCCTGCGCAACATGAACTCGCAGCTGACCCGTCTCTGCGAGATCGGCGAGCGCTTCGAGCGCGGGATAGTCGGGCTCAACGGAAATGCCCGCGAACCTCATTCCAGCTGCGCGGGTCTTCCGCTCCAGTTCGACGTCGGTCCGACCGACAATGGTCACTAACAAACCGCCCGGTCGCAAGGTGCGCAGCGAGCGCTCGCCATAGTCGCCGCCGACGGTTTCCAGCACCACATCCATGTCTGTTGTCACTTGTGCGAAATCGGTGGTCCGATAGTCGATGACCTCGTCCGCGCCGAGCGAGCGAACGAAGTCATGCTTTGCACTGCTCGCGGTGCCGATAACATAGGCGCCGCGCGCTTTTGCGATCTGCACCGCCAGATGACCGACACCTCCGGCGGCCGCGTGCACCAGCACCCGGTCGCCGGCCTTGATTTGCGCGGTATCCATCAGACTCTGCCACGCAGTGAGACCGGCAAGGGGCAGCGCTCCCGCCTGCTCATAGGTCAGCTTTGCCGGCTTTCGCGCCAACTGGCGTGACGGAGCTGCGACCAACTCTGCATAGCCGTTAGCGGCCCGAGGGAAGAAAGGCATGCCGAATACTTCGTCTCCAAGGGCGAAGCGGGTCACGCCCGGAACCACCCTCTCAACGACGCCCGCGATGTCCCATCCCAGAGTGAAAGGCGGCTGCCCAAGGAGCGGGAAACGGCCGTCTCGGATAAACTCTTCCACCGGGTTGATACCCGCTGCTTTGACCCTGACGAGGACCTCCGTGGGAATCGGGTCTGGATCGGGTGCCTCGACGAGTTTGAGGACTTCCGGACCGCCAAATATGTCCTGGCGAATTGCACGCACGAGCAAGCTCCTTTCTTAGGCGCATCGGCCTAGGGACCGAGGCGGCGGTGATTCACGCAAGCTACTGAAAACGTGCCAAAACAATTAGATCAGGCTCAGCCGCCGATACCCGTGATGTCGAGCGTCAGGATTATGATCCCGAAGACAGAGATGAGAGCCGCGGACAGAGTTGCTAGGTTTCGTCCGCGTCTTCTCTCGCCCGTCACCCGGAGCGCGGCTCGCCAGTAGAGCCATGCGCCGGCCAATAGGATTGCAAGTTCGACCACGGCAGAGGCCGCCGGGAACCGCCATAGGCCGAAGCCGAGTCTTTGGAGACCAAACAGATTGCGCGGCAGGATCGGCAGATCGGGCCGATGCACAATGAGGTCTAGAAGCCAGTGTGAGAATGACACCAGACCGATGACCATCCCGCTGAACCTGCCCCAGGGGATGCTGGCAAGCCATCCGAGGAGTGCTGACAAGATCAGCGCCCCGATCAGCGAATGGGTGTAATCGGCGTGGATGATTGCGCCGCCATAACCGGGGGGAACACCTGGCGCCGCGGACAAGGTTTCGATGGCCGCCAGGAACAGCGGCACGAAGATGATGTCGAGCCACACCGTTGCGAACATCAGCGCCCATAGAGGAACTTGAGGAGCCTTTGATTTGACGCCAGCGGCGAGACCGAAATGACCGGTGATCAATTCCGGTCTCCTTTTGGAGATGGCCAGGGCAGCCTCGAATCAACGATTCCGAGCACCACGACAAACAGCAACATGCCAATGATAAATTGCATGGATCAGCCTCTCCCGTTGCCGATGGATAGAGCGCGTTCGCTAGAGGATCGCGCAAGCTCAAGAAGTTCGTCGACCGACCATTGATCGTAGGCGTGCTGGCCATATTTTTGCGCCAGCACTCTCCCATCGGTTGCGATCAGGATGTCCGCAGGAAGGCCGAAACTGCCGCCTCTGGGAGAGATCGGTGGGATTGCACCGCCAGCACCCAAAATCTTCAAGAGCGAGCGAACAATGCCAAGAGCGATGTAGGGCCAGACCCTCGGATCGAGCAGCGCCCGTGGTGATGTCCGCACGCCGAACTGGCGATACAATCGCTTTTCGGAATCCGCGACAAGCGCGAACGGCAGATCGTTCGCGTAGGTCAAGAGGTCTGCGGCGTCAGAGTGGAATATGACTACCTCCCGAACGCCCGCCTGTTCGATCTCCCGGTGCCGCCGCTTAAAGGAACTCAGGTGCAGGTCGCAAACTGGACAGCCGGCGAACCGTCGGAACTGGAGGTGCACCATCCACTGAGCGTCGGGAATCCCGATCGAATCGCCGGCCAGCGATGTGATCGCCAGGTTTTCGATACTTTCCAGCACGGCGCCGTCCCCAGGTGCGGACTTGGCTCGGGACTTGCGCGGCATGAAGCGCCGCGAGCAGGCGCCCCGTTGGTCTGACAGAGCCTCCGCTGCCATCACCTGTTCAACGGCTCCGACATTCAATGTCGGCATAGGCCCTGAAGAAGGACTGGACGATTTCAAGATTGCTCATGCAAGCTCCTTTGAAGCACAAGTCACGAGGCCAATGCGGAGGCCGGCGTGGCTGCTTTCAAATCACCGACTGCTGGATCCGAAACTTCCTTTTTGCGCGCGGCCAGCAGGTCGCCAACGAGCCACAGAGCGGCTGCCATACAAAGGCTGATCGCGGCACCCGCCCAGCGCAGCCACTCCGTCGGGTGCGTGAGCGCCCCGAGCGTCCAAGTGAAGAGCGCGAAGGAGATGTACATCAGCGCGCCGAGCCGTGTTGCCGGCACCGCAAGACGATTGGCAATTAGCCCGAGACCGACGGCGACGTGGCCCACGCCTGTCGCGATCGCCCAAAAAACTTGGCCACCGGGCAGCCACTCAGGCACCCCCTGCGCGGTGAGCTTTAGACCGATAAAATGGGCGAGCGCGAACAGGACCGAGCAGACCCCGAATGAGATGCGCGCGGTCGCCGCTGCGGCCGATCCGCCCCCGCCTATTCGGAGAAGGAGCGCCGATACGCCGATTACGACCGAAGATTGTTCGGCAAGACCCAGCAACGCTCGGCCCACGTCCTGGTGCTTCATGATTTGCAGCACGTAACAGACGTCATACAACGCGAAGAGTATCAGAAGCAGCATCGCCGCCGGACGAAGGGTACGCCCGATCAGCAAGCCGGCCCCGCCCAACACCAACAACCCGGCGGACAAGAAACCGAGGAGCTGTCGAAGCGGCAGGCTTTCGGGTACCGGTTGCCAAGGGGTCGCAAATCCACCCTGCAGGAAACAAACCACCCCATACAGGATCGCCGCTGCCCCCAAGAATTTCACGCCGCCGCGCGGCTGGCTCAGCCGCCGGACCAGGTCCGGTATTGTCACAAACCTTCTCCCTTTCTTCAGCCACTGCCCAGCCGCAGTTCGGCCTCTCAGTTCGATTAAGTCGCACTCGGCCGGTCTTCCTGCAGAGATTATCGAGTTCATGCTGTGATCGCTTCGCCCTGTTGAGGTTCGGTCGGGCGATGAGCTGCGAGAATGGTCATTCCGCGGTCCGCGCGCTCGTATCGAAGCGCTAGCCCGCACGCGGTGAGCATTTGCTTCAAAGCAGACCTTGAGATTTTGAGCTTAGGATACGATCCCTTCTGGAACGTCCACCCATCCGGCCGCTGTTCATAGACAAGGTCATGGACGAACACCCGCTTGGGCCCGCTCTCGAGGCAGCAGAGGAAAACCCGTTCGTGATCACTTCTGACCGGGATGAAGTGGTTTCCCACCGCAAGATCAGACAGGTCTCGCCAGGACAAGATGAACAGCCCACCGGGAATCAAGCTGGCTGCGACGTCCGCAAGAAGGACTGATACCTGGTTCTCGCTGGCCAGGTGGGTCAGCGTGTCGCCCATGCAGACGATCGTGTTTGCCGGTGCACCAACTACCTGCCGGAACTTCGTGAGATCGCTGCGGAAGGTGGTAATCGCTCGCCCCTCAACATGGGCCGCAAGTTCAGCTAGAAGAGCTGCGCTCAAGTCGATCGCGCAAACCATATCCGCGCCGAGATCCGCCAGCGCTATGCTTTGGAACCCCGGACCACAGCCGAGATCGATGGCAAGGCCGCCGGGCTGGAACCCAGCATCGATCAATATGCGCTTTTGCTCGGCGACCTTGAGCTCAAACTCCGTTCCGAAAGTCCAGGTGTAGCAGCGGGCAAGCAACTGTTCGTAATGGTCGACAACTGTGCTCACAGTTTCTCCGCCCGCAAGGCATCAAAGGGAGCACGCGAACATCCGCAGCTCGAAACCCGCGGTGCTCCGTCGACCTTGATGCCGATCACCGTGGTTAGTAGTGATCTGCTCGTTTAGAGCGACGTGTATTTCGCTCAAAACGTCTGTTTCTGAATGGAAGCATGCTCAATGTCTGGGAAAAGGGCCCGTAAACCCGCGATAGATCGACGCTCCGCCCGAACTCGGCGGCTCCTCCATCAGGCGCTGATGCAGCTGATCCTTCGAAAACCGTATGATTCGATCACTGTTCAAGAGATCATTGACGAGGCAGATGTCGGTCGCGCCACTTTCTATGCTCACTATGCCGGGAAGGACGATCTCTTGCGACGTGGGTTCGACCATCTCCGGTCAGAACTCCGGGAAGCAACGGCTAAAGCGGATAGCGCTCCGGGCGAACCCACCGATCTGTCGTTTCTGAGCGTGCTCTTCGAACATGCCGATCGATACAAGGCGATCTATCGTGGGCTACTCGGCACTCGCGCAAGCCCGATCGTTCTAATGGAATTCCGCAGGCTCATCATAGAGTTTGTGCGGCCTGAAATGTCACCGTTCGACGGTTCCGGGATTTCGGGAGAACTGCTTTCCTACTTCCTCGCCGACGGAATCCAGTCGGTTGTGACCTGGTGGGTCGAGCTGCATCCGGATCTTGCAGGTAAGTCCGTCCATCGGATGTGCCGCGATCTGATCATGCCTGCCGTTACTGCTTCCCGCCAAGCTCCGTCTCTGGAGGCGGCGGCTTAGCTCCGCGGAGTAGAGCCGGCCAATGGCGCCAACGCGCTCGGAGCCCGTCGGCGTTTATCTCATCACTTGGGGGAATCGCCGCGGAATGCCGTTTGCCTCAACATTTCCACGCCTTCCATCGCTGCGAAAGGTGCGAGAAAGAATTGAGCTACCCCAGTCACCTCGAACAACAGATTGTCCGGAAGCTCGTAAAGTGAAGAGGGAAAGAGCGATCGGGTAGCCGCTGCTCCTCGAGTAAAGTAGACGATATTCTTGAGCAGGTGGTTATAGCCCCCCTCTATCAGTCCGATGAGCAGGACCGGGAAAATCAGGATCAGGATGCCTGCGATTCTTTGCCAAGAGGCCCCACGTGACTGTGATGCGATCAGAATCGCACCCGCGACTGGCACTGCGACGAAGGCGACGTGCAGCCGCCAGGGCGTGCCATAGATCGCGGCTCCGTAGGCGTGATGAAGAATTGTGAGGATCAGCAACGCAATCGCAAAGCGCGATGACTTCCAGCCACCCTTCACAGCGATTTCAATCGAGTCTGAGGCCACCGACGCGACTCCTGAATCCAAGTTGGCGGTTGCGTAGCTGGATTGACGTTAGAACTTGAGCGTAGCCTCCGGATCGGGACCTTCGAAATGTTCAACAGTGAACAACCTGGGCTGCACCGTCCGGTAAAACTTACCAACGTCCGTTGAGCTGGGTAGATCGCTCAGTGAAGGCGCTCCCAATGAATCGGGTAACTCAGGTAGAAGTCGTCGTGTGTGCCGCCAACCAACTCATGTTCATCGCGCCTTGTGGAGATTGAAATGGAGATCCGGACCGCGTGTAAGTCCGACGCTTCGGAAATATGCCAGGTGCTCCGCCGGTCGATCGCCGAGCTTTGTCACGACGATCATCGGGGCGACCCTAAAATCTTGGATGAATGGCTACGAGGAAAGACGCCTGAGACGGTCACAAAGTGGATCACGAACCCGCAAAACGACATGCTCGTTGCAACACTCGACGGCAAGATCGCCGGAACTGCCTGCCGTCACGGAAACCAGATTACCCTCAATTATGTCTCGCCTGATGCGCGGCTTCTGGGCGTTAGCCATGCGTTGCTCATGGCGCTGGAGGATCGCATCCGCGAAGAGGGTGGTGACAGAGTGATGTTGGAAAGCACAACCACTGCGCTGCAATTCTATCAGTCGAGAGGTTACCGGCAATGCAGCGAGCAGAAGCAGAAGTTCGGGATCATTGCGTGGCCGTTAAGCAGGCAGCTTGAAGCAGGATCCAGCTTGTGTTGAAGCCGAGCAATCGTGGTTTCCTTCGGGAACCTAACAAAGCAGACATGGCAAAGCATTCAGTGCTCAAACCCAGCCAGCAACGTATTGCGGCCGGTGAAGTTTGGCGGGCTGGGCATTGGCTCATCAGAAGCGGCCCATCTTTTGGCAGTCTTGTTGCCGTCCTCTTCTGTCTCGCGGCCATCAACTTCCGCGCAAATGCCACAGACCTACCCGATATCAAATTTGAAGAAGTCAGAATCGGCAATGGCTTGGAACCGCCGCTGATCGCCGGGATCTGGAGTCCTGTGCGCGATACGTCGGTCCATGGCCGCGCGCTGGTCGTGCTCTCGCATGGTGGTGGAGCGTCATATCAGGCCCACTCCGACACCGCCATCGCGCTGGCTCGGGCAGGTTTCGTTGCGGCAGCGGTCACCCACGCGGGTGACTCAACTGGCGACCAGAGCCGAGTTCTGGAACTTTGGCGAAGGCCACGGCAACTTAGTCGGCTGATCACCTACATGCTGAAGGAATGGCCGGGACGACACAATATCGACCCCAATCGCGTCGGGGCATTCGGGTTTTCAAACGGGGGCTTCACTGTCTTGGTTTCAGCCGGTGGTCAGCCGGACCTTCGGCGCATAGGCCCGTACTGCAACCACCATCCTAGCCACGATCTCTGCACGGCGCTCACGCGCGCTGGCCTCGACCCTTCGCAGCTGCCCATCCGGATTCCACGCGACGCTTGGCGACGTGATCCGCGCATCAAAACGATAGTGGTGGAGGCGCCTGCGTTCGGCTTCACCTTCGGCCGAGAAGGGCTTTCAAGAGTACAAGTGCCCGTGCAAATCTGGTCGGCCGCGAACGACCGCCACCAGCCGCATCCCTACTATGACGAGGCGGTTCGCGACGGGTTGCCTGGGCTTGTCGACTACCACCTTATTCCTCTGGCTGGCCATTTTGATTTCTTGCAGCCTTGCGACGCGCGCTTGACAGCTGCCGCTCCGATGATCTGCAACAGTGCTCAGGGCTTTGATCGCGCTGCTTTCCATCAGACTCTGAATGCGGGGATTGTGCGGTTCTTCCGCGCTCACCTTGGACGGACGGTGCCTCCTGGGCCACGCAGTACCCGCCGATATCACCGCTTGCTCCACCGCGACACTCTGATCAGAAAGTCTTCACCTTCCTGATTTTCGTACCGACGGAGACCCATCATCCTTCTGGCTTTCGCTAAACATCCGGCCAATTGCAGGTGCAGCTGCCATCTGATGCCGGCGTAGGCGCTCACCTCCTCGTCGGTTCCCATCTGATATTCGATGTCGCTGAAGACCTCATTTCGCGGCGCGCAAACCGGCTTGCTATGCCGCGACACCGCTAAAGGCGATCATCTCGATTGCGTGAACAGGCTTGATCGCGATGTCCACCTCTTTGAGCACAAAGCCTGCTGCCCTGATCGCGGCGACAGCTGCTTTATACGAGTCCGACGTTTCCAACGCAGTGATTGCATGTTCGTCTTCCCATAGCGTCAACACCTCGCAAAGCTGATCAGCGCGCGCCATGATGCAGCCTCGGTATCCCTTCTGGTTTTGGAACATTGCAATCGACACCTGCCGGGCAAACTCCTCGTACTCACCGCTCCGGTTTTTCGAGATAATGCATCGCCAAACTCGCTGAAGCACTTGATTCCTCACTAAGCTAGCAAACTGTTTCGCTCGCCCCGACCCCTAAGTCGTACGACTTGGGGCAGCCTTCTGATCAGGTCTGATCGTCATCGGCTGGGGCAGCATATCGCTCAGGATGATCGAGGTGGAGCGACACATAGGGCTGGTCGCCGATGACCCAGCTGTCATGCGGAATAGCGGGAATGTGGAAAAATGTACCCTCGCGCAACTCCGCGATGCTGCCGTCCTCGAAAGCCACCGCGCAGCTTCCACTGATCACATACCCAAAGTGGCTAGTTCGGCAGTGAGTGTCGGCAAGCTCAGATCCGACGTGTTCCGACCACTTCCACCCGGTTCGTAAGTTGCGCGGCCCAAGGCTTTTCCTGCGATGTCGAGCAGTTCGAATCTGCCTTTGGGAAAAATCTTGATTTGGCCAGGAGGTGCGTGGCTCGCGAGCTGTACCAGATGAGAGTTCATGGGTTTGCCATTCTCGATTTTGACGACGTGAGGTCGAAGGATCTTGCAGCCGAACAGGCGCGAACAGTCTCGCGTCCCTCTAATTGGCCCCACCATATGGTAATCGGCACTAGAAGCGACTCCAACTTCCGTACGCCAGCTACCGGTTCGTTCGGCATCGAACATTTGAGCGAGATTCGAACGGAAAAAGAGTGACATGAGCGTAGCTCGATGAGCCTATTTGCTTTCAAACCTCACAAGCGGGTGATGCGCTGGTGGGCTTTCTCGAAGTGCCGCCCGCTAATCAGGAAACAGAGAATGCAGGAGACTGGATCGAAGTGTTTAGTGGGCAATGCCAATGCGGCGCTGTGCGCGCGTTCATTCGCGGCAATCCCGTACAAGTTCGACAATGCTGGTGTCAGCACTGTCAGCAAGTGGCAGCTGGGGGCCCAACGCATAATGCGATTTTTTCCAGCAGTGACATTTCAATATCGGGTCAACTTTCGCACTACAGCTACGCAGCCGCTAGCGGAAACACTCTGACACAGAGCTTTTGCGGCTCGTGCGGCACCCCAGTTCTGGCTCGCTCGTCCGCCAACTCGGATTTCGCAGCGATTCGACTCGGATTCCTTAATCCGCGGTCCCATTTGGTTCCGACGCACGCAATCTGGACTGATGAAGCTCCCGCATGGGCCAACATTGATGAGGAGTTGAAACAGTTTCCCGGCCAATCGCAACCACTTACCCGGTAAGCTTCACCGATGTGGCAAAGGGCTCAATAGCGTGAACTCATCAATCACGGATCAAGGTCTCGAAGGAATTAGCGATCGCAAAGCCGCGTCGACCGGCCGCGACTAAGGGTTGCCGGCGGTTAGGCAACAAAGCGCTAGCGAACTCTGCCTGTTGGAATCGAAAACTACCTAGGTCTCTTGTGAATGGCGGCTCTCAAGCTGCTCGCCACTCGAGAATCTCAAGAACGGAGCAGTCTTGCACCTGACGAGCTGATCGAGATCAACCGAACGGACCAACCGTGGAATAAGCGCAGCGCCGCGGTCGCCTAGACCTTGAAGGGAGGCCGGTTCGCCTCTCACGCCCACGTGACTCGACATTAGAACGAATGCAGAACATTCGTGACCCGATTCCGCTGGCAGGAGCAACAGCAGTCATGTTGCGCGACGGCGCTGTCCGCTTTTCTGCGAACCCAATCAGAGAAGTCTTCGATGCCGCTGCACAAGAGTACAATTTCCGGCTGACCTGTCGCGGCTGCGGCCACGCCGAGATTCTCAACCGCTATGCCGTATGGTGGCTGTTTCGGGAGAAGCGCTGGCGCGATCCTATCACGGATGTGCTGCCGCCGCGCTTCCGGTGCGGCAAGTGCGGATGCAAGACGCTGGGTCTCGCCTTAGTTCAGAAAGATCCGACTACTCACGCTCTGAGCGTGCCAGCCGCCGCTGAGCAGGAATGGAAGCGTGAGCTCAGGCGTCGCCGGTGACTGAAATGGGTGAAAGCGGACGCGACCCGAGGTCGTGCAATCCGTACTGGTTGAAAGCTTGATCCGCGTTTAGAACCGACGTTGGGCAGCTGGGGAGGCATTATTCTGCCGATCGTTTCTCGGCCAGGACCAAAAAATGCCGGGGAGTAATATCATGAGCATAGTTTTCAGCCGCCGCTTTTTCCTCGGTTCCGGTGCCACAGCCATAGCCGCGCCATCCCTCTTCGTTCCGGCGCTCGCCAACAAGCCCGGTAATCTCACCACAACACTGCCGCCCTTTGTTGAACTGGAAATCCATAGCGGCCGGATTCGGGGCGGCCACAGCCGCGGCGCCCTGGCGTTCAAAGGCATCCCTTATGCCGGGTCTGTGGCGGGCAAGAACCGCTTCAGGGCGCCCCCGCCGGTCACGCCGTGGAAGGGCGTGCGCGATGCCACCGCGCTTGGTCCTCCAGCTCTGCAAACGCCAAACTCCACCTACGGCGAGAACGAGCCGCCCTATAGCGAGGATTGTCTGGTGCTGAATGTCTGGACGCCCGCGGTCAATGACGCCGGCAAGCGGCCGGTCATGTATTATCTGCACGGCGGCGGCTTCGAGACCGGCTCGGGCGGCCAGAACATTCAGGACGGATCGCATCTGGCCGCCACTTACGATGTGGTCGTGGTGGCCTCGAATCATCGCCTCGGCCTGTTCGGCTATCTCTATCTCGATGAGCTGGGCGGCCGCGATCACGGCTATGTCCCCAATCCCGGCATGCTCGATATCGCGGCCAGCCTGCGTTGGATAAAGCAGAACATCGCGGCGTTTGGCGGCGACCCCGACAATATCTTCGTGTTCGGCGAATCGGGCGGCGGGATGAAGACCTCGGTGCTGATGGGGATGCCGTCCGCCCATGGGCTTTTCCACAAGGCTGGCGTGCAAAGCGGTCCGATGCTGCGGGGAGGTTCGAAGGACGTCGCCACCGAAACTGCCCGCCGCGCTCTGGCCGGTCTCGGGCTCAGCAAGGGGGATGTCGGCCGGCTGTCCGAGGTCCCGGCGGAAAAGCTTCTGGCGATCCAGTTGGCCGGTCGCCAGGGGCCGCTTGGAAAGCCGAGCAGGGAATGGCTCGCCGCGCATCCCAATCCGCCCTCGGGCATGCAGGGGTTCGGTCAACAACCCGGCGGTTGGGGGCCGGTGACGGACGGAAAAGTCCTGCCGCACGACCCCTTCAGTCCCGATGCGACGCCGCTCTCGGCCGCCGTGCCGATGTTAATCGGCAACATGGAGCAGGAAGCGACCTTCTTCGAACGCGACAACCCGGCCTTCTTCCAAATGGATGAGGCGGGGCTCGCAACGCTGATTCATCAGCGGCTGGGTGATGTCGGCGATCGCGCGCTCGCGGTTTACCGAAAGACGCGGCCGCAGGCGACGCCGCCCGAGCTCGGCATTGCGATCGAAACGGCTCTGCTCTTCGGCGCCGACACGGCGACACAGGCCGACCGCAAATCGAAACAGCCCGCGCCGGTTTACCGGTACCGCAACGACTTCAAATCCAACCTGCCGATCGCCGGCACGGATTGGAAATTCGGGGCGGGACACGCCTCCGACATTTCTTTGGTGTTCCTCGATTACGACATGCCCGACCTGGAAGGGGATGGGCCGGGCCTCGCCGAGGCCGCGAAAGCGATCAGCAGCTATTTCGCGACGTTTGCCCGAAATGGCGTGCCCTCCGCGGCGGGTCAGCCGGCGTGGCCGCGCTACGACACGGCCACGCGTTCGGTGATGCTTCTGAACGCGCAATGCAATGTTGTGAACGATCCGGACGGGGAGGAACGCCAGTTCTGGCAGTCGCGAACGAGTTGAGCCTGAGCCTGCGAAAGGGGCGCCGATTCGCAAAACGACGCGAGTGCGAATGTCCGCAATGGGCGGAAAGCGGACATCTGCCGTGTCGGTCTCAATTGTTTAGCGCGTCGCTGGCCGTCGAGATCACTTTGCTATTAGCCAACTCCGCTTCCAACGCGGTTAGCAGATCGGATACCGGCGCAGCCTGCGGCTCTTGAGCCGTCTCGCGGCTGTAGGCGAGCAAGCGGCGCCAGTGATCCAGTGTGTCTTTGTGAACTGGACGTCCCCGCCAGCGCCGCGCCGCTGCAACGGCGGCAACCAGATTTGCTCGCAAGGATCCTTCAATACGCACGGTCAACACCTATCCCTTTGCGCGACGAGTTCGGTCCGTTGCTTTTCTTGGCGGGCTTAGCCTTGGGTTTGCGCGGCTCCTTGGTCGATCGCTTCTGTCCTTTAGCCATGGGTTGGATCCTCCGGCTTTTGCCGTCCCTTCTCAACCGCGATAGTATTCTCGCGAGCGCAGGCTTCAGTTTCCAGTCGTTGCAGAAGAATGGCGCGTGAAGCCCAAGCTTCCGCGCTATGCTCCAACAGACGACGCCTGTGGTCGCTGGTCGTGGCTGCCGCGCGAATGTGGTCCTCTTGCGCCAAGACTTTGCAGCCCGCAGCGGTATCTTCGGCCCTCCGTTTCACCATAAAGGAGTACGGGGCCGCTGGGCCTGCCTGACGACCGCGCCAGTTATCAGGTGAGCCTTCAGCTTGCTCCGCATTGTCTCGGCGCCATCGACGCTCATGCAGACCAGGCGAGTGCCGCCGGCAGGCAGCCCCTCAATCGCAGAGATGCCGACGTCTGCGGCGAGGCACCGTGCAACCACTTCGCCCTCGCCGAGCGAGAGGAACAGGGCCCGGCTCATGGTTTTACCTCCCGCTTTGCAGCGGCGAGCGCGTCTCGCAGGTTGCTGTAGATATATTCGCCGCGCTGAAAGACATGCCTCTCAACTCGGCGGATGCCGAGACGAGAGAGCTCAACTTCGTCGATCTGATTGTCGTTCTCGTGCATGGTATTTCCTTGATCGGGTTTGCGCGTCATCGGCGCTCGCTCATTGGATCGATCCGCCGGGCATCGTTGTCGAACTGTTCTGCCGCACCCCTAAGGGCCTGTTCGCCGTCGCGAGTGCGCGCTCTCTTAGCGAGACGACGGCAAGACGCCGCCTGTTCGCGAAGGCCATCAGCAGCGTCTTCTCGCGACATCGGCGGTTTCATGCAGCGTCGCCGCGCAGCTCGCGCTTCAGCGTGATGATCCGGCCGGTATAGCCCCGAGCGAAAGCACGATGCACCGCGCGCGAACGCGAGCAGGCGGCATTCTCGGCCATGAAGGATGCTACGCCGCGGCGGTGATAGAGATACGTTAGGTCCATGTTCGGCTCCCTTGCAGTAAGCGGGAGCGCGTTTCGGTCTCTCAGCCGCACGAGCTTACGGAAAATCTCCGTGCGATAAGGGCTTGTAACACACGCTAGGGCAATCCCCTAATCGAGCAGCGCGCGGTGGCGATGCGGCCTTAGGGCGCGGTTAGCTCTCCGTCGCCAGTTTCTGGTTCGTCCGATTTCTCGGCGATCATCGTGCGATAGTGGTCCATTAGAACACGGCAGCGCTTCAGACCGTCGGCCAGCGCCGCGTGTGCCTGTCCAGACTTGAGAAGTTCTTGCTCTTCTTGCTGATCGGTCACGGGATCCACAGTCCGAGGGAGTTGCGCGTCTCAACCAACCGCATTGTGACCATGTTCCTACAATAATGCCGGTCCTGAAAAGAAAGCTGGGGCTGTCTGGTGACAGCGAGCGTTTAGTCATTCTGGAGGCTGCATGCGAAAGAAGCGAATGACCGAGAGTGACGAGCGACGGCGGTTGCGGCTGGCCGAGAAAGCCGAACGGCGAACCATCGACGCCAAGTCGGAAGACAGAGCGATCGATACGATGGTGCTGCGAAGCATCGAAGTTTACGGACCCTGATGCACTGCAGCTGAGCGCGATTCACTGTGAGCCAGCAGCGGACGAAGGGCGACTAGGAATCGGCCGGTAAGCGAATTGGCAAGCGTGCGGCGGCCTTCTAAAAACGCAGTGCTTCCGCCAGATTAGGTGAACGCCGGGATTGAGCGTAAAGGTTGTTCATTGCCGTCCCCAGCACCAGCAAGACGGCGAACGAGAGACAATTGAGAGCTCCCGCTGCGAAGGAGCATCATGATGTCTCAAGACCAATCTTATTATGCCGCGCGCGCAATACAGGAACGTCGCCTCGCGATGGCGGCGTCCGACCCAGCCGTTCGAAGGATCCACCTTGAGCTTGCTGCTCAATATGCTCTTCGTGCCGGAACGAACGTCATGTCGGAAGATATGCGGCAGGACGGGGAGCAAACAGCCTAGCCGGAGTTCCGCTCGGCCTCGATCTTGTCGGCCTCATCCTCAAGTTCCTGCGCCAGTTCCAAAAGCAGTTTGAGCTGGGTTCTTGCACCTCTTCAGCCATCTCCCTGCACTCACGTGCGCGCTCCCGAAACCGCACGACGGTATCACCTGTTTCGGCCATTGCCGAGCAGTAACGCCGGACCTCGACATTTGTCCCAAGCATAAGAGAGACGGAGTGTCCGCAATGGGTCGAAAACGGACACTAGCTTTGTAGCTGAACCAAGGTCCGCGTTCGGATCCGGACCAGGTAAGCCGCAACGACCAGCAAGGGCGCGATGCGGACGCCGCATTAGCGCCCAAGCCCGCGCCCTCTGCCCAAGTCGATTCCATAGTTGAACGCCAGTTCCGCACCCAAGCGCCGGCCCGTCTCGATTGTAATCCCTAGCTGTGCCTTTCGAGCAGCAAGGATCGACTCCATCTGTGGGTCCCGTTCAAGGCTCTTGACCATGCCCACCATTTCATTCTGGATCGCTTTGCGACCCGCAATGTCGCCCGCCACGTAAGCACGTTCGGATTGCTTGTGCAGCTTGTTCCAGCGCGCGACGAACTGGTCGGCGCGCTTGGCCGGTTCGGCGCGCATCTCAGCCTCCAGAGCCAACGCCCGGATCGCCCTTTGCGAACGCCCGTTTACAGCCTCGTCGCAGGTCCTGCGATCGGCATTGAAGACGTTCTGCAGGTCGCGCTTAACTCCAGGGCGTATCCCCTCCATTTCAGCCACGGCTTTGTTGAGTACCGCGCGCTGATGCCGAAGCTCCGCACCGCCCTGCTGTCTAGTGCGCATGATATCGGCCGCGGAGCGGGCAACGCGTACCACCGCCCGCTCGAAGGGATTGAGCGCCGGAATATCTGTCACCGGCACCCTTGGCTTCAATCCGTCGAACATGTCCAGCTGCCTTGCTGGAGCGTCGGCAGCGGGCAGAATGATCGCCCGCCGATCGGCGAATTCCCGGACATAATCGAACGCCATGTCCTTCGGCCGGTCCCGCGACAGGGTACGCACAAGGTTCGCATCGTCGGCAAAATCGTCGCGCCCATAGTGGAGGCTTAAGCCCTCGCGATGGCGCGTGAGCGCGACATAGGCTGCATGTCTATCGAGCCCGGGAGTCGCCAGCACATGCACCCGATCGACCGTGACGCCCTGGGTCTTGTGGATGGTGGCCGCATAGCCGTGATCCACATCGGCATAGTCTTTGAGGTCGAAGGCTACCGCTCTGCCATCGTCTAGCGTTACCGCCATCCGGACAGCGGTGACGCTCTCTATCCGCCCCAGTGATCCGTTCTTGACGCCGAGACTGCGCTCGTTCCTCAGGAACATCACCCGGTCACCGGGCGCCAACTCGCGCTGGCCGCGTGCGGTCGCGATGCTGATGTCGCCGCCCAGTTCTCCGGCGTCGCGCAGTCGGGCGCGCGCAGCAACATTCAGCTCGCGCACCTCGTCATTGGTGTGGGTGAGGATAATCCGGGTTGTCTTTGGGTCGGTCTGACTTTCGGTGTCCCAGCGCTCGATCAGCTCGCTACGTGCCGCATTGCGCGTCGCCGCCATGTGGACATAGCCGCGGTCCTCATAGGCGTGGATCGCCTCTTCCGTTCGGCCGGTCGCCAGATGCCGCGTTGCCTCGCGCTGCCAGTCCTCCCGTTGTCGCCTGACGGTGGTGATCTCGATCGCGCCGTGCCGCTCAGCGATCGAGCGGAACGCGGCGCCGGCTTCGATCGCCTGGAGCTGTTCGGGATCGCCGACCAGCACCACCTTGGCACCGCGCTTCTCGGCTTCGGCGAGCACGCGCTCCATCTGACGCGTGCCGATCATCCCGGCTTCATCGATCACAAGCACGTGGGCGTCGGTCAGAAGCTCCCTTCCCTGCTCCCATTGATGCTCAAGGCTGGCGATGGTGCGCGAGTCTATGCCGGATCCCGCTTCCAAATTCTCCGCGGCAATACCGGAGAGGGCCGCGCCCTGGACCGAATAGCCGGCGTGCTCCCAGGCCTCGCGCGCGACCCCGAGCATCGCCGACTTGCCAGTGCCAGCATAGCCTATGACGTTCGCAAGATCATTCCCACGCATGATGTGGCGAAGCGCGGTCTCTTGCTCTTCTCCTAAAACCAACCCGCGCGTTCCGGCGGCGGCGATCGCCCGATCGTGCGCCGCCGCCGGAATGCCGTGTGCGCGTCGTGCTGCCAAGCTCACGCTAATCCGTTGCAGCCTCTGCTCGGTCTCGACCGTCGCGCGCGAGGTGAATCGCTGTTCGCCGCGCCCGTCCTTGCCCAATCGGACCAGCTCGGGCGCCGCATTCACGGCTGCCATCACCTGGTCGAACTGATCCTTCCCGTCGCTGTGGCGGTGGACGAACATCGCCAGATCACACGTGGTGAAGGTCGCCTGGGAACGGGTGATCGCGTCGAGCGCGAGAGCCGGGTTGGCGAGCAGCTTGTCGCCATTGGCGCGGGCGATCTGCTGGTGTTCGTCGAGGCGCTCGGAGGCGAGCCCCTGCGCCGCCATACGCGATGCGGCCGGACCGATCTTGTGCTGCGGCTCAAGACCGATGGCTTGCGCTTGCAATGAACGGTGATCGATGCGGACGTCGATATCGAGCTTCGCCAAGCGCTGATTGACATGGTTCGCCCAGGCTTCGCGCCAGTGATTGAGAAGGTCGGTCCGGTTCCAGGCGCGGACCTTCGCGCCGAAGCCCTCTTCACTGACCGTGCGCGTCGTCAACATCACATGCGCGTGCGGCTTGGGTTCGCCATCCGGTCCGATGTCACGGTGGATGTTGAGGTCGGCAATCATGCCCCGCGCTACAAACTCGCGGGCAACGAACTCGCGAGCCAACCTTGTCCCTTCGGCCTCACCGACTTCGCGGGGAAGCGCGAACTCGACCTCGCGCGCAAGCTGCGCGTCGATTCTCTTCTCCGCGCTCTCGACCGTGTTCCAGAGGCTCTCGCGATCGGACAGATGCTCCGGCGCACCGTCGGGCAGCATCACTTCGGAATGAACAACGCCGACCTTGTTGGAGAAGTCGTGATGGCGGTCGAGCCGCTGGTCATGGAGCCGCGATGCGGATCGATAGGCGGCCGCAGCCAGCGCACTCGATCCACTCGCGCGGGAGATCACTTTGGCGGAGAAATGATAGATCGCCATTGCGGGCGAAGGTTGCGCTTCGGACCGGCGGCTTCACAGTACCTCTCCGGTGCACGTCGGTACGACGTATAAGCGCGCCCTCAAAAGACTTGCGTCTTTCTCGGGATTTGTTGCTCCCAAGATGTTTCAGGCGATTGAGCCTGATCGATGCAGCCGATAACTGGCCTGTCCTTCGATTGAAGTAGGACAGTCATGCGCAAGCCTTGCGACTATGATTTAGAACTCAAAGCGCTGGACGCAAAAACCAAACAGCTCAAAGAGCGACAAGTGCGTCAGCTCGGCGAACTGGTGATCGCAACCGGTGCCAACGCGCTCGATATCGAGGTGCTCGCGGGCGCGCTCATTGATGCCGTCGGCCGCAAGGATCTCACGATCCGGGAGGAGTGGCGCACGCGTGGCGCCGCTTTCTTTCGCTCTGGCCGGCGGAGCAATGCGCGCGGCGCTCAAAGCCGGGCGCGCAGCGCTTCGCCGGGCGACAGCAACACGCAACCGGCTGTTAGCGAAGCGCGCGCGTCATGACACGCGCGACTGGCAGGTGAAGCGCCGGGAACGCACTCGCCATCTGATCGAGCTCGGCGGCCTCGTCGTCAAAGCCGGGCTGGTTGAGCTTACCGATGATGATCGTGCGACACTCTACGGCGCTCTACTCGCCGCCGCTGCAATGCTTAGCAGCGAGCGGCGCGAGGAAGCACTTGTGCAATGGCACCGCCGCGGTAAGCGGGCCTTCGAGGCTGAGGCGCAAACGAAGGACTAGCGGAACAGCAGTTCATAAGCGCAGGCGATCCAATCGAGTGCAGAATGTCGGCCCAGCCGTCGCTCCGGGGAAATCCACGGCCCGAGCTGACGATCGCCTTCACTCGCGCGAGCGGCTGCCCAGGCATCGCGCCAAGGACGCAAGCGGCGTCGAATCCGGCCGGCAAGGCTTGGCCGGTCCCGCATCGCCCTATCAACCGCGAGCAAAGCATCACTCATCCGGACCGTCACTTCATCCACGCTGATGCCGCATCGCCAACCGATCTCGACATAGGGAAAATCGTCCCGGCAGCTGAGCAGGAACACCGCGCGCGTGAGATGAGGCAGTGTTTCGAGTCCCGCTACCAATTCAAGCTCCCGCGCCTCACCCACGACGTGTTCGCATTATCGGGAATGGCCGGTCACGTCGCGCACCCGGTCCAGCAGCGCGCGCGTGAGGCGGCGAATTTGCCCGGCGGTGAATGGGCCAACGTCCTCGTCCCGTTCCCGCATCAGCCGATTCCGCCATTTGCCGTAAGGGGTCAGAATCGCGGCTAGCAGGTTCGTGTCCGGCTCATCGTAATCGAAGCCGGTGGCGTTGGCGTAGGCGAGCGATTTCGCGATCTTGAGCCCGATGTGGCGAGCGCACCAACGATCGTCGAACCCGACGTCCAGCAGATGCGCGCTGATCGCGAGCTGCATAACGATGCCCGCCTGGTAGAGAAGATCGCAGCGATCCCGAACAATGCCCTTCTCGGTAGTGGCGAAGAAGCTCTCCGCATTGTGGTAGCGGAATTCGCTCAGGCTTCGCCCTCCCCTCGTCCTGCGAAGGACCGGCGGCTCGTCTTTCCATTCGTCACAGACTGCCTTGAACGCCAACACCGGTGGCGAAGTGGAAGTCGTAACGGCAACCGCGGGCGCGGAGCCAAGCAATCCGAGCAGCCCTCGACGCGAGGTCGCGGTGCCGTTCTCAGCCATCCGCGGGTCCGTTTCGCTTCCACCACGCGGATTCGGCTCAAGCCGCTGTGCTGAATGCAGGATAGCCATAACCGATATCGCATATAGGGCTTGAAATGCTCAATCGTCAATAAGCGATATCGGGTATTCGGGTTTCGATTGCGCCTACCCGCTAGGCGGATACTGAACCGGATATGGGACGGCCGCCGCTGGGGGTGAAATCGACGATCGTTCGCCTACCGGAGGGGCTTGGCGAGCGGATCGATGCTCTGGTCGGGCGGCAGCGTCGAGCTGCGTTCATCCGCGAAATTGTCGAGCGGGAAGTCGAACGCCAAGAAAAGCTTCGCGGCGGTCACCGCTAAGCTGCTCGACGACTTGATAGGTCCTGCTGGGGCCTCTCTGGTGCCCTCCGGCGAATCTAGGAGTCCGCCCCCTTGTGCGTGTTGAGGCGCATCTCAATCCTTCGACAAGCCATTTGGCTGCTGCGACAGGAATGATTGTCATGTCCGATGCTCCGGATCGAATTCTCCGCCTCAACACCGTGCTGGATCGGACCGGTCTTAGCCGCTCAACGCTTTACCGGAAGATGCAGGCCGGCACGTTCCCGAAGCAGGTCAAGATCGCGGCCCGCTGTGCGGGATGGCGCGAATCGGCGGTCGTTGAATGGCTGCGCAATCCGATGTTCTACAGCGTCGTGGATTAGCCACTTGTCACTCCGATTCGACCGCTCATCCGCGCCCCAAGTCACCAACTGATCTTTTTGAGGCGCCGTTGAACTGGCTATGTCGTCGCGGATCCGGCAGCTTTGCGCCCTTAGCAGCCGTCGTACGGCAGAACCAAACACTCCGTAAGTCGTCGATCGTTCAGGTGCCGCTGAATGGTCGCTTTCGAACCGATTCCAGAAGTTAGAAGCGAGGGATTTAGGCTCCCGCGCATTCATCTCAGAGCTTGCTAGCGTCCAGTTTGCTTGGTCCGCCAGGTGTGAGTTCGATAGACGACGCCTCGAAGATTGTTGGGCGGGGCAGTCCTTCGATTTCAAACATCGTTACCTGGTCGCCGACGCGGCTCCTGATGATAACGCCCTCGTAATTTGTCTGAACAACTCCATTAGGAAACTTGACTACGCGCAATGGAAGTGCCGCTCGACAAGGGTAACGATGTAGCTGTTCGCCGAGCCGCACAGCAGATCACCCTCCGCGTGACTTGGCACTTCACGATCCTCTATCCATGCCGGACGCTCACGGATCGAGACCATGTCGTGAAAGCTGCTGCGAGACGCGCGGTAGCAACCTTCCTAAAACACCTATTGGCGAAGATCGGGCTTTTAGGGATTGGTGTCGACGACCGCGCTTAATTCCTTGTCCACCACAATGCGCTTTTCGATATCCGGGTCCTGCAACAGCGGCGGATCGGCAGCGAGACGTGCCGCAAGACGGAGATTTTCAAGCTCCGCGTGCCGGTTCTGGGCACGTACCGTTTCGACGTCTAGCATGCGATGGTCGAGCTTGAATTGCTCGAGCAGGGTATGCGTTCCCGGCAACGCCTCGATGAACAACTGACCAGTCGGAACGATGATTTCGTCGGTGCTTCGCTCCATGTCTTCGATGTGCAGGAGAAGTTCGCTCCTGAGCGCTGCCTCGGCATTTGCATCATTATTGGCCTTTGCCTGCTGCCAGCGATTATCGAAATCCTCGGCATCGAAATCGCCGCTCCCGTCGGGGTCCTTCAGGCCAAGATAAGTGTCGATGTAATCGGTCAGCATATAGTCGGTGATCGGGCATTCCGTCGTCAGCGGGAACATCAGGTAGTTGCCCTTGTAGCCGACAGGATTGTCGATGTCGGCGATCGAGACGAGATCGACATAATTGCCGCCGAGACCCCCTGCGCCTGCTCCGGGCACGCAAGTGTCCGGGATCTCGATGGGAAGCGTCGCCCCCGCGGCCGTGAAACGCCCGATCATTCCTGGACTGACTTTGATCGCGCAATTCTGCTGCACCTGCGGGCACAGCACCTTTTGCTTATAGAGACGGAAGAACCGCTCGTCCGGGACCTCGTGCGCCCAGATCGCCTGCATATAATAAAAGATGTTCTGCTTCACATGGATTCTGAGCTGGTCGATCGCAATCTGGCGGGAATATTTGTTTTGAAGAGCGGCCGAGTAATCCCTCGTGGCCTGCTGGAATGCATTGCTCGCGTTCCTCAGTTTCTCCTGCGCGTCGGCGAGCGCTTCGTCCGCATATTTAAGGCGGCTTTGACCTGCCTTGATCTGCGCATTCAGGGTCTTCTTGAGCGAATCCGACGGATCGACCCCAAGCGTAAAGACATTGAGCACGCCCGGCATTTCCGGGATCGAGTCCTCCTGCTGCTGAGTCTCAATCAAGGTCTCGCGCATCTGATCTCGCTGGAGCATTTCGGATTGCACAGTCGCTTCCAGCTGCTTGACGAGGGCGGCCTGCGTCTTCCATTGCGTTTGCACCGTAGCGAGCGCGAGCTCGTCGCCGGCATAGCCGCTCGATAGATATTGCAGCGCGGGCCTGAGCGAGTCGTCGAGCAGAACGCGCGCAATGATCCACTGATATTGAAGTAGCCACGATTCATTGATTTGCTCCGGCGCGGGCACTTCCTGGGCAATCATGATCACCGGCTGGACGCGGTACAGATACTCTCGGATGCGATACCGCCGCTGAAGCTCGTAGAAGAGATAGGTGACGGTAATCTCGTTATTCGGATTGGAAATTTCGCCGCTGAACGTCTCTTCCGTTTCGGTCGACGTGTTGGTGCTCACTTCGAGCGATCTCTCCAAGCGATATTCCTCCGCAGCTTTGAGGGTCGCCTCGTGGAAATCCTTCTTGCTTTGGGTTGATTCGCTGCTCGTGTTGCCGCCGAATTCGGAAGATGCGTCGATGCTGCCGATGCCGATGTTAAATGAGCCGCTGGTGGCGATTTTGAAATTCGTTGCGCTCGACGACCGCTGCATGATGTCATTCTCGGCTCGTGAATCCTCGGTCGACTGCTGCGAACGCGCTTCGTTCGATCGCTGCGCGGTCCTGCGCGAGACGCTTTCCTTGACGGTCCGCTTGCTCGAATATTTGCGTGTCTCGCCAGGCGCGAGCGGAATTGTCGAGACGAGGTCGCCGGCCTGGTATGTTCCGGGCTGCCAGATCTGGCGATAGGTGATGATGAGTCCGAAATTATAGGAATTGGGCGCGAAGACGTCGAACGCGTAAGGCTCCTGCTGCGCCTTCGTAATGTCGTTGATGAGCTGGGCAAGGCGGCCGCCGGTGCCAGAGGGCGCAGCTAGAATTCCGGCGACGACCTGACTGACATATTGCATGAAGGAAATCGTCGACGCCGTGACGGTCGTAGTTCCGGACCCTGCGGCGGCAAAATCTTCTGCCCAAGAGATAACGCTTGCCCGCTGATCGTCGCTCAAGAGCGCCCACACTTTCGAGGCGTCGGGAAAATTGTCCGCAACCACGGCGGGCGGCGGAGTGATCAACGCAGCATTCGCCGAATTCGCGGTGGTCTGCGTGCCGCTTGAAACGCCTCCCGATGTGTCGGCGACGATCCCGGTGACGCCTGACAGGGAATCGATGAAGTCGTTGAGCTGTCCAATATCCTCAATCGCACCAGGATCGGGCATGAGCACATTGTTCGATTTATAGATCTGGTTTGCCTGCTCGTAGAGCTCGCCGGCGGCGTTCTTCAGGTCATCGCTAAAGGCGTGCATCCAGACGCTCTTGAAGGCCATTTTGAGCACGTGGAAATCATGGAAGGCGGTCGCATCGGCTGGACCACCCTGAAGCTGCTGCATCGCGCTCAAATCGCTCATGACCGCTTCGACATCCGGCCGAAGATTGAGGAGCTGCCTCGTCTTGGTGATTGCTCCGGTGACGAGTGCGATAATTTGGTCCTTGTCGGACGGTAGCAGCGCAACGTTAGTCGAAAGCCACGGCCCGACCTGCGCCTGCAAGATGTTCAATTGGACCAATACGCCACCGAAATCGGCCATGGTCGCATCGGCACCAGAACCGTCCGGCTTTTTGCCGGTGAGGATTGTCGTAACCTCTTCGACGAGCGAAGCCGGCGTTCCCTTAATGAGTGGTAGCAAGATTGGGTCGGACACCAGTGCTGCAAGCGTGTTGAGGTCCGCGAGCAGGTCCGAGATCGGTACCAGATTCTCGAGCGTCGGCTGAAGCGGGCGAAGTTGCTCGAGCAGGCTTGCCGTGACGCTGTCTTGAACGGAATTGGGCGGAGGCATGGGACTGCTCCTCAGGCTTTCGTGCGGCGGGCTTTCTTGGTTTGCTTCGGCTCGGGCTGGGACAGCGATGCGGGTTTGGTTTTTTGAGAGTTCCCTTTCGCAGCAACGAGCTTCACGCGCTTTAGGGCGAAGTCGGCGGCTATCGGCGTCAGGTACCGGCGGCGAAGCTCGTCGGGCGAAGGATTGTCCATGCCGCGGGTGCGCACGAGATCGGAACCCGCCATCGACTGACGAGCGATCTCCCTTAGCGCCTGACCGTTGACGCTCCCGCTGACGACGCCTTCCTTGTCGATCTTGAGCCCGAGTTTGCGAACCTGGCTCCTGCTAAGGCGGAGGCGCATGACCGGTGGAGACTTGTTCTGGTCGAGCCGCTTTATTCCCGCTTCGATCGCGCTCTCCTGCAACCCAGGCAACTTGTCGGCGAGCTGGCGCCGATCCCCGATCATCAGGCTGTTGTTCTGAAGCTTGTTTGGCGTTCCCTTGCTTGAATCGCGCAAGTGCAAGGGAATAGCCGAGAGGTTGGCCACCGCCTTTTTGGCGCGCGCCCGTCCTTCGGCCGCGCTTTTGAGGCGCTCCTTTATCTTGGGCTGGAAGCGCTCTGCAAGATAAGCGGATGTCGCCCAGCTTCTTTCCACAGAATCCGCTACACGCGCGTTGCGCTGGGCCGAACCGCTCGCTCCCTCCGTCGCTATGCCGAATCGCTGCAGTTGCGCTGCAAGTAGGCGAATGACGAATGCTTCGTCGGCCCCGGCGTCCAGCCGAGGAGCGGCGGACAGGAAGAGCAACCGCTGCTGCGGTGGAAGCGGGACGGGATCGTCCACGGAGCGAGCGTCTTCGGGCGCCAAAACCGCGATCACGACATTGGGCCGCGCCTCATTCCCCTGGAATTCGAGGTCGTCCGTCGACAAGGCGAAGTGACCGTCGGCGTCGGTTAGGACCGAGCCCAGCCTGTGGCCGATCTTGCCGAGCGGCTGTTTGCGATCGAACTGCACCGAAGTCGCGTCGCGGACGTCATAAACCTCGACAATGAGGCGAGGCACTCCGACGTTCTGCTCCTTGGCAAGAACGAAGCCAGTGAGTTGCTTCATGGCAGATGACCTTCTTGACCGGAAAGTTGGGTGAGGGCGCCGGCCGCAGCAGCCGCGCCATGATCGGCAATCCATCCGTTTGAGCGGGGCGCAGGCGTCCAGCAGCCGGCCAATCCAGCGAAAACCCGCTCGCGGATGCGTTCGATCATCGCTCGCTCCCCACTCTTCCCGGCGGCGGAGGGCCCGCCCAGCCCTGGGACCGTGTCATTCGACTCGAGTGAACGCTCGTGCCGCGCTTCGCGGCATCCCGCGTCACTAAACCATGTTATAGGCAATGGCCAGCATCGCACGCGCGAATGCAAGGAGCAGAAACGGGCGCGAGCGGCATGCGAAAAGCGAATATGAATCTGAGCCTCGAGCAGATTTACGAGGAGCCTGACTCGGAAATGGGCCTCATGCGCTTGTCGCGCCTGGTCGGCATCACGTTAAAGAAGCCTTTGGCCAAGCAGAAGGAACTGGCTGCTCCCTCCCCGATCACGGGGGCATCGAATGAATGGTGGTTTGATCCCGACCGATTCGCGCTGACTCAGGGCCAAGGCGCGTGGCAGATCGCGCTGGTTGAGGCGCTTCATTCCGAGATCGGACGCGAAGATCCCTACGCGGCGAGCCTCTCGACCTATGCATTCGTCGAGTACGCCCAGTCCGAACGGGGGCTTTTTGGCATGCTTGCGATCGGCATCCGGCAATACCTCTGCAATGATCCCAAGGCACGAGCCGCGGTTGAGCAAGCTTTCCAGAAAATCGCCAAGACAGGCGAATATGAAGGCGCCGACGCCGGAAACCATCGTGCTGACCGGCGGGCTAGTTCTCGGAGCCTATCTAACGAGCAGCGTGCCGGTGTTGGCATCGGCGGGAGCCCCCGTCATAGCGGGACTGGTCCTCATCATTTACGCAAGGGGCCTCGACCGCTTCTGCCGCTGGACGCAGACGCTCGCCGTCGGCGTCAACGCAACGTCGGAGAATTACTGAATAAGCCGGGCCTTTTAGAATTTGAGACGCCGCGCGTGCATGGCCAAGGCGCTGTTTATCGCCTGAACGAGGCGCGAACTTCGAACGGCACCCCGTTCTGCTCGAGGAACTGCTGCGGGATGAAGAGGATCGTTTCCTTCTTCACTTTCTTGATCTCCCACTTCTCCTCGAACCCGCCCGGATTTTGATAGGTCTCCGTTGGCAGCATCGCCTTTACGACCGACTGCATTCGCTCGCTAAGATCGAGTGGAAAGCCGTGCCGCGATTGCCTGTCGTTCTTCTTGTATCCAAACACATAATAATCGCTGATCGAGTATAGGTTCTCTCCCTTCCCCATTCGCGTCACGTCGACGTCGAAATGACCAAAGGCGTTCTGCATGTCGTACACGCCCTGGTCATAGGAGCTGAGACCCCGGTACTTGCCGGGGCGCCCGTGCGTCTGCCTGACGACGAGGTCCTGCCACTCTTTTGGAACCTCGGCCAGAGAGACCGGTTCGCCCGATCCCTCGACATAATGCCGGATGAGCGCGGTCGAGATTGGGGACTTCTGTTTGAATGGGATAGCGTCGAAGAGCTGGATCAGGAACGACTTGCCATATTGCGACGCCTGGTGAATCTTTTGGCTGAACCCGTCCTCGCGCGGAGTGGGCGGCGCCGGCGCGGCCTGGCGCGCCGCACGGCTTGCCTCTGCCGTCCGCCTGACGTTCTTATTCTTCGGCCGCTCGCCGTACCGATCGGTGGTTCCGCGATAGGGATCGCCTGACATGCGGTCCTGAGCCAGATTGTCGCTCATCCAAGCTCCTATTTGTGCCGGAGGTCATGATGAATGTGAGCGGCGAGGTCCGCAAAGTCGTCGCTGTAGATAACCTCGCCCGTTCTGCTGTCCTTGGCCACAGCGACAGAATGCGTGTCGAGGTGAATGATCGAGGGTTGCTTAGGGTTGTTGTAAAGGATGACGTGCAGGCTGTCCGGGCGACCGACTTCCCGGAAAGCGAAGTCGCCGAAGTGGCGCCTCCCATCAGGCCCTTTTGCGAGACGATCAAGCTGCAGCGTAACCTGTCCGAAGTCGGGCGAACTTGCAAGAAGACTGGCAATGCGACCGATGTCGCCTGGCGCCTTCTCGCGGAACAGAAAGCCGGCTGGCACGGACGCCCACTGCGTGACTGATCTCTCGTCAATATATTTGGAAATATCGACCCCGGACCGTATCAGCAGCAACTTCAGAGTCTTACCGAAGGTGTCTTGTTTTGCGGATGGCGGTGACGTTGAAGTCGCTGCTGCCGGCTGCGCTGTAGCCGGGTTGTCGCTCGTCCCTCGAACCGCCGCGGGCGCGCCCATCTCGAGCTCCTTCGGGCCGGACTCTTGCCGGCCCTGCAGCATAATCAAAGCCGCATGGTCCTACAATCGTGCAGCTCGGGACGCTTGCTCGCCACAGCCATATCTCGGCGCGGCTGCTTCACCTTCGGTGATGACCCTTAGGATGCTGACTCCGGCCGGTCCGCTAACGGCCATGGTGTGCCGTTCAGCTGAGCGCGTGCTCAAACACACTCGGGAAGGGCCAGCAGGTTGTCGTTCCACTTTCCGTCGGCGTAGGTGCGGAGATAATCACCGTTCTGTCCCTTCACGATGCCGACATCGGCCCGATTGCCCCCGACCAGCGTGTAGAAACTGTTGGTCTTTGCACGGATGGAGTCGATCACCTGCTGTCGGGTCCACTTCCACCCATCGCCGCCTAGGTAGGTAATTCCCTCATGGGTGTTGTTGCGGGGCTGCTTGTTGATGCACTTAACACGAACGTCTGCCACTTCAGTCTCCTCTTTGGGTTGTAACGGGGCGCTTACGCTCAGTTCAGCGTGTAGCGCTTCCAAGGGATCGCATTGATTGGCACGCGAGCCAGGAACTGCGAAATGTCGGTGCGCCCGTAATAGCTGGCGCGACCCCGGCTATCTTGCGCCATCAACACAACCGGGATTCCCGGGAAGACTCCGCCGAACGACCGGATCGCCTTGTTCGCTTCGATCCGGTTGTCCAAGATGTGCTTCTTCACGATCACGACCGCGAACTTGACGTTCTGTTCGCGGATGACTGCGCCTTCGAACTGCATTGTTCTTGCTCCTAGTTGGAATCAGCCCTTTGGCGGGAACGGATCGTGGCCGTAGGACCAGGCTTCGCGGAACTTGGCGTCGCTGCCCTGGATGCGCAGCTCAGCGCCTTGGTTGCGGGCAATCTCGCGGCCAATCGCGATCGCTTCTGCCTGTGTGTCGCACCGTGCGGTGAGACGCTGGTTGCCCTCTCCGCGAACGCCCCAGCCATCGCCGTCGCGGACCACATATTGATTTTTGTTCGCCATCAATTTTACTTTCGCTCCGCTGCCCCCCGATGGAGCAACACTGACCTATGCTGTGTTGGCGGGACGGCTCGGACATCTGCCGAAATGTCCGAACCACACATTGCTCGGAGCATTGGCTGCTAGAGGGGAAGCGGCAGTAGTATGGCTGCGAGCAGTTCCGAGGACACGTTGAGCGCGGGGGAAATCTCGGCGGGCATTGACGCGCTCTCCGACGCTGACTGGGCAAGGATTAACAAGGTTTCGGTTTTGCTGACTGGCTGTAAGGATGCGGCGCGTGACCTGCGTCAGGAGGCGTTGAGCCGCGCCTTAGGACGCGAGCGGAGGTGCCCGCGCGACGTGACGATCGCACGCTTCTTATGTGAGGCCATGCGCAGCATCGTTTCCAGTCAGCGAGGCAGCGATGCAGTCCGAGCTAGAGCCGAGATGGTTTACATTTCAGACCCCACCAGCATTGGGGATGCTGCCAAGACTGATCCGGGGCCGTTCGTTGCCCTGGCAAGTGAAGAGGAATGCGGTCGTATAGTCGATGCCGTCTTGGAGCTTTTCAGCGACAACGAGACCGCGAGTTCAGTTGCCGAGGGCATCATGGAAGGGCTGGAAGGGGAGGAACTGAGCGAATGGGCCAGCATCGATAAGAAGCAGTTGGCGACTACGCGACGGCTCGTTCGAAGAAGGACAGAAAGCGCATTTCCCAAGGGGTGGCACAATGGAAACTAAGCGCACAAATCAACAGAAGCTCTGGCGCTTGGCAGGCGCCCTGATCGACGACGTTCTCTCCGCTTCTGATGAGGAAATCCTTGCGGAGCTTGACGAGTGCGGCGGCCTCGAAGCCTTGCGGGCCGAGATCGCGGCCGACATCGAGGCAGCAAAGGGTAGGTTAGGGAGAGCGAAGTTAGCCGCTGCCCGGAAGGCAGTCGCGGCAGAGAAGCGCGGCCGGACGCCCCGCCGCCATCTCACCCCTGAACAATCGCGTCGTCGACTTTCACAAGCACTTGTTGGGTCTCCTGCGAGTGCACGCCTCACTCTAGCCGCGCGACGTGGCCAAGGCGTTCCAGACGAGGATTTGGATGGATTAGTCGAGGACGCGTCTGATCTAGGCATCAATCTAGGTGAACCGACGGAGGACTCATCTGACTCCGGCTGAGCAGATCATCCATAATCTCGGCATTGCAGACCCCGCCGAAATCGATCTCGATGCGATAGCTTGGACTCAGGGCGCGCGAGTTCGCTATCGACCCTTACATGGCTGCGAGGCTCGAATATTCGGCCGATCTGATGAGGCAATCATATCCGTCAATTCGAACACGTCCGCCACAAGGCGGCGATTTTCGCTCGCACACGAATTGGGTCATTGGCATCACCACCGAGGCCAGCTGCTCTTTTGTAGGTCCACCGACATCGGTCCGGGTGGGGCTCGTCCGCAGACTGAAGTGGTTGCGGACAGGTTTGCGGCCGACCTTCTTATGCCTTCGTTTCTATTCGTGCCACGACTGACTGGATTGCGGCGACTTGGCTTTGGAGAATTGGAAACCTTGGCTGCGGAGTTCCGGGTAAGTCGCCCGGCTGTTGCGATTAGGGCGATCGAACGCGGAGAACTTCCTGCCTTGGTGGTTTGTCATGGGCGAGACGGACGAAAGTGGTTCGCCAGATCGCCAGTCGTGCCGGAAAAATGGTTTCCTAGCAAAGACCTGAGCGCCGAAAGCGGTGCATTCGCCGTTCAGTTCGGACAGAAAAAGGAGGATCGTCAGGGCCGCAAGGTTCGTGCCAGTGCGTGGTTTGATTTGCGCGAAGCGGATCGCTTTGACCTTCGTGAAGAGACGATCCGCTCCGGCGATGATGAGACGCTTACGTTGTTGTGGTTGGACGAGAAGATGCTCGAACCTTGAGCTTGCCGGGGCAGCTTCCTTACGCCGACACCCAATAGCGGACGGGCCGCTTGCGGCCAAAAGGAGCCTTCTGGCTCCTACTGGGAATGGGTCAATGCGGATCTACAACTCGACCTTTGACAGGTAGTCCGGTCCTCGAACCCCGGAGTCCAGCGGATCTGGGGGCCAGATTGGGGGCTCGCCGAAACTGGTTGCGAGAATTACAACCCAATTACAGCATGTTATGTAAATAATGCGAGCCCGTCACCGCACCATCAAAAGCGGCAAGCAAGGCGCGGAACGGAAGCAGGATGGCGCCGTGCCGCGAACGGCGCGAGCGAGCCGGAGCCAAGGCTTCGATGCCGGGCCAGTCGGGCAGCTGCTCGCTTTCGCCCGAAAGCCAGGCCGACAGCTGATCGAGCGCCACCGCTATATCTTCGCGCCCTCGTCCGCTCGCCTGCCGCGCGATCAGCGCCGCCGAGGCTTGCCCGAAAGCACAGGCCTGGACCTGCTGCGATATCGCCTCGATGCAGCCGCTGCTTAGCTGAACTTCCGTCCGTACCGTGCTTCCACATGTCGGCGAGCGAAGTTCGGCCGAGCCATCCACCCGTTCCAGCTTCACCGGCTCCGGAAGCGAAGCGGCCAGCCGAAGGATTTCCAGAGTGTAGAGCGGCGCGTTCATGCCAGAGGCTGCTCCTCTGTTAGCTCGCCCACAAACGCCGCGATCGCGTGCCTCGCCCGCTTGGCCGAGACCGCCGAATAGACCAGCCGCGCAGCCGGATCGGTGCCGGCATCCGGATTATCGAACGCGTGATGCGTCTGGCTATAGAGCACGAACCGAACGTCGTTCCCGGCGGCATCCATCTCCGCGATCACCGCATCAATCACCTCCATCGGTGACACCGCATCCTGCGTTCCCTGCAGGATCAGCACCGGCGCGGAAATGCGCGTACCCATGCCTTCGGCCGCGGTCTTGAGCAGGGCCGAGCAGAGAATAATCCCGTCCACTTCACCACCACTCCGGCCGTAGTCGAGCGCCACCATTCCGCCTGCGCTGAAGCCGAGGCACAAGATCGGCAGACCGCTGGGCACTTCGCGTCGTAATCGCTCAACGCACGCTTGGAGCGCCGCCGTACCTTCGTTGCGATGGTCGATCAGCCGCTTCACCATCGGTCCGACCTGGTCCGGGCTGTCCGGATTGAAACCGTCTCCATAGAGGTCAGCGATCGCGACGACGCAGCCCAATTGGACCAGGTGCCGTGCATGATCGCGCGCGAGAGAGCTTTGGCCTCGCCAGTCCGGAAGCAGGACAGCAGCGGCCTTTGGATCGCTGTCAGGTTTCAGCAGCCGGCCGACGTAGCGCCGACCCTCAGAAACATACTCGAAGGAATCGCCCATCTGCTGTCCTCGACTAAGCTCGCCGCCAGGTGGTACCGGAAGGCCCATCCTCCAAGACGATGCCCTCAGCCTTGAGCTCGTCGCGGATTCGGTCGGCGGTGGCGAAATCGCGGTTCTTCTTGGCGGCAGCGCGTTCGGCGATCCGCGCTTCGATCGCGTCCTTCTGATCTTCAGACACTTCCGTCAGCAACTCGAATGCTCGGGTTTTCGCAGTTGAAAGCTCAAGGCCTAGCAGCTTTGCGGTCCCAACGAGTTCGCTGGTCAGTTTACGTTTGAGGACTCGATTGTCCTCCCCTTCGATTTGGCGAACTAGAGTGTGCAATTCGGCGATCACTAGCGGTGTGTTTAAATCGTCGCGCAAAGCATCTAGTGCGATTTCCGACGCGCCGTCGGTCTCCTCAACAAATTCTTGCTCTTCCGCGAGAGTATCGAACTGATCGAGCAGTGCACCGCACCACCGCTCAAAAGACTTTCTAGACTGCTCGATCAGCGCTTCGGTCCACGGCAGCGGGGATCGGTAATGCGCCGAGAGCAGCGCAAGCCGCAGGGTCTCGCCGCGATGTCTCTGCGCCAGCAGGTCGTTCACGGTCACGACGTTACCCAAGCTCTTCGACATCTTCTCCGCGCCCATGTCGAGGAAGCCGTTGTGGACCCAGAAGCGGGCCAGCGGCGCTCCGCCATGCGCGCAGCGGCTCTGCGCGATCTCATTCTCGTGGTGCGGGAAGATGAGGTCGAGCCCGCCGCCGTGGATGTCGATCGTCTCGCCGAGGTGCGCGCGGATCATCGCCGAGCATTCGATGTGCCATCCTGGACGCCCACGGCCCCAGGGCGAGTCCCATCCGATCGCACCCTCGCCGCTCGGCTTCCACAGCACGAAGTCCGCCGGATCGCGCTTGTAGGGAGCGACCTCGACCCGGGCTCCGGCCAGCATCGCCTCGCGGTCGCGACGGCTCAGCGCGCCGTAAGTCGGATCGGACGGCACGCTGAACAGCACATGCCCTTCCGCCTCATAAGCGTGGCCGAGACCGATCAGCCGCTCGATCATCGCGATCATCGGTTCGATTTCGCGGGTCGCATGTGGAGCAATCGTCGGCGGCTCCACGCCAAGAGCACCCATGTCCTCAAGATAGGCGCGTTCGTAGCGCTCGGTGATGACCGCCGGCACGACGCCCTCAGTCTCGGCAGCGGCAATGATCTTGTCGTCGACGTCGGTGACGTTGCGGGCATAAACGAGGCTGTTCGGACCATATTCGTGCCGGATCAGGCGCGCCAGCGTATCGAACACCACGGCCGGCCGGGCATTGCCGATGTGCGCACGATTGTAGACCGTCGGACCGCACACATACATCGTGATCCGCTCAGGATTCAGCGGCACGAACTCGCGCTTCTCGCGGCTCATGGTGTCATAGAGGCGGATCATT
>Ga0157369_10000338_pt1 | contig 62072 bp, 58 predicted proteins | sample C25metaG_FD_113461 | JGI IMG/M metagenome (GOLD analysis project Ga0157369, IMG submission 113461) | Corn rhizosphere microbial communities from Kellogg Biological Station, Michigan, USA - C2-5 metaG | ecosystem: Host-associated > Plants > Roots > Rhizosphere > Soil | place: USA: Michigan... | reverse complement strand
GTACGGAATCGCGGCGCAATCGAAGGACGGACGCGCGTGGCTTTTCACGCTGGAGGGCGCCGGCGCAAAGCTCGCGAGCGCGGGTCGCGAGGTGGCGCGGGTCGGCCCGATCGCGCCGTTCTCCGCGAATCGCTACCTGCTGCGCATCAACGAGGCGACCGGCACGCGCGGTGCCACCACGCCCGTGCATACGCATCCCGGCTCCGAGGCCTTCTTCGTGCTCGCCGGCGAGCAAAGCATCCGCGGGCCCGATGGCGTGATGACCCTTCGTCCCGGCCAGCCGTCGGCGGGATCGGGCGCGGGCGTGCCCATGCAGGTCACGAGCACGGGCAGCACCGACCTGGATGCGCTCGTGATGTTCGTGGTCGACGCGGACAAGCCGTTCAGCTCATCGGCGCTGATTCAGTGAGTTGCCACTCGCCGCTCGTCACCGCGGATCGTGGCGCGCGGCGGGCGACGTCGCCGGCGCCCTGGGGACCGCGAAGCTCGATCGCATCTGCCGCACCAGTCCCATCACGTGGCGTGCCGCGCGGCTCAACCCGCGCTGGGTCGTGGTCGCGATGACGACGTGGCGCAGCAGCCGGGGGGCGACCAGAGGCCGTGCGGCGAAAACGCCGCGGGCGACTTCCTCCTCGATCGTCTTCGGGTCGAGGATCGTGGAGCACCCGTGGCGCGCGACGATCGCCTTCTGCGCCTCCAGCGAATCGGTCTCGACGGCCACGTCGAGGGTGATGCCGAGCCGGCGCGCCGTGCGGTCGATCGCGATGCGCGTTCCGTTGGGTGGGGCGGGCAGCACGAGCGGCGTTCGCGCGAGCTCGCGGAAACGCACGCTGCCGCCGCGCGGCGAGCGCGGCGTGCGGGCGGCGACCAGCATCATGTGCGACGAGGCGAGGATCTCCTCTCCCGCCGGCGCGGAGCTGCCGAAGCGGCTGAGCAGCCCCACGTCGGCGCGGCCGTCACCCAGCCACTCCGCGACGTGGCTGCTCGACCCCTCGAGCATGCGCAGCTGGATGCGCGGGTGCTCGCGCCGCACGGCTTCGAAGAGCGGCTCGGCGATGACGCCCGTGAGCGTCGGCATGAGCGCCAGCGTCACGAGGCCGGAGGGCTCGCGCGCGCGGTCGCGCACGCCGGCCACGAGGTCCTCGGCCCCGGCCACGATGCGCCGCGCCCCGGGCAGGAGCGACTCCCCGACCTCGGTGAGGGCCACGCCGCGTCCCGTGCGGTAGAAGAGCGGGGCACCGAGCTCGCGCTCCGCCTCGGCGACCGCCCGGCTCAAGGACGACTGGCTCATGCCGAGCGCCGCGGCCGCGTGCGAGATGTTGCCGGCCTCCGCCACCCGGATGAGCATCCTCAGGGCGCGCAGCTCCACGTCATGCGCTCCTTGCATAGCTGATATGGCGGCCATTCTATAGGGTCATGGCGGCGCGCTTGCTAAGGTGCCGCCATGCAACTCGGCATCACCCTGGGAGATCCCGCCGGCGTGGGCCCCGAGATCACCTGCCGCGCGCTCGCTTCGCTCGCGCCGCAGGAGCGCTCGCGCATCCGCGTCTTCGGCCCGAAGGCGTTCCTCGAGCGCGCCGACGCGTTGTGCCGGACGGGCCTGCGGTTCGTCGACGGCGCGCCCGCGACGGGCGAGGTGCGGGTGTCCGACGTGCGCTCGCCCGGGCTGGAGAGCGTGGATCCCGGGCGCGCGAGCGCCGCGGGTGGCGCGGCCGCGTACGGCTGCATCGCGGCCGCGGTGAAGGCGTCGCTCGCGGGCGAGATCGACTGCATCGTGACGGCGCCGATCAACAAGGCGGCGCTGAATGCGGCGGGCCACGCGTTCTCGGGACACACGGAGCTGCTGGCCCATCTCACGGGCGCGCCTTCGTCCTTCATGCTCCTCGCCTCCGAGAAGCTCTCGACGATCCACGTGTCGACCCACGTCTCGCTCGCGGGCGCCGTGCAGCGCGCCACGACGGCGCGTGTCCTCGCCACGATTCGCGCCGGTGACGACCATTTCAGGCGCATGGGGGTCGCGCGTCCGCGCATCGCGGTCGCCGGCCTCAATCCGCATTGCGGCGAAGGCGGCCTTTTCGGCGACGAGGAGGGCCGCAGCATCGTCCCCGCGATCGAGGAGGCCCGGCGCGAAGGCATCGACGTCTTCGGGCCGATTCCGGGAGACACCGTCTTCCATCGCGCGACGAAGGGCGAGTTCGACCTCGTCGTCGCCCAGTACCACGACCAGGGGCACATCCCCACGAAGCTCATCGCGTTCGAGACGACCGTGAACGTGACGCTCGGCCTGCCCATCCAGCGCACGTCGGTCGACCACGGCACCGCCTTCGACATCGCCTGGAAGGGCATCGCCAGGCACGAGAACATGCTCGCGGCCCTCGATTACGCGAGGCGCATGGCCGCAGGGCGTGAACCACAACGGGAGCAAGAGGAGAGATCGTCATGAGGAGGATCATCGGCATCGCCTGGACAGTCGCGGCACTGATCGCGATGGCCATGGCACCCGCCGCGTTCGCGCAGCCGTCCGCCTACCCGGAAAGGACGGTGAAGCTCATCGTGCCGTTCCCGCCGGGCGGCGTGACCGACATCGTGGGGCGCATCATCGCGCAGCGCCTCTCCGAAGGGCTGGGCCAGACCGTGTACGTGGAGAACCTCGGAGGCGCGGCGGGAACCATCGGCGCGGCGAGCGCCGCGCGCGCGAGGCCCGATGGCTACACGCTCCTCATGGCGACGGCGACGCATGCCATCAACGCGACGCTCATGCCCAACGCCGGCTTCGACATCCAGAAGGATGTGGTGCCGGTCACGCTCGTGGCTTCGGTGCCGCTCCTCCTCGCCGTCAATCCCTCGCTACCCGCGAACGACGTCCAGGGACTGGTCGCGCTCGCGAAGAAGGAGCCGGGCAAGCTCAACTTCGCCTCGGGCAGCACGGGCTCGGCGTCCCACCTCGCGGGCGAGATGCTCAAGTCCGCGGCCGGCATCGACATGGTGCACGTGCCGTACAAGGGCGGCGGCCCCGCGCTGCAGGACCTCATCGCGGGCCACGTCTCCATCATGTTCGAGAACATGCCCTCGATCCTGCCGTACGTGCAGAGCGGCCAGCTGCGCGGGCTGGCGGTCACGAGCCCGAAGCGCTCGAGCGCCATTCCCACGCTGCCCACGATGATCGAGTCCGGCTTCCCGGGATTCGAGGCGGGCTCGTGGTACGGCCTCTTCGCGCCGCCCGGGACCCCGCCCGAGGTCGTGGAGAAGCTCCACGGCGCGATGGTGAAGGCGCTCGCGAGCCCCGGGATGCGCACGCAGCTCTCGAAGCAGGGCGCGGAGCCGATCGGCAACACGCCGCAGGAGTTCGCGGCCTTCATCCGGTCGGAGGTGGCGAAGTGGGCGCGCGTGATCCAGGTCTCGGGCGCGAAGGCGGACTGAGCGCGGTCGCATGAAGCTGCTGCAGATCACCGACACGCACGTGCCGGCGGCGGGGAAGCTCATCTACGGCGTCGATGCACGCGCGCGGCTGGAGGCGTGCGTGGACGACATCAATGCGCACCATCCCGACGCCGACTGGTGCATCGTGACCGGCGACCTCGTGAACCACGGCGGCGAGGACGAGTACGAGAACCTGAGGCCGGTGCTCGACCGCCTCGCGGTACCGTTGCGCGTGCTGCCGGGAAACCACGACGACCGCGACGCATTGCGCCGGCACTTCCCCGCGACGCCGCACGACGCCGACGGCCACGTGCAAAGCATCATCGACACGGACGAGGGCCGCCTGGTTTTCATCGACACCCTGGATCCGGGCCGCTCGTCGGGCATCCTGTGCGACAGGCGCCTCGCGTGGATCCGTGAACGCCTCGACGAGAGCGCGAATGCGCCGGTCTATCTCTTCCTGCACCATCCGCCCCTCGCGGTGGGCATCGAGTACATGGACGGCATCGCGCTGCGCAACGGCGAAGCGCTCTGGCAGGCGATCGCGCCCCATGCCCGGCGGATCCGCCTCATGGCGTTCGGCCACGTCCACCGGCCCATCTCCGGCTTGTGGCACGGTGTGCCCTTCGCGTGCTGCCCCTCGACCGTGCACCAGGTCTCGCTCGACCTCGCCTCCCATCCCGAGCCGCGCCTCGACTTCAACCTCGAGCCGCCGTGCTATGCGATCTACCGCATCGAGCGCGACACGCTCGTCGCCCACCAGCAGCGCTATAGCGAGAACTGGAAGACCTTTCCCCGCGTGGGCGTGCGCGGCACCTGAACGACGCGGCCGTCAGCGGCGCAGCGGCAGCTCCACGAAGGATCCGTCCTGCCCGCCCACGGTGATCTCGAAGCGCGGGGGGCGCCCATGGGGCACTTGCGCGAAGTGCTCGCCGTCGGCGCCCGCGATCGAGAGGCGCAGGCGGCTTCCCTTCGCGAGCTGCCACGACACCGGCACCAGCGCGAAGCGCACCTCCTCCGCGACATTCGGCTGCATGAGCTTCGCGTCGGCGCGATGGAATGTGCGCCACGGCCAGGTCACCTTGCACGACTCGGGCGGCGCCGTGAGCTTGCGATGGAGCATGCGCAGGCCGCCCTCGGTGATGAAGCGCGCGTGCCCGTCGGCCTCGACCTCCGAGAGATACGCGAAGACGCTGCCGTCGCGTTCCGATGTCGAGACACGCAACGTGACGACCGCGTGCCCCGTCATTTCCGTCGCTTCTTCGAAGGGCGCGGTCGTGAACGAGAGCATCGCGGACTCGCGCTCGGCCCAGTCGGGGTAATAGTCGAGCACCGCGAAGGCGCCGAGGCGCTCGTAGCGCGACGCGCGCCCGGTATTCACGCCGAAGCGCACGTCGTACCCCACGCTCGAAGCGCTCTTCGCCGCGGTAGGCGCGAGCGAGCCGCCGGCCGCCAGGTGCAGGCGCGTCGGCCGGGGCACCGGTGGCCAGGACGTCGCCGCCTTCCACTTCTCCTCGTGCAGCGTGAGGTAGTGGATCGGAGCCTCCTCGCGGATGCCTGTGTCCAGCCCCATCAAGTGCTCGTCGAAGAAGCGCAGCACCTCGGCCATCACGGAAAACTCCGGCGCCGGCCGGTCGCGCCACGGCGAGCCGTTCGTGCGCGCCCCGTGATCCCAGGGCCCGAGCAACAGGCGATCGTCACGCCCGGCCATCGTGAGGAAGCGCGCGACGCTGCCGTTCGCGAACGCGGATCCGTCGTACCAGCCGGAGATCGAATAGATCGCGACCTTTCCCTTCGCCTCGAGCATGTACCAGTAGGGGCTGCAGGCGCCACTGTGCAGATCCGGGTCGTGCGGCGCGGGCTCCTCGCGGAACGCGAGCTCGGGGGCGAGGTCGCGCAGCCTGAAGCTGTCGCGGTGCTGGTCGATGGCGGAGGCGCGCAGGCTTGCGCCGGTGTCCTCGTCGACCGGCGCGGGCCCGGCGTAGCGCTTGTCGTTGAAGTACGGATAAGGGCCGAGCTGGTCGCGCAGGTCCTGGTCGAGGGCCTGCACGAGATCGTCGTACGTCTCGGTGACGGTGATGCATTTCAATCCGCCGGGAAAGACGTGGTCGGCATAGGTGTCGTGCACCGCGAAGAGCGGCGCGATCGCCTTCACCGCCGGGTGCCCGGTGCTGGCGAGGAAGCAGGCGGCCGCGCCGAGATACGAGATGCCGGTCGAGCCGATGACGCCGTTCGACCACGGCTGCCGCACGATCCAGTCGGCGATCTCGCGATGGTCCTCGCGCTCGCGCGGCGAGCGGAACGAGTCGCGCGTGCCGAAGCTCGCACCCGTGCCGCGGACGTCGACCGCCACCAACGCATAGCCGCGCGGGACGAAGAAGTCGCGATACAGCGCCACGTTCGGCGACGGCTCCGCCCCGGGCGCGGTGACGGCGAAGCGGCGGTAGTAGGGAGTGAGGATGACGATGGCGGGAAAGCGTTGGCCCTCACCCCGGCCCTCCCGCAACGCAGAGGGAGAAGAGCGCTCCGGGATGTACCAGTCGACCGCGAGCTTCACGCCGTCGCGCAGCGTCACGTAGCAGGACCGGGGCTCGGGGATGCGGTGCGTCTTCGGGCGGCGCTCGAGGTACTGCGAGGGCGGCACGCGCCAGGCGCCGCCGAGGTCGTCGCGATCGGGCATCGGCATAAAATAGCACCATGACGACCTTCCTTCGCTCGCTCGCCCTCGCGGCAATGGGGCTCCTCGCGACCTGCGCCCTCGCGCAGGACTATCCCAACCATCCGGTGAAGCTCATCGTGCCGCAGGCGACGGGCTCCGGCGGCGACATCGTGGCGCGCCTGCTCGCGGACCACATGTCGAAGGACCTCGGGCAGACCGTGTTCGTCGACAACCGCCCCGGCGCCAACGGCATCATCGGCTCGGGCGAGGTGGCGCACGCGGCACCGGACGGCTACACGCTGCTCCTCACCAGCGTGTCGCTCATCAGCTTCAACCCCTCGATGTACAAGCGCCTGCCCTACGACCCGGTCAAGGACTTCACCTTCATCGCGCCCGTGGCCGACGCGAGCTTCGCCGTCGTCGCGAGCACGGCGAGCGGCATCAGGACGTGGGACGACTTCATCCGCAAGGCGAAGGCGAGCCCGGACGGCCTCACGTTCCCGAGCGCCGGCGCCGGCAACTCGACGCACCTCTACATGGAGATGATCGCGCGCCGCTCGGGACTGAAGATGCGCCACATCCCGTACAAGGGCTCGGCGCCCGCGCTGCTGTCGATCGTCGCGAACGAGACCGACGTGATGCTCGTGCCGACCGTGGTCGCGATCTCGCAGATCCTGTCGGGGAAGGTCGTGCCGATCGCCCAGTCGGGAGACCGGCGCTCGCCGCAGATGCCGAACGTGCCGTTGCTGAAGGAGCTGGCACCCGACGTGCCGCCGCTTCCCGGCTGGTACGCGGTGATCGGCCCGGCGAAGATGGACCCGAAGGTCGTGCGCAAGCTCGCCGGCGCCGTGAACGGCTTCCTGCACGACCCGGCGATGAGCGCCAAGCTGAACGACCAATACCTCCTGCCCATTCCCGGCACGCCCGAGGGCATCCAGAAACGCGCGCAGGACGAGGCGAAGGTGTGGGGCGGCCTCATCCGCGAGCTCGACATCCAGGCCGACTGATCATGGACCAACCCGTCACCGCGGATCTCATCGCCCGAACGCGCATCCACCTCGCCGCGGCGCTGCGCATGGCGGTGCTCGACGAGCTGCACGAGGGCATCGACAACCACTTCACGGTCCAGGTGCCGGGGCGGCCGGGGCAGTACCTCATCCTTCCGTTCGGCCTGCACTGGTCCGAGGCGCGCGCGAGCGAGCTCGTGGTGTTCGACGAGAGCGGGACCACGCTCGAGGGGCGCGGCAAGGTCGAGCTCTCGGCGCGTTGCATCCATGCGCCGATCCATCGCATCACCGGCGCGCAGGTCGTGCTCCATACGCACCAGCCCTACGCGACCGCGATCAACCTGCTGGAGGACAATCGCCTGCTGCCGGCGAGCCAGACCGCGGCGTTCTTCACGAAGCTGGTCGCGTACGACGACGAGTACGCGGGGCTCGCGCATTCGAATTCCGAGGGCGAGCGCCTGGCGCGCGTGGCACGGGGCAAGCCCATCGTCTTCATGAAGAACCACGGCGTGCTCGTCACGGGCGGCAGCATGGCGCAGGCCTACCACCGGCTTTCCCGCCTGGAGCGCGTGTGCAAGCTGCAGGTGCTCGCGCTGAGCACCGGGCAGCCGCTGGCACTCCTGCCCGATGACATCGTGGACGCCGTGCGCACGCCGAATCCCGACGACACGCACAGCCGCGAGGAGCGCGAGCGCCTCTTCTTCGAGGCGATGATGCGCGTCGTGGACCGGGAGCTGCCCGGCTACCGCGACTGAGGCGCGCGCGTCACTGCACCGCGGCGTCCACGCCGACGCCGATGAGGCCGCCGACGACGATGTCGCCGGACGCCATCGCCTTCGTCGTGCTCGCCACCTTGCGGGTCGCGGTGAGATAGCCGCCCGGCGCGGTTACGGGCGCAACGCGGGGGTCAGGCGGAGTAGCGGTTGCCGTGCTCGAGCTGCACGCGCGTGCTGAGCTGCGCCATGCGCATCGAGGCGTGCGAGAAGAAGTGCGCGAGCTTGTGCACCAGCTCGGCGGTCTGCGGCGAATCGTCGCAGTTGTGCCGCACGAGATCGTAGGCGTAGGCGGCGATCTCCTCGCGGTCGAAGAGCTTGAGGGGAGGCTGGCAGGGGCGCGGCAGCCGGTCGATCTCGTACGGCGTCAGCATCGCCAGGAACTCGCGCGCGATGGCGAGCACTTCGAACTCGTCGTGCGCGAGGTCCAGCCTCTGCTGCCAGGTGACGGGCGCGGAGGGCGATTCTTCGATGCGGGGCTGCAGCGACATGTTGCGGTTCGCGATTCCAGTGCGGGGATGCTGCAGCGAATCTGCGCCCCGTACCACGGTACGTGTATGTCGGCCGAGTCCTACGCGAGGCCTCCCGGGCATTTCCGCAATGTGGAATCGCGGCCGGCGGCATGCGGCAGAATGGCGTCTTTGCCCGAAGGAGAAATCCATGCCGATGGTCCGCATCGAGCTCTACGCCGGCCGCACGACGGAGCAGAAGACCGAGTGCGCCCGCGCGATCGTGAAGGCGATGCAGCAGCACCTGAACGCCAAGCCGGAGTCGACGCAGGTCGTCTTCGTGGACGTGGCGCCCAGCGACTGGCTGCTCGGTGCCAAGCTCGCCCCCGGATGAGCTTTCCCCCACACGTCGCGCCGCGCGTGCCGCGGCCGCGCGGCTTGGCGCTCGTCGCCGCACTCGTGCGCAACTCGCTCGAGGTGCTGCCCGCCGCCGTGTACCGCGAGGATTTCGTCGCGACTCCCGGCACGCGCGCGCCGCGTGCATGGGTGACGTCGCCCGCCCTCATCAAGTCGGTCCTCCTCGACCAGCGCGACAAGTTCCGCAAGCTCACGCAGATCCGCCTCCTCGGGCCGCTCCTGGGGCGCGGCATCCTCACGAGCGAGGACGCCGACTGGCGCTGGCAACGCCAGGCCGCGGCGCCGATCTTCCGGCCGCAGGACCTGGCCGCGTTCGTGCCGGCGTTCGTGCAGTGCGCCGAGCGCGCCGTCGAGCGCTGGCGCGGCGGCGGCGGCGCGGTTCGCTCGATGGACGAGGACATCACGCGGCTCACGCTCGAGATCGTGGCGCAGACCCTGCTGCCCGGCGGCGACGAGGCGTTCATGGGCACTTTGCAGGACTCGGTGCGCCGCATGCAGCGCTCGGGCGGCTGGGACATCCTCTATGCGTCGATGGACGTGCCGCGATGGGTGCCGAGGCCGGGGATGCGCCGCGGGCGCGTCGAGGCGCGCATCATGCGCGAGGCCGTGGCGCGGCGCCTGCGCGCGCACCGGGCGCAGCCGCCCCGGGATGACGACCTCGTGGCACGCCTGGTGGCCGCGCGCGATCCGGAGACCGGACGCGCGATGGACGAGCAGCAACTCGTCGACAACCTGCTCACGTTCTACCTCGCGGGCCACGAGACGACGGCGAAGGCCATCGCGTGGACGCTCTATTTGCTCGCGCGCTCTCCCGAGTGGAGCGGCGCGCTCGTGGAGGAGATCGAGTCCGTGACGGGCGGTGCGCCGGTGCGCGCCGGGCATCTCGAGCGGCTCGAGCGCGTGCAGCAGGTCCTCAAGGAATCGATGCGCCTCTTCCCGCCGGTGCCGATGATGAGCCGCCAGGCGGTCGCCGGCACGACGCTCGGCGCCCATGCGATCGCCGCGGGCACGTCGGTGCTCATTCCCATTTACGCGATCCACCGCCACGCCGCGCGCTGGGAGCGGCCCCACGAATTCGATCCCGCGCGCTTTGCTCCGCAACTCGAGCGTGCGATCCCGCGCTACCAGTACATGCCCTTCGGCGCGGGGCCGCGCATCTGCATCGGCATGCCGTTCGCCATGATGGAAGCCACGGCGGTCATCGCGACGCTCCTGCAGCACGCGACCTTCAGCTGGGCGGGGCGCGAGGAGCCCGAGCCCGTGGCACGCGTGACGCTCGCGCCGCGCGGCGGCATGCCGATGCGGGTCGGCGTGAGGGCCTAGAGCATCCAGTCGATGGGCAGCAGCGCCAGGAATCCCACCCACGCCCGCTTGATCGCGTTCGTGCCCGGTTCGTCCCCGTGCGTGACGGGCCCGGAGGGCGTGGGCTCGATCCACTCGACGCAATCGCCGCCCGCGCGGGAGCGGACCTCGTACGAGTTCGGGATGACGACCTCGTCGAACGACGCGTCGAGGCGCCGGGCGAGCGCTTCGCTCTTCAGCACCAGCCCCATCTCCGTGTTGAGCAGCGCCGAGCGCAAATCGAAATTGAACGAGCCCACGAAGACCTGCTCGCCGTCGATGGAGAACGTCTTCGCGTGCAGGCTCGCGGCCGAGGAATCGGAGCTCGCGCGGCGGCGCTCGCGCACCGTGGGCTTGAGCTCGTAGAGCCGCACGCCGGCGCGCGCGAGGTCGCAGCGCCGCTTCGCATAGCCGGAGTGCACGACCGCGACGTCGGTGGCGCCGAAGGAATTGGTGAGGACCCGGACCTCGACGCCCTCGCGCGCGAGGGCTTCGATGGCTTGCGCGCCGCGCTCGCCCGGCACGAAGTACGGGGAGATGAGCTCGAAGCTGCGGCGCGGCCGGCCGGTCACGTCGAACACCTGGGCCAGGGCCAGCATGTCGCGCGTCGGATCGGGCAGCAGCGTCTTGGCCGGATCGTCGCGGACGACGACGGCGTCCACCCATTCGAGCGCCAGCCGGCGGTCGAGGAGGTCGTGCACGAGCGGCGTGTCGCGCACCGCTTCGAGGTATCCCGCCGAGACCGGATTGGCGCGCGCGGCGGCGAAGCGCTCTTCGAGGATCGCATGGGCGCCCGGCGCCGGGCGCGTGGGAAAGAGCACTCGCTGCGCGGGATAGGCCGAAGCGCTGTTCCAGTAGAGATCGAACTCGTCGGAGACGCCGCGCACCGCCGCGCCGAGCGCGATCACGTCCAGGTCCTTGAACGGCACTTCGGTGCCCGCGCCGAAATACTCGTTGCCGATGTTGCGCCCGCCCACGATCGTCACGCGGTTGTCGACGGTGAAGGACTTGTTGTGCATGCGCCGGTTCAGGCGCGTGAAGCCGCCGAGGTACTCGAGCAGGCGTGCGCGGCGGACCGTGAACGGGTTGTAGAGCCGCAGCTCGAGGTTCGGCGTCGCGCCGAGCGCCGCGAGCATGTCGTCGAGGCCGCGCGTGTTCTGGTCATCGATGAGCAGGCGGACCCGCACGCCTCGCAGCGCCGCATCGCGCAGCGCCTGCATCAGCAGCAGGCCCGTCTCGTCCGCGTGCCAGATGTAGTACTGCGCATCGATCGAGCGCTCGGCCGCGCGTGCGAGCAGCATGCGCGCGGCGAAGGCATCGGTGGCGAGCGGCACGGGAAAGATCCCCGTCTTCCCCGGATGGGCATCGGCGAGCGGCGCGGTCGCCCGCGCCAACGCTGTGTGCGAGACGTCGGTCGCCGCGCGCGATTCCACGCGCCCCTCCAGCGACGGCAGGCCCGCGCAGCCGGCGCAGGCCACGACCAGCGCCGTGGCGATCGCGATCCTCATCGAGACCGATTGTTTCCCCGCGGACGCGTCCGCGGAATGGCACCTTGGTCCCATGGGCGTGGCGCGCGCGTACGGGCATGCTGGGACCATTCAGCGCGGAAGGTGTGACATGGGTCGCAGACGCCCCGAATGGGACGGCGCAGCATCGACGGAGTATCCCTGGATGGAGGCCGCCTTGCAGCTCATCGTCCTCGTCATCGCCGCCCTGATCCTCAGCGCCTGCGCCACCGTGCGCGTGGCTCCCGAGCGCGTCGCGCGCGTCCAGCCCATGAGCGACGAGGTGTCGTGCATGGCCGATTGCCTCGACGACGGTTCCGAGACCTGCGACAGCTGCGCCGCCGATTGCCTCGAGCAAGGCAGCGGCGGCGCGCGTGTCGCTTCCGGCGACTAGCGATCCGGGCGTCAGCCCGCGCGGGCCGGGACGTCGAGCTCGCCCGCGCGCTCGAGCCGCTTGTAGAAGACGAGCGAATACACGATCGGCACCATGAAGCCGCCGATCGCGATCGCGGCGGAGACCAGCGGGAAGACGCCCGCCACGATGAGCGCGAGCCCGATCACGCCGGTCGCGACGATGACCTTGGCGCCCATGCGATGGGTCGCGTACCACACGCGCTCGCTCGCGAGCGTCCACGGCGTGCGGATGCCGACGTAGAAGTTGCGCCGCACCTTGCCGAGCAGGTTCCCGAGCAGGATCGACATCACGCAGAGCCCGCCCACGAGCGCGCGCGGCACGTCGAGCGTTCCATGCTTCCCGGCCTGGAGCGCCACCAGGAAGGTGTATCCGAGCAGCCCCACGATGATCAGCATGAGGGCGAGGTACGTGCGCTCGAAGCTCTCGAGCTCGAAGCGCCGCGGCGAGAGCACCGGCAGCAGCGCGAAGAGCGCCATCACGGCGGCCATCGCGCCCGGCCCCACGGCGAAGAGCGTCCACGGAGAGGCGAGCCGATCGACCCGGCCCATGGCGTTCCAGTGCACGGGGACCTGCGCCGGCAGCGACGGGAGCGCGAGCGCGAATGCCGCCGCGACGGCGACGACCAGCAAAGCCGCGATTCCGTAATAGCGCGCCTTCATTTGCGTCCTCCTTTGCGTCGATGGGAAGTGAGGTCCATGGCCCAGCCGATGACGTCCTCGAGCACGCTCGTGTTGAGGCCGTACCAGATCGTCTGGCCGTCGCGCCGCGCGGTGACGAGGTCGGCGGCCTTGAGCACGGCGAAGTGGTGCGACAGGGTGGGCTTGGTCATGTCGAAGCGGTCGGCGATCTCGCCGGCCGTCATCTCGCGATCGCGCAGCATGCGCAGGATCTCGCGCCGCGTGGGATCGGCGATCGCTTTGAATGCGCTGCCTCCGGCGTCTTCCAATTCGTCGGCCTTCTAATTAGATGGCGGTCTAATTAGACGGCGCCCGAATCGAATTGTCAAGTCCGCCGGGACCACGCCGGCGCGGGAACCGCGGCCCGCGATTCCCATCCGACCCGAGTGCGGGCTCTTCCCGCCGCGCCGATCCCCGGAGGCCGCCATGAAAGATCGAACCATCGTGTCCGCCACGCTCGCGCTCGCCCTCGGCGCGGCCGCATCGGGCGCCTTCGCCCAGGCGCAGGTGGTGGCCCCGGCCGCGAGCGGCGCGATCAGCGGGCCCTACAGCGGCACCAATCCGGTGAACCCGGCGCCGTCGGGATTCCACAAGCGGGCGGGCGACGCCACGGACAATCGCGGGACGACGAGCTTCGGCCACGCCCGCAGCGCGCCCGGCGACGGCGCGCTGCTGGGGCGCATTGTCTCGGCGTTGCAGTCGGACCCGGGCTTGAGCGGGGCCGAGCTGCAAGTCGAGATCGTGGGCGGGGTCGTCGGCATCACGGGGCACGCCGCCGATGCCGCGCAGGCGCAGCGCGCGGGCAGGGTCGCGGCAGAGGCCGCCGGCGGCGCGCGCGTCGAGACCGATATCGACGTGCAGTAGCTGTAGCTCGGGCCGGACGGCCCTGGTCCGTTGGCACTAGTCCGGGACGCGAGAAGGCGCCATATCAGGCTCCGTAGACTCGATTTCGTTATCGATTCGCGGAGCATGGAATGCGCAGCAGCAAGGCAGCGAATGCAACCCTGGCGGCGGTCGTGGCGGCCTCGGTCATGGCGGTGACGCACGACGCGGCCGCGCAGGCGCACGCGAAGCCGCTCAAGCGGCAGGCGCAATGGACCCTCGTCGACGTGGGGACGCTGGGCGGGCCGGGCAGCTACGGCGCCGGCATCAGCAACGCGGGTGTCGTGGTCGGATGCGCGGACGTGGCGGGCTCCGGCACCCATGCGTTCGTCTACCAGGCCGGCTCCATCCGGGACCTGGGCACCGGCAGCGATGCGAGCGACGGCAACAGCTGCGCGCTCGCCGTGAACGATGAGGGCCTCGTGGCGGGACGTGCCGCGACCGGCGAGCTGGTCGAGTGGGTCGACGGCAACGTGGTCCATCTCGGCGTGAAGGGCAACGTCACCGCCGTCAACGGCGCGGGGACCGTGGTGGGTTCGATCAACGACGGCGCTTCCACCCGCGCGTTCATGTATCGCGACGGCGTCGTGACCGATCTCGGCAACCTCGGCACCGATGCGAGCACCGCCAGCTCCGCGAACGCGATCAACGCCCAGGGCCAGATCGTCGGCAACTCGAACAATCATGCCTTCCGTTACCAGGCGGGCGCGATGACGGACCTCGGCACGCTCGGGGGCGGCTCGAGCATCGCCAAGGGGATCGACGACCGCGGCGACATCGTCGGCATGTCCGCCGATGCGCATGGCACGCCCACGCCGTTCGTGTACAACGGCGCGATGCAGGCGCTGCCCGCGCCGACGTACTCGGCGGCGATCGCGATCAACAACCGGGGGCAGGTGATCGGCAGCGGCGAGGGCATCTACGGCTACCTCCTCGACAACGGCACCGTGACCCGGCTCGACACGATCCCCGCGGTGCAGGCGAAGGGCTGGCGGCATCTCGAGCCCACCGGCATCAACGATCGCGGCTGGATCGTGGGCACGGCGACCACCTCCACGGGAGACCTCAGGGCCTTCGTGCTCGTGCCGGGGCAGTAGGAGCGCATAGAATGGCGGCTTGAGTTCCGCCCCTCCCGCATCGCGCACCGCGGCGATCGCCGCGCTCGTCCTCTTCCTCTGCTTCGCGTTCAACATGCTGGGACGCGGCGTGGGCGACACGTTCATCGTGTTCCTCCTGCCGCTTTCCGACGCGTTCGGCTGGAAGCGCGCGGCGGTCTCGAGCGTCTACTCGATCTATCTCATCGTCACCGGCATCTCGGCGCCGATCACGGGCATGGTGCTGGATCGCTGGGGCCCGCGCGCCGTGTATCCGCTGGGGCTCGCGTTGCTCGGCGCCGGATGCCTCCTCGCCGGCCATCTCGATGCGCTGTGGCAATTCCAGGCGGTCATCGGGCTTTTCAACGGGATGGGCGTCTCGATGTTGGGCATGGTGCCCGCGTCGATGCTCATCAGCACCTGGTTCCGCGACCGCATGAGCACCGCGATGGGCATCGCGTACGCGGGCTTCGGGACGGGGACGCTGATCATCGTTCCCCTCGCGCAGTACCTGATCGAGCGGCACGGCTGGCGCGACACCTACCGGCTCATGGGCTTCGGCGTGCTGGCCGTGCTGCCCCTCGTGTTGATGCTGCCGTGGCGGCGCATCGGCGAGCATTCGCGGCGCGCGTCGCGGCACGAGGAGGGCGCGAGCACCCGGGACGCCTTGCTCGCGGCGCTGCGCACGCGCGAGTACTGGCAGCTGGTGCAGGTCTTCTCCTTCACCGCGCTCGGCATGTACGCGATGCTCTCGCAGATCGTGGCCTACCTCGTGCAGGCCGGCCTCAAGCCGCTCGAGGCGGCGACCGCCTTCGGCCTGCAGGGCCTGCTCGCCGTGTTCGGCATGACCGCTTCGGGCTGGTCGTCGGACCGCTTCGGCTATCGCGCGACCGCCACGGCGAGCTTCGCGTCGACGTTCACGGGCATCGCCTTCCTCCTCCTGCTCTCGTTCTTTCCCGAGCGTTGGCTCGTGGTGCCCTTCGTGCTGCTCTTCGGCATCTCGCAGGGCGCGCGCGGCCCGATCGTCGCGAGCATCTCGGCCAGGATCTTCCGCGGGCCGGCCTTCGCCACGATCTACGGCACGATCTTCACGTGGATGTCCCTGGGCGCCGCGTTGGGTTCGTCCATCTCCGGCGCGATCTACGACCTCACCGGCGGCTACCGGCTGAGCTTCGTCTTCTCGATGGCCTGCATCTGCGTCGCGGCGATGCCGTTCTGGATGAAACGGCCGCTGCGGGCGCCAGGTCGCTAGGCGTCCGGCAATCGGATACCTTCTCCGCTCTCACCCGACAGGAGCGGCCCGTGCTGCGTTTTCTCTCCATTTGTGCCTGCATCTTCATCGCCCGCGTAGCGGCGGCCGAAAGCCCGCCCATCCCGGAAGACCTCCTTGCCCAGGCCCGTCCCACCATCGAAGCCGCGAACTCCGACTGGGTGCCGGCGATGAAGCGCAGGGATGCGAAGGCGATCGCGAGCTTCTATGCCGAGGACGGCGTGCTCATCGCGCCCGACGGCAAGGCGCTGCAGGGACGCGACGCCGTGGAGGCCTCGTACGCGAAGGGCATGACCGCGAGCTTCAGGTTCGTGGGCGGAGGCATCGTGCAGGATGGCGTGGTGCTCGCGCCGGGGCCGCTCATCTACGAGTGGGGCCATGCCGGGATCGAGATCGAGCGCGACGGCAAGACGGTGCACAGCGCGGGCAACTACCTCACGGTGTGGAAGCGCAATGCGGCCGGCAAGTGGGAGATCAGCCGCAACCTCGCGCTGTAGCTACATGTTCCTGAAGAGCGACATGAAGGTGAGGCTCACGGTGAGCGTCTCGGGCCGGTTCCTGAGGCGGATCGTGCCGCGGCCCGTCTCGTCGCGCGAGATGCCGGCGATGGCGCGCATGTTCACGACCGTCGATCGGTGGATCTGCTTGAAGATGGCCGGATCGAGCACGTCGAGCAGGTCGCGGATCGGCTTGCGGATGAGCGATTCGCCTTCCGCGGTCATCACGACGGTGTACTTGTTGTCGGCCTGGAAGTAGATCACGTCCTCGACCAGGATGAGGCGCGTCTCCTTTCCCGCGCTCGCGGTGATCCACTGCAGCGGCTGGTGGCCCGATGGCTCCGGCAACCGCGCTGCGATCTCGTCGGCGACCTTTCCGGCCGGGCTCGATTCGCCCGACGCGATGCGGGCCTGCACGCGCTTGACCGTCGCGGCAAGGCGATCGGCCTGCACCGGCTTCAGCAGGTAATCGACCGCGCCCCGATCGAAGGCCTCGATCGCGTGCTGGTTGTATGCGGTCACGAACACGACTTGCGTACCGGGGCTGAGCTCTCCGGCGCCCGATGCGACCTCGAGCCCCGTGAGGCCCGGCATGCGGATGTCCAGGAAGGCCACATCCGGCCGGTGCGTCTCGATCGCCTCGAGCGCCGACGCGCCATCGTCGCATTCGGCGAGGATCTCGAGCGCGGGCCACACCTCCTTGAGCTGCCGGATGAGCTCCCGCCGCAGCATGCCCTCGTCCTCCGCCACCACGCCCCTAGCCATGCAGCGGTCCCGCCGGGCCGCCCGCAGGGACGGTGATGGTGGCCGCCACACCGCGCGGGAAGTTCGACACGATCGAGAACGACGCGTCGCCGCCGTACGCGAGCTTGAGCCGCTCGCGCACGTTCTTGAGCCCGATGCCCGTGCCCGCGCTGTGCTCGTTGAAGCCGGCGCCGTCGTCGGCCACCGTCACCGAGACCTTGCCGTCGCGCTCGCGGGCGAAGACCCACACGGAGCCGCCGCCGGGCAGCGTCTCCAGGCCGTGCTTGATCGCGTTCTCCACCAGCATCTGCACCATCATCGGGGGGAAGGGCACGCGCTTGAGCGTCTCGGGAACCTGCACGTCGGGGGTGAGGCGCTCGCCCATGCGGATCTTGAGGATATCGAGATACGCGCGCGAGCGGTCGATTTCCTCGCCGAGCGTCGAGAGGGCGTCGTCGGCGCGCGGGACCGAATGGCGCAGGTACGTGATGAGGTGGCCGATCATCTCGTCCGCCTTCGCCGCGTCGCTGCGCGTGAGGAGCTGCGCGCTGGCGAGCGTGTTGTAGAGGAAGTGCGGCTCGACCTGCGCCTGCAGGAGCGAGAGCTTGGCGGTGGCGAGCTCCTTCTCGGTGGCGGCCGCGCGCACCTGCGCCTCCTCGCCCTGGCGCGCCTCGGAGATCCGGCGCGCGATGGCGCGCGTGATCGCCTCGATGTTCTCGAGGTTGGTGCCGTCGTCGACCATGAACCAGTCGAGCCATGCGCCCGCCTCGGGCTCGCACACCACGTTCACGCTGGCGGTGGTGCCGGCGGGCGTCACGGTCGCGTGGACGAGGTTGCGCCGAGCGCCCGCCGCGCCGCGCGCCTGGCGCCGTCCCTCCTTGCCGCTCAGGTACGGGTCCATGCGCTTGAGCCGCGCGTGGACCTGGAGGCTGTCGCGCGCGCTCTCGACGTGGTCGACATACGGCAGCTCGCGCACGGCCGAATCGACGATGTCGAAGGCCTCGCTCGCGGGCAGCGGGATCTCGATGCGCCGGCGGTGGCGGCTCGAGAGGCTGGGCAAGCCCGTGTCGTGCGCGATGAGGCGCACCCGGTTCACGTGCGATGCCGACGTCACCACCACGGCCACGAGGGCGACGATGGTGACGACGCCGAAGGGCCAGGGCGGCGGTCCCTTCGCGAAGATGCCCCAGAGGACCAGGGTGAAGACGATGAGGCCGGCCCAGGCGAGCAGCCGGCGGACGACGAAGAAGAAGGCGGACATGGCGCGAAGGATAGCAACGCCTGGAGAGCCCTTCCGCCCGATCCGACGAAACGAGGCCGGCGGCGCCCGAAAGCCCGGGCGCCGCGCCTCAAATCACGAGGTCCGACCCCAGCCGGCTGGGGCAGAACGTCAATGCAGCAGCAGCTTCTGGATCCGCCAGTTGAGCAGCTCCGCGACGTACACCGTGTGCTCGTTCGGGCACGCGATCTCGTGGATCCAGCCGAACTGCTTCGGCTGCTTGCCCGATTCGCCGAGCACGCCCAGGACCTTGCCGTCGAGCGAGAGCTTGTAGAGGCGGCCCGGGTACGCGTCGGATGTGAAGAGCACCTGGTTCGGCGGCGGCGTGATGCAGACGGTCCACGGAGCGCCGGGCGCGAAGGTGCCTTCCTTCGCCTCGGGATTGGGCTTGTTGCCGATCGCGGGGCGTGCACTGTGGTCGAAGGGCACGTCGATGGTGATCGCGCGCAGGAAGTTGCCGTCGCCATCGAACACCTGGATGCGCCGGTTGAACCGGTCGGCCACGTAGATGTGGCCCTCGGCGTCGGCGGCGATGTTGTGCGGGGTGTTGAACTCGCCCGGCTTGTTGCCGCGCTCGCCCCACGACTTGAGCCAGTTGCCGTTCCGGTCGGCCTTGGCGACGCGCGAATTGATGTAGCCGTCGCTGATGTAGATGTTGCCCTGGGGATCGAAGGTCACGTCCGTCACCTGGCGGAAGCGCCCGTCCTCCGCCGGCAGCGGCGGCTTCGGGTGCTTGAGCGGCGCGGTGTCCTCGTCCGAGGCCTCCTGCTTGCGGCCGAACACCATCACGACCTGGCCGGCCTGGTTGAACTTGACGACCATGTCCGAGCCCTTGTCCGTGACCCAGATGTTGTCGTCGCGGTCGATGCGCACCGAGTGGCCGAAGGACCACGCATAGAGGTTGTGCCCGATCTCGCGCATGAAGTTGCCGTTCGGATCGAACTCGAGGAGCTGCGCGGCGGCCGCCGCGTACGCGGGGCCGGTGGTATTGCCGCGATGGAGCACGTAGATGTTGCCCTTCGAGTCGGTCGCGACCCCCGTCGCCTCGCCGAGGTACATGTCCTTCGGCATCTTGAGCACGTTCGGGACCGAATCGAACGCGATCGTGGGCACGGCCTCCTGGGCCGCCACGAGGGATGAGGACGACGACAGCAGCAATCCGGCCAGCACTCGCTTCATGGGCGCTCCTCCCTGATGTCACCCCGGCGAAGGCCGGGGTCCGATGGTTCACGCAGCCGGCAGCGATGCTACTCGATCACCGTCGCCGCCTGCTTCAGCAACTCCGCGGGGAATGTCAGCCCGACCGAGCGCGCCGCATCCCGGTTGAGCACGAGCTCGATGCGCGGCGCGGGCTCGATCGGCAGGTCCGCGGGCCGCGCGCCCTTCAGGATGCGATCGACGAAGGTCGCCGCGCGGATGAAGCTCGCTTCCGGGTTCGGCCCGAAGCTCATGAGTCCGCCGGCGTCGACGAATCCGCGCAACGGATAGATCGCCGGCTGCCGCAGGCGCGCCGCACCTTCGGTGATGGTGCGCCGCTCGGTGTACAGGACGGGATCGTTCATCACGAGCAGGCCCTCGGCCTCGGCCGGATTCGCGCGGCGGTCGAACACGCGGTCGATCTGCGCACGGTCGCGCGCTTCCAGCACCGCGAGGCGACGCGGCGGCCGGATCGCCGCCTCGAGCCGCGCGCGGTAGGCCGCGTAGGTCGGGTTCGCGGGATTGAGCAGCGCCACGATGCGCCGGGTGCGGGGTGCCACTTCCGTGAGCAGGTCCATGTGCCGCGGAATGTGCTCGAGCACGCTCGCGGAGATGCCGGTGATGTTGGTCCCGGGCTGCGCCAGGCTCTTCACGAAGCCCTCGAGCACCGGATCCTCGGAGGCCGCCATCACGATCGGGATCGTCCTCGTTGCCTGCTGCAGCACCTTGGTGGTGAGGGCCGAGGCGGAGAGCACGACGTCGGGCGGATCGCGGGCGAGGTCGCGCGCGAAGGCCTGGAGCAGGTCGTCCTGGCCGTTCGCGGATGTCCAGCGGTATTCGACGTTGCGCCCGTCCTCGTAGCCGAGGGCGCGCATCGCCGAGAAGAACGCGTCGGCGCGCGTGCGGAAGTTGACGCGCGACCCGTAGGTGAGGATGCCGACGCGGAAGGGGCGGCTGCGCTGCGCGAGCAGGACGGGTGCGGCGGCCGACGTGGCGAGGGCGGCCAGGGCGGCAAGGGCGTGACGGCGCTTCAAGCGGCGATCCCAGGGCAAGGGTTGCGCGATTCTACCGGCCGCACCCTTCGCCACCAAGCGCTCGCGGGTCTGTTACCTTTGGCGCCATCCTCGCGCCACCCGCTCATGAAGGATCTCACCCAGGGCTCGATCCCGCGCCACCTCGTGCAGCTCTGCGTTCCCATCGCGATGGGGATGCTGCTGCAGACGCTCTGTTTCTTCGTCGACCTCTACTTCGTGTCGCGCCTGGGCGAGGCGGCGATCGCCGGGGTGAGCGCGGCCGGCAACCTCATGTTCGTGGTGTTCGCGCTCACGCAGATGCTGGGCGTGGGAACCGTCGCCATGGTCTCGCAGGCCGTGGGCCGCAAGGACCCGGCGCAGGCGAACCACGCGTTCAACCAGGCCGTCGGGTTGGCGGCGCTCTGCACCGTCGTCACCGCCGTGGGAGGTTACGCATTCGCGCGCGTCCTCATGGGCTGGCTCGTGGGAGATGCCGCGAGCATCGCGCAGGGCGTGCGCTTCCTCCACTGGCTGATCCCCGGCCTCGCGCTGCAGTTCGCGATCATCGTGATGGATCGGCGCTGCGCGGCACCGGCATCGTGAAGCCCGGCATGGTCGTGCAGATGCTCACCGTCGTCGTGAACGCGCTGCTGGCACCCGTGCTCATCGCGGGTTGGGGCACGGGATATGCGCTGGGAGTCGCGGGAGCGGGCCTCGCGACCACGCTCGCCACCGCGCTCGGCGTGGCCGTGCTGGGGGCTTACTTCGTGAAGCTCGAGCACTACGTCGGCTTTTCCGCGGCGCAGATGCCGCCGCGCGTGCGCACGTGGGCGCAGCTCCTGGACATCGGCCTGCCCGCCGGCGGCGAGTTCTTCCTGATGGGACTCTTCATGGCCGCGATGGCGATCGCGTTCGCCGCGACGCCCATGGCCGGGCAGAACTTCGGCGGCCGCCACGCCGCGCGCGTGCGCGAGACCTTCCGCGTCGCCTGCGCGTACGGCGTCGCGGCCATGCTCGCCTGCACGCTCTTCACACCTGGCCGTCCTTCGGCAGCATGATGGTGCGATTCTTCACCTTCGCGCTCCCCGCGGTGGTGATCGCGGGGCGGCCCGGTGTCGAGCTGAGGCACCTGCTCATGCTCTCGATCTGCTCCACGCTCATGCAGGCGGCCGTGAGCTACGCATGGCTGCGCGTGGAATTGCGCAAGCGCCTGGGACCGCTCGCCGCGGCGCCGGGCTTCGACGCCGAGGTGGCGCGCACGGCCTGAAGCCTTCAGCCGGCGCGGTCGCGCCTCACGCGCACCTTCTTGCCGCGCAGCTTGGTGCGGCCGATCGCCGCGACGACCTGGTCGGCGAGCTCCTCGGGCACCTCGACGATGGAGAAGCGGTCCGTGATCTGGATCGCGCCGATGAGGGCTCCCGCGACACCCGCCTCGTTGGCGATCGCGCCCACCAGGTCCTGCGGGCGGATCGAGGCGTCGCGACCGGCGCTGATGTAGAGCTTCGCCATCCCGCCGCCGGATCCGAGGCCATAGGGGACTTCCGCCGGCTTCCCTTTCTTGACCGGGACCTTCGCGTGCGAATGCTCTTCGCGCGGCGCGTTCTCGTCTTCTTCCTGAGCTGCGTCCCCGAGCGAGGCCTGGTGATAGAGCTTCACCGCGGCCATCGCGATCTGCACGGCGTCGTAGTCCCCGGACAGCGCGTCGACCACCACGCGGAAGCGCTCGTTGCCATCGGCCGCGAGGGCCTCGCGCAGCGCCTCCTGCGTCGTCTCCAGGCGCCGCGCGTGGACGTCGGCGACCGTCGGGACCTGCGACACCTGGATCTTCTGCCGCGTGATGCGCTCGATGTTGCGCAGCTGGTGATGCTCGCGCGGCTCGACCAGCGTGATGGCCACACCCTCGCGCCCGGCGCGCCCGACCCGGCCGATGCGGTGCACGTACGATTCGGGAGATACCGGCAGGTCGTAATTCACGACGTGGCTCAGGTGCTCCACGTCGAGGCCGCGCGCCGCGACATCGGTCGCGATGAGGAGCTCCGCCTCGCGCGCACGCAGCCGGCGCATCACCTTGTCGCGCTGCTCCTGCGTCATGCCGCCGTGCAGCGCGACCGAGGCATAGCCGCGCGCGTTGAGCGTCTCGGTGAGCTCGTCGACCTCGGTGCGCGTGCGGCAGAAGACGATCGCGGCGGCCGGCGACTCGAGGTCGAGGATGCGCCCGAGGGCCGCCACCTTCGCGCTGCGCGCGAGGAGGTAGGCGCGCTGGCTCACCTTCGGCGTCTCGCCGGCCCTGGCCGCGGGCTTGGCGATCTGGATGCGCATCGGGTCGCGCTGGTGGCGCCGCGCGATCGCCTCGATGCGCGGCGGCATCGTGGCGGAGAAGAGCACCGTCTGGCGATCCGCGGGCGCCTGCTCGAGCACCGCCTGGATGTCCTCGGCGAAGCCCATGTCGAGCATCTCGTCGGCCTCGTCCAGCACGACCATGCGCACGCCGGCGAGGTCGAGGCTGCCGCGCCGCAGATGGTCGAGCGCGCGCCCGGGAGTCGCGATCACGACGTCGATGCCCGCGCGCATGGCGAAGATCTGGCGCCCGATGGGTTGTCCCCCGTAGACGGGCAGCACGCGCGCGCCGAGCGCCTTGCCGTAGCGATGCACCGCCTCGGCCACCTGCATCGCGAGCTCGCGCGTCGGCACGAGCACCAGCGCGAGCGGCCCCGCGCCGTGGCCGCCGGCCGCGAGCCTCTGCAGGATCGGCAACGCGAAAGCCGCCGTCTTGCCGGTGCCGGTAGCGGCCTGCCCGAGGAGGTCGCGGCCTTCGATGAGCGGAGGGATCGTCTGCTGCTGGATCGGGGTGGGCTCTTCGTATCCGAGCGCCGTGAGCGCCTCGAGGATGCGCGCGTCGAGGCCCAATGCGGCGAAGCCGTCGTTCGATCCGGTCGGGGGGGATTCAGCCATCCAGGTAGGGTGCCAGAAAGCGCGCCGTGCAGCTTTCGCGCGACTGCGCGACCACGCGCGGCGATCCCGCGACCACGACGCGCCCGCCCTCGTCGCCGGCGCCGGGACCCATGTCGATCACCCAGTCGCTCGCCGCGATCACCTGCATGTCGTGCTCGACCACGATCACCGTGTTGCCCGCGTCCACCAGCCCCTGCAGCTGCACCATGAGCTTCTCGACGTCGGCCGGATGCAGCCCCGTGGTCGGCTCGTCGAGGACGTAGAGCGAGTTGCCGCGGCCCGCGCGCTGCAGCTCGGTGGCGAGCTTGATGCGCTGCGCCTCGCCGCCCGAGAGCTCCGTCGCGGGCTGCCCGAGGCGCAGGTACCCGAGGCCGACCTCGCGCAGCACGTCGAGCGAGCGGTGGATCGAAGCCTCGCCGGCGAAGAACGCCCACGCCTCGTCGACGGTCATGCCCAGCACCTGCGCGATGTTGCGATCGCGATACGTGACCTCGAGCGTCTTCGCGTTGTAGCGGGTGCCGTGGCACGTGGGGCAGGGCGTATAAACGCTCGGCAGGAAGAGCAGCTCCACCATCACGAAGCCCTCGCCCTCGCAGTGCTCGCAGCGGCCCTTGGCGACGTTGAACGAGAAGCGCCCCGCATCGTAGCGGCGCGCGCGCGCGGCCTTGGTGCTCGCGAAGAGCGCGCGCACGTCATCGAAGAGCCCGGTGTAGGTCGCGAGGTTCGAGCGCGGCGTGCGCCCGATGGGGCGCTGGTCGACGCGGATCAGGCGCCGGATCTTCTCCATGCCGCCGGCGATGTGCCCGCCGAGCGTCTCGACGCGGTCCTCGAGCGAGGGGCCCTCGTCGCCCTCGTCGACGACCGACTGGCCCAGCGCGCGCGACACCAGCTCGACCAGCACCTGGCTCACGAGCGTCGACTTGCCCGAGCCGGAAACGCCCGTGACGCTCGTGAAGACGCCGAGCGGGAAATCGACATCGACGCCGGAGAGGTTGTGGCGCGTGACGCCCTCGAGCTGCAGCCACGAGCGGGGCTCTCGCCCGCGGCCCTCGCCCCGGCCCTCTCCCGGGGCGGGGGGAGGGAACAGCGCCTGCGCCGTCCGCGACCCCTTCACCTCGCGCAGCCCCTCGAGCGGCCCGCTGTAGAGGATCTCGCCGCCGTGCTGCCCCGCCGCGGGCCCGACGTCCACGATCCAGTCGGCGTGGCGGATCACGTCGAGCTCGTGCTCGACCACGAAGATCGAGTTGCCCGACGCCTTGAGCTTGTCGAGCGCGCGCAGCAACGCCTCGGTATCCGACGGATGCAGCCCCGCGGACGGTTCGTCGAGGACGTATACGACGCCGAAGAGGTTGGAGCGCACCTGCGTCGCGAGCCGCAGGCGCTGCAGCTCGCCGGGCGAGAGCGTGGGGGTGCTGCGCTCGAGCGTGAGGTAGCCGAGCCCCAGGTCGAGCAGCACCTCGAGGCGCGCGCACAGGTCCTCGGAGATGCGGCGCATGACCTCCGCCTTCTCGGGATGCTCGCGCGCGAGGCGCTCGAGCGCCGGCGCATCGCCCTTCGCATACGGATGGAAGATCCTGCCCAGCCGCTTGATCGGCACGCGCGACATGTCGGCGATGTCGAGCCCGTCGAAGGTGATCGAGAGCGACTCCGGCCTCAGGCGCTTGCCGCCGCACACCGGGCAGTCGGTCCCGACCATGAACTGCGCCACGCGCTTCTTCATCATCGCGCTCTGCGTCGTGGCGAAAGTCTGCATCACGTGCTTGCGCGCGCCGATGAAGGTGCCCATGTAGCTCGGCTCCTCCTTGCGCTTCTGCGCGCGCTTCACCTCGTCGAGCGAGAAATGCGCGTAGACCGGCACCACCGGCTGCTCGTCGGTGAAGAGGATCCAGTCGCGCGTCTTCCTCGGCAGCTCGCGCCAGGGCACGTCGATGTCGATGTGCAGCGCGGTGAGGATGTCGCGCAGGTTCTGGCCCTGCCAGGCGCCCGGCCAGGCGGCGACGGCCTTGTCGCGGATGGTGAGCGAATCGTCGGGCACCATCGACTTCTCGGTGACTTCGTACACGCGGCCGAGGCCGTGGCAGCGCTGGCACGCGCCCTCGGGCGTGTTGGGCGAGAACGACTCCGCGTAGAGCAGCTCCTGGCCGCGCGGGTACTCGCCTGCCCGTGAGTACAGCATTCGCAGGAGGTTCGAAAGCGTCGTGACGCTCCCCACGGAGGAGCGCGTGGTGGGCGTGCCTCGCTGTTGCTGGAGCGCCACGGCCGGCGGCAGGCCCTCGATGTCGTCGACCTCCGGCACGCCCATCTGGTGGAAGAGGCGCCGCGCATAGGGCGCCACCGACTCGAGGTAGCGGCGCTGGGCCTCCGCGTACAGCGTGCCGAACGCGAGCGACGACTTGCCCGAGCCGGATACGCCGGTGAAGACGACGAGCGCATCGCGCGGGATCTCGAGGCTGACATCCTTGAGGTTGTGCTCGCGCGCGCCGCGCACCCGCACGAAACCGCGAAACTCGGGATCCTGCGGCGTGGGATGTCGTCTCATGGCGTCGTTATGACGGCGTTGCGGGAAAAAGATTGCGCCGCGTAAACCACGTGCGCCGCAGCATCGTTAACGCACCTGTAGGGAATCGTTGACAGGGGTTAACGCGCGGCGTACGTTGAAACGGCCATTTGCGAAAGCGAATGGGCGCCATTCGCAACACACATCGGCGCCGATTTCCGCTTGGACCGTCGCGACGTCGCGGAGGCAGTGACGGGGGAAAGGGGCGCGGAAAGGAGGCCACTATGAAAGTGGCCGTGCCACTCATCCGGCGCGCGCTCGACCTCGCCGAGCGCAACCCGGCCTTGTTCGTGCTGATCGCTTCGCTCAGCGTTCCGCTCGCTTTGATCTACGCCGCCCTCTCCTTCGTGACGGCGCCCGCGATCAACCTGCTCGCTTTTCTCGGGCTCGGCGTGCTGGCGCTCTGGTACGCCGGCTGGCTCGCGCGGCTGGCGATCACGCACTGGCGCCCGGACGCGCCGCACCACTGCGGCTGACGTCCGCGCGCGAAAGACGAAGGCCCTCCGGGGAGGGCCTTCCCGTGGAGTGTTGCAACCTCCGTCGCGGCGGCTCAGTGCCCGCCCGTGCCCGCCCCGCTCGAGGACGCGCCGGAGCCGGTGCCGCTCCCGGCGGCGGATGCGCCGGTACCCATGCCGGACGTGCCGGCGGTGCCGCCGAAGGTGCTGCCGGTGGAGCTGGTACCACTGGACGTGCCGGTACCCGCCATTCCGCTGGTACCACCGAGGCTGCTCGTGCCGGTGCCACCCGTGGTGCCGCTGGTGCCGCCCAGGCTGCTCGTGCCCGTCGTGCCGCCGATGCCGCTCGTGCCGCCCAGGCTGCTCGTGCCCGTGTTGCCGCTCGAGAGCGAGCCGTTCACGCTGCTGCTGCCGGTCGCACCCAGGCCCGCGCCGTTCGTCGTGCCGTTGAGGCCGCTACCCGACATCGTCGCGCAGTTGGCCGTGGCCGTTCCCGGCGTGGTGCCGGTGCCGGGTATCGTGGCCGTGCCCGCGCCCGGTGCCGGATTCACGCAGTCGGACGGGTTGAGGTGCGTGTTGCCCGGATCGAACTGGCTCGAGCCGGCGGCGCCGTTGCCGAGCGTGGACGCGGTGCCGGTTCCGGGCGCCGTTGCGCCCGCGGTGCCGTTTGCGCTGGTGCTGGCCGACGAGTTGAGCCGGGGCCCATAGCTGACACCCGAGCTGGTGCTGGTTTGCGCCCACGCGGGACCCGCGAGCGCGGCCGTGGCGAGCGCCGCGGCGAGAAGAGTCATCTTGCGTTCCATGCTGCCTCCTGGATTGGCGGTTTGCCCGCACACGAGGTGCGACTGGAGCGGCGCGGCGCGGTTCTGCCGCATCCGCGCGCCGTTCGGCGCAATGCGTGGACGCGCAGCCGCAGCCCTGTCGGCGCCTTCGCGCGAGCGCTTCGCTCAGGCGGCGCGCCCGGCGAAGGCTTCGTCCTCCGGAAGGACTAGCCCTTGCCGTGCATCAGCCGCTTGAGGAGCGGCGTGATGGCGAAGAGGACGATGGCGGCACCGATCGAGCTCCCGACGAGGAACCAGTAGAGCGGGATCGAGGTGCCCTTCAACAGCTCCTCGAGGATGCCCGCGAGATAGTTCGCCGCGGCGTTCGCCAGGTACCAGATGCCCATCATCAGCGCGGCCACGCGCGCGGGTGCGAGCTTCGTGACCATCGACAATCCCACCGGGGAGAGGCAGAGCTCGCCCACCGTGTGCAGCAGGTAGGCGAAGACCAGCCACAGCGCGCTCACCTTGCCGATCGCGGCGGCATGCTGGTCGCCGATCGCCATGACGATGAAGCCGAGCCCCAGGAAGACGAGCCCGAACGCCATCTTCGCGGGCGTGGGCAGGCGATACCGCGACGTGTCGACGCGCAGCCAGAGTGCCGCCATGAGCGGGCCGAGCGCGAGGATCGCGAGCGGGTTGATCGACTGGAAGTAGGACGCCGGAATCTCCCAGCCGAAGACGTTGCGCTCCGTGAGCTTGTCGGCGAAGAGGTTCATCGTGCCGCCCGCCTGCTCGAACCCCATCCAGAAGAAGATCACGAAGAAGCCCATCACGACGATGGCCGCGATGCGCTGCCACTCCTCGCGCGTGAGCGGCTCGTGGCCCGCCTCGACGTGGCGCTTCGCACGCACGTGGCCGATCGCCCAGAGCGCCGCGACGATCGCGAGCACGGTGGCGAGCTTGCCCAGTCCCGGCAGCGGATCCCACACCGGGCCCACGACCTTCCACGCCGCCATCACGGCGTACACCAGCGGGATCATCGCGAGGCTGATGACGATCACGTGCATCCAGTCGCGTGCATCGAGGCGCGTCTTGCCGCCGTGCATGCCGGCATCGCCGAGCCGCTCCTGGCCCCGGAGGAATTGCGCGATGCCGAGGCACATGCCCACGCCCGCCGACGCGAAGCCGTAATGCCAGCCCACCTTCTCGCCCAGCGTGCCCGCGACGAGCGGCGAGAAGAAGGCGCCGAGGTTCACGCCCATGTAGTAGATGGTGAAGCCGCCGTCGCGCCGCGGATCGTTCTCGCGGTAGAGCGTGCCGAGAAGCGTGGCCATGTTCGGCTTGAAGAAGCCGTTGCCCGCGATGAGCAGCCCCAGCGCCAGGTAGAGCAGCGGCTCGAAGGCCATCGCGAAATGGCCCAGGGCCATGGTGATGCCGCCGATCAGCACCGCCTTGCGCGTGCCGAGGTAGCGGTCGGCGAGCCAGCCGCCCGCGAGCGGCGAGAGGTAGACGAGCCCGGTGTAGAGCCCGTAGATCTCGAGCGCGTCGGCGCGCTCGTAATGCAGCGCATTGACGAGGTAGAGCACGAGGAGCGCGCGCATCCCGTAGTAGCTGAAGCGCTCCCACATCTCCGTGAAGAAGATCGTGGGAAGCGCGCGGGGCTGGCGCTCGTCAGGCTGGGGGCTTGCGTCGATTACACCGGTAGCGGCCATGTCATTCCTCGCGGGGCCGGAAGGGGGATCTCGTCGGGGGCCGCCGGGCGCATCATACGGCTTTGGTGCCGGTGTGCGGCAAGTCACTGGCCGGCGTGGCGATCCTCGCGTACAATCCGCGCGTTTAACGCACATTAAAGAATGGGCGTCATGGTCGCCGGGCAAGTCCTCGAATCCAGTTTCGCCGGGCTCGTCAACGAGCTGGGCGGTCGCCTTTCGCACATCGGCCGGGCGGAGCTCGCCGACGCGTTGCAGCCCCTGGTCGCCGCGATGCGCGAGGCGAAAGCCAGCGCCGAGGCCGACAAGGTCGCGCGCGTCGCCTTCGATCTTTGCCGCCGGCTGCACGCCAACGGCCGCTCTCCCGAGGGCCTGCCGCTCGCGCGTGCGATCCTCGACAACGCGGTCACGCGCCGCGACCAGGTCCTCGAGTACAAGGCGGCCACGGTCTGCGGCGTGCTCGCCGTCGACAAGGCCGACATCGTGGACGCCGTCGAGTACCAGGCGCGCGCGCTTCGGCTGTGCGAGGGCGACGCCGTGGCGACGAGCCGCACCTGGAACAACATCGGCATCGCGATGGCGGTCGCCGGGAATTACGAGCTGGCGGTGCGCTGCTACCGGCGCGCGGTCGACGCGGTGCGCGAGACGCCCGGCGAAGTCTACGAGCGCTACAACGCCTTCATCAACCTCGCCAACAGCCTCTACCAGTGCGGCCGCTATCCCGATGGCCTGGATGCCGCGATGCATGCGCTGGACGAGCAGGCGGCGGAATTCCGCGAGCAGGACGTGCATGCCGCGCTCCTGCTCCAGCGCAACATCGTGCGCCTGCTGGTCGCCATGGGCCGCAGCGCCGAGGCGCAGTCGCACGTGATCAAGGCGGTCACGCTGTCCGAGCGCATCAACACGCCCCGCGCCGCGATCGCGGCGGCGCTCACGCGCTCGTGCTACGAGCTTGCGGCCGGCCACAGCGACCTCGCATTGACGCGGCTCGACAAGGCGGTCGCGCAGGCGCGGCTCTTCCCGGCGGCGCTGCGCGATACGCTCTCGACCGTCGTGGTGGCGGAAGAGCGGGCGGGCAATGCGGAGCGCGCCCTGATGCGCCTCGCCGAGCTCTCGGACCACATTTATACGTCGGCCATCGAGCGCGCGCGCCGGGCGCTGGGCGTTCCCATGATCGACTCGGTCGGCTCCTCGCTGCCGCAGCGCAACGAGCAGGCGCGCGCGCGGCTTTCCGCGCAGGTCGCCGAGCCGCGCCGGCCGGAAGACTGGAAATCGCTCGAGCGCCTCGCCGTGGGGGCCGTGCTGCGCATCGACCAGAGCGGCTTCCACGGCAAGCGCGTGGGCACGCTGTCCAAGGCGCTCGCGCTCGCCGCGGGAATCGAGCCGCTGCAGGCCCTCGAGATCGGCCTCGCCACCGAGGTGCACGACATCGGGATGCTCTCGGTGCCCGACGAGCTGCTGCACAAGGCGGTGCTCACGCCGGCCGAGGAGCGCATGGTCGACCGCCACGTCGACGCCGCGGGCGAGATCCTGTCCGACGACGGCCACCCGCGCACGCTCCTCGCGCGCGAGATCGCGCGCTACCACCATGCGCGCTGGGACGGCGAAGGCTATCCCGAGCGCGTCGGCGGAAGACTGATCCCGCTTCCCGCGCGCATCTGCGCGGTGGCGGACGCATACGACGCGATGGTTTGCGGGCTCTTCAACCAGCGCCGCCACGGCATGGACGAAGCGCTCGCGCAGCTGCGGCGCGGGGCGGGGCGGCAATTCGATCCGGACCTCGTGCAGCGCTTCGATTCGATGGTGCGGTCGGAAACCGAGGATCTGGGGCTGGACCTCAAGGCAGGCCACGGCATGGACGATTTCCAGGAGCTCGTCCACGCGCTCGAGGAAGACAGGGGATTCGTCTGATGAAGAACACGACGCTGGACGCGAAGAACGAGCGCATGCTCGAGTTGCTGGCCGAGGGAGCCTCGGCGCGCGAGGTGGCCAAGAAGATGGGGTACAGCGAGGGCACGACGCGCGTGTACCTGCACAACCTCTACAAGGCCATCGGCGTGCGCAACAAGACCGAGGCCGCGATCTGGCAGCTGAGCCGCACGCGCGGCACGGCGGCGCCCATGCAGGAGCCGGAGCCGGCGGTCACGGCGGCCGCGACGCGGGAGAGCTTCGGCGACATGGCGCTCGCGGAAGACCTGTACGCGGCGCTGGGCGTGATGAGCACCTTCCTCGGCCCGTACGGCCACGTGTGGGAGGCGGGGCTGCGGCTCAAGGGCCAGTCCATCGACGAGAAGACGGTGACGCGGCGCGCCCAGGCACGGCTGCTGTGGCGCGCGCTGCTGAAGGGCGACTTCGGCTACGCGAAGACGCTCCACGACGAAGGGATCGCCGAGCGCATCCTGCTCGACCAGCCCTCGGACGCGGTGCTGGTCGCCTGCGTGCTCACGATCGGCGGCTTCAGCGCCGCCGCGCAGCGCCTCGTCGCGCAGCTCAACCACCGCCGCAAGACCGCGCTCGGCATCAGCCAGCGCGAGTCGAACCTGCTCGCCGCGGTGGAGGGCGCGATGGGCGCCAACGCCGAGGCAGGGCTGGCCGCGCTGCATCACGTCGCCGAATCGCCCAACGCGCCGATGCTGCGCCAGGTCGCGATGGTCTGCCTGTTCCACGCCTACCGCGCGCGCCGGGACGGCGTTCGTGCCCTGGCGACGGCAAATGCGATCTGGTCGGAAGCGGAGAAGACCCGTCAGCAGCTGGAAGCGATGGGCGTGCGCCCGCTCGCGCGGGATGCGGCATTGCCGCACCCGACGCGCACGCCTGCGAAGGCCTCCAGCCGCGAGAAGGTCACTGCCGGCGGTTAGTGGGTCGTCGGGTTGGTCCCGTCCACCGGCCAGCCGGGGCTCTCGTCGCCGCCGCCGATCCAGGTGAGCTCGATGTCACGCAGGATGCGCAGCTCGGCGTTCTGCGCCGAATCGCGCGCCTCTTCGAGGTCGCGCCCCACGTCGCCCGCAAAAACACCCACCGCCTTGATTTCGTTCATCGCCTGATCCTTTCGGGTTGATTGAAGGAAGGGCCATGGCCCTTTGCGCTTCGCATCTTGCACATGTTAATTGACAAGCGCAAGAGGATTAACGCACCATAGCCCGGCCGGAAAAGATTTCCCGGGCGCTACCCATGATCACAGAAGGAAAGCCACCCCTGCCCGTGTCACGCCGCGAAGCTGCGCGCCAGATCTCGCTTGACTTCGAGTTGCTCTTCCGCTCCGCGCCCTCGCTGCTGCTGGTCCTGGAGCCCGTGCCCGGCTTCCGCATCCTCGGTGCCAGCGACGCGTACCTGAGGGCGAGCCGGTGCTCCCGTGAAGCCATCGTGGGGAAGCCTTTCTTCGAGGTGTTCCCTGAAACGGTGGAAGGTCCGCGCGCCACGGGCGCGGGCAGCCTCAAGGCCGCCCTCGATCGCGTGCTCTCGACGCGCAAGGCCGACTCGCTCAACACGCCCGTGCTCGACACCGCGGGCGAGCTGCGCTACCTGATCCACCGCGCCGACGCCATGGAGATGGAGCTGCTGCGCGCCTTGCAGGAGCGCGACGACGCGCTGCGCCAGCTCAGGAACGCCAACGAGGAGCTGGAAGCATTCGCGCGCGCGACCGCCGAGGACCTGCGCGCGCCGATGCACGCGATCGACGGCTTCGTGCAGCTCTTCCAGCGCATGAAGGGCCCGTCGCTCGAAGACGGCGTGCGCCGCCTGCTCGCGCGCGTGAGCGGCAAGCTCGCGCAGATGGAGGCGGTGGTCGACGACCTGCTCGAGCTCGCGCGCGTCGGCCAGCAGCGGCTGCACCGGGGTCGCGTCGACCTCACGCAGCTCGCGCGCCAGGCGGCCGACGAATGGTCGGCGCGCGAGCCCGAGCGCCAGGTGACCTTCGAGATCGCGCCGCACCTGGAGGCCTGGGCCGATCGCGACCTCGTGGCGCTCGCGCTCGACTACCTGATCGGCAATGCGTGGAACTACACCGCCACGCGCGAGGAGGCGCGCGTCGAGATCGGCGTGCGCACCATCGTGGGCCAGGCGGTGTTCCACGTTCGCGACAACGGCCTCGGCTTCGACATGGCCAAGGCCGATCGCCTCTTCGTGCCGTTCTCGCGCATGCACGAGGACGGCGCGGTCGAGGCGCACGGCATCGGGCTCGCCTGCGTGAAGCGCATCGTGCAGCGCCACGGCGGCGAGGTCTGGGCCGAGGCGGTGCCGGGCGAAGGCGCTTGTTTCCATTTCACGCTGAACGGCGCGCACAACTCCCGCTGACGCCGGCAGTCCAACACCTCGAAGACCCGCGATGCCGAGCGGGCGCGGTACGTAACCCTCGACGAACCGTGGAGGCCGAAATGCCCGAATCCCGCCGCATTCCCCTCGCCGGCAGCGAGCGCATGCCGCTCGCCGGCGCGCGTGCCACCTGCGCGGTGTCGCCCGACGAGCGCTTCGAGGTGACGGTGCGCATTCGCCGCAAGACGCCGGCGCGCGACCTCACGCCCGATGCGTCGCACGAAAGCGACGCCCCCGGTGCGCGCCGCTACCTCTCGCGCGAGCAGTACGCGCGCGAGCATGCCGTCGACCCGGGCGATCTCGAGCGCGTGCAGCGCTTCGCGCGCGACCACGGGCTCACGGTGGTGGATGCGAGCGCGCCTCGCCGCAGCGTCTTCCTCTCCGGGACCGTGCGCCAGTTCGAACAGGCCTTCGGCACGAAGATCGAGCAATACGAATGCGACGGGCACGTCTACCGCGGCCGCACGGGAGCGCTCACGCTGCCCGCCGAAGTGGCCGAGGTCGTGGAGGGCGTGTTCGGCATCGACGACCGCCCCGTGGCGATCCCGCACTTCCAGCGTCCGAACGCGAGCGGCAACATCATCGCGCATGCGGCACACGCGAGCTTCACGCCGCCGCAGCTCGCGCGCCTCTACGAATTCCCCGGGGGCGACGGGCACGGGCAGTGCATCGGGCTCATCGAGCTGGGCGGCGGCTTCCGCAGCGCGGACCTGAAGAAGTACTTCCAGGAGCTGGGCCTTCCCACGCCCGCGGTGAAGGCGGTGCGCATCGACGGCGCACGCAACGACCCCTCCACCGCCGACGGGGCCGATGGCGAAGTGATGCTGGACATCGAAGTGGCCGCGGGCGTGGCCCCAGGCGCGACGATCGCCGTCTACTTCGCGCCGAACTCGGACAAGGGCTTCATCGACGCGCTCACCGCGGCGATCCACGACGAGACCAACAAGCCGTCGGTGATCTCGATCAGCTGGGGCAACCCCGAGAAGAACTGGACGAAGCAGGCGATGCATTCGATGGACCAGGCGTTCCAGACCGCGGCGGCGATCGGCGTCACGATCTGCTGTGCCGCGGGCGACGCGGGCTCGGGCGACGAGAACCCGGACGGCCTCGCGCAGACAGGCGACAAGCCCGACGGGCGCGCCCATGCGGACTTTCCCGCGTCGAGCCCATGGGTGCTCGCGTGCGGCGGTACGCACCTCACCACCGTGGGCAATACGATCAGCGCGGAAACCGTGTGGGACGACGACGCGCTGCGCAGCGCCACCGGGGGCGGCGTGAGCGACATATTCCCGCCGCCCGCATACCAGGCGAGCGCGAGCGTGCCGCCATCGGCGAACGACGCGCGGCACCACGGCCGCGGCCTGCCCGACGTGGCGGGTGTGGCCGATCCGCAGACCGGCTACAAGGTGCGCGTCGACGGCGAGGAGTTCGTGATCGGCGGGACGAGCGCGGTCGCGCCCTTGTGGGCGGGCCTCGTCGCGTTGCTCAACCAGGCGCTGGGTCACCCGGCGGGCTTCCTCAATCCGCTGCTCTACGGCGCGAAGGGCGGCGGCAAGGTGTGCCGCGACATCACGTCAGGCAACAACGGCGCGTATCACGCGAGGTCGGGCTGGGACGCGTGCACGGGCTGGGGATCCCCGCGCGGCACGCGCCTGCTGGAGGCGCTCAAGGGCACGTCCGGCGGCACGCGCGCGGGCGCGGCCCGCGGCTCGCGCGAGTCCGCGCCGCACTGACGCGCTACCCCGCCTTGCGGCGCGCGAGGATCGCCTCGATCTCGTCCATGATGCGGTTCATGCGCTGCGCGACGGCGTCGTAGGGCGCCCGCGTCGCGAGGTCCACGCCCGCGGCCTTCACCAGGTCGTAGGGATAGTCGGAGCTGCCCGAGGAGAGCAGCTTCAGGTACCGCTCCCGTGCCCCGGGCGTTCCCCTGAGGATCTCGTCGGCGAAGAGCGACCCGGCGGAGATCGACGTGGCGTACTGGAACACGTAGAACGCGTTGTAGAAGTGCGGGATGTACGCCCACTCGACGGTGTAGAGGTCGTCGATCTTCACGACCCCCTGCGCATCGCCGTGGTAGCGCCGGAGGATCTCGCCGTAGATCTTCGTGAGCTGCGCGCCGGTGAGCGGCTGGCCCGCATCGGCCGCCGCGTGCACGCGCTGCTCGAACTCGCCGAACATCGCCTGGCGGAAGAACGTGCCGCGCAGCTGCTCGAGCGCGGAGCCGAGGTAGAGCAGGCGCTCGTCGTCGTTCTTCGCGGTCTTGAGCGCGTAGTCGAGCAGCAGCGCCTCGTTGGTGGTCGAGGCGATCTCCGCCACGAAGGTCGCGTAGTCCGACGTCGCGAACGGCTGGTTGCGCGTCGAGAAATACGTGTGCATCGCGTGTCCCCACTCGTGCGCGATGGTCGACACCGACTCGTAGTTGTTGGTGTAGTTGATGAGCAGGTACGGGTGCACGTCGTAGGCGCTGCCGGCCATGTGGGCGCCGGAGAGCTTGCGCGGGCGCGGATAGACGTCCATCCACCGGTCCGCCAGTCCCTTCTTCATGGCCGCCACGTACTCCGGCCCGAGCGGCTTCACCGCCTCGAGCATCATGTGGATGCCCTCGTCGATCGGGTACTCGCGCGTCGAGTGCACGAGCGGCGGATAGATGTCGTAGTAGCGCATCTGCTCCACGCCGAGCATCCTCGCGCGCAGGCGGAAGTAGCGGTGCAGCGTCGGCAGGTTCTCGTTCGTGACCTTGATCAGCGTGTCGTACACGGCGCGCGGCAGGTTGTTCGCGTCGAGCGCGCGCGTCATCGAATCGGGATACTTGCGCACCTTCGAGTAGACCGTGTCCTCCTTGAGGCTCGAGGAGAAGGTGGTGCCGAGCGTGCCCTCGAAGGATTTCCATTCCCAGAAGAACGCGTCGAACACCTTCTTGCGATCGTCGCGGTTGGCGCTCTCGCGATACTGCGAGTACGCCGCCTGGTCGAGCTTCACCTCCTTGCCGTCGGAGAGCTTCACCGTGGGCCAGGGGATCTCCGCGTTGGAGAAGATGCGATAGATGGAGCCGGCGCTGCCCTGCGTGAGGGAAAAGTTGGCGACGATCGCCTCGCCCTCCGCATCCAGCGTGTGCGGCGCCATGCGCAGGATGTCGTCGATGGGATGCCGGTAGATCGCGAGGCCCGGCTCCGCGCGGAAGAAGCCGTCGATCTTCTCGCGCCCGAGGGCCAGGATCTCGGGATTCACGTAGGAGCTCGCCTGCTGGATGCGCGAGAAGAGCACCTGTGCCTTCTGCTCCAGCGCCTGCGCCGCCGCGTCTCCCGTATCCTGCGCCGCGCTCTCACCCGCGTACGTGTAGAGGCGCAGCAGCCGCTTGAATGCGTCGTAGTAGGTGTCCAGGCACTGCTTGAACCGCGCGGCCGAGGCGCCGAGCTGGCCCTTGCAGGCGCCGATCTCCTTCAGTTGCGCATCGACCCGCGCGGCGTCGGCGTCGAAGTCCTGGGTGCTCGCGTACATGTCGGCGAGGTTCCAGCGGTCCTGGGGACGCTCCTGGGGTGCCGCGTGGGCCGCCAGCGCCGAGGCGAGGACGGCGGCGAGGAAGGTCTTTTTCATGGTTCTCTCGGAGGAGGGAAGGCAGGCATTCTAGTGCCCCGCCGGGCGGCCCATGTCACCGAATCTCACCGAACCCGCGCCCGCCTCGCCGGTCCCTCGGTAATGAGCCGCGAGGAGCCGACCATGAATGCAGCCCGCTTGCATGCCGCGACGATCGCCTTGTGCGCGAGCCTCGCGCTCGCTGCGCATGCCGCGGATACGACGCCGCGTGCGCAGACCCCCGCGGCGGAGAGCATCCAGCAGGGCTCCGGCACGGTGGCGAACGGCGCGAATGCGCTGGGAGCGCCAACGGCCGACGCCGGAGGCACCACGATCGGCTCGGGGGCGGATACGACCGGCTCGCCGGGCGTCGCGGTCGACCAGGGCACGGTGTCGCGGCCCTTGTCGGCGCAGGGCCGTAACGGCCTCGCACCCACGCGGGACGTTCCACGGCGCAAGCAGCTCTACGGCATCAATCCCCGCGCCGATGACGCCGCGGTGACGCGCGGGTCGACGCGTTGACTTGCCGATCCCTTACTCGAGAAGCACGTTCACGATCGCGTTCGCGATCCCGATGAGCGCCGAGCCCGAGATGAGGCCCGCGCAGATCGGCTCCATGCCCTCGACCCAGTAGCGGTGGCCGCGCGAGGCCGGGTCCTTGTGGCGACGGCCCATCACCCAGAAGATCATCGCGCCGATCCACATGCCGAAGGTCGCCTCGGGCGGCAGCACGACGCCGAGCCCGATCGCGACCGCGGAGAGCGGGAAGCGGCCCTTGGTGACGATGCGCGCGACCTCGATGGCGATGGCGCACGCGGCGGCCACGATCATCGACACGATGGCGGTCCAGGGCAGCGCGGAGAGGCCTTTCGAGATGAGCTCCGCCACGCCCTTCCATTGCACCGCGCCCGGGAAGGCGAAGGCCTCGCTCACGATGGTGGCGGTCGAGCGCACGCCGTGGGCATCGGCCGGCAGGAAGAGCAGGAAGAAGAGCGGCACGCACGCGATCGCGCCCGCGAAGACGCCGATCACGTGGCCGATCGCCTGCTGCCGCGGCTTGGCGCCGAGCATGTAGCCGGGCTTGATGTCGGAGAGGAGGTTCGCCGCGTTGGCGCAGATCTCGGAGGTCATCGCCGCGGGAATCAGGTTGCTCGCGGGGTTCGTGCGGTCGATGGCTCCCATGCTGAACTGCGTGATCTTCGAGAGCGCTCCCGTCGGCGTCCACGACGTGAGCGCCATGGAGTTCACGCAGATCACGGTGAGCACGAAGATGAGCGGCAGGCTCACGAACGCCAGCATCCAGGGCACGCCGAACCAGTCGTGGGTGATCCACGCGCCCAGCACGCTCATCACGGGGACGCCGACGAACGAGACGCCCAGCGGCAGCTCGATGTGATGCAGCACGTCCGTGCCGGTGGCGGCGCTCGCGCCGCGCCTCACGTTGCGGAAGGCGCTGGTGATGATCTCCGGGCGTGCGAGCAGGCCGACCAGCGACCCCACGACCATCATCGTGATGCCCCACCAGAGCGACCACTGGTTCACGATCTCCGGGCGCGAGATCGGGATCGCCGCTCCGTTGGCGGCGGTGCGCGCGACGATGTCGCCGTGCCGGATCATGATCGGCGCCAGGATCACGAAGTTGATGAAGGCGCCCAGCAGGCAGCTCGTCGCCACCGCGATGCCCATGAGGCCGCCGATGCCCCACATCGCGAGGTCGAGCGTGAGCCGAAGGCCGAGCTGGCGAATGTCGGTGCCGAGGATGCGCGGCACGTAGCCGTTGGCCGCATACCAGTACTGGTCGAGCCGCTCGCTGAAGACCCAGGGCTCCTTCATGCCGGCCCATTTGTCCATGCGCAGCAGCTTGAACTGCACGATCTTCATGAGCCCGTCGCTGATGAGCGCCTGGTAGAGGCCGGTCACGAGCGCCACGACCGCGAGCAACCGCGCCTTGAAGAGTCCCGCCTCCGCCGCGCCCGTGTAGAGCGCATCGATCACGACGCCGCAGGCGCGTCCTTCGGGAAAGGGGAGCTGCTCCTCGTTGATGAAGCGGCGCTTGAGCGGGAACGCGAGCAGCACGCCGATGATGGCGATCACCGCCATGAACACCATCATCTGCCACCACGGGATGATGCGGCCGGTGACGAGCATGTACGCCGGGAGGCTCGCGACCAGGGGCCCGGTCATGTAGCCGGCGGCGGTCGCGATCGACTGCGTCGCGTTGTTCTCGAGGATCGTGAAGTCGTGCGCCAGGCCGGCCGCGTTGAGCATGCGGTAGATCGCGAACGACAGGATGACCGAGGTGAGGCCGACGCCGATGCCGATGCCGGTCTTGGCGCCGATGTAGAGCGCCGTGGCGGCGAGGACGCCTCCCAGGAGAAAGCCGGTGGCCGCCGAACGCAGCGTGAGCTGCGGCATGTCGCCGCGATAGAGGTTCTCCAGCCACCAGCGATCCTTCTCCCCGCGGCTCCAGGTGCGGACCTGCGATTCGTCCAGCTGCTTGAGCGCCATCGGCGATCCTCGTCTTCGCGAAGGCGCCATCATAATGGGTCGCCATGCCCTTCCGCCGCCTCTTTCCGGCGCTCGTCCTCGCGGCCGCCGCCTGCACGCCGATCCCGCCGCGCTTCGCGCCCGGCGTGCCGGTGCACTGGGTCGCATCGCCCAACTTCGACCTGCGCCGGCCGCAGTACGTGATCCTGCACCACACGACCAACGACACCGCGGCGCAGGCGCTCGCCACGCTCACGAATCCCGAGCGCATGGTGAGCGCCCATTACCTCGTGGGACGCGACGGCACCGTGTACCAGCTGGTCGACGAGCGCTATCGCGCCTGGCATGCCGGCGCCTCGCGCTGGGGAGCGGACTCCGACATCAATTCGGCCTCGATCGGCATCGAGCTCGACAACAACGGGCACGAGCCGTACCCGCAGGCGCAGCTCGACGCGCTCCTCGCCTTGCTCGCGGACCTGAAGTCGCGCCACGACATTCCGCGCGAGAACTTCCTCGGCCATGGCGACGTCGCCCCGGGACGCAAGGTCGATCCAGGCGCGCTCTTCCCGTGGAAGCTGCTCGCCGAGCGCGGTTTCGGGATGTGGTGCGACGCGCCGTCGGGCACGCTTCCGCTCGATGCCTCGGACCCCGGCCTGCGCCGGGGCGACCAGGATCTGCTGTCCCGGGTCGGCTACGACGCGACGAACCCCGACGCCGCCATCCGCGCCTTCAACCGCCACTTCATGGCGCTCGAGGACGAGCCGGCGCTCTCGCCGGAAGGACGCGCGATCCTCGAGTGCCTGGCCGCTGCTACGAAGGAACCATCGAAGTGAAGGGCGCGACGTAGGCCTGCAGCGTGACGAGGATGCCCACGAGCGACGCGAGTGCCAGGCTGTGGAAGAAGACGTAGCGCAGGATGTCGCCCTCGTGGCCGAACCAGTTCGTCGCGGTCGATGCGACCACGATCGACTGGGCGTCGATCATCTTGCCCATCACGCCGCCCGAGCTGTTGGCGCCCGCCATGAGGTAGGGATTGAGCCCGAGTTGCTGCGAGGTGATGCGTTGCAGGGAGCCGAAGAGCACATTGGAGGACGTGTCCGAGCCCGTGAGCGCCACGCCCAGCCATCCGAGCAGCGTGCCGAAGAACGGATAGAAGACGCCGGTCTGCGCGAAGGCGAGGCCCATCGTCGCATCGAGCCCCGAGTAGCGCGTGGTGAAGCCGATGGCGAGCATGGCCGCGATCGTGAGCAGCGAATAGCGCACCGTGAAGAGCGTCGCCCCATACGTGCGGAAGATCGTCGCCACGTTGAGGCGCATCGCGAACGCCGAGATGATCGCCGCGACGAGGATGCCCGAGCCCGTCGCCGAGAGCCAGGACAGCGCGTACACCGCGCCTTCCGGCTTCGCGTTCGGCGGGGCCACCGGCGGCACGCGCTGGATCATCTTGTCGACGCCGGGAATGGAGAACGACGGGTTCGACAATCCATTGAGCCATGCCTTCACCTGCGGCAGTCCCCAGATGAAGACCACGACCGCGAGGATGATCCACGGCAGCCACGCCTGGAACACGTCGGCGCGCGTGTGGCCATGCGACACCACGCGCCTGCGCGCTTCCTCGGGGCTCACGAACTCCGCGTCGCGTGTCGTGCCGAGCATGATGGTCTTCGGCTGCCACACCTTGAGGAAGCCGGTGAGGCACGCCATGGACACGATCGCCGCGACCACGTCCACGAGCCACGGCCCGTGGAAGTTGGAGACGATGAACTGCGGGATCGCGAAGGCGACGCCGGCCACCAGGATCGCGGGCCAGATCTCGAGCATGCGGCGCAAGCCCGCGAACGCCCAGATGAGCCAGAAGGGCACGATGAGCGAGAAGAACGGGAGCTGCCTTCCCACCATCGCGGAGAGCTTGAGGAGGTCGAGGTCGGTCACGCTCTGCAGTCCGATGATGGGCGTGCCGAGCGCGCCGTAGGCCACGGGCGCGGTGTTCGCGATGAGCGAGAGCGCGGAGGCCGCGAGCGGCGAGAAGCCGAGGCCGATGAGGAGCGCGCCCGTGACCGCCACCGGCGTGCCGAAGCCGGAGGCGCCTTCGAAGAACGCGCCGAACGAGAAGGCGACGAGGAGCAGCTGCAGGCGCCGATCGTTGCTCACCCCCGCGATGCTGTCCTGCAGCACCTGCACGCGCCCCGTCGCCTCGGTGAGCTTGTAGAGGAAGATCACGTTGAGGATGATCCAGCCGATGGGCAGCAGGCCGTAGCCGGCGCCGAAGAGCGCGGTCTTGCCCGCCATGGTGCCGGGCATGCCGAAGGCGAGGATCGCGACGAGGAGCGCGCACGCGAGGCCGAGCAGCGCCGCCCAATGCGCCTTCACCTTGAAGATGCCGAGCGCCGCGAGGAGCACGATGACCGGAGAGGCGGCGAGAAGCGTGGAGAGAACAGGACTGCCGAGCGGGTCGTACGTCTGGTGCCACATGAGGCGTTCCTCCCTGATGTGATGACCGAACCAACTTGCGGGACGGGGCTCCAAGCGCCGTGATGCGCATCCTACTCGCGGCATTGGCTTTCGCAATCATGCTCGGGGCGGGCGGATGCGCTCGCTCCCTCGAGCCGCGCCCGGCGACCTTGCACGAGACTTTCGATCGCGCGCTCGTCGCGCGGGGTGCGGGGCTCGCGGCCATCGGCGACTGCTACGGGTGCCACACCCGACGCGACGGCGCGCCGTTCGCCGGCGGCGTCGCGATGCATTCCCCGTTCGGGACGATCTATTCCAGCAACATCACGCCCGATGCCGAAACCGGTATCGGCGGCTGGACCGAAGCGGCATTCCGCCGCGCGCTGCGCGAAGGCGTGCGACGCGACGGCGCGCACCTGTATCCCGCGTTTCCCTACGATCGCTTCTCGCTCGTGAGCGACGACGATGCGCACGCGCTCTACGCGTACCTCATGACGCGCACCCCGGTGCGCGCACGCCCACCTGCGAACGAGCTCGCCTTTCCGTTCAACATGCGGTGGGGAATCGCGCTCTGGAAGGCGATGTACCTGCGCGCGCCCGCGCCGCAGCGTGAGCGCGGCGCCTACCTCGTCGAGGGCCTGGGACATTGCGGCTCGTGCCACTCGCCGCGCAACGCGCTCTTCGCGGAAGAGCGCGATCGCGCCTACCAGGGCGGCGACCTCGAGGGCTGGCACGCGTATGCGATCGAGCGGCACACGAAGGCGCCGGTGCCCTGGGACGTCGCGTCGCTCACGTTCTACCTGCGCAACGGCTGGCATCCCGATCACGGCGTGGCGCGCGGCAGCATGGGCCTGGTCACGGCGGAGCTGCGCGATGCGCCCGAAGCCGACGTCGAGGCCATGAGCGCCTACGTGGCCGGCATGATGGGCACACCCGGCGCGGGGCGCGCCATGCAAGGACGGCAGCTCACGCGGGCGCCGATGGCGCACGTGCGCGATGCACCGGGTCCCGGGCGCGAGCTCTATCGCAGCGCGTGCCTGGAGTGCCACGACGGCTCGCGCCCGATGCCGTTCGGCGGCCTGCCGCTCACGCTGAGCCTCGGGCTCCATGGCGAGAGCCCGCGCAACCTCATCAACGTGGTGCTCCATGGCCTGGGTCCCGGCCAGGGGGAGACAAGCCCGGTCATGCCCGGTTACGCTGGCGCCCTCGACGAGGACCAGCTGGTGGACCTCGTCACGTGGCTGCGCGCGAACCTCACGGACGAGGCGCCGTGGCCCGACTTCCGCAGGCTCGTCCGCGAGGCGCGCGCGATGGACCGCAGCATGCTCGACTTCCCGCCCGGCGGCGCGGGCACCGACCCGCTCGCGGCGAAGGCGCCCTGATGGCGGCATTCATCCTCAACGGCCGGCGCGCGAGCGTCGACGCCGAGCCCGAGACGCCGCTGCTCTACGTGCTGCGCGACGACCTGCGGCTCAACGCCGCGAAATTCGGCTGCGGCCTCGGTCAGTGCGGCGCGTGCACCGTGCTGGTCGAGGGCGAGCCGATCTTCTCCTGCCTCACGCCGGTGTCGATGGTCGAGGGCAAGAAGGTCACGACGCTCGAGGGCCTGGGCACGATCGCCGATCCGGGCAAGCTGCAGGAGGCCTTCATCGCCGAGCAGGCCGCGCAGTGCGGCTACTGCATCCCGGGGATGATGATGCGCGCCGCGGCGCTGCTCGCGAAGACGCCGCATCCGACCGACGCGCAGGTGCGCGAGGCGATGCAGCCGAACCTCTGCCGCTGCGGCACGCACATGCGAATCCTGCGCGCCATCAAGCGGGCTTCCGCGTGAACCGCCGCGATTTCATCGCCCGCTCGGGAGCGCTGGTCGTGAGCTTCGCGCTCCTGCGTGTCGATGCCCAGGAGGGCGGCGGCGGTGGCGGCGGAAAACCGGGATTGCCGGGCAGCCTCGCGAAGGCTCCCGACCTCGACTCGTGGATTCGCATCGGCGCCGACGGCACGATCACGGTCTTCACCGGCAAGGCGGAGCTGGGCCAGGGCGTCAAGACGGCGCTGCTGCAGATCGCCGCCGAAGAGCTCGACGCGCCGTTCGCGAAGCTCACGCTGGTCACGGCGGACACCGCGCGCACGGCGAACGAGGGGTACACGGCGGGAAGCAATTCGCTCAAGGACAGCGGGGTCGCGATCCGCAACGCGGCGGCGCAGGTGCGCGCGCTCCTCATCGCGCAGGCGGCGAAGCGAACGGGTGCGCAGCCCGGGTCGCTGCGCACCGCCGACGCCGCGGTGATCGGCGCCGACGGCAAGCGCATCGCCTACGCGGACCTGGTCGAGGGGCTCGACCTCCATGTCGAGGCGGCGCCGCAATCCTCCTTCAAGGATCCGAAGGCTTACGGCGTCGTGAACCGTCCCGTGCCGCGCGTGGACATCCCGGCGAAGGTGACGGGCGGCGCGGCGTACGTGCAGGACCTTCGATTGCCGGGCATGGTGCATGCGCGCGTGATCCGCGCACCCAGCTACGGCGCGCGGCTCGTGTCCGTCGACGAATCGGCGATCGCGCACATCGCCGGCGCGAAGGTCGTGCGCGACGCGAGCTTTCTCGCCGTCGTGGCGCCGCGTGAATGGAGCGCGATCAAGGCGATGCGCGCCCTGGAGGCGAGCGCCCGGTGGGAGGAGAGCGCGGCGCTGCCGGACATGGCGAAGCTCGCGGACGTGGTGCTGGCGCTTCCCTCGGAGGACATGGTCGTCGAAGAGCACCATGGCGCGGCGGGCGCTGCCGCGAGGACGCTCGAAGCGACGTATACGCGCCACTACCAGGAGCATGCCTCCATCGGCCCTTCGTGCGCGGTCGCCTGGATGAAGGACGACGGGCTCACGATCTGGAGCCATACGCAGGGCGTCTTTCCCGACCGCCAGGCGATCGCGGAAATGCTGGGCATGCCGCCTGCGCGCATCCGCATGGTCCATGCCGAAGGCTCCGGCTGCTACGGCCACAACGGCGCCGACGATGCGGCCGCCGATGCGGCGCTCATCGCGACCAAGCTCCCGAATACCCCGGTGCGCGTGCAATGGATGCGCGAGCAGGAGCACGCTTGGGAGCCCTTCGGTTCCGCGATGGTGACGAAGGTGCGCGCGTCGCTCGACACCGGCGGACGCATCGTCGACTGGGATTACGGCGTCTGGAGCGGCTCGCACTCGACGCGGCCGGGACCCGCGGGCTCGCTCCTCGCCGGGCAATACGGCGCGAAGGCGTTCAGGCCGCCGCGCCAGAAAGTGACGAAGTCCGCCGACGGGCTCGGCGATCGCAACTCGGTGCCGCTTTATACGCTGCCGAACCTGCGCGTCGTGCACCATTTCCTGCCCGAGGGGCCGCTGCGCGTCTCCGCGCTGCGCTCGCTCGGCGCTTACATGAACGTGTTCTCCATCGAGAGCTTCATGGACGAGCTCGCGGCGGCCGCGAACGCGGATCCCGTGGAGTTCCGCCTCGCGCACCTGCAGGAGCCGCGCGCGCGGGATGTCGTGCAGGCCGCGGCGAAGCGCTTCGGCTGGCCGCGCGGAGGCGCCGCGCCCGCGGGGCGCGGCTACGGCTTCGCATTCGCGCGCTACAAGAACCATGCGGCTTACTGCGCCGTCGCGGTCGAGGTGATGTGGGACGCGGAGCGCTCACGCGCGCGCGTGCTGCGCGCGGTCGCGGCCGTCGACTCCGGCCAGGTGGTCAATCCGGACGGCCTGCGCAACCAGGTCGAGGGTGCGATCCTGCAGTCGTCGAGCTGGACGCTCTTCGAGAAGGTGAGCTTCGATCGACGGCGCATCCGCTCGATCGACTGGTCGACCTATCCGATCCTGCGGTTCGATGGCGTTCCCGGGAGCGTCGAGGTGGTCATCGTCGAGCGGCCCGGCGCGCCTTATCTCGGCAGCGGCGAATGCGGGCAGGGACCCGCGGGCGCGGCCATCGCGAACGCGGTCGCGCGCGCGTCGGGCAAGCGCCTGCGCGCAATCCCGCTGCTTCGAAGCTAAGCCTCCCCCGTTCCAGGATCCGGTCCGCGGCTAAGTTCCCGCGCGACGTGCGGGGCGCTAGAATGGCGTGCGTCCCCCATAAGGAAACGCCATGTCCCTTCGCAAGCTGCTCGCGCGTGCCGCCATCGCGCTTGCCTGCCTCGGCGCCGCGTTCGCTTTCGCGGGCAACACGCTGTCGCAGCGTTCGCCCTTCACCCAGGGCCATTGGTGGAACCCGGCGCGCTCAGGCAGCGGTCTCGACATCTTCAACGCGGCGGACCAGGTCATGGTGATCTGGTACACGTTCGACGAGTCGGGGCATCCGACCTGGTACACGGCGCAGGGCAACGTGGCGACGCTCGACAAGGGCGTGGCATGGCCGCTCCAGCAGCACCGCTGGACCGATGGGCACAAGGGCGACCCCGTGACCGTCGGCACGATCACGCTCGCGGTGCGCAATCCCGAAGCCATGGACTTGCAGTGGACGGTCAACGGGCACACGGGCACCTGGCCCATCGTGCCATTCGTCGCATCGGGGACGCAGATCGAGGTCGACCACAGCGGTTCCTGGTTCGATCCGTCGCATCCGGGGTGGGGCCTCACGGTGACGCAGCAGGGCGATGTGCTCGGCGGCATCCTCTATGCATACGACGCGCAGGGCGCGCCGACGTGGCTCGCGGGTTTCGACCGCGGCCGCTCGGACAGCGCCGTCCAGCTTTTTGCGTGCACCGGCTCCTGCCCGTGGTGCACCTATAACGCCACGCAGACGAAGAGTGCGGGACAGCTCGGCCTCGAGTTCCGTTCCGAAACGGATGCGACGCTGCATCCGCAGCTCGCGCTCACGCTGCCGGCGGGGCTCGCGATCGATGGTGCGCGCATCGCGCCGCTGAGCCGGCCGGCTTCCATCCGCGCGGCGGACCGGCAACTCGCGTCGTTCGACGACGCGGCCTCGCTCAAGGCTTTCCTCGACCAGGCGATGCTCAACCTGCCCGCCGGACAGGGCAGCGCCGGAACCGATTTCTCGGCGGCGCCTCCCGGGTCGGCCTTGTCGTACTCCACCACGAACCTGCAGGAGCAGGGCGTCGACGAAGCGGACCTCGTGAAGACGGACGGCAGCCGGATCTTCACCTTTGCCGCCGACGGATTCGGCAACCGTGTGGCTGCGGTGCGCATGGCGTCGGTGCAGCAGGTTCCGTTCTCGGTCAGCGCCGTCGGCCAGGTTGCGCTGGCGGGCACGAACGTCGCGACCGCCGGACTTTACCTCGGCAACAACCAGCTGGTCGCGTTGTACGGCTCCGTGGCGCAGGCGCTTTGCTGGTGCAACGCGACCGATTGGCGCAGCGGCTCGACTTACCTCGACTTCTTCGACGTCTCCGGCCCATTGCCGTCGGCCGGATGGCGGGCGCGCATCGACGGCCATTTGGTGTCGAGCCGCCGCATCGGCGACCGGCTGTATGTCGTGACGCGCTTCGTGCCGTCGGTGCCGGGGGTGACGCCGGGAGCCACGACCACGGCGCAGCTCGAAGCCAATCGGCAGGCGCTCGCCACGGCCAGCCTCGACCAGATGCTTCCGCACGTGTGGGTGAACGGCCAGGCGGCGGCGCTGGTGGGCCCGTCGAGCGTTTACGTGCCGCCGCTGGGAGATCGCGGCCCCGTGGCCGACTTCGTGATCGTCACGGCGATCGACCTCGCGAATGCGCGCGTCGCCGGCTCGATGGCGATCCTCGGCGGGGTCGAGGCGGTGTACGCGTCGTCGACGAAGCTCGTGCTCGCGACGTCGCGCTACCCGCTGCGCAGCCCCAACGGCACCGCGCTTCCCGAGCCGCCGGCCGTGGTCACCGATGTCCATGAGCTCGCCCTGGACGCGACGGGAATGGGCATCATCGGCAGCGCGACGGTAGAGGGCTATCTCGGATCGAATGCCGACCAGGCGCCGTTCCGCATGAGCGAATCCGGCGGCAGGCTTCGCATCGTGACGAGCAGCGGCACGCTCTGGAACCTCACGCAGAATCGCCTCGCGGTGCTGGAGCCTTCCACCGCTGCGCCGGGCCTGCTCAGGACGGTCTCGGTCCTGCCCAACGCGGCGCACCCGGAACCGCTCGGCAAGTCGAACGAGTTCCTCTATGCGACGCGCTTCGTGGACGACCGCCTCTATGCCGTGACGTTCCCGCAGCGCAATTCGTTTCCGCCCCCGAACGGCGGCACCCCGCCCGTGGATCCGCTCTTCGTCGTCGATCTCTCGAATGTCGCGGATCCGCGCATCGTGGGTGAGCTGGAGGTGCCCGGCTTCTCCGAGTACCTGCATCCGCTGCCGAACGGGCTCATGCTGGGCTTCGGCCGCTTCGTCGATACCAGCGGCGCGAACCGCGGCTTGCAGCTCTCGCTCTACGACGTGCGCGACGCGGGCAAGCCGGTGGAGAAGCAGCGCGTCATCCTCGGCGACACCGGCAGCGACTCCGCGCTGCTGCGGGACCACCACGCGATGGCCGCGCTCCTGAACGCGGACGGCACGGGCTCCCTCGCATTCCCGGTGCGCATCGTCGACCAGGGATGGCAGTACAGCGGCATGGCGCGCTTCGACCTGCGCGGCACGTCGGCGGCGGACATGCAACTCGTCTCCCGGCCGTCGCTCGCCGCTATCTCTCCGTTCGGCTCTGCATACACCGGCGCGGATCCGGCGGTGAACGGCCGCGCGTTGTTGAACGGGGCGAACGGCATCTTCGTGGGCAACGGCCGGTTGTGGTGGCAGGACACCGGCGGCACCGCGTTCGGGCCGCAGTAGCGGGCTAGTGACTCCGCGCTCCGGCGTCGGGCGCGCTTTGCTTCGCGTGGGAACCCGTGGGCGCCATGCGCCGGCACTCGTCGGCGCAGCGCCGGCACGCCTCGGCGCAGGCCTTGCAGTGGTCCATGTCATGCGTGGCGCACTCCCCGAGGCAGGCGTCGCAGATCTCCGTGCAGACGGCGCAGAGCGCCTGCGCGTGCTCGCTCCCACGCGCCATGAAGCCCGCGGCGAGGCGGCAGATGGCGGCGCAGTCCATGTCGAGCGCGATGCAGCGCGCCATCGCCTTCGGGTCCTCTTCCGCCAGGCACGCCGCGGCGCAGCGATCGCACGCGTCGGCGCAGGCGTTGCAGGCATCGATGCAGGGGGCATAGCGGGCGGCTTCCATGGGGTCTCCTCGAGCGGCGGCAAGAGAGGGACCGTGGCCGCCGCGCCCGCGTTCCATGCGCACTTCCGCTCGTCCTGCACGATTTGGAGCATTGCGCCGACATTCGCCGCGCGGGTGCCCTCGGATCATGAAGCCATGATTCTCCAGAGATGGCTCGAGGAGCTGCGCGGCGCGATGAGCGAGCAGGACGTGGTGTCCTTCGCCCGGGGCAAGCTCGAACGGGCGCCCGAGCAGGCGTTGCCCGGCGCGATCGCGCACCACGCGCTGCGCAGCGCCAACGACGTGCGCGAAGTGGCCGCGAGCCTCGCCGCATTGCCGGCCTCCGCGAGCCAGGACTCGGACCTCGTGCAGCAGCTCCTGATCGTCTTCAGCCTGGCGGCCGACCGGCTCGCCGACCTCGAGCGCCGCGGCATGGTGGTGCGCGCCCGGCGCGGCGCTACTTCGGCGGGCTGATCCCCCGCGCGGCGCGGTTGCGCGCCGCCGTCGCGAGAAGCGCCCCCAGCGTGTCGTAGTCCAGCGGCTTGGTGAGGTGGTAGGCGAACCCCGCCGCCTTCGAGCGCTCGCGATCCGCCTTCGCGCCCCATCCCGTCACGGCAACGAGCAGCGTGTCCGCGCCCTGCGGCGACTCCGCGATGCGCCGTGCGACCTCGAGCCCATCGACGCTCGGCATGCCGATGTCGACCAGCGCGACGTCGAACGCGCGCTCCGCGGCGAGCGCGATCGCTTCCTGGCCTCCGTACGCGACACGCGCCTCGTGGCCTTGCATCGTGAGCACTTCGGCGAGGCTGTCGGCCGCGTCGGGGCTGTCGTCGACCACGAGGATCGACAGCGCGGACGCCTCTTCCGCGGATTGCGACTGCGGGCCCGCGTTGCCAGTGATGGCGGGGAGCCGCAGGACGAATTCGGCCCCGCGGTCGCGGCCTTCGCTGCGCGCCTCGACGCCGCCCCCGTGCGCTTCCATGAGCTTGCGGGTGATGAAGAGGCCGATGCCGAGGCCGCCCACGCCGTGCTGGCGGGCGGCCACGCCGCGCGTGAAGCGGTCGAAGAGGCGCGGCAGCTCCTGGGCATCGATGCCGACGCCCTCGTCCTTCACGCGCACCAGCGCCTCGTCGCCTTCGCGGCCCACGGTCACGACGATGCGCGCCTGCTGCGGCGAGTAGCGAATCGCGTTCGAGAGCAGGCTCGCGACGCACTGCTCGAGCCGGGCGCGATCGGCGCGCACCTGGATGGGCTGCTCCGGCATCTCGACCGTCAGCTCGCGCCGCTGCACGTCCTCGCGCCGCTCGACCGCTTCGACGGCGGCGGACACGACGCGCTGCAATGCGATCTCCTCGAGCTTGAGGTCGGGGTGCTGCGACACGCGCACCACGTCGAGCAGGTCGTCGAGGCGTTGCGAGAGTGTGGCCACCTGGCGCTCGATCGCCTCGGCGGGGCGGCGCACGCCCTCGGCGGATGCGCGCGAGCGCACGAGCCACGCGTTCGTGCTGATCGCGTGGATCGGGTCGCGCAGCTCGTGCGAGAGGAGCGCGAGGAGCTCCTCGAGCTCGACCTCGGGGCGGCGGCTGTTGTCGTTCATTTTTCGCGCGCGGTACGGCCCTCCGCGGTCAGGCCGGCGCGGCGCCCACGCTGGTATTGTCGCCGCCGATGCGCCGCTCGAGCGCGGTGCCGCGCGGCGGCTGCCCCGTCTCGATGAGCGACTTGAGCCGGTTCAGGTCGTCGTCCATCTCGCTCGCCGGATCGGTGCCGAACGCTTTCGCGACGGCGTGCCCGATCACGCCGCCCGGCGGCTGGTACTTGATGAGCACGTGCACGCGCGTGCCGTCGCCGTCTTCCTCGAAGCGCACGCGGCCGGTGTTGTGCACCTCGGAGCCCTCGACCGAGCGCCAGGTCATCTCGCGATTCTCGACCACGTTCAGCAGCTCCGCATCCCATTCGACCGGCACGCCGGCGGGCCCCCCGACTTTCCAGTGATAGCGATCGCCCCCGATGTAGCGCACCTCGATCACGTGCGACATCCACATCGGGAAATTCTCGAGGTTGCGCCAGTAGGCGAACACTTCCGCGACGGGCTTCGCGATGCGGATCGTCTTCTGCACCGGGATCGCCTCGCCGCGCGCGAGGGAGGCGATGTTCCGGTTCGTCGCGGAGCGCGCCATCATCCCGGTGCCGAGGATGAACATGACGAGTCCCTTCACGCCGCCGCGGGCATAGCCGCCGACGGCCATGCCGAAGCCGGCGGCGCCGGCCAGGGCCCGCTCGGCCGGCGACCAGTTGTCCTTGCCCCAGGGCCCGAGCATCGCGTTCATCCGTTGCTGCACCTGGGTGCCGTCGACCTGGAAGACGGCGCCGTCCTCGATCTTCTGGCGCGTCGTCTGCAGGAAGCGGCGCGTCTGGTGGATCGCGCCTTGCGCCCGGTTCGTCGCGTCGCGCACGACGAGATCCCTGCCGCGCTGCACGCGGCGCTGCGTCGATTCGATCTGGTTGCGCAGGTCCGCCCGGCGCTTGCGCCCGGCCTGCGGATCCATGAGGTACATGAGGGCTGCACCCAGCCCGAGGAATACGAGTCGACCTGCCATGGCAGCCTCCCGGTTTCAGACCTGGATTCGACTGGAGGCGGGGAAGGGGGGTTGCAGGCCTAGTCCCTATGGAGGGTGGCGGGGGCTACATCGGTAAGGCGGTGCGCCTTGGGCTGGCGCGCGCCGTGCCCATAATGGTTTCCCTATGCGTCGATTTCCGCCGTTGCGCGCCGTGGCTGCGCATGGAGCGATCGTCCTGGCCGCGCTGGTCGCGGCCTGCACCGAGGCGCCCACCCGCGCGCCCGGGCCGCGCCCGCTCACGGCGGCCGAGGGACGTGCGCTCGTGAGTGCGCACTTGCCGGCGAAGCTCGGCGACCGCTCGGGTTGGGCCACGGACATCTTTGCCGCCATGGCATCGCTGCGGGTGGACCCGACGCCGCAGAACGTGTGCGCCATCGTCGCGATCACCGAGCAGGAGTCGGGCTTCGAGGCCGACCCGGTCGTGCCGAACCTGGGACACATCGCCGAGCGGGCCCTCGAGCAGGAGCGCGAGAAGGCCGGCATCCCGAGCCTCGTGCTCGACGCGGCGCTGCTGCTGCCGTCGAAGGACGGGCGCAGCTACCGCGCGCGCATCGACGCGGCGCATACCGAGCGCGAGCTCTCGGACGTGTTCGACGATTTCATCGATCGCGTGCCGCTGGGCAAGCGTTTCCTTGCCGACCGCAATCCCGTGCGCACGGGAGGGCCGATGCAGGTGAGCGTGGCATATGCGCAGGCGCATGCCGAGCGCAAGCCCTATCCGTATCCCGTCGGCGATTCCCTGCGGCACGAGGTGTTCTCGCGCCGCGGCGGCGTCTACTTCGGCAGCGCGCACCTGCTCGATTATCGGGCGGATTACCCGGACATGATCTATCGCTTCGCCGATTTCAACGCGGGCCAGTACGCGAGCCGCAACGCCGCCTTCCAGAAGGCGGTGTCCGGCCTCTCGGGGGTGCCGCTCGCGTACGACGGCGACCTCGTGCGCTTCGAGCACGGGCGCATCGCCGAGAAGCCGGGCAGCACGGAGCTCGCCGTGCGCGTGATCGCCCCGCGCCTGGGCCTCGATGCCGCGCATATCCGCCGCGACCTCGAGCACGAGCAGGACTACGAGTTCGGGCGCACCGAGCTCTACCGCGCGGTGTTCGCCGAAGCCGACGCGGAGGCCGGGCGCCGCGTGCCGCGCGCCATGCTCCCGCGCATCGACCTCTCGAGCCCGAAGTTCACGCGCAAGCTCACGACCGAAGGCTTCGCTCGCCGCGTCGACCGCCGCTACCGCGCGTGCCTCGACAGGGGTCAGACCACGGTCAAGAAATGAAACGGCGGTTCACTTCGTGACCGTGGTCTGACCCCAGTCTTCGCCCCAGTCTTCGAGGTAGCGCGAGAAGCCGTCGATGAACTCGCGCGCGACGGGCGACGGGGAGCGGTGCGCGGGATAGAGCGCCGTGACCTGGAACTGCAACGTGGGCTCGAACGCGCGCGTGACCACGCCGTGCGTGGAGTACTCGCGCGCGGTGAACGGATCGACGATGGAGACACCGACGCCCGACGCCACGAGCGCGCAGGCGATCTCGGAAAGCGGCGTCTCCACGCGGATGGCCCGCTCGACGCCATGGCGCGAGAACACGTCGTCGACGCGGAAGCGCGAAGGCGTGGTCGGGCCCAGGCGAATGAACGGCTCGCCCGCGAAGTCCGCGGGCCGGAGCACGCGGCGGCGCGCGAGGCGATGGCCGGCGGGCACGACCGCGACGTAGGGCACGGCGGGGAGCTTGCGGTGCGCGACGGCCGCATGCTCGATCGGCGCCGCGGCGAAGCCGAGCTCGACCTGCTCGTTCACCACGCGGTCCAGCACCGCGCTCGAGATCAGGCCCTCGATCGCGAAGTCGACATGCTCGTGGTCCGCGAGGAACAGGCCTACGAATCGCGGGAGCACGCCGTTGCAGAGCGCGGGCATCGCCGCCACGCGCAGCACGCCGGCGCGCCGCTCGCGCAGGTCGCGCGCGGCCTGCGCGATGCGATCGAGCCCCACGAACGAGCGCTCCACCTCGGCGTAGAGCGCGACGGCCTCGCTGGTCGGCACGAGCCGCGTGCCGCGCCGCTCGAAAAGTGCCAGCCCCAGCGCCTCCTGCAGGTCGCGCACGAGCCGGCTCACGGCGGGCTGGCTCACGTGCAGGCTCTGCGCGGCGCGCACCGTGCTCGACGTGAGCATGAGCGCGCGGAACGCTTCGACCTGCCGGGATTGGAGGCGCATGTCTCCTAATATAACGTGCGCGCATAGAGCGGCCGCGCAAATGCATTTGACGCTGACCGGCGCGCGGCGCGATATTCGTCGGGTCAGCCCAATTCCCCCGGAGAGACCATGGCAGAGAAGATCCGCCTCACCGCCGCTTTGGCCGCCACCGCGCTGGTGCTCAGCACCGCGGCGCTCGCGCAGCAGAAGACGTTCTACGTCGCCGGCTACGGCGGCTCGTTCGAGCAGACGATGCGCAAGGAGATCATCCCGGCGTTCGAGAAGGCTCACAACGTGAAGGTGGAATACATCGCCGGCAACTCGACCGACACGCTGGCGAAGCTGGTCGCGCAGAAGTCGAACCAGCAGATCGACGTCGCGATCATGGACGACGGTCCGATGTACCAGGGCATCAACCTCGGGTTCTGCGCCCCGATCCACGGCCTCGCCGCGAACGACCTGTACCCGGCGGCGCGCTACAAGGACGACAAGGCGGTGGGCATCGGGCTCGTCGCCACGGGAATCATGTACAACACGAAGTTCTTCAAGGAGAAGGGCTGGGCGGCCCCCACCTCGTGGAACGACCTGAAGGACCCGAAGTACAAGGGGATGCTCGTGATCCCGCCGATCAACAACTCCTACGGCCTCTACACGCTCGTGATGTTCGCGCGCATGAACGGCGGCGGCGAGAAGAACATCGACCCCGGCTTCAGGGTGATGAAGGAGCAGGTGAACCCGAACGTGCTCGCCTACGAGCCGTCGCCCGGCAAGATGACCGAGCTCTTCCAGAGCGGCCAGGCCGAGATCGCCGTGTGGGGCTCGGGACGCGTGGCCTCGTTCGCCAACACCGGATTCCCCGTCGACTTCGTGTATCCCAAGGAAGGCGCCGTGACCCTCATCGCCTCCGCCTGCCCCGTTGCGAAGCCCAATGCCTCGCCGCTCGCGAGCGATTTCGTGAAGGCGCTGCTGGAGCCCGGGTTCCAGGAAGTCTTCGCCGTCGAATACGGCTACGGCCCGGTGAACAAGAAGGCGAAGGTCGACCCGAAGAAGCTGCCCATGGCGCCCGTCGGCGAGCGCGCGAGCAAGCTCGTGAACATCGACTGGGACACCGCCAACGCGAAGCGCGACGAGTGGACCAAGCGCTGGAACCGCGAGATCGAGCGGTAGTTGAAGCGATGACACGGATGAACATCCGGGTTCATCCGTCGTGATCCGTGTTCGTCCGTGTTCCAAAGGTTTAGTGCCTGTCTGACCGATGTCCTTCCTCGTCCTCGACAAGCTGACCAAGCGCTTCGGCGACCACGTGGCCGTCGACGCGCTGTCCCTCGCGGTGGAGCAGGGCGAGTTCGTGTCGCTGCTGGGGCCGTCGGGCTGCGGCAAGACCACGACCCTGCAGATGATCGCGGGGTTCGTGGAGGCGACATCGGGCAGCGCCACGCTCGAGGGCCGCGACCTGCTCTCGATGAGGCCGGCGCAGCGCGGCCTGGGCATTGTGTTCCAGAGCTACGCGCTCTTCCCGCACATGACCGTGACGCAGAACGTGGCCTTCGGCCTCGAGATGCGCGGCGTGTCGCGGGCGGAGCGCGAGTCGCGCGTCGCCGAGGCGCTGGCGCTCGTCGGGCTCGCGAAGCTCGCGGACCGCTATCCGCGCCGCATGTCGGGCGGCCAGCAGCAGCGCGTGGCGCTCGCCCGTGCGCTCGTCATCCGGCCGCGCATCCTGCTGCTCGACGAGCCCCTGTCGAACCTCGACGCGAAGCTGCGCGAGGAGATGCAGATCGAGCTGCGCCAGATCCAGCGCACCGTGGGCACGACCACGCTCCTCGTGACCCACGACCAGGCCGAGGCGATGGCGCTCTCCGACCGCGTGGTGGTGATGAACGCGGGCAAGGTCGAGCAGGTGGCGCGCCCCGACGAGGCATACGAGCGGCCCGCCACACCCTTCGTCGCGGCCTTCCTCGGCAAGACCAACCGCCTCATGGTCGACGGCGCCGAGGTGACCGTGCGCCCGGAGCGCATTCGTTTCTGCAACGAGGGCTCGGGAATGCCGGGCCGCGTCGCGGCGCGCATCTTCCAGGGCAACCACTGGCTCTACCACGTCGATACCGGGTCCGGCCGCGTGATCGTGATCCGCCAGAACGCGGGCGACGCGGTGCCGGCCGAGGGCGACAACGTGAGGATCGCGTGGTGACTGCCGTCGACCCTCACCCCGGCCCTCTCCCCAGGCAGAGGGTGACTTTACGGCCCTGGCTGCTCTCCCTGCCGGCGCTGGTCCTCTTCGCCGCCGTCGTGGTGACACCGCTCGTGATGACGGTGGTGCTCTCGTTCCACGACTTCAGCACGATGGGCGGCATCAAGCCGGTCTTCATCCTCAAGAACTGGCACGACGTCTTCACGGACGAGTACTACCGCGAGATGTTCGGGCGCACGATCCGCATCGCGCTCTGGGTGACGGCGATCTGCGCGGTGGCGGGCGCGCCCGAGGCCTACATCCTCTCGCGCATGAGCGCGCGCTGGCGCGGCATCTTCCTGCTCGCGATCCTGGGCCCGCTGCTCATCTCGGTCGTGGCGCGCACGCTGGGCTGGGCGCTGCTCTTCGGCGGCGCCACGGGCGTGGTGAACCAGGCGCTGATGAAGCTGGGCCTCCTTTCGCGCCCGTTGCCCTTCATGTTCACGGAGACGGGCATGGTGGTGGCGCTCTCGCACGTGCTGGTGCCGTTCATGGTGCTGTCGGTGTGGGCCGCGTTGCAGCGCCTCGATCCCCAGGTCGAGAACGCGGCGCTGTCGCTCGGGGCCTCCCACGCGACGGTGCTGACACGGGTCGTGCTGCCGCAGGCGATGCCGGGCGTGCTCTCCGGCGCGATCATCGTGTTCTCGCTGGCGGCGAGCGCCTTCGCGACACCGGCCATCATCGGCGGGCGGCGCCTGAAGGTCGCCTCGACCCTCGCCTACGACGAGTTCCTCAACACGCTCAACTGGCCGCTGGGCGCCGCGGTCGCGGTGCTGCTGCTCGCGGGCATCGCGGCGATCGTGTTCGGCGCCAATCGCCTGGTCGAGCGGCGCTACGCGTCGGTGTTCGAATGAGCCGCAACGGGCCGCTCGCCCTCGCGTTCCATGCGGCCTTCGTCACTTTCATGGTGGCGCCGATCGCGATCGTGGTGCTGGTCGCCTTCACGCCCGAAGGGTTCCTCTCGGTGCCCATGACCCATTGGTCGCTGCGCTGGTTTCGCGCGATCGCGGGCTATCCCGAGTTCATCGAGGCGTTCTGGTCGAGCCTCTTGCTGGGCGCGCTCTCCTCGGCCATCGCGATCACGCTCTCGGTGCCGGCGGCGCTCGCCGTGTCGCGCTACCGGTTTCCCGGCCGCCAGGCGCTGACCGCGCTCTTCCTCTCGCCGCTCATGATCCCGAACGTGGTGCTCGGGATCGCCTTCCTGAGGTTCTTCACGCAGGTGGGCATCGGAGGCACCTTCGCGGGCCTCGTGCTCGCGCACGTGGTGATCGTCTTCCCGTTCGCGCTGCGGCTCGTGCTCGCGTCCGCCACGGGGCTCGACCGCGCGCTCGAGAACGCGGCGATCTCGCTGGGTGCCAGCGGCTTCACCGTGTTCCGGCGCGTGACGCTGCCCCTCATCCTGCCCGGAGTCGCGAGCGGCTGGATGCTCGCCTTCATCCAGAGCTTCGACGAGGTCACGATGACGGTCTTCATCGCGACCCCGGGCGCATCGACCTTGCCGGTGCGCATGTTCCTCTACATCCAGGACAACATCGACCCGCTCGTCGCGTCGGTCTCCGCCGTCGTGATCGCGGTGACCTTGATCTTCATGCTGCTGCTCGACCGCCTTTACGGCCTCGACCGGCTGCTCTCGGGAAGGGGAAGGGATTGAGCGACGCATCGAGGGGCGCGGCGTACGACGTCGCGGTGATCGGCGGCGGCCTCGTGGGCAGCGCCATCGCGTGGGGTCTCGCGCGCCTGGGCAGCCGCGTGGTCGTGCTCGACGAGGGCGACATCGCGCTCCGGGCCTCGCGCGGCAACTTCGCGCTCGTCTGGGTGCAGAACAAGGGCAACGGCCTGCCGGCCTACGGCGCATGGACCCTCGATTCGGCGCGCGCCTGGCCCGGCTTCGCGCGCGAGCTGCTCGAGGAGACCGGCCTCGACGTGAAGTACCAGCGCCCCGGCGGCTTCCACATGGTGCTCTCGGAGCGCGAGTACGAGGTGCGCGAGGCGGCGCTCAAGCGCCTGCATGCGCAGCCGGGCATGCCGCACTACGACTGGGAGATGATGGACCACGCGCGCGTCGCGAGCTTCCTGCCCGACATCGGTCCCGAGGTCGTGGGTGCCAGCTACTCCGCGTGGGACGGCCACTGCAACTCGCTCAGGCTCTTGCGCGCGCTCAACATGGCGATGCAGAAGCGCGGCGTCGCCTACCACTCGAACCACCCGGTGAGCGAGGCGCGCTACGAGACGGGCGAGTTTCGCCTCTTCACGCCCCGCGGCGAGGTGCGCGCGACGAAGCTCGTGCTCGCGGCCGGGGTCGCGAACGCGCGCATCGGCCCCATGGTGGGGCTCGAGGTGCCGGTGCGCCCGCAGCGCGGCCAGCTCATCGTGACGGAGAAGGTCGCACCCTTCCTCGAGTATCCCGTGTCCACGATCCGCCAGACCGACGAGGGCGGCGTGATGATCGGCGACTCGCAGGAGGAGAAGACCGAGCCGGTGGTGGGCCACAAGGTCATCGCCGTGCTGGCCGATCGCGCGCGCCGCATGTTCCCGAAGCTCGCATCCCTCAACATCGTGCGCACCTGGGCCGCGCTCCGCGTGATGACCCAGGATGGATTCCCGATCTACGAGGAATCGGGCGATTGCCCCGGGGCGTTCGTCGCCACCTGCCACAGCGGTGTCACGCTCGCCGCCGGCCATGCGCTCACGCTGGCTCCCCTCATCGCGCGCGGCGAGTTGCCCGCCGAGCGCTTCCAACCGTTCAGCACCCGGAGGTTCCATGTTCAGAAGGCCGCGTGAGGACGCGCGCGCAATCGTGCGCATCACGTTCGACGGGCTTGCGCTCGAGGCGCGAGAGGGCGACAGCGTCGCCGCGGCGCTCCTCGCCGCCGGCGTCGCCTCCTGCCGCACCACGCCCGTTTCGGGGGCGCCCCGCGCGCCCTACTGCATGATGGGCGTGTGCTTCGACTGCCTCGTCGTGATCGATGGCGTGGGCAACAAGCAGTCGTGCCTGGTGCCCGTGCGCGAGGGCATGGCGGTCGAGACCCAGCGCGGGAAACGGGAGCTCGGGGCATGAGCGCGATCCGCGAGCAGTACGACGTGGCGGTCATCGGCGCGGGCCCCGCGGGCATGGCCGCGGCGAGCCTCGCGGCGCGCGCGCAGCTCTCCACCGTGCTCTTCGACGAGCAGGCGGCGCCGGGCGGGCAGATCTATCGCAGCGTCACGCAGTCGCCCTTGCGCGACCGCTCGATCCTCGGCGCCGACTACTGGGCCGGCGAGAAGATCGCGCACGAGTTCGCGGCGAGCGGTGCGCAGTATGTGCCGCGCGCGACCGTGTGGAGCCTGACCCCCGAGCGCGAGATCGGCGTGTCCATAGGCGGCGGCTCGCAGCTCGTCCAGGCGACCCACGTGGTCATCGCGACCGGTGCCCTCGAGCGGCCGTTCCCGATCCCCGGCTGGACGCTGCCGGGCGTCATGACGGCGGGCGGCGCGCAGACGATGCTCAAGAGCTCCGGCATCGTGCCCGACGGCCGCACGGTGCTCGCGGGCAGCGGGCCGCTGCTGTGGCTGCTCGCGTGGCAGCTCCTCAACGCGGGAGCGTCCGTCGATGCGATCCTCGACACCACCGCGCGCGAGAGCCGCGCACGGGCACGGCCTCACCTGCCCGCGTTCCTGCTCTCGCCGTACGTGTGGAAGGGAGTCAAGCTCCTGCGCGAGGTGAAGAAGCACGTGAGCGTGATCGCCGACGTGGCCTCTCTCGAGGCGCGCGGCGAAGGGCGCGTGCAATCGGTCGCGTACACCACCGCCGGTGCCCCCACGCCCCTCGAGCTTCCGGTCGACAACCTGCTGCTCCACCAGGGCGTGGTGCCGAACGTGAACCTCGCGATGTCGGTCGGGATCGAGCACCGCTGGGACGGGGACCAGCTCTGCTTCGTGCCGGTGCTCACGCCTTTCGGGGGAACCTCCGTGCCCGGCATCTACATTGCCGGCGATGGCGGCGGCATCGCGGGCGCGCAGGCCGCGGCGTGGCGCGGGGTGATGAGCGCGGCCGACATCGTGCACACCGTGCATCCCCAGGCCGCGACGCGCGCGGCGAAGGCGGCCCGCACGACGCTCGCGCATTTCGCGCGCGGGCGCCGTTTCCTCGACGCCTACTATCGCCCGGCGCCGCAGTTCCGCATGCCGGCGGGCGAGACGCTCGTCTGCCGCTGCGAGGAGATCACCGCGCAGCAGGTGATCGACACGGTGGCCCTCGGCTGTCCCGGCCCCAACCAGATGAAGTCGTTCCTGCGCTGCGGCATGGGACCGTGCCAGGGGCGGCTCTGCGGCCTCACGGTGACCGAGCTCATCGCGCGCGAGCGCGGCGTGTCGCCGCAGGAAGTCGGCCACTACCGGCTGCGCCCGCCGGTCAAGCCCATCACCGTGGGCGAGCTCGCCGAGCTGCCGAAGGACGACGCGGCGGTGAAGGCGGTCGTGCGCATCTGATGCGCGCGGCCGACGTCGTCGTGATCGGCGGCGGCCTGCACGGCTGCTCCGCGGCGCTGCACCTCGCGCGCGCGGGCGCGAGCGTCATCGTGCTCGAGAAGGACCACGTCGCACGCCACGCCTCGGGTGTCAACGCGGGGGGCGTGCGCCGGCTCGGGCGCGACTTCGCCGAGGTGCCGCTCTGCGTGGCATCACTCGAGCTCTGGCACCGGATCGAGGAGCTCGTCGACGACGGCTGCGGCTTCGAGCGCGTGGGACAGGTCAAGGTCGCGGAGGACGAGGCCGCGCTCGCCCTCATGCGCGGCCGCTGCGAGAAGCTGGCCGCGATGGGCTTCACGCACGAGGAGCTCATCGGCCGCGACGAGCTGCGCGAATGGCTGCCGATGGTGGCGCCCCATTGCGTGGGCGGCGTCGTGTGCCGCGACGATGGCGCGGCGCTCCCCTTCCGCACCACGCTCGCGTTCAAGCGCAAGGCGCAATCGCTCGGCGTCACGTTCCACGAGGGCACGCGCGCGGACGCGGTCGGGCGCCGCGAGGGCGTGTGGCGCGTCTCCACGAGCGCGGGCACTTTCGAGGGCGCATCGCTCGTGAATTGCGCCGGCGCCTGGGCGGGAGAGGTGGCGCGCCAGCTCGGCGAGCCGGTGCCGATGGAGGCCGCGGCCCTGATGCTCATGATCACCGCACGCGTGGCGCCGTTCGTGAAGCCCGTCGTCGGCGTGCAGGGCCGGCCGCTCTCCTTCAAGCAATATGCGAATGGCACCATCATGATCGGCGGCGGGCAGCGCGGGCGCGCGGACCTCGCCACCAATCGCACGACGCTCGACTACCAGCGCCTTGCCCTCAACGCGCGGACCGCCGCGGATCTGTTCCCGCGCATGCGCCACGCCCAGATCGTGCGCGCATGGGCGGGCATCGAGGGCATGATGCCCGACGGCATCCCGGTCATCGGGCCGAGCTCCACGCAGGAGCGCGCGTGGCACGCATTCGGGTTCTCCGCCCATGGCTTCCAGCTCGGCCCGATCGTGGGCTCCATCGTGGCGGACCTCGTGACGAAGGGCGCGACGCAGCTCCCGCTCGCGCCCTTCTCGATCTCCCGCTTCGCAATGAATCCCTGATCCGATCGGCGTACGGCAGCCTCGACCGGTGGGCGCAACGGCGGTTATACTGCGCAAAACCGTACCCAAGTACGGACTTCCGAGGCCCCGCCCCATGCCGGATCGAGATCGCGAGCTCCTCGCGAAGCCCACGCTGGACCTGCGCGACCCGAACGCGGTCGAGCTGTGGACGCAGGCACTGGACATCTACACGGCCGACCTCGTGGCCGCCGTCGTCGCGGTCGGCAACGACTCGGCCGCCATCCTCGCCTACCTGCGCGAGAACGACGTGCCGGGGCGCCGCTCGCGCGGCTAGCGCGACGCGGGCGTCCGCGCGCCCGCGATCGATTAAAATAAGCAATGACTTCCCCCCCGCAGATCGCCGGCGAGACGGCGAAGCGCCGCACGTTCGCGATCATCTCGCACCCCGACGCCGGCAAGACG
>Ga0157369_10000337_pt1 | contig 62293 bp, 58 predicted proteins | sample C25metaG_FD_113461 | JGI IMG/M metagenome (GOLD analysis project Ga0157369, IMG submission 113461) | Corn rhizosphere microbial communities from Kellogg Biological Station, Michigan, USA - C2-5 metaG | ecosystem: Host-associated > Plants > Roots > Rhizosphere > Soil | place: USA: Michigan... | reverse complement strand
TCTGCGACCCCTCACCGGCACACCTCGGGCTCCCGGGCTCCCCGCGCCCCCGCGCTCCCCGCTGAGGGGTCACCAATCGACCTTCCGCCACCTTGGGAAGGTCGATCTGCGACCCCTCACGGGCACACCTCGGGCTCCCGCGCTCCCCCGGCTCCCCGCGCTCCCCGCTGAGGGGTCACCAATCGACCTTCCGGCACCTTGGGAAGGCCGATCTCCGACCCCTCACCGGCACACCTCGGGCTCCCGCGCTCCCCCGGCTCCCCGGGCTCCCGCGCTCCCCGCTGAGGGGTCACCAATCGACCTTCCGGCACCTTGGGAAGGTCGATCTGCGACCCCTCACCGGCACACCTCGGGCTCCCGCGCTCCCCGGGCGCGTGGGGCGCGTCGGGCGCGGTCAGCGCCAGATGCTGGGGGCGACGGCGCGTGTGGGAGGGAGCGCCACGTCGGCGCTCCAGTCGGTGAGCCAGGCGGGAAGCTCGATGCCGGCCGGCGCCACTCCGAGCGCCTGGGTGAGCTCGTCGATCGACACGACGCCCCCGGTGCGTTTGAGGAACCGGCCACGGACGAAACCCTGCGCGTAGATCTCGGGGCGGCCGTCGGCATCCGGTCGCACGAAGCGCTGCTCGACGTACACGGCCTTCGCATCGAACCCGAGGATGCGCGACTCGATCGTGAAGCGCTGCCACATCTGCAGTGACTTGCGGAAGCTGATGGTCTCGGAGACGACCACCGGGTACCAGCCGAGTGCCTTGAACTGGGCCCAGACCCCGTTGCGCGCCAGCATGTCGAACCGGGCGACGTCCATGATCGAGAGGTACACGCCGTTGTTCATGTGGCGCAGGATGTCCTGGTCGGTCGGCAGGGTGATGAACCGGGTGCGCGCCACGTCGTAGTGTCCGAGCCGGGGACCGAAGCGGGAGATCACGCTGTGAAGAAGGGTTCGCCAGAACATGTGCACCCTGCGCATGTTACGGGCGCGCTGCCCGCCGTCCGCATCCGTTGTCCCTCCCCACAGGGGAGCGGCTGCCAAGGCGGCAGGCTCTTGGCCGACGTCGACAAGGTCGGTCCCGGCCGTCTAGAGCTCGGGCGCCCCCAGCAGGCGGGAGATCTCGTTCGCCGCGGCGATGGCCTGGGGAGCGAACATCTCGATGCTGGTTCCCGGATGCTCCAGCGCGATCGACGAGATCGAGATGCCGTGCGTCACTGCGCCGGTGTGGTCGCGGATCGGCGCGGAGACGCACACCGTCCCCACCTCGTTCTCGCCCACGTCGAGCGAGTAGCCGCGTGCGCGTACGGTTGCCAGCTCCTCGGCGAGAGCCTGCGGGTCGGTGATGGTCGTCGGCGTGCGCGCGGGCAGGCCGACGCGGGCGATCAGGTCGTCGACCTTCTCGGGCGGCCAGTATGCGAGCACCACCTTGCCCATTCCCGTCGAGTGCATGGGAATGCCGAGACCGACGCGGGAGCGCATGCTGTACGGCTTCGAGGCATCCTTTCGAATCACGTAGACCATCTCGGTCTCGCTTGCCACGCCGACGTGGATGGTGCAGTCGACCTCGGCGACGAGCCGGTCGACGACCGGCTGCGCGATCTCGGAGATGTCGACGCTCGCCAGGGCGCGACCGGCGAGCGACAGCAGGTTCGGGCCCGCGCGGTAGCCGCTCTCGGCGTCGCCGGCGATGTACTCCTGCTCGACCAGCACCTGCAGAAGACGGTGAACAGTGGCCTTCGCGAGCCCCGCGGTCTCGACGATGTCGGTGAACCGGGGCTCCCGGAGGGCGGCGTCGAGCACGCGCAGCACCTTCTCGCTCGCGCCGGACGACGGGGCCGGGGAACGGTCGATCAGGGGTTGCGTGGTCATGTCACATCAATTCTCTATGGTCAGCGCATGGATGCGATGGGTACTGCATCCATATCATCAAACGATTGGTTTTCGCCCGCCATCGCCCACACGAACGAGTAGTTCGACGAACCGACGCCCGAGTGCACCGACCAGCTGGGCGAGAGCACCAGGTCGCGGTCGGCCGCCATCAGGTGGCGGGTCTCGTCGGGCTCTCCCATCAGGTGCACCACGCGCTGTTCGGCATCGAGGTCGAAGTACACGTAGAACTCGGTGCGCCGGTCGTGGGTGTGCGCCGGCATGGTGTTCCACATACTGCCCGGGTGCAGACGGGTAACCCCCATCACCACCTGGCAGCTGGTCACGCCGTTCTCATGGATGCACTGGCGAAGGGTGCGGCGGTTGGAAGTCAGCTGGTCGCCGAGCTCGCGGATGGTGCCCTCCTCCGGCGTCACGAGCCCTGCGGGGTGCGTGTGGTGCGCCGGGGCCGAGAAGCCGTAGAAGCAGGCGGGGTCGCCGGCGTCGGCGCTTTCGAATACGACGTCTGCGGTTCCGCGGCCGAGATAGAGCACGGCGGTCTTCGCCAGTTCATAACGGATGCCGTCTGCCGTGACCGATCCGGTGCCGCCAAGATTAGCGATACCTATCTCGCGATGATCGAGAAAGTTCTCACTCCGGATCTCGGGGATCGCGTCCAACCGGAGCGGGGCATCCGTTGGCACGGCGCCGACGGCGACGACCCGGTCGAAGTGGGTGTTGACCGTGCGCACCTGGCCGGGCACGAACAGGTCGGTGACGAGGTAGTTGTCGCGGAGCTGCTGCTGGGTGGACCGCTGCACCTCTTCGGGTGAGCCGGGACGGTAGACCTTGGACATGCTGTTTTCCTTTCTGGTGCCCGCGTCAGAGCAGGCCGAGCATTTGCGGCAGCCACAGCGAGATCTCCGGAACGAAGACCACGATGAAGAGCACGACGATGAGCACGACGAAGAACGGCATCAGGTGCCTGATCACCGGTTCCAGCCGTGCTTGGGAAACCTGGGCGCCCACGAACAACACCGGGGCCGATGGCGGCGAGATCACCGCGATCGACAGGTTGAAGACCATCATGATGCCGAAGTGCACCGGGTCGACGCCGTACGAGATGGCGATCGGCAGGAAGATCGGCACGAAGATCAGAATGGCCGGCGTCGGGTCGAGCGGGATGCCGATGACCAGCAGGATGGCCATCATGATCAGCAGCACGACGACCTTGGAGTCCGTCCAGCCGAACAGCGCGTCGGCGATCAGCTGAGGCAGCCGGGCGTACGCCATGACGTAGCCCATGATGCCGGAGACCGCGATCAGGAAGATGACGATCGAGCTCGTGCGACAGGCGTCGTAGAGGATGCGCGGAAGCTCGCGCACGTGGATGGAACGGTACGCGAACGACAGCAGCAGGGAGTAGACCACGGCGATGGCGGCGCCCTCCGTGGGCGTGAAGAACCCTGCCACGATGCCGCCGATGGCAACGACGATGAGGCCGAGCGAGGGCAGCGCCTTGACGAAGGTCGCCAGGATCACACCGAACGAGGGGCGGGGGTCGCCCTTCAGCTCCGGGTGCTTACGGGCGTACACCCATACGACCGCCGCGCAGGCGAGCGCCCAGAGGATGCCGGGCAGGTAACCCGCCATGAACAGCGCACCGACCGACGTGCCGCCGGCGGCGAGCGAGTAGATGATGAGGGTGTTCGACGGCGGGATCAGCATGCCGGTCGGGGCGCTGGCCACGTTGGCGGCGGCCGAGAAGGCACGGTCGTAGCCCTCCCTGCGCTGCATCGGCGCCATGGTCGAACCGACCGCGGCGGCCGTGGCCACGGCGGAGCCGGACACGGAGCCGAAGATCGCGTTGGCGATCACGTTCGTCTGGGTGAGCGGGGCCGGGGTGCGGCCCACGAGAACGCGCGCGAAGTTGATCAGCCGCTCCGCGATGCCGCCGTTGTTCATGATGACGCCCGCGAGCACGAAGAAGGGGATGGCCAGCAGGGCGAACGAGTTCGCGCCCCGGAACATCTGCTGCGCCGAGGTGATGGCGCCGTTGTCGACGCCGAGGATCATGAACAGCGACACGGCCGAGGGCAGGGCGATGCTGATCGAGACGGGGGCACCCACGGCGAGGAGGACGACGAGTCCGCCGATCAGCACGAGGGTGATGGCAAGGGGATCGATCATAGCGACGCCGCCTCCTCATCTTCTTGGGGGATGTGCCCGATGTAGCTGTGCGACAGCGCGTTGATGATGTGCACCACCAGGAACAGGCTGAGCAGCACACCGGAGATCGGCAGTGCCAGGTACAGCTGGCCCTGGGTGAACGGCAGCACCGGGTTGGTCTGCGTCCAGGCGAGAGTGACCTGGTGCAGGCCGCCGAACACCATCACCACGAGTGCAAACGTGAGTGTGCACAGGTAGGCGATGACGTCGGCGGCCCGCTGCCAGGCGCGTGGAAGCTTCTCGACGACGAAGTCCATGACCACGTCGGCCTTCTCGCCCGTGGCGATTGCGATGCCGATGAGGCTCACCCAGACAAAGGTGAACCGGGCCGCCTCCTCCGTCCACGGACTCGGGTCGTTCAGCACCAGGCGCGTGAACACCTGCCAGACGACGAGAAGAACGAGGGCTCCGAAGAGGGCGACGCAGATCGCGTGCAGCGCACGCGAGAGGCCGTTGAGTACTGCGGTCATGGTCTAACCCTGATCAGCCGCGCGACTTCTGGATGGCGTCGTAGATCGCCGTGGTGCGCTCGGTCGTGACCTTCTTCTCGATCAACGGCTTGGTCGCCTCGCGGAACGCATCGACGTCGGCGTCATTGAACTTCGCGCCGGCCTTCTCGGACTCTGCCTTGGCCGTGTCGACGGCCTTGGCGAACAAGTCGAGCTCGGTGTCGACGCTCTCGCCGAGGAGCTTCTGGAAGGTCGCCTGCGTGTCCTTGTCCATGGCGTCCCAGACCTTCGGGCTCGCGATGAGGTAGTCCGGCATCATCAGGTGCTTGGTGTACGAGTAGTAGGGCGCGATCTCGTCATGCGAGAGCGTGGAGTAGATGAGCTCGTTGTTCTCAGCCCCGTCGAGCACGCCCGACTGGATCGCCGTATAGACCTCGCCCTGCGCCATCGGGGTTCCGATGCCGCCCATGAGCTTCATCATGTCGACGTTGGTGTCCGACCCGATCACGCGAATCTTCTGGCTCTTCAGGTCGGCCGGTTCCGTGACCGGGCCCTTGCTGGAGTAGACGTTGCGCACGCCACCGTGGTAGGCGGTCAGCACCTTGATGTTGTCGTCCAGAACCGAGTCGTACAGGTCACCCATGATCGCCGGGTCGTTCAGCACCTTCATCTGCTGCTCGGGCGAGTCATAGACGTAGGGCAGGTTCACCACGGAGAAGTCCGGCTCGAAGTTCTCGAGGAGGGATCCGGCGACGACCGAGAGGTCGATGGTGCCGGACTGCACCTGTTCGATCGTCGACGCCTGGTCCCCCAACGTCTCGTCGGTGTACAGCTGCAGCGCGTACTTCCCGTCCGTCTCCTTCTTGAGCTTGTCGGAGAGCTCCGTCAGGGCCTGCGCCTGGGGGTGATTGATGTCCTGGTTGAAGGCAACCTTGAGAACGTGTGTCCCCTCGCCTCCCTTGTCGCCTGCGGCGCTGGCGGAACATCCTGTCAGTGCAAGGCCGACAAGTGTGATGCCGGTCACCATGCCGAGATTTCTACGGCGCATTCTTCCTCCTCGTTGAGCGGGCCGGCACGTGCGGAGTGCCGAGCAACATGAGTACTATATGGCAAATGAACCCGTGTTCCGCCACCCGGAACACGAAATAGAACTTGGTTCCGCAAAATCGCGAGGAGGCGAAGGCTCATGAGGGCAGCGCAGTATGAGGGAAACGGGCATATCGGGGTTGTTGAACGAGAGGCCGCGGAGCCAGGCGTCGGCGAGGTGCGCATCGCCGTCGCGTACACCGGGATCTGCGGGACCGACCTGCACGTGCTGCACGGGAACATGGATTCCCGCGTGAGTCTGCCTCAGTCGATCGGCCATGAGATGAGCGGCGTGATCGACGCCCTCGGGGAAGGAACCGAGGGCCTCGCGGCGGGTCAACCCGTCACCGTGATGCCGCTGGACTGGTGCGGCGAGTGCCCGGCCTGCCTGGCCGGCAACCAGCACGTTTGCCAGCGCCTGGCCTTCGTCGGCATCGACACACCCGGTTCGCTGCAGGAGCAGTGGATCGTGCCGGCATCCACGGTGGTGCCGCTGCCCGAGTCACTCTCGCTCCGGCACGCCGCCCTCATCGAGCCGCTCGCCGTCGCCTGCCATGACGTCGCACGGTCGCGCCTCGTCGCGGGCGAGACCGCGGTCGTCATCGGTGGTGGCCCCATCGGCCAGCTCATCTCCCTGGTCGCCCAGCAGCAGGGCGCCCGTGTGCTCCTCATCGAGCCCAATGCAGAGCGGCGTGCGTTCGCCGCCGATCACGGCGCCACCGTCATCGACCCCAGCACCGAGGACGCCGCCGCCCTGGTCGAGCAGGCCACCGGCGGGGCGGGCGCGGACGTCGTCTTTGAGGTCGCGGGTGTCGCCGCCACCGCTCTCGGCAGTGTCGATTACGCCCGGGTTCGCGGCCGCATCGTCATCGTCGCCATTCACGCCCAGCCCGTGCCGATGAACCTGCACCGCGTCTTCTGGCGGGAGTTGGAGATCATCGGCACGCGAGTCTACGAACGGCCGGACTTCGAGCGTGCCATCGAGCTGCTCGCGGCGGGCTCGATCCCCGCCGAGGACATCATCACGGACACGGTGCCGCTTGACCGCACCCTCGATGCGTTCCACGAGCTTGAGCGGGGCGGCGCCATGAAGCTGCTCGTGGACGTTCGGAAGGCAGCCCAGTGAACCCGTTCGACCTGACTGGAAAGACCGCCGTCGTCACAGGGGCACGGCGGGGCATCGGCTTCGGCATGGCCGAAGCGCTGGCCGCCGCCGGCGCCGACATCATCGCCGCCTCGTCACGGCAGGACGAGGGGGGCGGCACCATCGGTGAGCGGGTGCGCGGGCTCGGCCGTTCGTTCACCGGCCATGCCGTGGACTTCACCGATCGCAGCGCCGTGCAGGAATTCGGGCGTGAAGTCCGGGGCGCGGACATCCTGGTGAACAACGCCGGCACGATCCGTCGCAGCCCGGCCACCGAGCATCCGCTCGAGTGGTGGGACGAAGTGCTGCAAGTGAACCTGTCGAGCCAGTTCGTGCTGAGCCAGATCGTCGGCCAGGGCATGCTCGAACGCGGGACCGGGCGGGTCATCTTCACCGCAAGCCTACTGAGCTTCCAGGGTGGCATCAATGTGCCGGGCTACACGGCCGCGAAGTCCGGCATTGCCGGCCTCGTGCGTGCACTGAGCAACGAGTGGTCGCCGCGGGGGGTCACCGTGAACGGCATCGCGCCGGGATACATCGCGACGGACAACACCGAGCAGCTGCGGGATGACGCGGCCCGCTCGGCCGCCATCCTCGAACGGATCCCGATGGGACGATGGGGCGAGGCGTCCGACCTGGGTGGGGCTGCCGTGTTCCTCGCGAGCCGTGCCGCGGACTACGTCACAGGCGCGATCATCCCCGTGGACGGCGGCTGGCTCGGCCGCTGAGCCTGTCGCAATGTGCCGAGCGCGGGCCGAACGCCGGAGGGGGGTTCAGGGGGCCGACGGGCGCGGGCGCGTCCACCAGAATTCGAGCTGGATGTTGTCGGGGTCACGGAACACGAGAGCCGTGCCGGAGCCGGACGGGGCATCCTGAACCGGCGAATGCTCCACTCCGAGGGCGGTGAGGCGGGCCTCCCACTCGTCGAGGTCGGCTCGCTCGGCCACCGCCAAGCCCAGGTGATCGAGGCCGGGGCGGTGCTCGTCGAATCGATCCGCCGTCGGAGCGTGGTGCTGGTTCAAGCCGACGATGAGCCCGGTCGGCGGATGCAGCAGCACCACCATGATGCGATTGTCGAGGTCGGCCCGACGCAGTCGGCGAAGCCCCAGCACCTCGCTGTACCACTCGGCGCTCCTCTCGACGTCGGAGACGGAGAGGTCGATGTGGGCGACGTTCGCGAATGCAGGCATGGCCCCATCATGCCCCTCCTCCGAAGTCAGGCCGGGAGGCGTGTCGCGCCCGACGCTGCGGCACTCATCGCTCCGACACGCCGGGCGGGGCCTGAATTGTGAAGGGGTGAGGGCGTTCCGACTCCGCCGCCATAGCCAACGGACGCGCCCGGTCGGGTTCCCTCACGCGGCGTCAGGCAGCGCCGCCTCCCGGCCGACAGCGCCTGGCTCGATGGCGACCTCGGCCTCCGCCCGCTCGGAGCGCACGAACCCGATCCCCACCAGGATCAGGGCGCCGCCGGCCAGCTGGGGAAGCGTGAGCCTCTCGCCGAGGAGCAGCCAGGCGTAGAACGTCGCCGCAACCACCTCGAGCAATCCGACGAATGACGCCAGGCGGGAGCCGAGCATCTCCGTCGCCGTGATGCTCGTCGCGTAGGCGATGGCGGTCGCGACGACCGCGACGATCAGCAGCGGGACCCACCACGGCACGAGTGCCCCAAAGAGCAGCACCTGGTGGAACGTCATCGTGAAGGGCACCAGACCGACGATGCCCACCAGGCCCAGCATCAGACCACCCACGAGAAGGCCGAACGCCGCCAAGGCCACGGCGGGGAGTCCGTCACCCGGCCTCGCGGCAACCAGATAGTAGATCGCGCAACCGACCATCGACGCGAGGGCGAAAACGAGCCCGAGCGCGTCCAAACCCGCGGAGCCGCCCCGCGGCGAGACGACGAGAACGAGGCCGGCGAGGGCGATCACCGAGCCGACGAGAACGACGGCCCTCGGCATCCGTCGTGTGTATGCCCAGGCGAAACCCACAAGCAGCAGCGGTGCCATGTACTCGATCAGGATGGCCGTGCCCACGGGGATGCGCTGGATCGCCGCGAAATAGGCGAGTTGTGTGCCCGCGACGCCGATGAACGCCATGGCCAGCACCCGCCAGCGTGCCCGCCAGAGCGCGGACCACCGGCCGCGAATGGCGACAAGGGCGACCGGCGCGAGCACCAGCCCACCGACCATGGCCCGCGCTGTGACGGCCGCGGCCGGGCTCCATCCCGCCTCCAGCAGCGGCTTCGCGAACGCGCCCGACGCTCCGAACGCCGCCGCGGCGATGACGGCGATGACGAGACCGGCGGATGTCGATGAACGCTTCATGAGAAACCCCTGGCGGGACGAGATGGCAACGAGCTGGTATTGACGCTAGTCTCGAGGCGAGTAAGGAGTCAACTTGCATTTTGCCCCTGACGCCGAGGACGCTCTCGAGTTCGCGGTCGACCTCGCCAATACCGTCGCCGGAGCCAGCCGGAGCGGCGCCGACGAGCTCGCGACGCCCGCCCAGTTGACCGCTCTGCTCACCCGGCACCGGTACTCGGGTCGGTTCGACCGCGACGAGGCCGAGCTGGCCGACGTGCGCGAGACGAGGGAGCGCATCCGCACGATCTGGACCCTCGGTCGCGATGACGCGGCGGTCGCGATCAATGCGATGCTGGCGGACGCCCACGCGGTGCCCCACCTCGCGCGGCACGACGACTTCGACTGGCACGTGCACGCGACGGAGCCGACGGCACCGCTGGCCGAGCGGATCCGCGTGGAAGTCGCCCTCGCCCTCGTCGACGTGATCCGCACCGCCGAGACCGGGCGCCTGCGCCGCTGCGAAGCGGAGGACTGCGACGGCGTTCTCCTCGACCTCTCACGCAACGGATCGAAGCGCTTCTGCAGCATCCGTTGCGGCAACCGGATGAACATGGTCGCCTTCAGGAAGCGTGCCGCCGAGGGCTCGTAACCCCCGCACCGGCCCCTGCCCGAATTCAGGCCGGGAGGCGTGTCGCCGCCCCTCCAGCCCCACTGCGGGGCGCGACACGCCCTGCCCAGCCTGAATTCGGTAGGCGCTGACCGGGGGACAGGGGACGGGCGCGGCACCGGCCCGCATGCGGGAGGCGCGGGCGGGGTCAGGCGGGGAGGCTGCGCTGTGCCGGCCCGTTGTACACCGACAGCGGGCGGATGAGCGCGTTCGACGCCAGCTGCTCCATCACGTGCGCGCTCCAGCCCACAACGCGGCTGGCCACGAACAGCGGGGTGAAGGTCCCGGTGTCGAAGCCCATCGCGTAGTAGGTCGGCCCGGTCGGATAGTCGACGTTGGGCTTGATGTTCTTGCGCTCCTGCATGCCGGCCTCGAGCGCGTCGTAGATCTCCAGGAGGTCCTGCCGGCCGGCCTGCTGCAGCGTGGTCTCCATCGCCGCACGCATGGTCGGCACCCGGGAGTCGCCGTTCTTGTACACCCGGTGCCCGAACCCCATGATCTTGCGCTTGTTGGCGAGGGCATCGTCAAGCCAGGCCTCGACCTTGTCGGCGCTGCCGATCTCCTCGAAGGTGTGCATGACGGCCTCGTTCGCACCGCCGTGCAACGCTCCCTTCAGCGCTCCGATCGCGCCGGTGATCGACGAATACAGGTCGGAGAGAGTGGAGGCGATCACGCGGGCGGTGAACGTGGAGGCGTTGAACGAGTGCTCGGCGTACAGCACGAGCGAGATGCGGAAGGCGTCGACGACGGCATCCGCTGGCACCTCGCCGAACGTCATATAGAGAAAGTTGCGCGCGTAGTCGAGGTCGTCACGCGGCTCGACGAGCGGCTGGTCGTGCCGGCGGCGCTGGTCGTAGGCGACGACGGCCGGCAACGCGGCGAAGAGCTGCTTGGCCTTCCGCAGGTTCTGCTCGGGGGCGTTGTCCTCGGCCTCGGGGTCGTTGGCGCCCATGATGCTCACCGCGGTGCGGCAGACGTCCATCGGATGCGTCGTCAACGGCAGGTCGTCGATCGCGCGTCGCACATTCGGCGCCAGCGCGCGCTGCGACCGCTCCTCCTTCGAGAACGCGTCCACCTCCTCCTGGGTCGGCAGTTCGCCGTTCCACAGCAGCAGCGCCACCTCCTCGAAGCTGCAGTGTGCCGCAAGCTCCTGCACCGGATAGCCCCGGTACAGCAGCGAGTTGGTCTCGGAATTGACCTGCGAGATGGCCGTGTAGTCGACAGGAACGCCGACCAGGCCCTTGTAGATCTCCTTCTCCTCCATCAGAACAGTCCTTTCGGAAGGGGCGCGGACTTCAGCAGTTCCGGCCGGGCATCGATGGTCAGGCTGCCGAGCTCGTGCGAACTCAGTTCCGGCAGGCGCTGCGCCACGTCGAGGAAGCGCTCGATCTCGTCGGCCTCCAACACGTCACCGGCCAGCCGGCGGAACTTGTCGATGTACTGCTCGCGACCGAACGGCCGGGCACCCAGCGGATGCGCGTCGGCCACCGCGATCTCGTCGGTGATCGTGCGTCCGTCGGTGAGCGTGATGACGACCGCACCGCCGAACGCCTTCTCACTCATGTCGAGCGAGTGATAGCGGCGGGTCCACTCCGGGTCCTCCACAGTGGTGACCGTGCGCCACAGGGCGACCGTGTCGGGCCGCGCCGCCCGCTCGGGCGCATACGAGGCCTGGTGGTCCCACGCGCCGTCCTGCAGCGCCACGGTGAAGATGTAGGGGATGGAGTGGTCGAGGGTCTCCCGCGACGCCGTCGGGTCATACTTCTGCGGGTCGTTCGCCCCCGAACCGATCACGTAGTGCGTGTGGTGCGACGTGTGAATGACAACGGATGCGATGGCTCCCGGCTGCAGCAGCTCCGGGTGCTCGCGGTGCAGCTTCCTCGCCAGGTCGATCCACGCCTGCGCCTGGTACTCGGCCGAGTGCTCCTTGGTGTAGCTGTCGAGGATCGCCCGCTTGGCCTCGCCGCGCTCGGGCAGTGGCACTTGGTAGGAGGCGTCGGGACCGTCGAGCAGCCACGCGATGACGCCGTCTTCGCCCTCGTAGATGGGGGTGGGGCTGGTCTGGCCGCGCATCGCGCGGTCCACGGCCTCGATGGCCATCTTCCCGGCGAACGCCGGCGCATACGCCTTCCAACTCGAGATCGCCCCCTTGCGCGACTGCCGGGTGGCGGTGGTGGTGTGCAGGGCCTGGCCGATCGACTGGAAGATCGTCTCGGCGTCGAGGCCGAGGAGCGTGCCGATGCCGGCCGCCGCGGACGGGCCGAGGTGGGCCACATGGTCGATCTTGTGCTGGTGCAGGCTGATCGCGGTGGCCAGGTCGATCTGGATCTCGTATCCGGTGGCGATGCCCCGCACGAGGTCGCGCCCAGTGAGGCCTCGCTCGGCGGCAAGGTGCTGCGCGACGGCGGTGATCGGCGGGATGTTGTCGCCGGGGTGCGAGTACTCCGCGGCGAGGTAGGTGTCGTGGTAGTCGAGCTCGCGCACGGCGACACCGTTGGCCCATGCCGCCCACTCCGGCGAGACCCGGATCGCGGCGTCGATGCCGAACACGTTGGCGCCGTCGCCACCGGTGGAGCGCGGGTGCGACAGCGCCTGGGCGCGGGCCGAGACCACCGGCGACCGGGTGAGCGAAGCGGCGGCCGCGGACGCGTTGTCGATGACCCGGTTGATGATCATCTCGGTGACCTCGTCGGCGACCTCCACCGGATCGACCGCCAGTTCGGCCAGTTTCCAAGCCAGCTGGTTCTCACGGTCAAGGTTCTCTTCGCTGCGATGCACGCGCACTTCATGGAGCTTCACATAGGCAACCTATCGGCTCCCACCGGGATTTGTGAATGCGTGCGGTCAGCGCGCGACGCGATAGCGGTTCTCGGGACGCCCGGTGCTGCCGTAACGCGGCGCGACCGACGCCAGCCCGCGCCCCACGAGGTGTTCGAGGTAGCGGCGCGCCCCGACGCGCGACATGCCGATCCTCTCGGCGATCTCGGTCGCCGAGAGGTCGGCATCCGCTTCGCGAAGCACGGCGGCGACGCGCTCCAGCGTCGGTTGGGAGAGCCCCTTGGGTGGGAGCGACGGCACGGATGCGGTGCTCGCGATGATCTCGTCGACCGTGCGCTGGTCGAGCGGCTCGCCACGGGCCGTGCGCCGCACCGTCGCGTGATGGCGCTCCACCTCGTCGAGGCGCTCCCGCAGCGACGACGCCGTGAACGGCTTCACGAGGTAGTGCCGCACGCCGTTGGCACGGGCCTCCCGCACACTGGTGAGGTCGCGGGCCGCTGTGACCGCGATCACTTCCACGTGCTGGCCGTGCTCCACGCGCATCCGGCTGAGCACCTCGAGGCCGGAGAAATCGGGCAGGTACACGTCGAGCAGCACCACGTCGGGCTTCAGCCGCGTGATCTGTTCCAGCGCCGACGCGCCGCTGTGCGCCACGCCGACGACGGTGAAACCCGGATGCGCGGCGACGAAGCGCTGATGGATGCGTGCGACGGCGACGTCGTCGTCAACGACGAGGGCACGCAGGCGTCCGCTCACAGCTGCCTCCCGACCGGTAGGCGCACCACGATGCGCGCCCCGTTTCCCGCCTCGCGGTTGCTGTCGATCTGAACGCTGCCGCCGTGGCGCTGCGCGATGCGCTTGACCAGGGTGAGGCCGATCCCCCGCCCGGTCGACAGCGGGCCGGGAAGGGTCGCCTTGGAGGAGAAGCCGGGGGTGAAGACGCGTTCGCGCAGGTCTGCAGGGATGCCGACCCCGTCGTCCTCCACGGTCACCGTCACCTCGCTCCCGATCGCCGCAGGCCCCTCAGCGACCGTCACGCTCACGTGGCCGCCGTAGGCGCAGGCCTCCACGGAATTGTCGAGCAGGTTGCCCAGCACCGTCAGCAGGTCGTCACGCAGCCGCTCCGACACGGGGTCGGTTCCGAGAGCCGGCAGCTGCGATTCGGCCTCGATCGACACCTCGATGCCGAGCTCCTTGGCGTGCGCCTGCTTCACCAGAAGGAGCGCGCCGATCTCGAGGTCGCGGATGCCGGTCGACCCGGTCACGTCGGCCAGGGTGCCGCCGCTTCCCTCGTGTTCGATGAAGGCCACCGCCTCATCGACATGACCGAGTTCCAGGAGCCCGGAGATGACGTGGAGCTTGTTCGAGAAGCCGTGCGCCTGCGAGCGCAGCCCGTCGGCGAGGCCCTGCGCGCCGTCGAGGTCCCGCATCAGCGCGTGCAGCTCGGTGTTGTCGCGGAGGATCAGGATGGCGCCGATGGTGCTGCCGTCGATCTCCGCGCTGTCGCGGCGCACCACGAGAACCCGCTCCCCCGAGAGCACCAGCCGTTGCTCGGCATCCGGGTCGGCGAGCACCTGGGCGAGGTCAGGGTCCAGCACCTCCGCGGCGGGCCGGCCGATGAGTCCGGCGCTGTCGTCAATACCGAGCAGCCGCGCGGCGGCGTCGTTGATGAGCGTGACATGGCCGCGGTCATCGACGGCCACCACCCCCTCACGCACGCCGTGCAGGATCGCCTCACGCTCTTCGAGCAGCCCCGCGATCTGCTCGGGTTCGAGCCCATAGATCCGCCTCCGGATGAGCGAGGCCACCCCCGCTGCGCCGATGACGCCGAGAACGGCGGCCACCGCGATGGTCAGGAACAGCAGGACCGAGTTGCCGAGATAGTCGCTGCGGAGGTCGGATTCGAGGATGCCGACGGACACGAGCCCCATGACCTCGCCGTCGTGGTCGAAGATCGGAACCTTCACCCGCCACGATGCGCCCAGGGTTCCGGTCTGCGTTCCCACATAGGTCTTGCCCGACAGCGGCAGCGACGGGTCGGTGGAGACCCGCTCACCGATGCGGCTGGGGTCGGGGTGTGAGTAACGGATGCCCTCGGCGTTGGAGACGACGACATAGGTGACGTCCGACGCCTTCCGCAGTAGTTCGGCGATGGGCTGGATCGTGGCGCTCGGGTCGGGACTGTCGAACGCGTCGACGATGGCCGGCAGCGAGGCGGCCGACTGCGCGACCCCGATCATCCGGTCGCGGTACGCGTCACGCAACTGCTGCTCCTGCAGGGCGCTGGCGACGATGCCCGTGCCGAGCACGGTCACGAGCACGATCGCCAATTGCAGCATCAGCAGCTGCACACGTAGCGACATTGACCGGACCACGTGCCTATTCTGCCGCACCGGCCCTTCCTTCCGAGTTCCCCACCGCCGCGCTCGACCAGGCCGCTCCCACCAGCACGACGGCGGAGGCGACCAGCACGCCGGCCGCACCGGTCGCGGACGCGAAGACCCCGAGGATCGCCGGGAGGGAGGTCTGGCCCAGCCGGTTGGTGGCCAGCCGCAGCGACATCGCCAGCCCGCGGGTGCCCGGCGGTGCGAGCTCGGAGATCCACGACATGGTGATCGGCTGGCAGGTTCCGATCGCGAAGCCGTAGACCGCCGAGAGCACGAGCAGCCAGGCGACGGGCAGCGGGAGCGCCAGGGCGCCGAGCGCGACGGCAGACGCGGCGATCGTCCACACCATGAGCGCCTTGCGTCCGAGCAGGCGCACCATGCGGCCGAGGAAGAGCCGCGAGAACATCGAGAACATCGAGCGGGCCACGAGCATGGCGCTCACGACCGCGGCGACCATGCCGCGCTCGTGGCCGAGGGCGGGCAGGTAGGCGATGAAGAGATCAACGGATGCGAGCACGATACTGCTCGCGAGGAGCGCGCGGGGCAGCCCGCGGGTGCGAAGCAGGCCGCCTGCGGTCGCGAACATGCCGGGGCGCGCAGCCCCGGGCATCCGCTCAGAGCTTCGGATCATGATCGAGACAACCAGGATCACGGCCGCGATGACCGCACACACGAAGAAGACGAGGTCGAGGGGCGGTGTCGCGGCGGTGCCGCCGGGCAGGGCGAGCAGCAGCGGGCCGAGCGTCTGTCCGAGCGACCCCGCGAAGGTGTAGAGGCCGAAGCGGGAGTCGAAGCTACCGCGCCCGGCGGTGCTCGCCATGATCGACTGCTCGCCGACGACCGAGAACAGGTGACCGATCCCGAGCAGCACTGTCGCCCCGAACAACGCCACGAGCGAACCGTTGGCGAAGGCGGCCAGCAGCGAAGCCGCCACGAGGCATCCGCCGCCGATGATCATCGACGTGCGCTCACCGATCCGGTCGGTCAGGTGACCCACGGGAAGCGCCAGGATCAGGGCCGGAACCGCGAACGCGGCCGAGACGACGCCGAGCAGTGCGGCCTGGCCGCCGGTCGCGAGCACCGCGTACGACAGGGTGGGCCGCATCGCGAACGTGAGGGCCTGGATCAGGGTGGCGTGCGCCAGCACCAGTGCGATGGCCCGCCGGCCCTCGGGCGTCACCGGGTGACCGCAGCCTGGTGTTGCAGTCGTCGAAGCACGAACTTCATGATGCCACCGTGCCGGTAGATCTCCCGCTCCCGGGGGGTGTCGAGTCGCACGGTGACGTCGAACTCCGTCTCTCCGGCCCGCACGGTGGCCCGGCCGGTGACATCGGACTCGCCGACGCCCCGGATGTCGAACACCTCGGTGCCGGTGAGGCCGAGGCTCTCCGCCCCCTCACCGGGGAGGAACTCGAGCGGCAGCACGCCCATGCCGATGAGGTTGGAGCGGTGGATGCGCTCGAACGACTGCGCGATGACGGCGCGGACGCCGAGCAGGGCTGGGCCCTTCGCGGCCCAGTCGCGCGACGATCCGCTGCCGTAGAGCTGGCCGCCGAGAACGACGAGCGGGATTTTGGCCGCACGGTAGGCCATGGCGGCGTCATAGATGCTCGTGATCTCGCCGCCCTGCGTGAAGTCGCGGGTGTAGCCGCCCTCCACCCCGGGAACCAGCCGGTTGCGCAGGCGCACGTTGGCGAAGGTGCCCCGCATCATGACCTCGTGGTTGCCACGGCGGGAGGCGTAGGTGTTCAGCTGGAAGCGTTCCACGCCGCGCGCGGAGAGGTATTGTCCGGCGACGGAGGCGGCGGGGATCGCGCCGGCCGGGCAGATGTGGTCAGTGGTGACGGTGTCGCCGAGGTGCACGAGCACGCGTGCCGCGGAGATGTCGGCGACGTCTCCGGGCTCGAGCGGCATGCCGTCGAAGTAGGGCGGGCGGCGCAGGTAGGTGCTGTTCTCGTCCCAGTCGAAGGTTGCGCCGGCGGGGGCCTCGATGCTCTGCCACCGGTCGTCGCCGGTGAAGACGTCTCGGTAGCTGCTCGCGAACAGCTCCGGGCCGAGGGAGGTGGCGATCACGCTGCTGATCTCCTCGGAGGAGGGCCACAGGTCGCGGAGGAACACGTCGGTGCCGTCGCTTCCCCGTCCGAGCGGTTCGGCGTACAGGTCGATGTCCATGGTTCCGGCGATGGCATACGCCACCACGAGCGGCGGGGAGGCCAGGTAGTTCATGCGCGTGTCGGGGTTGATGCGGCCGTCGAAGTTGCGGTTGCCGGAGAGCACCGACACCACGCTCAATCCGTGTTCGCGCACCGACTCCTCCACCTCCGGGATGAGCCGGCCCGACGCACCGATGCAGGTCATGCAGCCGTAGCCGGCGAGGTGGAAGCCGAGCTCTGCCAGCGGTGCGGTCAGGCCGGCCTTGTCGAGGTAGTCCGTGACGACCCGGGAGCCGGGCGACAGGGTGGTCTTGACCCAGGGCTGCACGCGAAGCCCGAGCCTGGTGGCTTTCTGGGCCAGGAGGCCGGCGGCGACCATGACCGACGGGTTGGAGGTGTTGGTGCAGGAGGTGATGGCGGCGATCGCCACCGCTCCGTGTGTGAGGTCATGGCGGGTGCCGGCGAGGGTGACCTGCGCGGTGAGCGTCTCCCGCTCCGCCCCGAGCGATGCGGAGAGCTCGCCGTGGAACCGTGGTTTCGCCTCGGCCAACGGCACGCGGTCCTGGGGCCGGCGGGGGCCGGCCAGTGAGGGGCGCACCGTGGAGAGGTCCAGCTCGATCTGCTCGGTGTAATCGGCCGAGTGCTCGGGGCGATGCCAGAGGCCCTGCTCTTTCGCGTACGCCTCGACAATCGCCACCTGCTCGTCGCTCCGTCCCGTGAACCGGAGGTAGTGCAGCGTCTCGTCATCGATGGGGAAATAGGCGCACGTCGACCCGAACTCGGGACTCATGTTGGCGATCGTGAGCCGGTCGGGAACGCCGACGCGGCTGACCCCCTCGCCGTGGAACTCGACGAACGCGCCGACCACACCGTGGGCCCGCAGCCGCTCGGTGATCGTGAGCACGAGATCGGTGGCGGTGGCTCCCTCCGGCAACTGCCCGGTGAGCCGGAACCCGACGACGCGCGGGATGAGCATGTCGAAGGTCTCGCCGAGCATCGCCGCCTCGGCCTCGATGCCGCCGATCCCCCACCCGAGCACCCCGAGGCCATTGACCATCGTCGTGTGCGAGTCGGTGCCGAGGCAGACGTCCGGCTGCAGCCATCCGTTGTCGGTGTCGACGACGTGCGCGAGGTACTCGACATTCACCTGGTGCATGATTCCGGTGCCGGGCGGCACGACCTCGAAGTTCTCGAGGGTGGACTGCCCCCAGCGCAGGAACCGGTAGCGTTCGGCGTTGCGCTCGTATTCGACGTCGACGTTGCGTTCGGCGGCGCCGGCGGTGCCGAAGAAGTCGGCCACCACCGAGTGGTCGATGACCAGTTCCGAACGGATGCGCGGGTTCACGCTCGCGGGATCGCCCCCGATCGCGGCCATGGCGTCGCGCATCGAGGCGAGGTCGACCAGAGCCGGCACTCCATTGGTGTCGTGCAGGAAGGCGCGTCCCGGGGTGAGGGCGATGGGGATTCGGAAGGAGCCCGGGGAGCCCCAGTCGAGGAGCGCCTCGATCTGGGCCCGGTCGACACTGTGGCCGTCTTCGTTCCGCAACAGGTTCTCGAGCAGGATGCGGATCGTGTACGGCAGCCGCTCGGGAGCGATCTCCGCGAGGCGGGCGACCCGGTAGCTGCGGCCGGCGACGGTGAGCGTGCCGATGGCGCCGAAGCTGTCGAGGGGGGCGGTGTCAGGCATGCTCGGGCAGGTCCTCAGCGAAGACGGGAGTGGCGCAGGCGTTGACGTGGCGTGGGCACCCGCGTGCCGAGCCCCGCCAGGGACTCGGCACGCCCGGTGCTCACGCTCGAGGTGCCGTTCGTCATGCGCGGTTCCGGACCTCCTTGACGACGGCGTCGGTGAACGACGACGTCGAAGCGGTGCCACCGAGGTCGCGCGTTGCGGTGCCCCCGTGAACCACCGCGGTGACGGCGGTGTCGATCACCTCGGCCGCCCGCACGAGCTGCTCGTCGTGCCGCGACGAGCCGAGCCAGTCCAGCAGCATGGCGCTGGAGAGGATCATAGCGATGGGGTTGGCGAGGTCCTGGCCGGCGATGTCGGGGGCCGAGCCGTGCGAGGCCTGCGCCATGGCCTGCGTGTCGGAGCTGTTGATCGAGGGCGCGATGCCGAGCGAGCCGGCGATCTCTCCCGCAAGGTCGGAGAGGATGTCGCCGAACATGTTCTCGGTGACGAGCACGTCGAAGCGGTCGGCCCGGCGCAGCAGGTGCACCGTCATCGCGTCGATGTGGAAGTCGTCCACCGTGACCTCGGGATAATCCTGCGCCACCTCCTGGCAGACGGTGCGGAACAGGCCGCTGGTCAGCTGCAGCACGTTGGCCTTGTGCACGATGGTGACGTGCTTGCGGCGGCGCATTGCGAGGTCGAACGCCGTGCGGGCGATACGTTCGGTGGCACGGCGGGTGATGATGCCGTGCGCGATGGCCACGTCGGGCGTCGGCATGAACTCACCGGTGCCCGCGAAGGTGTTGCGGTCGGCGTAGAACCCCTCGGTGTTCTCCCGCGCGATCACGAGGTCGGTACCCTCGACGATCGCGTTCCCGCCCTCGAAGGCCTTCGCGGGCCGGATGTTCGCGTACAGGTCGAAGTGCTTGCGAATGGTGCCGCTGGGGTTCAGCCGGGACTTGTGGGGCTCGGGGTAGGAGACGCTGTCGTGCGGGCCGAGGAGCCAGCCGTCGGTCCCGGCGAGGGCCTCGAGCGTCTCATCGGGGATGGGGCTCCCGTGGGTGTCGATGGCCGACCGACCGAGCGGGAGGGCGACCCACTCGACCGGCGCGGCACCCACCGCAGCCAGGGCGGCGTCGACGACCGCGACGGCGGCGGGCACGATCTCCCTCCCGATGCCGTCACCGTCGAGCACCCCCAGGCGATAAGCGGCGCCGCTCATGCCGACACAGTCATGAGCTCTTGCGCCTCCTGCGAGGGGATCGTGACGCCGGGGTACAGCAGGGCGTCCTCGGGGTCGAACACCAGCCGAACCGCACCGTCGAGTCCCCCGTTCGCCGACACCACCTGCACGACATTGCGGCCCAGGCGCAGCCCGTACTCATAGCGAGACCCGACGTAGGAACGGGTGAGCACCTCGGTGCGAAGCACGTTCACTCCCGGCTCATCGGCCACCTCGGGGGTGATCGTGAGCTTCTCTGGGCGGATGGCGACGGTCACCTCCTGCCCGATGCTGAAGTCGCCGTCGGCCACGATGGTGACGATGGCGCCATTGCTGTCGAGGCGCACCTGGCACACGCGGCCGTGGCGGTTCTCGAGCGTGCCGGTGAAGAAGTTGCAGCTGCCCACGAACGCCGCCACGTGCGCCGTGGCGGGGCGCTCATAGATCTCCTTCGGGGTGCCGATCTGCGTCATGTGGCCTTCGAACATGACCGCGATGCGGTCACTGAGCGACAGCGCCTCGTCCTGGTCGTGGGTGACGTAGACGGTGGTGATGCCGAGGTCCTCCTGCAAGCGCTTCAGCCAGGCGCGCGCCTGCTCGCGCAGTTTCGCGTCAAGGTTCGAGAGCGGCTCATCCAGGAGCAGCACCGACGGCGAGTAGACGAGGGCGCGGGCGAGGGCCACGCGCTGCTGCTGACCGCCGGAAAGCTCGTGCGGGTAGCGGTCCTTCAGGTGCGACAGGCCCACCTTGTCGAGTGCGTCGTGAATGCGCTCGGCCTTGTCACTGCGCGAGGCACGCCGGATCGACAGGGGCATGGCGAGGTTCTTCGCCACCGTCATCTGCGGCCAGAGCGCGTAGGACTGGAACACCATGCCGAGGTTGCGCTCCTCGGTCGGCACGTAGACGCCGCGCTCGGTGTCGACGAACGGCGTGCCGCCCACGGCGATGGAACCGGCGGTCGGCTGCTCCAGCCCGGCGATGCAGTTCAGGGTGGTCGACTTGCCGCAGCCACTCGGGCCGAGGAGCGTGAAGAACTCGCCCTCGTTGATGGTGAAGTCGATGTCATTGAGAACGTTGACGTTCCCGAACTTCTTGAACAGGTGTGAGACGCGTACCTCAGGCATCAGCGTGTCCCTTCATGAATTGGCTCGCCACGGCGACGAATACAGCGGTGATGAGAATTTGGATGGTGGCCAGGGCGGCCACGGATCCGGAGTTTCCTTGCACCCAGAGCTCGAGCATGGTGGTGCCGATGACGCCCGTGTGGGCGGAAGAGAGGAACAGGGCGGCGGAGTATTCCTTCATCATGGTGACGAACACCAGGATGATGGCGCCCATGAAGGCGGGGAAGAGCAGACTCCGCAGCACCCGCATGAACGCGCCGAACCAGTCGGCGCCCGACGTGCGCGCGGCGTTGTCCAGCTCGTTGGCGATCTGCATGAGCGCCGGGGAGATGGACCCGAACGCGGTCGGGAGTGCGCGCAGGCCGAAGGCGACGATGAGGCCGGCCAGGGCGCCCTGCAGCAGGCCGCCCACCGCGTTCGGCAGCAGCGCGAACGCCCAGAAGAACCCGATACCCACGATGATGCCGGGAATCGCCTGCGGGCCGAGTGCGAGGTACTCGACAGCGCGGGCGAAGCGGAAGTTCGAGCGCTTCGCGACGAGCACGGCGGCGAGGGCCAGGCAGCTGATGACCACCGCACCGATGCCCGCGATCACCACGCTGTTGATGATGGACTGGATATAGGCGGTGTACGTGAAGATCCGGTCGTAGTTGTCGAGTGTCAGCGTCTTGAACGGGCTCTGCAGCGGCGTGAAGATCAGCGTGAACGACCGGAAGACCAGGCCGAGGATCGGCAGGGTCGCCCCGAAGATCACGTAGAGCAGGATGCCGGCTGCGCCGACCCAGCCGACCCAGCCGAGGTCGAGGCGACGCGGCCGTGTGGCCTTGCCGCGCACGGAGATGAACCGCTGCGAGTTCTTGAGCACCTTCGCCTGCACGAACACGGTGGCAATGGTGACGAGCAGGATGAGGGTGGAGGCCGCGCCGAGGATGCCGTAGTTCGGGCGGATCGACTGGAGGCCGTTGGTATAGAGGAAGGTGGAGAACACCTCGATCTTCACCGGGGTGCCATAGAGAAGCGGCACGCTGAGGGTTTCCAGCGCCATGCTGAAGATGAGGATCGACGCGTAGACGATCGGGGGCCGGAGCATCGGGATCACGACAGAGAACAGGATTCGGAACGGCTTTGCTCCGCACACCTGGGCGGCACTCTCCAGTGAGGCGTCAGACTGGCGCAGCGCGTTGGCACAGAACACGTACGCGATGGGTGCGAGGGCGACCGCCTCCGTCACGGCCATGCCGCCGAGCGAGTAGAGGTTCCACGGCACGAAGCCGATCGCATCGCGCACGACGACGCTCACAAACCCTGCGGGACCGTACAGCGTGATCCAGCCGAAGCTCAGGATCAGGGACGAGATATAGAAGGGCCACTGCATCGACAGGCCGAGGACCTTGCCGAGGGGGAGCTTGGTGCGGACCACGAGGACCGCCATGGGAACCGCGATGATGAGGGTCAGCACCGTCGTGGAGACCGCGAAGATCGCCGTGTTCAGGATCACCGTGCCGAAGCCGGCGTCGGTGAACAGGTGCACGTAGTTCTGCACCGTGAGGATGCCGCCGGCTTCGTAGAGCGGACGGTCCGTGAACGACTGGTAGAGAATCGGCACGATCGGGGCGATCACGAAGATCGCCAGGATCAGGATGACGACGTATTGGAAGAGGCGGCTCCGGCCGACGCCGAAGACCTTGCGGTACTTCGGCGCCGGCAGAACGGCCCTGGGTTGAACGGGAGCGATGCGCTCAGTAGCCAGAATTGCCATTGATGTGTTTCCTTCAGGTAGCCGCGTTCGCGCGAACTACTTTCCGAGCAGACCGTTCCACTTGTCGGTGAACGCCTTGACGTCCGCCTCCGACGTGGCCTTGTAAGGCACGACGATGATGTTGTCCTTGCCGGCCTTCTCCTCGACCTCCTGGTAGGTGTGGAGACCGTCAGCCTGCTTCACGTTGTCGCGGTAGGAGGCGAGGCCACCTTCAGCGACGGCGCTCTGCCCGGCTTCGGAGAGCACGAAGTCGACGAAGAGCTTCGCCGTGTTGACGTGCGGGGCCTTCGGCGTGATGGCGATGCCACGCCCGATGACGTCGGTGCCGTCCTTCGGAAGGACGAACTTCAGCAGTCCGCCGGCGGCCTTCTCAGCCGGGAAGCCGACAGCGCCGCTGATGAGGAAGCCGGCCGCGTACTCGCCCGAGGTGATCTTGTCCTTCTGGGTTCCGGACGAGGTCTCGGGACGCGCGAAGGGCATGACCTCGCCGAGGGTGTCCCAGCTGTTGGCTGCGTTGTCCGCCCACGCCTTGGAGACGCTGAAGCCCCAGGCACCAGCGACGTCGCGCGTGGTGATCTTGTTCTTCATCTTGTCTTTGTTGGCCTGCACGTAGTCAGCGAGGTCCTTGATGCTGGTGAGGTCCTTGTCGATGATCGCCGTGTTGTACAGCATGCCGACCGGGTCCATGCTCATCGCGTAGACGTTGGGCATGAGAGTCACGAAGTCGGGCAGCTTGGAGAGCTCCGGCGACTCGTAGGCCAAGGTGGTGTCGGGCTTGGCTGCGTATTCGGCCCAGCCCTGCGTGGCGTTGGAAACCAGCAGATCGGCCGGAGCGTTTCCGGTCGCCATCTCGCTCAACTGACGCTGGAACACCTCGTCGCTCTCGAGGTTGTTCGCGGAGATCTTCACGAACGGGTACTTCTTCTGGAAGTCCCGGAAGATCGGTGCCCAGTTCTCCTGGTCGGTGTTGGAGTAGATGACGAGGTCGCCGCCCTCCTTCTTCGCGCCGTCGACGATGCTCTGGTAGTCGGCCGGGTAGTAGCTGGGGAAGTCGCCCGCAGCCGCCGGGGTGTCGGCATCTCCGCTGCCGCCGGCGCCGCCCGTGCCCGTGCTGCCGCTGCAGCCGGCGAGGGCGGTGACCGTGGCTACGGCAGTCAGGGCTGCGAAACCGGCGAGGATGCGTCGCGTGGAGCCGCGGCGCAAGGAATTTCCGTTCATTGAATCACTCCTTTGTGTGTGACGAATGGCACTGTGGTGCTCGGATCATGCTGAAAGTTATAGCCGTCGATGTCAATGTTTCGGTCGTTTTGTAACCGGAACCGGAACGAGGGCGCCTTTGTTTTTGCCGCGTGACCAGACAAAACCTGCCGCGTCTCGATAATGTAACGCGCCCTTTGCGTAACGCCTTCCGGCCAACCCCCGATGACGGTTATAACCAACAAGGTGCCATAAGATGTGGGCGGAGGCAAGCATGGGCGAACCCATCGGCCGCTACTCGACGAAGAGCGACTTCGCCTATGCCGAGGTGCGGAACCGGATAGTGACCGGCACGTACCAACCGGGAGCGGTATTGAACCAGGCGGCCCTGGCAGCCGAACTGGGCATCAGCACCACCCCTCTCCGGGAATCCCTGCGCCGATTGAAATCCGAGGGCCTCGTCGAGCTCGACGCGCACCGGGACGCTCACGTGACAGAGCTCTCCGCTGAGGAGGCGCGTGACCTCCTGGAGATCCGGCTGGCCCTCGACCCGCTCGCCGCCGCCCTTGCCGCGGAGCGCCGCACCAAGGACGACCTGGCCCAGATGCGAGCGGCCCTGGCCGAGCTCGAACCGCTCCCAGACAATCCCGGCGTCATCGACCTGGTCGCCCACCGCCGGTTCCACCGCGCCCTGTACTGCGCCTCGCACAATGAGCTGCTGATCAGCGACCTCGACGGCTTGTGGGACAAGGCGGACCGGTACCGACGAGTGGGCCTCGAGGAGCGGCGCCGCCAGCCCGAGCGCGACGACACGGCGTTGGAACATCGCGACCTGTTCGCCGCGGTGACCGCCGGCGACCGGGAGGGGGCCCACGACCTCATGCTGCAGCACATCCGCAACAGCCTCGGCGCGAAAGCAGCCGCGCGGCTGGCCTCCAGTGAGAACGGCCACGATGTGGCCTGAGGCCCCCGGGCGCCCACCCGCCCGCCCACGCTTCCGCCCACGTCGGCCAACTCGGGAGGGGCACCAAGGTAACGAAATGACAACGACTGGGAACCCCCGCCGATCCCAGCACTGACGCGGATCTGGGAGCTCGGGCGACGCGCGAAACGGCGGAAATCCTCCGTTCCCGGTTCGACGTGCGCACGGAGGCATTGATACGTTGTTGGACGGCCTTCGGGCCACAACCAGTCCGCGGCCACACCACGATTCGTACGATCTGTGCGTGTGGGCGTATGGCTTGGTCGGGTTGGAGCAGGTCCCATGACCGCTCCCGCTTTTGAGTTCGAGTCGCCCTGGCGGTGCACGACGTGCCCAGGCGCTTGACGGGTAACCGAAGCACTCCTGACCAGCCCGGCCGACAGAAACGAAAGCTGCGCGCTCCCTCGTAAGGACGACGTGCGCTGCCCGGAGACAGAGTGACCGAAACCCGCACCGGCCAGGCCGGCACCATCGCCGTCGAAGCGAAAGAACTGTACAAAGCCTTCGGGCGTCGACCCAAGGAGATCGTCAGGAAGCTGAAGGAGGGCGCCAGCCGCGAGCAGCTCGCGGCCCACGGCACGGCCGCGGTCATCGACGCGTCCTTCCAGGTCGCCACCGGCGAGATCTTCGTGGTCATGGGCCTGTCCGGCTCCGGCAAGTCCACGCTGATCCGGATGCTCAACGGCCTGCTGCCGCCCACGTCGGGAACCGTCTCGATCATGGGCACGCCGATCACCGGCATCCCGGCGAAGGAGCTGCGCGACGTGCGCAAGCGCAACGTGTCGATGGTGTTCCAGCACTTCGCCCTGCTCCCCCATCGCACGGTGCTCGACAACGCCGCCTACGGCCTCGAGGTGCAGGGCGTCGCCCCCGCCGAGCGCCGCGAACGCGCCCGGGCGATCATCGACAAGGTCGGCCTCGCCGGCTGGGAGGACAAGCTCCCCGGCGAGCTGTCAGGCGGCATGCAGCAGCGGGTGGGCCTGGCCCGCGCGCTCGCCTCCGACACCGACATCCTGCTGATGGACGAGGCGTTCTCCGCGCTCGACCCGCTGATCCGCCGCGAGATGCAGGAACAGCTGGTGGAGCTGCAGGCCGAGCTCGGCAAGACCATCATCTTCATCACCCACGACCTCAACGAGGCCATGTTCCTCGGCGACCGCATCGCGGTCATGCGCGACGGCCGCATCATGCAGGTGGGCACCCCCGACGACATCCTCACCGACCCGGCCAACGACTACGTGGCACAGTTCGTGCAGGACGTCGACCGGGCGCGCGTGCTCACGGCCGCCGGCGTCATGGAACCGGCCAAGGCGGTCGTGTCCGCATCCGCCGGGCCGCGCGCCGCGCTGCGCGTCATGCGCGACCTGCAGACATCCGCTGCCTTCGTCGTCGGCAACGGGCGCAGACTCGACGGCGTCGTGCGCGACAACGACGTGCTGCGGCAGGTGCGGCGCGGCGAGACCGACCTCACCACCGTCGTGCGGAACGACGTGGCGACCACGACCCCCGACGCGCACCTCATCGACCTGTTCGAGCTGTCGGTCGAGAGTCCGCTGCCCGTGGCGGTCATCGACGAGCGGCAGCGGCTGCTCGGCGTCATCCCCCGCATCACGCTGCTCGCCGCGCTCGGCAACGTGTCGACGGTCACCGGCGAGATGTCGCTCGCCGGGCCGCCCGCCACGATCCCGGTCGACGTCATCACCCAGACGCTGCTGGCGACAGCGGATGCCGAACACGAGTTCGCGAAAACGGAAGGGGGAAACCGATGAACGACATCCGCATCCCGCTCGGGGACTGGATCGAGACGCTCGTCGACTTCGTCACGACCTTCTTCCACCCGGTCTTCGACGTCATCCACACCGTCTTCGACGGCTTCTATGAGGCGGTCGACTGGGTGCTGGTGGCGCCGCCGTTCTGGGTCATCATCGCGGCGCTCGTCGCCCTCGGTCTCTGGGCCCGCGGGGTCGTGTTCGCGATCGGAACCCTGGTGGGCCTCCTGCTGATCGCGGGGGTGAACCAGTGGGAGAACGCCATGGACACGCTCGCCCTCGTGCTCGTTGCCGCGATCATCGCCGTGGTGATCAGCATCCCGCTCGGCATCCTCGCGGCACGCTCGAGCGTTGCCTCGTCGATCATGAAGCCGGTTCTCGACTTCATGCAGACGATGCCGGCCTTCGTCTACCTGATCCCGGCCCTGATCCTGTTCCGGGTCGGCGTGGTTCCGGGCATTGTGGCGACCATCATCTTCGCGATGGCTCCGGGTGTGCGCCTGACCGAGCTCGGCATCCGCGGGGTCGACAAGGAAGTGGTCGAGGCCGGGTTCGCCTTCGGGGCCTCACCTGGGCGCATCCTGCGGCAGATCCAGCTTCCGCTGGCCGCGCCGACGATCATGGCCGGCGTCAACCAGGTGATCATGCTCTCGCTGTCGATGGTCGTCATCGCGGGAATGGTCGGCGCCGGCGGGCTGGGCGCACCCATCGTGCAGGCCCTCAGCCGCATCGACGTCGGCCTGGGCTCCGAAGCCGGCATCGCCGTCGTGATCCTGGCGATCCTGCTCGACCGGCTCACGGCATCCCTGGGAGGCAAACGCCGCCCCCGGCGCCTGCACCACCCTCGAACGTCGGCCGACAACACGTCGGCCAACACGGCTTCGACCGACGCCGAGTCGGCCGAAACAACGCCGTCGGCTGGGACGCCTGCCCTCCAGGGCAGCTCCCGCCGTGGCTAAACCACCAATCACCCGGTTCACAGCACCGGGCCGAAAGGAACAATCATGAAGAAGAAGCGTCTCCTCACCGGACTCGCCCTCAGCGCCGTCGCAGCGCTCGGGCTCAGCGGCTGCGCCGCCAGCGGGGCGTCCGGCGACACCGCCGGCCCCGACAACGGCGACAAGAAGGACCTCACGGTGGCCGTCTTCAACGGCTGGCCCGAGGGCGAGGCCGCGTCGTACCTGTGGAAGTCCATCCTCGAGGACAAGGGCTACGACGTCGAGCTCGAGTACGCCGATGCCGGGCCTGTCTTCGCCGGCCTCAGCACCAACGACTACGACGTGGCGTTCGACGGCTGGCTGCCGACGACCCACAAGACCTACTTCGAGAAGTACGGTGACGACCTCGTCGACCTCGGGGCGTGGAACGACGAGGCGTCCCTGACCTTCGCCGTGAACAAGGATGCCCCCATCGACTCCCTCGAGGAGCTCGCCGCGCACGCCGACGAGTTCGGCAACCGCATCGTGGGCATCGAGCCGGGCGCCGGGCTCACGGAGGCCACCCAGAACAAGGTCATCCCCGGCTACGGACTGGAGAAGATGAAGTTCGTCACGTCATCGACGCCCGCGATGCTCTCGGAGCTGAAGGCCGCGACCGACGCCGGCGAGAACATCGTGGTCACCCTGTGGCGCCCGCACTGGGCGTACGACGAGTTCCCGCTGAAGGACCTCAAGGACCCGAAGGGAACCCTCGGTGACGCCGAGTCGATCCACTCGGTGGGCAGCAAGGAGTTCGTGAAGGACTTCCCCGCCCTCAAGTCGTGGATCGAAGGATTCAAGCTCGACTCCGACCACCTCTACTCGCTCGAGAACGCGATGTTCAACAGCGGCGCTGAGACCGACGAGTACGAGTCCATCGTCAAGAAGTGGATCAGCGAGAACCAGGACTACGTGGACGGCCTCACCGCCTAGCCACGCGGCATCCGTTGCCTGGGCCCGTCACCGATCGGTGGCGGGCCCTTTGCGTGTCGCTACTGCTGCGGCGGGTACGGGTTCGCCGTCAAAAGGCGGGCGAGGTGGGCGGCGTCGGCGGCGAGCGCGGCCGTGGTGGCGGCGACCGGCTTGGGCGTCTGGTCGAGGTCCTTGTAGTCGACCGTCTGCATGGCCTCCCCATTCCAGTAGGTGCTGCCCTGCGTGGGGATGGTGAAGCCCACGTCGTTGAGGCCCTGGAAGAGGTCGGCGATGATCGCGTGGGCGCCGTCCTCGTTGCCCACGACCGCGACGACCGCCACCTTTCCGTAGAGCTCGGGGCGGCCCTGGTCGTCGAGCAGGGAGAGCTCCGCATCGAGCCGTTCGAGCACCCGCTGCGCGATGCTCGACATGTGCCCCATCCAGGTCGGCGTGCTCACCAGCAGGATGTCGGCGGCCAGGATCTCCTGCCGGATCATGGGCCAGTCGTCGCCCTCGCCCTGGTCGGCCTTGACCCCGGGCTTGATGTCGAAGTCGACGAGGCGGCGGCTGGAGCTGGTGACGCCGTGCGCGCCGAGGGCCTCGAGCACCTGGTCGGTCATCAACTGGGTGCTGGAGGGATTCGGCGACGGCGTGAGGGTGCAGTTGAGGGCGAGGGCGGTCAGCGGTATCGAGTCGGTGTCCATGCCGCCATTGTGCTCCGGGCCGCCCGGCCCGGCCATGCCCTCCCCACGCGGAGGGAACGCCTTCACTGCTCTCGGCGCCCGCGACCTGCCGGAGCGGCCCGGGCTTGCTCCTCCTCGCCCGGGTGCAGGCCCGGGCGTAGCGTGAGAGCGATGGTCGCCGGAGCAGCCGGTGGCCCCACACGAAGGAGGTCCATGCCCCTCTCGCTGGTGGTGATGGCCGACACCCACATTCCGAAGCGCGCCCGTGACCTGCCCGCCGAGCTCTGGCAGGCGGCGGGTGCAGCGGATGTCGTGGTGCATGCGGGCGACTGGGTCGACCTGGCGACGTATGAGCGGCTGGCCGCCCACTGCCGGGATCTCGTCGCCGTGTACGGCAACAACGACGGCGCCGAGCTGCGGGAACGCATGCCGGAGGTGGCGCGTTTCGAGCGGGGCGGCATCCGTTTCGCGCTCGTGCATGAAACCGGGCCGGCGGCCGGCCGTGAGAAGCGCTGCGACGAGCGGTTCCCCGACGCGGATGTGCTGCTCTTCGGGCACAGCCACATCCCCTGGGACTCGATCACACCGAACGGGCTGCGTCTGCTGAACCCGGGGTCGCCCACCGACCGCCGGCGCCAGCCGGAGTGCACGTTCCTGACGGCGACGATCGACGACGGCGAACTGCGGGACGTCACCCTGGTGCCGGTGCCTAGGCGGTAGCGCCGCCTAGGCGGTAGCGCCGCCGAAGGCCCCCGTCGCCTCGAGCACGGCGCGCGCGAGCACGTGGAAGTGCAGGTTGAATCCGAGCACCGCCGGCGTCGCCTGCGAGTCGATGTCGAGCGTCGGCACGTCGACGGCGTGCACGATGAACTGGTAGCGGTGCGTGCCGGTGCCCTCGGGCGGGGCCGCGCCGGTGAAGGCAGGCTGCCGCATCTCATTGGGCAGCATCACCGCGCCCTCGGGCAGGGCCGCGCCGCCCTGGGCGCCCGCGCCGGCGGGCAGCGAGGTGACGGATGCCGGCAGGTTGAAGACGGCCCAGTGCCAGAAGCCCGAGCCGGTCGGGGCATCCGGGTCGTAGGCGGTCACGGCGAAGCTCTTCGTCTCAGGCGGGAACCCCGACCAGGACAGCTGCGGCGACGTGTTCCCACCGCCGGACGACGCGTCGAACTGGGCGGCGGAAAGCGGCGCCCCGTCGGACATGTCGTCGCTCGTCACCGTGAACTGGGGAACTTCGCCGAACCGTGCCAGTGGGTCTGCGCTCATGACCACTCCTCTCCTTGAGAGCCTCTGCTGCAGCAGCCTAGGCCGGGCTCGCCCGATCGTGAAGGGTGCGGGGCGCGGTGCCCGGTTCAGGGCGGCGCGAGGCGCCGCCCGGCTCGGCACTGTTCGACGCGTAGGGTACGGCCAGTCGCACCCGGTAGCCGCCCGCCGCTGGACCCGTCTCGAGGTCGGCCCCGAGGAGCGCTGCCCTCTCGGCCATGCCGGTGAGGCCGTAACCCGGCTCGTTGGCGGTGGCCGGCCCCGGCGGCACCCCGTCGTCGGTCACTGCGAGCACGACGCGGTCACGTTGCCAGGAGAGCGTGACGCCCACAGCGGCGGCCGGGGCGTGCTTGCGCACGTTCGACAACGCCTCCTGCGTCGCCCGGTACAGCGCGAGCTCGGCCTCCGGGGCGAGCGCGACGGGTGTTCCGGTGATGCCGAGCGTGCAGGGACCGGCGGAGGCGAGGCGGTGCTCCTCGACCAGCTGCGGGATGAGGGCGGCGCCGGGCAGATCCTCGCCGCGGAGCGCCCCCACTGCGCGGCGTGCCTCCTGGAGCCCAGCACGCGCCAGCCGGTGTGCATCGTCGACGGCATCGCGCAGAGCCGGCTCGGTGCCGTTGCGGGCCGCGAGCAGCCGGGCGGCTTCCAGCTGCAGGGTGAGCCCCGAAAGCGTGTGCGCCAGCACGTCATGCAGTTCCCGCGCCATGCGGCCGCGCTCGGCGACGACGGACGCCTCGCGCTCGAGCTGCTTGCGGCTCTCCGCCTCGGCGAGCAACTCCACCACCTGCTCGCGCTGCTCGCGCTCCCGCCTGACCAGCCGGCCGAGCAGCAGGAAGAAGGCCACCCCGGCATCCGTGGCGAGCACCGACACCACGCTCTCGCCGGCTTCGACCTGCGTTACGTCGTAGGCGACGACCGCCGCGGCGAGCGCTGCCACGATCGGCCGGCGCGGTGGGCGCAGTGCCGCGAAGGCGCCGAGGAGGAACAGTCCAACGGGCGTCGCCGTGACGTCGATGGCGAGGGTCACCACCAGGGCTGAGGCAGCAACCACGAACAGTCCAAGGGCGGCTGCGGGCGGCAGCCGAGCCGCGAGCAGGAAGACCGCAGCGGATGCCGCGAAGACGACGACGGCAATGGCCAGACCGGGCGCGCCGAGGCCGGTCTCGCCGGCCGCAGCCATGACCACGACGACCGCGATCATCGCGACGCCGAGGGCACGCAGCAGCACGGGTTGCGCATTCATCGAAGACACTGTGCCACGCCGGTGAGGTCGCGCGCCACGTGTCCCGTGCATCCGCTCACCCGATTCGCCACGCGCTCCTCTCGAACGTGGGCCGAGTTCGCGGTGGGGAGGTCGTCGCTCCACCCCAGGGTGGAGAAGAGGAGCGGGGGACTCCCACCGCGGATGAGGTGCCGGGCGGCCGGGCGTGCGAAGCTGGGCTCACGAAACCGGGGAGGACAGGCATGGCCGACGTTCGGGTTGTGATCGCCGACGACCAGAAGATCGTGCGCGACGGGCTCGCCACCCTGCTGGGCCTGCTCGACGGAATCACCGTGGTCGGCACGGCCATCGACGGTGACGACGCCGTGCGCCAGGTCGCGGCAACGGAGCCCGACATCGTGCTCATGGACCTGCGCATGCCCAACTGCTCCGGCGTCGAGGCGACCGAGAAGCTGGCCGCCGCCGGCGCGCGGGCGCGCGTCGTGGTGCTCACCACCTACTCCGACGACGACTGGGTGTTCGCCGCCCTCCGCGCCGGCGCCCGCGGATTCCTCACGAAGGACGCGAGCGCGGAGGAGATCCAGCAGGCCATCCTCACCGTCGCAAGCGGTGAGGCCCAGCTCGACCCGACGGTGCAGCGGCGGCTGCTGGAGGCCCTGTCATCAGGGCGCCGGGCGGGCGCCGGCGAGCCGCCGGCATCCGTTGTGATACCCGACAATCTCACGCCCCGGGAGGTTGACGTGCTGCGGCTGGTCGCCGCCGGGTTCTCGAACGCCGAAATCGCTGACGCCCTGTATGTGTCGGATGCGACGGTGAAGACCCACATCAACCACCTGCTGGCAAAGTCGGCCATGCGCGACCGGGCGCAGTTGGTGGGTTACGCCTTCCGCAACGGGCTCGCGACGCCGTAGGGCCGGCCAGAGCGCGACGCCCGCCGCTCCACCCCCGGGTGGAGCCGCTCCCGGTGGGATTCCACCTCCGGGCCGACGAACGGCGGATGCGGGGGCGGCAGGATCGCTGCATGTCCATCACCGAGAACTACCGGCGCACGATCGCTGAGGGGTCGAGTCCGGAGCGCGCCAACGCGTTCAGCGACGCGGTGTTCGCGATCGCCATGACGCTGCTCGTGCTGGAGATCCACGTGCCGCAGGAACCCGGCACGGACCTCGCCGGATCGCTCGCCGCACTGGTGCCGGCGTATCTGACCTTTGTGCTGAGCTTCGTGGTGGTGGGCGTTGTCTGGATGTCGCACCACCGCAAGTTCCGGGTGATCGAGCGGATCGACCAGACGATGCTGCGCCTGAACCTCCTGATGCTCCTCTTCGTGGCCTCGCTGCCACTGCCGACCGCCATTCTGGGCCGGTTCGGCGACTCCCGACTCAGCGTCTACATCTACGCCGCCACCATCGCGGCCATCGGATTCCTGATGAGCGCCATGTGGATCTACGCCTGGCACCGCGGTTTCCTCGCGGCAGCGGTCGACCTCGGCGTGTTCCGGTACGTGCTCGTGCAGTCGTTCCCGATTCCGGGGATGTTCCTCCTGTCGATCCCGATCGCCCTGCTGTTCGGCGCCGCCGTTGCCGAATTCGCGTGGGCCCTCACCCTTCCGCTGTCCCTCGTCATCACGCGCGTCTACCGGATGCGCCGCATCACCATGGTCGTGTCGCGACCCGATCCCGAAAGGCTCCCCTCATGAACCGCACCCTTCTCCTCGTCCTCCGCCTGGCCGGCGCGCAGGTCACCATGGTCGCCGCCACCGGCGTGGTCTTCGGCCTGTTCCTGCTCCTCGGGTTGGCCCCCCTCATTTCCGACGACTACGTCGTACGGTCGCTCGCCGACGTGGCGCTGGCCGTGGCCGTGTCGGCATCCGTTGTCGTGTACGCGCACTATCTCGGGGGCGTGCGATTCCGGGAGTTCCTGCTGGGATGGACCCGGCGCGACAGCGTGTTCATCACGATCATGACGGTGCTGATCCTGAGTATGGCGGCCGTCTATGTTCTGCTCGTGCGCGGCGCCGGGGCGTTCGCCGTCGCGGTCCCGGCGCTGCCGGTGCTGCTCGTCGGCATCGTCGGAGAACTGGGTGTGGTGCACGAGGAGGTGCTCGCCCGTGGCTTCTTCCTGCGGCTGCTCAACAAGCACACGGGTGTCGTCACCGCCATCCTGGTCTCAGCCGCCCTGTTCAGCATCGGTCACCTGATCTTCAAGAAGGCGGACTTCATGCTCGTGGGCCACTTCATGGCGGGCATCGCGTTCGGCTACGCCTACCTCAAGAGCGGCACCCTGCTGGTGCCGATCCTCATGCACTTCGTCGGCAACTTGTCCGCCGACCTGTTCATCCAGGGCGACAACGAGGGCGTCTCCCTCGGCATGGGCGTGTTCCAGTTCCCGCAGCACCTCGGTGCCGGCGAGCGGCTCCCGTACGACCTGGCGCTGATGGTCGTCGAGCTGGTGGTGGTCTGGGCGGTGTACTCCCGTAGGCAGCCGATCCTGCAGGCGCACCCCCGGTGGCTGGCCGCGGCATCCGCTGCCCCGGTGGCGGAGCCCGCGGCCGCCCGGTGAGCGGCGCCAGTTCAGCGGTTGGTCCCGCCCTCGCGACGGCACGAACCTCGGGAAGCGCCACAGCACGGTCGCGTACCATTGCCGGGTGGCCGTCCCGAAGATCCTGCTCTACTACGTCTTCACTCCCCTGGCGGACCCCGATGCGATCCGCCTGTGGCAACGCGACCTCTGCGAGTCTCTCGGGCTCCGCGGGCGCATCTTGATCTCGAAGCACGGCCTGAACGGCACCGTCGGCGGCGAGCTCGGCGCTCTCAAGCGCTATGTGCGCAAGACGCGGGACTACCCCGCCTTCACGGGCATCGACGTCAAGTGGAGCGAGGGCACCGGGCTCGATGAGACCGGGCAGAGCCTCGACTTTCCGCGCCTGGTCGTGAAAGTGCGCGACGAGATCGTGAGCTTCGGCGCCCCCGACGAGTTGCGGGTGGACGAGGCGGGCGTCGTCGGCGGCGGCGAGCGCCTCGCCCCGGAGCAGCTGCACGAGCTCGTTGCGGAGCGCGGCGACGACGTGGTGTTCTTCGACGGGCGGAACGCGTTCGAGGCCGAGATCGGCCGGTTCCGGGGCGCCGTCGTTCCGCAGGTGCAGAACACCCGCGAGTTCGTTGCGGAGCTCGACAGCGGCCGCTACGACCATCTCAAGAACAAGCCGGTCGTGACCTACTGCACGGGCGGCATCCGCTGCGAGGTGCTGAGCGGGCTGATGAAGGCGCGCGGGTTCAACGAGGTGTACCAACTCGACGGCGGCATCGTGCGGTACGGCGAGGCGTTCGGCGACGACGGCCTGTGGGACGGCTCGCTCTACGTCTTCGACCAGCGGATGTCGGTGGACTTCAGCGATCACGCGGCCACCCTCGGTCGCTGCGTGGCCTGCGACAAGCCGACGAAGCACATGCGCAACTGCCGCGATCTCTCCTGCCGCCAGCAGCTCGTCGTGTGCCCGGAGTGCGCGTCAGGTGAGCCGGCCTGCGTGACCCACGCAGGCTGAAGTCGATGCCAGCTGACGCCCGGCAGACCCAGGGGCCGGGGCCGGAGGTGCTCGAGGCCTTCGGCGCTCACCGCGTGGCCCGCCGGTTGGCCGGAGGGCGGGGAACGGCCTGGCGGACGGATGACGTCATCCTGAAGCCCCGTGACATGCCGGCCGAGGCATTGCCGTGGCTGGCCGACGAGGTCGGGCCGAGGCTGCGACCCGACCTGATTCGGGCGGCACTGCCGCTGGCCGCCCGCTCCGGGCTGTTCGAGGTGAACGGCTGGACCGCCTTTCCTGCGCTGCCAGGACGTCATCTGCCGGGCCGCTGGCTCGACATCATCGCGGCCGGGCGGGCGTTCTCCGCCTGCTGCAGCGAGCTCGCCGAACCGGCCTTCATCAGGGCGCGAAGCGACCCCTGGGCACGCGCGGACCGCGCCGCGTGGGGCGAGGAGACGGTGCCGGGAATCGAGGCGATCGACGTGGTGCGTCGCATCCGTTCGGCATGCCGGCCGGTGGCTGACCCGCCGACGCTCGTGCACGGCGATCTCACCGGAAACGTGTTGTTCCACCCGTCGCTGCCCCCGGCCGTCATCGACCTGTCACTGTACTGGCGGCCGGCGGCGTTCGCGTCGGCGGTCGTGGTGGTCGATGCCGTCACCTTCGAGAGGGCGCCCGACGCACTTGCGCGCACCGCGGCGTCGTCGGCGGCGGCGTCGGAGGGCTTCGCGCAATGCCTGCTCCGGGCGATCCTCTTCCGCCTCACAACCGACTACCTGACCGCCGGCGGCTCCGCTCCGCCGGCCGCCGCCTCAAGGTACGGGCGCGTTATCGACCAGGCCTTCGCCCTCCTCGGCGAGCACGGCTGAATCCCGGCGTGACCGGCATGTTCCCCTAAGCTGAGCGGGAACAGAAAGAGGTACGGATGCCGGTCGGCTCAGTTGTCGAGTTCGCGAACGTCACGAAGCGCTTCGGCGCGGTCACGGCGGTCGACGACCTCTCGTTCACGGTGGAGCCCGGACGGGTCACCGGTTTCCTCGGGCCCAATGGCGCGGGAAAGACCACGAGCCTGCGCATCCTGCTCGGGCTGGTGGCAGCGACGTCGGGCACGGCAACCTTCGGCGGCGTGCGCTATGCCGACCTGCCGCATCCGCTGGCGACTGTCGGCTCGGCTCTCGAGGCAGCGAGCTTCCACACGGGCCGCACCGCGCGCAATCACCTGCGGGTGTACGCGATCGGTGCCGGTCTCCCCCGCGATCGTGCCGACGCGGTGCTGCACACGGTGGGCCTCAGCGACTACGCCGACCGGCGGGTGGGCGGCTACTCGCTCGGCATGCGCCAGCGGCTGGGCCTCGCCTTCGCCCTGCTCGGAGACCCCGGCGTGCTGGTGCTCGACGAGCCGATCAACGGCCTCGACCCGGAGGGGATCAAGTGGATTCGCGGGTTCCTGCGCGAACTCGCGAGCGAGGGCCGCACGGTTCTCGTCAGCTCGCACCTGCTCTCCGAGGTGCAGCAGAGCGTGGATGACGTCGTGATCATCGCCCGCGGCCGGCTGGTGCACCGGGGCCCGCTCTCAAGCCTCGAGACCGAGACGGCGCCCCAGGTGGTCGTCGACTCGCCCGACCGCAAAGCGCTGGCGACGGCGTTGACGGATGCCGGCATCCGCTTCACCGAGGGACGAACGGGACTGCTGGCTGCCGAACCCGACCCGGGCCGCGTCGGCCACATCGCCTTCGTCGCCGGAGTGGAGCTCAGCGTGCTGCATCGGCAGAAATCTGGCTTGGAAGATTCCTTCCTGGCGCTCGTCGGCGAAGGGCACGCGCTGTGAGCGGCTACCTGCGGTCGGTGGCGGCCGAGTTCACCAAGGTGACGACCACGCGCGTCTGGTGGGTGATCGCGATTGTGCTCTTCGGGTACGTCGCGGTGCTGGCCGGCGGCCTGTCAGGCCTGTTCGGTGCGGTGCACAGCGGCGCGATCGGTGCGGGCGCCGCCGGGGGCCAGGCGCCGCCGCCCGCTCAGCTGCCCGGCCTCATCTACAGCTTCGCGTCGTCGGTCGGGTACGTGTTCCCGGTGCTGCTCGGCGCCCTCGCCGTGACCGGCGAGTTCCGGCATCAGACGCTGACGCCCACCTTCCTCGCGGTCCCGCGCCGCGGGCGGGTGCTCGTTGCCAAGCTCGTCACGCTGATCGCCTTCGGGGCGGTACTCGGCGTGGTCGCCCTGATCGCGTCGATGGGAATCGGGGCGGTCGTGCTCGGCGCGCTCGGCGTCGACCCGCTGCTCGGCGACAGCGCGACCTGGGCCCTGGCCGGCCGGTCCGTGCTCGCGATGGCACTGTGGGCGGCCGTCGGCGTCGGGCTCGGCGTGCTCGTGCCGAACCAGGTGGCGTCGATCGTCATCGTGCTGGCGTTCACCCAGTTCATCGAACCGCTGCTCCGCCTGGCGTCCACGTTCACCGACGCCACTGCGGGCATCGGCCGGTACCTCCCCGGTGCCGCGTCTGACGCCCTCGTCGGCGCGAGCTTTTTCTCGATTGCCGCACCCGGGGCATCCATTCTCGAGTGGTGGCAGGGCGGTCTCGTGCTGCTGGCCTACGCCGCGGTGCTCACCGTCATCGGCTACGTTGTGACCTGGCGGCGCGACGTCACCTAGGCCCTCGCCTCAACCGCGAAGAGCCGGCCTAGGCTGGCGGCATGAGTGAAGACGCGGCATTCCGGGCGATCGTGGTCGACAAGACAGCGGATGCCGACGGCCGGCAACACGCGACGCTGCGCGATGTCGACGACTCGTTTCTGATGCCCGGCGACGTGAGTATCGACGTCGAGTACTCGAGCATCAACTACAAGGACGGCCTGGCCATCACGGGCCGCCCGGGGGTGGCCCGGACGTGGCCGCTCGTGCCGGGGATCGACCTGGTGGGCACGGTCGCGTCCAGCGCCGATGAGCGCTGGCGGCCGGGCGAGCGCGTCATTCTGAACGGCGCGGGGCTCGGCGAGAGCCACCACGGCGGGCTTGCCGAGCGGGCCCGGGTGAGCGGTCAGGCGCTGGTGCGGCTGCCCGACGGCCTCAGTGCGGAGCAGGCCGCAGCGATCGGCACGGCCGGCTTCACCGCGATGCTCTCGGTGCTTGCCCTGGAGACGGCCGGCGTGACGCCTGGCGACGGCGACGTGCTGGTGACCGGGGCCTCGGGCGGCGTGGGCTCGATCGCTGTATCGCTGCTCGCCGCGGGCGGTTACCAGGTGCACGCGTCGACGGGCCGCGTCGACGAACTCGGCGACTACCTGCGCGGGCTTGGCGCGGCCGAACTGGTGGACCGGGCCACGCTGGGCGAGCCGGGCAAGCCGCTGCAGAGCCAGCGCTGGGCGGCCGCCGTCGACACCGTCGGGAGCGTCACCCTTGCCAATGTTCTCGCCCAGCTCGTCTACGGCGGCGTCGCCACGGCATGCGGCCTCGCGCAGGGCTCCGATCTTCCGGCCACCGTGCTGCCGTTCATCCTGCGCGGCGTGACGCTCCGCGGCATCAACTCCGTCGAGGCGCCGCTCTCGCTGCGTGAAGAGGCGTGGCGGCGGCTGGCCGAGGACCTCGATCTGGCGAAACTCGACGCAATGACCACCGTCATCGGCTTGGAGGAATCGTTCCATGCCGCAGAGAGCATACTGGCCGGCGAGCTGCACGGGCGTACGGTCGTCGACGTTCGGCGCTGAGCCGGGGCGCGACTCGCTCGGCCTGGCGAGGTGTCAGCTGGGCGACCAGGTTGATTCGGCTTCGTCCTGAAGTTTCAGCGAAGCGATCAGTTCCGGCGCGTGCTGACTGGTGAGGATCACCCGGGCGAATTCGTCGTCGACGAGGTCGATGACGACCGCCTGCTGCTTGCCCTTGACCGCGAGGAAGTCCTTGCCGCCGTGGAACTTCCAGGCACCGAGGGCCACGACCAGCGGCACCTCGACACCACGCGTGCGGATTCCCCGAAGCCAGATCCACGGGTCATCCGTGATGGTCACCGAGCGGATGTTCTCCCGGGGAATGACGATGTCCTCTTTGTGCATGGACAACAACTTCTCGGCACGAGTCAGCTGGATCTCGAGCCGATCGGAATGCACGCGCACAGAGGTCATGCGTCTAGTCTGCCGCGTCCCGCGCGGATTGCGCTTGTCGGGTTCTCACAAAGCCATAACGCTGCGCTGGTCGGGCCCGCCCAACCTCCCGCGCGCGCTCCGCCACCGACCGGGTCAGGCGGGCGAAGCGGATGCCGCGGCCCGGGCAGCGCGCGGCAGTGCGTCGAGTACGCGGCCGATCGCATCCTCGTCGTGGGCGGCAGAGACGAACCAGGCCTCGAACACCGACGGCGGCAGGGACACGCCGTCATCGAGCATGCTGTGGAAGAACGGCGCGTACCGGAAGCCCTCCTGGCCCTGCACGTCGGCGTAGCCCCGCGGAGCGTGCTGCGCGGCGGTGGCCCCGAAGACGAAGCTGAACAGGTTGCCGGCGCGTTGCACGCTGTGCTCGACCCCCTCGGCCGACAGCGCGTCCGACACGGCGCCGGAGATGACGGCAGCCGTGGCGTCGAGGCGCGCGTACACCGCGGCATCCGCTGCCCGGAGCGTCGCGATGCCGGCGGCCACGGCGACCGGGTTGCCGGAGAGCGTGCCCGCCTGGTAAACCGGGCCGGCCGGCGCGAGGTGGTCCATCACCTCGGCGCGGCCGCCGAGCGCAGCGACGGGAAGGCCGCCGCCGATGACCTTGCCGAAGGTGAGGAGGTCGGGGCGGTAGCCGTGCCCGTCGGCCTGCTCGAGCCCCCAGTAGCCGGCGCGGCTGACCCGGAAGCCCGTGAGCACCTCGTCGAGAATCAGGAGGGCGCCCTCCGCGTGCACGAGGTCGGCGAGGGCCGCATTGAAGCCCGGCTCGGGGGCGAGCACGCCCATGTTGGCGGCGGCCGCCTCGGTGATGACCGCGGCGATTCGGCCCGGGTGGGCGGCGAAGGCAGCACGTACCGCGTCGAGGTCGTTGTACGGAAGTACCAGTGTCTGGGCGGCCGTCGCGGCGGTGACGCCGGCGGAGCCCGGCATGGCGAGGGTCGCGAGCCCCGAGCCCGCCTCGGCGAGGAGCCCGTCGGAGTGGCCGTGGTAGTGGCCGGCGAACTTCACGAGCAGGTCCCGACCGGTGAAGCCACGTGCCAGCCGGATGGCCGTCATCGTCGCCTCCGTGCCGGTGGAGACCAGTCGCAGCTTCTCCACCGCGCCCACCCGCTCCTTCACGAGCTCGGCGAGCACGGTCTCGCTGGGGGTCGACGCGCCGAACGACAGCCCGAGCGCCGCGGCATCCTGCACGGCGCGCACGACGTCGGGATGCGCGTGGCCCAGGATTGCCGGCCCCCACGAGCTGACGAGGTCGACGTAGTCCCGGCCGTCGGAGTCCGTCACGTAGGCGCCGTTCGCCGACACCAGGAACAGCGGGGTGCCGCCCACCGAGCGGAACGCACGCACCGGCGAGTTCACCCCGCCGGGAATCGACTGCTGCGCGCGGGTGAAGAGGTCGTCGTTGTGGGTCATTAGCGCTGCGCCCCGCCCAGCCAGTCGGCCAACTCCACAGCCCAGTAGGTGAGCACGGCGTCGGCACCGGCACGACGGATGCCGAGCACCGACTCTTCGATCGTGCGGCGGCGGTCGATCCATCCGTTCGCAGCCGCGGCCTCGATCATGGCGTACTCCCCGGACACCTGATATGCCCACACGGGAATATCGCTGGCGGCGGCGACATCGGACAGCACGTCGAGGTAGCTGCCCGCCGGCTTCACCATGACGATGTCGGCGCCCTCGTCGATGTCGAGGAGGGCCTCACGGACGCCCTCACGCCGGTTGCCCGGGTCGAGCTGATAGCTGCGGCGGTCCCCGGTGAGCGTCGACTCGACGGCCTCGCGGAAGGGCCCGTAGTAGGCAGAGGCGTACTTCGCCGAGTAGGCGAGCACCGCGGTGTCCTGGTAGCCGTTGTCGTCGAGCACCTCGCGAACGGCCGCGGTCTGGCCGTCCATCATGCCGCTCAGCCCGAGCAGCTGCGACCCCGCCGCGGCCTGGGCGAGCGCCATGTCGCGATACCGCTCCAGGGTGGCGTCGTTGTCCACGTGGCCGGCCGCATCGAGCACTCCACAGTGCCCGTGGTCGGTGAACTCGTCGAGGCAGAGGTCGGTCTGCACGACGAGGGCGTCGCCGACCTCCTCGACCAGGGCGCGCGTGGCAACGTTGAGGATGCCGTTCTCGTCCGTCGCGCCGGAGCCCAAGGCATCGCGCTCGGCCGGGACGCCGAACAGCATGACGCCGCCGATGCCCGCCGCCGCGGCATCCGTCACCGCAGCCCGCGCACTGTCGAGTGTGTGCTGCATGACGCCGGGCATCGAGGCGATGGGCGCGGGACGGTCGATGCCTTCACGCACGAACATCGGAAGGATCAGTTCGGCCGGGTGCAGGCGGGTCTCGCTGGCAAGACGGCGGAAGGCGGGGGTGGCGCGAAGTCGGCGCGGGCGGATCAGCGGTGTTTTCACCCCCCAAGCCTACGTGGGCCGCCTGAGTGCTCCTCCCAGCCGCGCGAGTGCTCCTCCCAGCCGCCTGATGCGCCCGCACCGCTCACGTGAGGGGTCGCACATCGACCTTCAGCCGGCCCCGGAAGGTCGATTCGTGACCCCTCAGGGAGAGACGACCCTCGTGACCCCTCAGGGAAAGACGAGGGAGGCACGAGCGCCCATCGTGAGGGGTCGCACATCGACCTTCAGCGAGCCCCGGAAGGTCGATTCGTGACCCCTCAGGGCGAGAGGCGGGCGACCGCCAGGGGAGAAAGACGAGGGAGGCACGAGCGCCCACCGCGAGGGGTCGCACATCGACCTTCGGACGGCCCCGGAAGGTCGATTCGTGACCCCTCAGGGAAAGAGGCCGATGACCCCGCAGGAGAGAGGCGGGCGACCGCCACAGGAGAAAGACGAGGGAGGCCCGAGCGCCCACCGTGAGGGGTCGCACATCGACCCTCGGACGGCCCCGGAAGGTCGATTCGTGGCCCCTCAGGGAAAGACGACCTCGCTCAACCGGCTTCGGCGATGCGCACGAGCGCCTCGATCAGGCTCTCGGCGCTCCGCTCGTCGGCGACCACGTCGACGCGCAGGCCGATGGCGCGCGCATCCTTGGCGGTGCGCGGGCCGATGCAGGCCACGAGCGTGGACTCCGGGATCGGCCCGAGCTGCTCCTGGACCTGCTGGGCGACGCTTCCCGAGGTCACGAGAACCGCCCGCACGTCGCCGGCCGCGACATCCGCCTTGACCTTGTCGGCCACCGGAACGCCGATGGTGCGGTACGCGACCACCGACTCGACCTGATGACCCAGCCGCCGCAGCCCCTCGGTGAGGAGCGGCTTGGCGATCTCCGAACGGAGCGTCAGCACCCGCAGCGGGATGACGCCGCCGGTGACGGCCTCCCACTCGGACAGCATGCCGCGCGCGGAATTCTCTTCCGACGGCACGATGTCCACCCGGTAGCCGGCCGCGACGAGCGCCGCCGCGGTGGTCTCGCCCACGGCGGCGACGCGGGTGCCGGCGGGCACGACGGCGCGGTGCGAGGCGAGCACGTCGACCGTCGTCGCGCTGGTCACGGTCATCCAGTCGAAGGCGCCGGCGGCCAGGCGGGTGAGGGCCTCCTCGAGGGCCTCCGCATCCTCGGTCGGCGCGAAGTTGATCATCGGCGCGACCACCGGATGCGCGCCCCGCGCTCTCAGGTTCGCCGCCACCTGGTCACCCCACGGCCCGCCCCGCGGAACCAGCACCCTCCAGCCGGCGAGGGGCTTGCCCTGGGTGGGAATGGAACCGGTCGTTGTCACAGGCTGCTCCCCAAGGGTGCGAGGTCGGCCGCGCCAGCGCCGAGAAGTTCGGCGGCAGCACGCTCGGCGATGTCGATCGCGGCTTCGACGAGGTCGGCCGCGGAGTGCGAGTCGGGTGTGGCGGCGTGCGAGCTGGTGAGCTGGCGGGCGCCGTCGGGGCTGTAGACGGTGGCGGTGAGGAACACCAGCTCGTCCACGACGGCCGTCGCGCCGATCGGAGCCGCGCATCCGGCGCCGAGCCGCGCGAGCAGCACGCGCTCCGCGGTCGTCGTGGCCTGGGTGGTGACGTGGTTGATGGCGGCGAGCGCCGTGGCGAGCGGGCGCTCGTGCGTTCCCTCGCGCACCTCGATTGCCAGCGCGCCCTGCCCCGGCGCGGTCGGCCAGGCCGAGAGCTCGAGGTAGTCCGTGGCGACCTGATCGAGGCGCCCCAGCCGGCCGAGTCCGGCAGCGGCGAGCACGACGGCGTCGAGGTCGCCGTCGGTCACGCGGGCGAGCCGGGTGTCGACGTTCCCGCGAATGTCCACGACCTCGAGGTCGGAACGGCGAGCCAGCAGCTGCGCCACTCGCCGCGGCGAGCCGGTGCCGACGCGCGCGCCTTCCGGAAGGGTGTCGAGAGTGAGGCCGTCACGTGCGCACAGCACGTCGCGGGCATCCGCTCGCTTCGGGGTGGCGCCGATCACGAGACCGGGGTGCGCGGCGGTCGGGAGGTCCTTGAAGGAGTGCACAACCACGTCGCACTCGTCGTTCAACAGCGCCTCACGCAGCGCGCTGGCGAACACGCCGGTGCCGCCGAGGCTGGAGAGCGACTCGCGGGAGGTGTCGCCGTGCGTGGTGACCGGGATGATCTCGATCTCGGCACCGGCGGCCGCCCCCATGCGGTTGGCGATCGCGGTCGTCTGCGCCATCGCCAGGGCGCTCCCCCGGGTGCCCACCCGGATCACCGGCGTCGCGCTCACGGCGCGATCCCCGCGACGGCGGGCTTGAACCCGGCTCGCACGTTCTCGCAGCAGCCCGGCCGGCAGACGTCGTACCAGGGGCCCAGCTCGGTCATTGCCGGCCGCTCTGAATCAGGCACGTCGTTCACGCGCTCCATGACCAGGTCGATGAGGCCCGCGACGTACTCCGGGTTGGTGCCGGGCGTCGGGGTGCGCACCGCGAGCAGGCCATTCTCCTTCGCGGTCTCCATCGCCTCGTTGTCGAGGTCCCAGAGCACCTCCATGTGGTCGCTCACGAATCCGAGCGGCACAATAACCACCGCACGGATGCCGCGGGCCGGCAACTCCGCGATCGCATCGTTGATGTCCGGCTCCAGCCACGGCATGCTCGGGGGCCCGCTGCGGGACTGGTACACCAGCTGCCAGCTGAGCGCCTCGTCGGAGGCGGCGGCGGCCACCACCTCGGCGACGGCTTCATGCTGGGCGGCATACGCGCCGCCCTCGCCGAAGCCGCGCTCGGCCGGGCCGCTGAGCGCGGCATCCGTCGACGGAATGGAGTGCGTCGTGAACAGCACCTCGACCTCGGAAGCCAGGTCGATGCCGGGCAGCGCCTCGGTCACCTGGGCCAGCCCCTGCTTGACGCCCTCGATGAACGGCAGCACGAAGCCGGGGTGGTCGAAGAACTGGCGCACCTTGTCGATCTGCACGTGCCGCGCCAGGCCCGTCTCGATGAGGGCGCTGGCGAAGTCCTCGCGATACTGGCGGCAGCTGGAGTACGAGCTGTACGCGCTCGTGGCGATCGCGATGAGCCGGTTCTGCCCGTTCTCGTGCGCCTCACGGATGACGTCGGGCAAGTAGGGCGCCCAGTTGCGGTTGCCCCAGATCACCGGCAGGTCGATGCCGCGGGCGGCGAGCTCGGCCTCCAGTGCGGCCTTCAGGGCGCGGTTCTGGGAGTTGATCGGGCTGACGCCGCCGTAGTGGCGGTAGTGGTGGGCGACCTCTTCAAGGCGCTCGTCGGGGATGCCGCGGCCTCGGGTGACGTTCCGGAGGAACGGGATCACGTCGTCCTGGCCCTCCGGTCCGCCGAATCCCGCGAGCAGAATGGCGTCGTACTGCGTCACTACTGCAGCACCTCCACGAGCTCCGCGGTGGTGATGCGCCGACCCGTGTAGAACGGCACCTCCAGGCGCACGTGGCGGCGCGCATCCGTCGCCCGCAGTTCGCGCATGAGGTCGACCAGCTCGGTCAGCTCGTCGGACTCGATCGGCAGCAGCCACTCGTAGTCGCCGAGCGCGAACGCCGCCACCGTGTTCGCGATCGCCCCGCGGAACGAGGCGCCCTTGCGGCCGTGATCGGCCAGCATCCTGCTGCGCTCCTCGTCGGGCAGCAGGTACCACTCGTGGCTGCGCACGAACGGGTAGACCGTCATCCACGCTTTCGGCTCGACACCGCGGAGGAACCCGGGAACGTGCCGCTTGTTGAATTCCGCGTCGCGGTGCACGCCCATGGCGTTCCAGGTGGGCAACAGGCTCTTCAGCAGGCGGCTGCGGCGCAGCTCGCGGTTCGCCCACTGCAGGGTCTCAGCCTCGGGCGCGTGGGTCCAGATCATGACATCGGCGTCGGCCTTGAGGCCGGAGACGTCGTAGAAGCCGCGGACGGTGACGCCCTCCGCCTCGACGAGCGCCACAACGTCGTCGAGTTCGTTGACCGCGTGCGGAACATCGTGGCCGTCGAGGTCGTCGGGGTTGGCCGGGTCCTTGCGGAAGACGCTGAACAGCGTGAACCCCTGCGGCGACGCCTCAGCTGCGCCGGAAAGGTCCGACGCAGGAGCCGTGTGGGCGGTGGGGGTGGAAGAAACGGGGGGCACTGCCTCTCCGGCAGCCGGCTGAGTCATGGTTACTAGTCTCCCCCGCAACGCGGCAAGCTCCAAAAGCAGGCCCCATCCCGCGGAGAGGCTACCGGCGCAGCACCGCCTTCAGCGCCAGCCAGACCACGCCGCCGACGCTGAGTCCCGCCCCGGCCGCGACGCCCATCAGGGCCAGCGGGTTCTCCAGGCCGAGCAGCCGCAACTGCCGCTTCACGTCGAGCTTGTACTCGATGGCGTCGAGGGTGGTGGCCAGTTCCAGCCGGGCCGCGTGTGCGTCTTTGCGCAGGTCAGACAGTGAGCGGTCCTGCTGTGCAGCCGCGTCGCGCACGCTGATCTCAGTGCTCATACTCGCCGACCCCCTTCAGCGCATCGATATCGTCACGAATGCTCGCGCGCACGCCGTTCGGATCGGTCGCCGTCGCTTTTTTCACCTTTTTCAGCCCGATGAGGGCCAGGGCCACGGCGATGATGAGGAGCACCACCGCGATGATGAGCGCGGACAGCCACAGCGGCAGGACGAGCGCCAGGGCGATGATCGCGGTCGCGATGAACACGCAGCCGGCGAAGAACAGGAAGAGCGCGGCCCCGGCGAGAAGGCCCGCGCCGATGCCGACTCCCTTGATTTTCTCGGTCAGCTCGGCCTTGAAACCGGCAAGTTCGGCCCGAACGAGGTCACCGATCTGGCTGGGGAGCTCGCCGAGCAGGCTCGCGAGCGAGCGTCTCGTCTTCGGGTTTGAAGCGGTGTCGGTCACGCCTCACCTCCCGGGACGGGTACGGGAAGGAGAATTCTGCCCGGTGGCGCCGGCCGCGGTGGTCTGCGGTGCCGGGCGGCCGGTCACCTTGCGCACGAGGGCGCGCACGCCACGGAACAGCACGACGGGGGTGTCGCCGATCGCGTCGAGGGCCGCGTCGCGCACCTGGTGCACGCGGCGTTGCACGGGAGGAGCCTCCCAGAAGTCCTTTGCGGTCGCGGCGATCTGTTCATACCGCTGCCGGCCGGCGCGGGCGCCGAGCACGTAACCGATCAGCCCACCGACGATGAACTGCAGTTTTCCCCGCATTGTGGCTCCATTCCGTAGGTTGTCCCCCAGCGTAACCCTGTTGGTCGCTCGCGCACACGGCCCCGGGAGCGGTGACAACGCACCCGGGCGGCACGCGTGGGCATGGGAGGATTGCGTGTGAGCAAACAGGCGGCGGTGTCGGCACCGCATAACGCCCGGTTCGGGCTGGCCCTGGTCGGGGTCCTGCTCATCGCCGTCAACCTGCGGGTCTCTTTCACGACTGTTGGACCTGTCCTCGACCTCGTCCGCCACGATCTGGGCCTGGGCGGTGCTGCCGCGGGCCTCCTGACCAGTCTGCCGCTGCTCGCGTTCGCCGCGTTTTCGCCTGCGGCGCCGGGCCTGGCGCGTCGCCTCGGGCTAGACCGAGCGCTCTGGCTGGCACTGCTCCTCATCGCCGTGGGGGTCGTCACAAGGTCTCTGAGCGGGGCGATCGGCGTCTGGGTCGGCACGGCGTTGCTCGGTGTCGGCATCGCTCTCATCAACGTGCTGCTGCCTTCGCTCGTGAAGCGCGACTTCCCGCGCCGCGTCGCCCAGGTCACCGGGGTCTATTCGGCGGTGCAATCGGCGGTCGCCGCGCTGGGCGCCGGGCTTGTCGTTCCGATCGCCGGCGCCTCACCCGCCGGCTGGCGGCTGGCTCTGGGAGTGTGGGCAGGGCTGGCGCTGGTCGCGATGGCGGTACTCCTCCCCCGCGTGCGGATGGCCACGAGGCCGGCGGGCGGTGCGGGCGCCGGTGCCGCCGCGGTGAAGGGCCGGTCACCCTGGGGCACAGCCCTGGCCTGGCAGGTCACCATGTTCATGGGTCTGCAGTCGGTTCCCTTCTTTGTGTTCGTCGCCTGGGTTCCGACGATCCTGCACGACAGCGGAGTCTCCCTCGCCGCAGCGGGGTGGTACCTGTTCCTCTTCCAGATCACGTCCGTGCTCGGCAACCTGGCAACAGCGGCCCTGGCGCACCGGTTCACAGACCAGCGGATGATCGGCCTGGCCGGCGGGTTGCTCTGCTTCCTCACCTTCGCCGGTCTCCTGATGGCTCCACAGCTGGCCCTGTTGTGGACGGTGACCGGCGGTTTGGGCTGCGGTTCCACGATCGTTCTCGCGCTCTCGCTGTTCAGCCTGCGCACCCGGAACCACGGCGAGGCAGCCGCCCTGTCGGGGATGGCCCAGGGGGTGGGCTACCTCGTTGCCGCAGCCGGGCCGGTGGTCTTCGGCTGGTTGCACGACGTGACCGGCGGGTGGAGCGCGTCGCTCGGCCTGGTCGCCGCGCTCATGGCCGTGATGTGCGCCTTCGCGATGTTGGCCGGCCGCGACCGCTTGCTGCCGTAGCTGCTGGCGTAGCTGCCGCCGCCGCGCTGATGCCGGCCAGCCGCGGGGGGATGAGCGCACCGATGCGCTCGAGCAGGATGCCGGCGTCACGGATGCAGACGGCGACGTCGGGTTCGTAGTCGGTGAGGGCGAAAACGGCGTCGAAGCCGGCTTGGCGAAGCTGCCGCTCGGTGAGGGTGGTGCGGCCGCACACCGCGATCACCGGTACCCCAGCCTCCCGTGCGGCCCGCCCAACCCCGAGCGGCGCCTTTCCCCGAAGGCTCTGTTCGTCGAGGCTGCCCTCACCGGTGACGACGAGGTCGGCTCCGGCGATCAACTCGGGCAGGCCGGTGAGATCCATGACCACCTCGATTCCCGGTTGCCGATGCGCCCCGAGCACGGTCGTCGCCGCGTATCCCACTCCCCCGGCCGCACCCGCTCCGGGCGCGCGCGTGCCGGAGTCCGCCTCGGGTCCGATCGTGTCGGTGAGCACCCGCGCGAAGGTGACGAGCGCGTGTTCGAGGGTGTCGACATCCGCTGCCGTCGCGCCTTTCTGCGGGGCGAAGACGCGCGCGGCACCCTCGGGGCCGAGGAGCGGGTTGTCGACGTCGCTGGCCAGCGTGAGGCGGGCCGCGCGAAGACGGGGGTCGAGTGCCGAGAGGTCAGCGTGCGCCAGCCGTGCCAGGGCAGCGCCGCCGTCGGGGAGAACCGCCCCGTCAGCGTCGGTGAAGCGGGCGCCGAGGGCGCTGAGGAGCCCGGCTCCGCCGTCGGTGCTGGCGCTGCCGCCGATGGCGAGGATGATGTCGATGCAGCCGAGGTCGAGTGCTTCCCGCACGAGCTCGCCGGTGCCGCGGCTGGTCGCGCGACGAGCGTCAGGTACGCCGCCCGGCAGTACGGCGAGACCGGATGCGGCGGCCATCTCGATCACGGCGGTCGTGCCGTGAACCGCGAAGTCGGCATCCAGCGTCTGACCGGTCGGACCGGTCACCGGGATGGTCCGCCCGGTGTATCCACGGGCGAGGGCGGCGTCGAGGGTCCCCTCGCCACCGTCGGCGACCGGCACACCGATGACCTGGATCCCCGTGTCCACGGAGCGGATGCCCGCGGCGAGGTGCCGGATGACCGCGCTCGCTGTCAGTGAGCCCTTGAACTTGTCAGGAGCGATGACGATTCTCATTGGGGGACTCCTGGGCGTGGTCTGCTCAGCCGGCTGGGGTCGGCACGGCGGCCGCGACGGGCGAGAGGAAGCAGCCCGGCCACTGCTACCGTACCCTCGGCGGCGGCAATGGGCTGCGGCAATCCGCTGCGGCGCCTCGAGTACGATGAGGCCGTTCCGTGCCGCTGGAACGACACGTCCCGTCTTCGGGCGCGAGTGAAGGGTGTCCGATGACCGTGAGCCAGCAGGAATCCGACAGAACCCATCTCGCGCCGGTGGCCGTCGTCACGGGCGCAGGGTCGGGGATCGGGAGAGCGGTCACCGACGCTTTCCTCGGCGCCGGGTTCCGCGTGGCCTTGGCCGGCCGGAACCGGGACCGCCTCGTCACGGCCGCTGCCGGCCGTGAGGGCGCACTGCCGATCGCAGCGGATGTCTCGGTGCCGGCTGACGTGGACCGTCTCTTTTCCGAGACTGTCGCAAGGTGGGGCCGCGTCGACGTTCTCTTCAACAACGCGGGCGTCCTCGGCCCGATCGGGATGGTCGACGAGATCGACCTGACCGGCTGGGAGGAGGCGATCGCCGTGAACGTGACGGGTGCCATGCTCTGCGCAGCGGCGGCCGTGAGGATCATGAAGCAGCAGTCGCCGCAGGGCGGGCGGATCATCAACAACGGCTCGATCTCCGCGCACCGTCCGCGGCCGCTCTCCGTTGCCTACGCGACGACCAAGCACGCGATGACAGGGCTGACCCGGTCGATCGCCCTCGACGGTCGCGCCTACGGCATCACCTGCGGGCAGATCGACATCGGCAACACGGCGACGGATATGACCAGTCCCCTGGCCGAAAGCGCGGGCGCCCTGCAGCCAGACGGTACGCGGCGACTCGAACCGACATTCCCCGTCGGCGACGCCGCCCGGGCGGTGCTGCTCATGGCCCAGATGCCGCCGAGCGCCACGATCGGGTCGCTGGTGATCACGGCAACCGGCATGCCGTACGACGGGCGGGGCTAGAGCGCGGGTTTTGCGAGCCACGCAGCCAGGTCGAACTGCCGGTCACGGTCGCTCGGGGTGAGGTGCGCGGCGGCCGCGCTCGCTACGCGTCTGGGCGTGGGCTACATCGAAGGCTGAACGCCGAACGACCGGGCGAGGTTCTCGATCTTCTGCGCGCGCCCGAGGCGGGGCAGGTCGCTCCCGTCGCGAATGACGCGGCCGCGCGCCTCGAAGTCGGCGAGAAAGTCGAGCGCCCAGGCGACGTCGGAGGGCGTGGGGCTGATGACCTCGTTGACGACGTGGGTCTGCTCCGGGGCGAGGCAGATCTTGCCGGTCATGCCCATCGACACCGTCACGGCAGAGTGCTCGCGCAGCACGGGCAGGCTCGTGCCGACGGTCGGGCCATCGATCGGGCCCGGGAGACCGCCCACGCGGCTGGCGACAACAAGGCGGGCGCGCGGATAGGCCATCGCCTCGTGGTCTGCGCTCATCCCCGTGTCGCGCCGGAAGTCGCCACTGCCGAAAGCGAGGCGGAAGACGCCCTTCGCCCGGGCGATGCTCGTCGCTTCCTCGATGCCCAGCGCGGACTCCACGAGCGCGACCACGGGAACGTTGCCGCCCAGGCGTGCGGCGCTCTCACTCACCTGGTCCGCGCCCTCGGTCTTGGCCAGCATGACCCCGAGAAGGTTGTCGATCCCGCTGAGCTCTGCGAGGTCGTCTGCCCAGAATGGTGAGGTGACGTCGTTGATGCGCACCCACGCCTTGCCGCCCTTGTTCAGCCAGTCGACGACGTGTGCGCGCGCCTCGGGCTTGTTCTTCGGGTCTACGGCATCTTCGATGTCGAGGATGATGGCGTCGGCGCGCGAGCGTGCGGCCGAGTCGAACGTCTCCGGCCGGCTGGCAGGAACGAGCAGCCAGGAGCGGGCGATGTCGGGAGCGACCGAAACGGGCGGGAGGTTGGCGTGCCATGCCGTGTGAGAGGTTTCCGTGGTCTGGCGCGAGGCGACAGCCGTGCCGTAAGGGTCTCCGGACATGCGCTCCTCCTTCAGCTGTATCGCATGCGTCATTTCGTCATGCGGAAGTCTTATGTGGGTGTGTGAAAAAAACTACACGTCTACTCGAGAGCGTGGTCCATCGGGCCGGCGGCGGGCAGTGACGGGCCGGATGCGTTCGCGGTCCTCGTGCTGAACCGACGATAACATCTGCCGCCCCTGAGCCTGCCCGTCACCCCTGATGGCCATCCACGCTCGGCACGGCTGACAGCTGACCCTGCTTCAGAGCCCGAGGGCCGCGCGGCGGATGCGGGCAGCCGCATCGCGGGCATCCGGGATCACCGACGCGAGGCCCGTGCCGGCAAGCCAGGCGCCGGTCACTTCGAGCCCCGCCGCGGTGGCCACCACCTCGCGCACCGCTGCCACCCGCGCACGGGCTCCGACCGTCGCCGGGGAGAGGGCGTCGCGCCAGACGGTGCGCGTGAAGCCCTGCACGGCGCCGGCGTCAAGCGGGACCCCGAGGATCTCGGACGCATCGTGGAGGGCGAGCGCGCGGAACTCGGAGTCGGAGAGGTTGGCCGCCGGGTTCGGCTCGCCCGCCCGCCCGTAGGAGAGCCGGAGGACGTGGCGCCCCGGCCCCGCAGCCTCGGCCACCCACGACCACTTTGCGCTCACGTGGGTGAGCGCCTTGGCACTGACCCCGGGGGTCCCCGCCCCGACGAGCACACCCGTGCCGCGGGGGTGTGCGTCCAGCGCCGGAGCGTCGACAACGAGCGTCGCGAGGTGCACGACCGTGGGTTGCGGCCAGGCGAGCGCGGCGAGGGCACTCGCCTCATCGCCCAGCGGGGCGAGCAGCTCAAGGGCCGCGGCGCCCGGCGTGGCGAGCACGACGAAGTCGGCGTGCACAAGCTCGACCTGCGGCTCGCCCTCGGCGCCCGCCTCGCGGCGCGAACCTACGCTCAGCTCCCAGCGCGGCTCCTCCGCGGTGCCGACCGCGCGGATGCCCTGCACCCGCCGGCCGGTCTCGATGCGCGCGCCGAACTTCTCGAGGTCGTTCACCAGCGCGGTCACCAGCTGGGACATGCCGCCGCGGAGACCGCCGACGGCGGATCCTGCGGGCGCCTGGGCACGCAGGGCGAGCACGGCTCCGGAGAGCGACCCGGTCCGGGTGAGCGCGTTGTTGAGGCCGGGCGCGACCACGTCGAGCTCGAGGTCGTGCGCGGGCGCCGAGTAGACGCCCGACGCGACCGGCTCGACCAGCCGTTCCAGGGTTCGCCGGCCCATCCGCTTCTCAACGAGGTCACCGAGGCTGTGCTCGCGGCCGATCGTCAGCACGGGAATCACCCGGTCGGCCCAGGCCCGCCAAGCGCCGCGCCAGCCCAGCACGCGGCGAACGTCGTCGGCGAGCGGAGAACCCGGGATGCCGAGCATCCCCGCCTTCGGGAGCGGAAAGCTCTCGCTGCCGCCCGCGTCGTCGGGCAGGTGCAACCAGGCGCCGGCAGGATTCGGGGCGACAACGAGGTCGGTCAGCCCGAGATCGTCGACGAACTCGGCCACGGTGCCGCGTCTCACGGCGAAGCTCTCCGCGCCGCTGTCGAGGCTGAGGCCCGCCAGCTCGTGGCTGGCGACGGCGCCGCCGACGGCATCCGTTGCCTCGTAGATCGTGACGCCCAGCCCCAGCCGCACGCAATCGCGGGCCGCGACGAGCCCGGCGATGCCGCCGCCCACCACGGCGACCGTCTTCGAGAGCGGGCGCAGCGGGTCGCTCATGGCCGGTCGACGGATGCCGCGGGTGCGGCATCGTGCACCAGCTCGACCACGCGGGTGAGCACGGCAGGGTCGGTCTCGGGCGGCACACCGTGGCCGAGGTTCAGCACGTGCGAAGGAGCGCTGCGGCCGCGCTCCAGCACGTCGAGCACGTGCGCCTCGAGCACCGGCCACGGCGCGGCCAGGAGGGCGGGGTCGACGTTGCCCTGCAGCGGCACCACCCCGCCGAGCCTGCGGTTCGCCTCGTCGAGGGGGACGCGGTAGTCGACGCCGACGACGTCAGCGCCGATGTCGTACATCTCCTTGAGGAGCTCGCCGGTGCCGACGCCGAAGTGCACAACGGGCACGTTGCGGAGTACGGGCTCCGCTTGGGAGGGCACCGCCGTCGCTCCGCCGACACCCGCGTCACCGGCCGCTGGCGCCGCCGGGGTCGGCGCGTCCGCCACTTCCGCGGTCTCCGCGGCGGGTACGGCGGGCACGGCGAAGGTGAGGTCGCGCACGTGAGCGATCGCCTGCGCCGACGCGGGGGCGACGTAGCGCGCGTAATCGTCGAGGGAGAGCGCGCCCGCCCACGAGTCGAAGAGCTGGGCGGCACTGGCGCCCGCGAGCACCTGCGCGCGCAGGAACCGGCCGGTGACCTCTGCGGTCCAGGCCATCAGTCGCGCCCAGGAATCCGGGTCGCTGTGCATGAGGGTGCGGGCTTTGATGTGGTCTTTCGAGGGCCCGCCTTCGACCAGATAGGCGGCGAGGGTGAACGGCGCGCCGGCGAAGCCGATCAACGGGGTCTGGCCGAGTTCGTCGGTCGTGCGCTTGACCGCCTCGCGGATGGGCGCGAGCGCGTCGTCGAGAACCGCCGGGTCGAGCGCGACGAGGGCATCGACATCCGCTGCCGTTCGTGTGGGGCGGCCGAGAACCGGGCCGCGACCCGGCACGATCTCGACGTCGACGCCGACGAGGCGCAGCGGAACGACGATGTCGCTGAAGAAGATGCCTGCGTCGACCTTGTGTCGGCGCACCGGCTGCAGCGTGATCTCGCTGGCCATCTCAGGGTCGAGGCAGGCGTCGAGCATCTGGGTGCCCACCCGCAGGTCGCGGTACTCGGGCAGCGAGCGCCCGGCCTGCCGCATGAACCACACCGGGGTCACGTCGGGACGCGCTCCCTGGTAGGCGCGGACCAACCGCGAGCCGGTCGTCAGGCCGGATGACAGGGGGTGCTGGGCGTCGAGGTTCACCTGCTGATTCTGTCAAACAACGGGCACGGCGGCGATTCCGAGGGGCGCCACTACAGGTCGTAGAATGAATCAGTGCTGATTTGTCTGTCCGCTAGTCACAAGAACTCGAGTTTCGACGTGCTCGAGAAGTTGTCGGTCGGCGCGGACGCCACGGCTCGCGACCTGCTCCAGCGCCACGACGGCCTCGAGGGGGCCGTGGTCGTCGCCACCTGCAACCGTTTCGAGGCCTACCTCGATCTCGCCCAGCCGTTCGGCACCTCAGCGGATGCCGTCGTGACAGCCGCCGTCGAGACCGTCAGCTCCCACACGGGCGTGGCCGCCGACGTCCTCGGCTCCAGCCTCGAGCTGGTTCACGGCGCCGCTGTCGCCCAGCACCTGTTCTCGGTCACCAGCGGACTCGAATCCGTTGTCGTCGGCGAAGGCGAGATCGCCGGCCAGGTGCGGCGCTCCCTGGAGGCCGCACGCGCCGCCGGCACCACCAGCCCCGAACTGGAGCGGTTGTTCCAGCGCGCCTCGCAGACCTCGCGCGGCGTGAAGAACCGCACGGGCATCGGCTCCGCCGGGCGGTCACTCGTGCGCCTCGCGCTCGACCTCGCCGAGTCCCGGGTCACGGACTGGGCAAAGACCCGGGTGCTCCTCGTGGGCACCGGTCGCTACGCCGGCGCCTCGCTGGCCGCCCTGCGCGACCGCGGCGTCGTCGACGTTCGCGTCTACTCCCCGTCGGGACGCGGCCGCAAGTTCGCGACCTCGCACGGCATCGCCTTCGTTCCCGAGGGAGCGCTCGCGCCCGAAGCCGCCGAAGCCGACCTGATCGTCACCTGCACCGTTCTCGATCATCACGTGATCGACGCATCCGTTCTTCGTGCCGGACGCCGGGAACTCGACGACCTGCACTCGGCCGTCGCCCGCGTGCCGCTGGCGGGGCCCGACGTCTCGCTCGCGCGCGGCCGCCAGCTGATCATCGACCTCGGGCTCCCGCGCAACGTCGATCCGGATGTCGTGGACGTCGAGGGCGTCGAGCTGCTCGACCTTGAGACGATCAAGTTGCACGCGCCGCTTGAGGAGCTCGACGCGACGAGCGAGGCGCGCGAGCTCGTGGGCCGCGCAGCCCGCAAGTTCACCGAGGTGAGCACGGAGCAGAGCCTGGCGCCCGCGGTCGTGGCGCTGCGCGCGCACGTGTTCGGTGTGCTCGAGGCCGAGATCGAGCGCGTGCGCGGCCGCGGCGAGGGTGCCGTGCAGACCGAGGCCGCCCTCCGTCACCTGGCCGGCGTGCTGCTGCACACGCCGATGGTTCGCGCGCGGGAGCTGGCCCGGGCCGGCGAGGCGCAGGCTTATGTCGACGCGCTCGACGCCCTCTTCGGCCTGCAGGTCGACCTCGATGCCGCGGGTGCTGTGGCCGCCCAGGGCACCGCCCCCGGCGAGGCCGTCTCCTAGCCCTCGCGCCCCTCCCTCCCCTGCGCCCCTCCCCATCCCCGCTGCCCCTTCCCCCTTCCCCCTCCCCTTCCCTCTGCCCCATCCCCGTCCCGAATTTGCCCCATCCCCTTCCCGAATTCAGGCCGGCACCGGCGTGTCGTAGGGGCGGATGCCGCAGTTGCGGCCGCGACACACCTCCCGGCCTGAATTCGGGAGGGGGCGGCGGGTGCAGGGGCCGCGGGTGCAGGGGGCGGCGGGTGCAGGGGCGGCGGGTCTGCGAGCATGGGGAGATGCGCGCGGTGGTGGTCAGTGAGTTCGGCGTCGTCCCCGAGGTGCGGGAGGTGCCCGACCCGGTGCCGAGTGCCCGGGGCGTCGTGGTGCGCGTGGAGGCGACCGGGCTGTGCCGCAGCGACTGGCACGGCTGGCTGGGTCATGACCACGGCATCCGCTTGCCGCACGTGCCGGGCCACGAGCTTGTCGGGGTCATCGACGAGGTCGGCCCGGAGGTGCGGCGATTTCAGGTCGGGCAGCGCGTGACCGTGCCATTCGTCTGCGCCTGCGGTAGTTGCCCGGAGTGCGCGAGCGGCAACGCGCAGGTCTGCCGCAACCAGACCCAGCCCGGCTTCACCCACTGGGGCTCCTACGCCGAGCGGGTCGCACTGCACGACGCCGACGTCAACCTGATCCCGGTGCCGGAGGCGCTCGATGCAGGAGCCGCCGCCCTCCTCGGCTGTCGGTTCGCCACCTCATACCGGGGCCTCGTGCACCGCGCCGGCCTCACCGCCGGCGAGACCCTCGTCGTCGTCGGCTGCGGGGGCGTAGGACTGAGCGCGGTCATGATCGGTGCCGCCCTCGGCGCCACGGTGATCGCGGTGGACATCAGCGCGGCCGCCCTCGCATCCGCCGCCCGCGCCGGCGCCACCCACACCCTCGACTCCCGAGGCCTCAGCGACGACGAGGTCGTCGCCCGCCTGCACGAGCTGACGGATGCCGGTGCGAACGTGAGCGTCGAAGCGCTCGGTCGCGAGAACACGGTGGGCATCGCCATCCGCTCGCTGGCCACCCGCGGCCGCCACGTGCAGGTCGGCCTGCTGCCCGAGGATCCACGGGTGCCCCTCGGCGCCGTGATCGCCAAGGAACTGGCCGTGCTGGGGAGCCACGGGATGGCGGCCGCCGACTACCCCGAGCTGCTCGCCCTCGTGGAGTCGGGCCGTCTGCGCCCGCAAGACCTCGTCGCGCGTCGCATCACCCTGGACGAGGCGCCCGACGCCCTCGCGGCCATGTCGGCCCCGACGCCCGCCGCGGGCGTCACCCTCATCGAGCTCCCCTGACCCCCCTCTCCGCTCCCGCCCGTCGCTAGTTCAGGACATCCAGAGTTGGGGCACCGCCGGCGTCCCGGAAGCGCGCGGGTGCCGCAAGACGGGCGCACGATCTTCCTGAACTAGCCACGGGAAGCCGACGTCACGCGCGCACGCGCAGCGGCGCGAACAGCAGCATCCCGGCGGCCACCGCGATCAGCGCGAGCGCGCTCACGCCCACGGCCCACTGCACGCCGATGAAAGTGCCGAGCACGCCGACGGTCAGGCCGCTCCCGGCGCGCAACCCCATGCTCGACATGCCGTAGAGGCCGATGACACGACCACGGATGCCGTCGGGCGCGGCCAGCTGCACAATCGTCTGCTCGGTGGAGGTGGAGACCAGGTTCGCGACCCCGGCGACGACGAGCACCAGCAGTGAGAACGCGTACACCCCCGAGAGCGCGAACGCGAGGGTCGCGAGCCCGAAAACGAGCGTGGCGACCATCGCCGCGCGCACCGTCGGCCGGAACCATCGGGACGACTCGAGCAGCACACCGCCAATGACGGCACCCACCGCGTTAGCCCCCATCAGCGCGCTGTAGGCGAACCCGGCGTCATCCGAGCCCAGCCGCGCGGCGAACTCGGGCATGAGCGGCGCGAGCGCCACGCCGATCAGCAGCGACGTGGCACCGGCCAGCACGAGCATCGAGACGATGCGCGTGTCGGAGCGCACCTCGCGCAGCACCGACAGCGCGTCACCGAGGGCGAGGCGCACCCGGGGCGCCGCGCCGTCACGCAGGTGTCCGGTGAACGGCGTGACGAACATGAACACGAACATCGGCACGAACATGAGCACGTTGACGAACATGCCGAGGTTCGGTCCCACCGTGATCAGGAGCACCGCCCCCACGAGCGGGCCGAGCAGCATCCCCAGGTTGCGGCCGGTGGCGTTCAGGCGCACGGCGCTCGGCAGGTTCTTCGCGGAGCTGAGGTCGTAGAGCATCATCTGCTCCGCCGGGTGCCAGGTGGCGCTGGCCATCCCGTGCATGATCAGCAGCACGCAGCAGTGCCACGGCTGCAGGGTGCCGGTGACGAACAGCACGCCCCAGCCCACCGACACCGCCATGAAGCACAGCTGCGCCGCCTGAATGATGCGCCGGCAGTCGTGCCGGTCGGCGAGCGCGCCGAACCAGACCGAGAGGAACAGGTGCGGCAACCAGTGGCTCACCACGGCGAAACCGGCCAGCAGCGGCGAATGGAACAGCTGCCACATCACCCAGTAGGTGATGACGTGCTCGATGTTGTCGCCCATCATGCCCAGCATCGCGAACCCGATGTAGCGGCGGGTCTGCGGGTCGCGGAGTGCGGCGAACCGCACGGATGCCGCGCGCGGCTCTACGGCATCGGTCATCGTCGGCAGCGACTCATCAGGCGCCCCGCAGGCGCTCCGCCAGGTACCCGTAGAGGCCGTCGAGCGGGATGCGCTCCTGCTGCATGCTGTCGCGGTCGCGCACGGTGACGGCCTGGTCCTCGAGCGAGTCGAAGTCCACGGTGACGCAGAACGGGGTGCCGATCTCGTCCTGCCGCCGGTAGCGGCGACCGATCGCGCCGGCATCGTCGAAGTCCACGTTCCACGACTGGCGGAGGTCCGCCGCGAGCGAGCGCGCCAGGGGCGACAGCGCCTCGTTGCGCGAGAGCGGGAGGATCGCGACCTTCACCGGCGCCAGGCGCGGGTCGAGCTTCAGCACGGTGCGCTTGTCGACGCCGCCCTTCGCGTTCGGCACCTCCTCCTCGTGGTACGCGTCGACGAGGAACGCCATCAGGGACCGGGTCAGGCCCGCCGCGGGCTCGATGACATAGGGCACCCAGCGCTCGTTCTTGTTCTGGTCGAAGAACGACAGTTCCTTGCCGGATGCCGCGGCGTGCGTCCGCAGGTCGAAGTCGGTGCGGTTCGCCACGCCTTCGAGTTCGCCGAACTCGCTCCCCGAGAAGCCGAAGCGGTACTCGATGTCGACGGTGCGCTTGGAGTAGTGCGAGAGCTTCTCGGCCGGGTGCTCGTAGAACCGCAGGTTCTCCGGGTTGATGCCGAGCCCGGTGTACCAGTTCATCCGCTGCTCGAGCCAGTACTCGTGCCAGGTCTCGTCGGTGCCGGGTTCGACGAAGAACTCCATCTCCATCTGCTCGAACTCCCGGGTGCGGAAGATGAAGTTGCCGGGAGTGATCTCGTTGCGGAAGCTCTTGCCGATCTGGCCGATGCCGAACGGCGGCTTCATACGCGCCGCCTGGAGAACGTTGGCGAAGTTCACGAAGATGCCCTGGGCGGTCTCCGGCCGCAGGTAGTGCAGGCCGGCCTCGTCGTCGACCGGGCCGAGGAACGTCTTCAGGAGGCCCGAGAACGCACGCGGCTCGGTCCAGGTGTGCCGCATGCCGCAGTTGGGGCAGGCGATGTCATCGAGACCGTTCTCGGGGGCGCGCCCCTTCTTCTCCTCGTATTCCTCCTCGAGGTGGTCCGCCCGAAAACGCTTGTGGCAGTTGGTGCACTCGATGAGCGGGTCGCTGAAGACCTCGACGTGGCCGGAGGCCTCCCACACCTGGCGCGGCAGGATCACCGAGGAGTCGAGGCCGACGACGTCGTCGCGGCTGGTGACCATGTAGCGCCACCACTGCCGCTTGATGTTCTCCTTCAGTTCCGTGCCGAGGGGGCCGTAGTCCCACGCCGATCGGGATCCGCCGTAGATTTCACCCGCCTGGAACACGAACCCGCGGTGGCGGGCGAGGGCGATGACGGAATCGAGACGGCTGGGTGCGGCCACGGTGGCTCCAATGGTCGAGAAGTGGGTGAAAAGGCTATTTTAGGCGCTCCCGCCAGTCACCCCCGCCGCCCGGTACCGGCACCGGGTCAGTACACGTACTCCAGGAGGTCGAGCCCGACGGCGCGCATGCCGTCGATGACGGCCAGCCGCGTCGACAGCCGGTTGTCGGCGAAGGCGAGGGAGACCGCGTAGGCGACGCCCGCCTGGGGTCCGCGCAGCACGCCGGCCTCACTGCGCACCCCCTCGGCCGTACCGGTCTTGTTCACGAGCAGCAGGCCGTGGTCGGCATCACGATGGTCGAGCGGGTCGAGCCCGAACGCGCCGGCCACCATCGACAGGTCCGCGCCGAGCGACAGCCACCCCAGCACCCGCTCGCTCGTGGCTTGGTCGACGACCTCGCCGCGGGCGAGAGCGGTGAAGAGCCCGGTCAGTTCCTTGGCGCTGGCGACCGAGAGGTGCGGTGCGTCGTCGGGTCCGCGCTGGTCGCGCACCACGTCGAGGAGGGCCGTGCGCGACAGGCCCACCGCTTCGGCACGCTGTCGAACGGCGTCCAGGCCCACCGAACGGATGAGCACGTTGGTCGCCAGGTTGTCGCCGGTCGCGCCGATCAGCGCGGCGAGGTCGGCCACCGGGAGCGACGGTGCCTGCAGGTGCTGCCAGATGCCCGACCCGGCGACGGCGTCCAGTGCCTCCCGGTCGAGAATGGTGTACCCGCCGAGATCGCCGTCATCCATCTGCGCCGCCACCTCAATAAGAAGGAGCACGGTGCCGATGCCGGCCGCCGGCATGACGACGTGGTCGTCGACCGACAGGAGCACCCGGCCGGTGGCGAGGTCGGTCGCGCGGGCCGAGACCTGCACGCCGTCCAAGGCCAGCTCACCGAGGGTCTGGAAGCTACGGCTGAAGTCGCCGGCGGCCCCGGCGCCCTTGTGCTTGCCCGGGCCCGTCGACGAGTGTTTCGACCGGGATGAGTCCTGGAGTGGCATCCGCTGCTACCAAATGGTGACGCGTTTGCCGGGGTCGAGCCAGAGCGCGTCCTGGCCGGTCACGTCGAACGCCCGATAGAACTCGTCGATATTGCGCACGATCTGGTTGCAGCGGAACTCGTTCGGCGCGTGCGGGTCGATAGCCAGCAGCCGGATCGCCTCCTCGTCGCGCATCTTCATGCGCCAGGCCTGGGCCCAGGAGAGGAAGAAGCGCTGGGCGCCCGTGAGTCCGTCGATGACGGGCGGTTCCTGCCCATCGAGCGAGAGAAGGTACGCCTTCCACGCGATCGAGAGTCCGCCGAGGTCGCCGATGTTCTCACCGATGGTCAGGGCGCCGTTGACGTGGTGGTCCGGCACCTGCCGGGGCGCCAGGGCGTTGTACTGCTCGATCAGCGACGCCGTGCGCTCCTCGAACGCGGCCCGGTCGGCCTCGGTCCACCAGTCCCGCAGGCGGCCGTCGCCGTCGTACTTCGAGCCCTGGTCGTCGAAGCCGTGGCCGATCTCGTGCCCGATGACCGCGCCGATCGCGCCGTAGTTCGCCGCGGCATCCCTTGTCTCGTCGAAGAACGGGTACTGCAGAATGGCGGCCGGGAACACGATCTCGTTGAAGCCCGGGTTGTAGTAGGCGTTGATGGTCTGCGGGAGCATGAACCACTCATCCCGGTCGAGCGGCTTGCCGATCTTGCCGATCTCGCGCTGGAACTCGTACTCTGCGATCGCCCGCACGTTGCCGACGAGGTCGGTGGTGTCGATCGACAGCGCCCCGTAGTCCCGCCACTTCACCGGATAGCCGATCTTCGGGGTGAACTTCGCGAGCTTCTCAAGCGCGCGTTCCCGCGTCTCTCCGGTCATCCACGACAGCTTGCTGATGCTGTCGCGGTAGGCCTCGATCAGGTAGCCGACGAGCACGTCCATGCTCTCCTTCGCGGCCGGCTGGAAGTGTCGCTCGACGTAGATCTTGCCCACGGCCTCGCCCAGTCCGCCCTCGACGAGGGAGACGCCACGCTTCCAGCGGTCACGCATCTGCGGCGTGCCGCTCAGGGTGCGGCCATAGAAGTCGAAGTTCGCCTCGACGAAGTCGCTTGAGAGGTATGCGGCCGACGAACGGATGATCTGCCAGCGCAGCCAGTCCCGCCAGCTGTCCAGCCGCGAGGGCGTGAGGCTCGAGGCCAGGCCGGAGATGAAGCTGGGCTGGCGCACCACGACCTCCTCGAACGCCTGCTTCGGCGCGCCCAGCCCGGCCAGCCAGCGGTCGAGGTCGGCACCCGCGGCGAGCGCGGAGAGCTG
>Ga0157369_10000332_pt1 | contig 63092 bp, 59 predicted proteins | sample C25metaG_FD_113461 | JGI IMG/M metagenome (GOLD analysis project Ga0157369, IMG submission 113461) | Corn rhizosphere microbial communities from Kellogg Biological Station, Michigan, USA - C2-5 metaG | ecosystem: Host-associated > Plants > Roots > Rhizosphere > Soil | place: USA: Michigan... | reverse complement strand
GGGCGGAGCTTGCGCGACCTGCGGTTTCAGGCGCCGCCCCTCACCCGCACTCCGCTTCGCTGCGTGTCTCCCTCTCCCCGGAAAAAACTCGGGGAGAGGGACTCTCGACCGGAAAGATTCTTTTGGTTGCGGCAATGCCGCGCTGTGCCTTTGTGGTGATTTGCTTTTGGTCAATCCAGCGTCTTGATCGGACCCAATTTCAGATTCAGATCGTCGTCGGCCAGACCGAAAGCCTGCTTCATCTCGGACATCTTTTCTTCGAGCTTCATCAGCGCGGAGCCGAGGCGTTCGATTTCTTCGTCGCTGAGCGTTCCGGCGTCCATGCGGCGCAGGGCCTGCTTTTCGAGCAGCCGGCGAACGAGCTCGATGATCGACAACACCAGCCGCGCCAGCCCGTTTTCGACGATGTCGGAGTCGGCGGCGATGCGGTCGGGGATCGTCGACTCCGTGAACGTGAGCGACGCGCGCAACCGCTCTTCGTCATTCGTGATCATCGGCGAAAACCTCCAGCGGCCACGGCCCGGAAAGGAGAAACGGAACGGATGGAAAATCGCGCTTCAACGCCGCGCCGGCCTCGTTTAACGCGGCGATATCCGCACGTTTCACGAGCGCCGCGAATTCGAGCGACGACGTATCGCGATTCGACCAGCGATACTTCAACGCCATCGGCGCGAGCGTGTCAACGACAGCTTTCCGAAACTCCGGCGCGACGTCGGTCGCCCGCGTGGCCTCATGCAGCGCGCGGATGTACGCAGCTCCTGATTCGAAATCGTGCCGATCAGGACGCGCGCGCGGCGCCGCGGCGGCGACTTTCAGCGTCATCTCGACGTGATCGCGAAATTCATTCAGCACGCGCCGCCATCGATCGATATGCGCCGCACATTTCGCCATCGCATCGCTGCTTCCATGCGCCGTGAATCCGTAGCGGATGGCAACAAACGTGGCACGATCGAGCAGCGTCGCGCGCGTTTTCGCAACGCGTAACAGCAGATCACGATCGCCGAGCGGCTGCGACTCCTCCACCGCCATTCCGCTCAGCCACAGATCGCTCACCGCAATCGCCTCGGCCAGCGGCTCGACGTCGTTGCGGTCCCGATGCGCGCCGATCACAACGAGCTTCATTTGATTTGCTTCGGCTGCGAGGTTCGAATGATGGCGTCGACGTTCGCCAGCACGACGTTGAGGCCGAGGTAGAGAAGATCAACGTCGCCGATGGAGACGACGGCTTCGCCCGCGATGACCACGCCGCGGTCGAGCAGGTGGTCGAGCGTTTCGAGCAGGCTCAGTTCTTCGTCGGCGTCACTCATCGGTCACCGTCACTCGACATGTGCGAACGTATACGGCGGCCACGGCCCCGTCAACGCAAGGGTCACGCCTTCGCCGGCATAGCGCGACGCCAAGTCACTCCGAAGCTCTTCCAGCCGCGCCTCTTCGTCGCGTTCGAGCAGTACGTTGATCTGCGGAAAACCGCCCGACCGCTGCTGCCGCGTCTCGGCGACGGTGTCGCACGCGAGCTTGTCCATCACCGCGCGCTCGATCTCCGCCATGACCTGCTGTTCGGCCTCGCGCGATGCCTTCTTCCTCTCGTCATCCAACTTCTTCCGCAGCAGAAACGCCTTCCCCTCGGACGCCGACGCGATCTCCTCCGACAGCGCGCGCAGCGTGCCGACGCGCCGCACCAGCGCATCGCTCCAGAGTTGCGGATCGAATTCGATCCGCAGCGTCCACTCCTGTTTCCCATCCAGCCGGTCCAGCAGTTTCGCGAATTTCGATCGCTCGTGTTCCAGATGCCGCCGCAAACTTTCGTCCGAGGCGAACAGGGTGAACGCGCGCAGCGGGATGATCGTCCCGCTGTGCATCAGCGCCTGCATCACGCTCTGATGCCGATACCCGATCGCCCCGAGCCACTCGACGTCCTTGGCGCGGGCGTCGATGACACCCTGCGAGAAATCGACGTCATCAACCGGCGTGACGAACGCGCTCACGTCGCCGGCATTTTCAACGTCGATCACATTCGACCCATCGATCGCCTCCACGCGCTCCGGCAACGGATGCCCCGCGCGCGCGATCGCATAGACGTAGAGGATGTTCGGCATTCGCGCGAAGTCTATATAGGAATGATCTCGTCGGCGTAGCCGGCGTAAGGACCGTAGCCCCCACTTTCAAGTGGGGGTAAACAGGCCGGATGAATTCGTGAGCGCGTCTTGACGCGCGAAAGAAAGCGTTTTCTCGCCCGCCCAGGCGGGCTCACCAAATGAAACGCATCGTTTCCCCGCTTGAAAGTGGGGGCTACGGTTCTCACGCCGGCTACGCCGACGGGAGTCGATTTCACGCCGCGTTAGCGGCTCAAGACGATAGCGAGGGGTGCGAGCAGCTTCATCGCGAGCACCCCTCGCTACGAGAGTCGAGAATGAAGTGTGCCGCGTCAACGGCACTCGATGGAGTGTGACATCTTCCAGTGCCGCTGACGCGGCACGAATCGTGGCGCGCTCCAATTCGAGGGGTGTCGCTTCGCTCTCACCCCTCGCTACCCTCTGGAGCCGCTAACGCGGCATCATCGCATCTTCCGAAATTCCGGCGAATCCACCAACGCCCGCACCACCCCCACCCGCGTTTCCTTCTTCTGCAGTGCGGAGGCGAAGTAGCGTTCGCCGGCGGCGTCGATCGGGCGATTGAGGATCGTGGCGTAGGCGATGTGGAGGAAGTCGCTGTCGTTGAGGCAGGCGGAGTCGTAGGCGATCGTCTCCGCGGCGTCGTCGACGTCGACATGCCGCGTCGGTTCGATTCCGATCCGTGCGAGAAACCACGGCGGCGCCAACGTGCGGTGCTTCGAATCGCGCCACCACGCATTTTCATCGAGCATCTCGCCAGGCTCGTTGATGCGAAACGCGCGCGCCAACTCGGGAAGGGAATCGGTCATCGTCGTCGCACCGATCGGCGTCACCGCGATCAGACTCACCCGCGCCGCGAGCAATCGCACATCCTTCGACTTCGGATCGATCGCCGCCGGCGCCTCGGCGCGCGAGAAAGCGATGGTCAGAAAATTCGCGCCGTCGCGCCAGCGCGTGCGGTCGATGTCGAACGTGTAGTCGCGCCAGCCGGGAGTGAGCGCCAGCTGCGCGACCGGCGCGGAGTTCAACGAGATCGTGGCGATCTGCGGGCGCGCGCCGGCGTAGTCGAACGGCATCATGTGCAGCGTCAGGCGGTGATCGGCAGCCGAGGCGATCAACATCGCCGATACGGGCTCGGATCCGGTCCAGCGCGCGTGCTCGGCGGGATCGCCGTCAGGACCGTACCATCCGCCGGCCAGGAAGACGCTGTTGTCGCCGCCGAGCGGCATGACGTGGGAGGGGTAGCGCGCGGCGAGAGCGCGCGTGTCGGCGGGCGTCAGGCGGTGGAGCAGGAGATGCTGAAGGCCGGGCGCGTAGTGGAGACGGAATGCCTCCAGCGGGCTGGCCAGCACGACGGGATACTGACAACTCCAGTCGCCGACGTCGCCGGCGCGGTGGAATCCGGCGCTGACGATCCACACCGGCTCGTTGTGCGCCACCACGCTGGCGGCGCGCGACGCCGACTCGCCGGCGCTGATGAGACGGACCTTCGGCGGCAACCGGCGCAGATAGAAGTCGAGGCAGACGTACGACCAATCGTTCGTCGTCACGACGGCGTCGCGCGCGTGAGCGTGCTCGTGAATCGTGGCGGCGATGACGCGCCAGTTCAGCTTGCGATACGGCTCCGTGATCGCAGAAGTCCATCCTTCGCGAACGATGAATCCGGCGGCGATGAGCGCAGCGATCGGAATGGCGATCGCAGTCCGTCCGCGAAAGATCAGGCGGAGGATGGCGGTGATGCCGACGGCGGCCAGCAGCAGGTACGCCGGAAGCGCGGTGGCGACGTAACGGACGGCGTACCAGTGCCGCAGTTTCCAGAGCGCTGCAAGGCTGACGGCGACCGGGAGCACGGCCATGCCGGTGACGATGACGCCTTTCGTCCGGTCGCGTTTGAGAAGCACGATTGCGCCGATGAGCGCGAGGATCGCCACGACGTACGCGGCGCGATGGACGGCGGTGATGTCGACGGCGCCGATGGAGAAGGATTGCAGGATGCGTTGGAAAAACCGGGTGCTGAAACGAAATCCGGATGCGGCATTCGACGGCATGCGGCGGTAGAGGATGGGGATCAGCGCCGCCGCGGCTGCGCACGAAATCGCGGCGATGGCGAAGGTTCTCTTTCGCGTCATGGCGAATGCGAGGGCGGCCGTGATTGCGGATGCGACCAGGAGCGGGCCGGCGCCGGAGGTGGTGAAGAGCAGGGCGAGCGCGATGAAGGGGACGGGTTCACGCGGAGACGCGGAGTTGCGGAGAAAGGCGGAGAGAAGCAGCGTCGCGAGGAGGATGAGGAGGGCGTAGGGGCGGGCTTCGCGGCTGTAGTAGATCGCCAGCGGTGAGCCGGCCAGGAGGAGCGCGAAGGTGAGGCGTTCGCTGAGATCGGCCTCTTTTCCGACACCCGACACCCGACACCCGACACCCGAGATAACGATCGCCGCCACGCCGAAAACCGCCGGCGCGAACCTTGCCGCAAACTCCGGCGCCTGCGCGAATCTCCCCGCCAGTTCGCTGGCGAAGAAGAGCGGACCGTGTTCGCTGGCGAAGCCGGTCAGCCAGCGCCAGAGCGGCACGTGCGTCAGTTTCGTGGCGACGTCGTAGTCGAGGATCTCGTCCAGCCACAGGCTCGGGACTGCGAGTCCGCCGAAGCGAAGAATCGCTCCGAAGACGGCGATGGCGGCCAACAGCACGACCTCGCCGGCACGTCTCATTCGCCAGAGCGTAGCACGTGCATTTGACACTCCCGCGATTGGTCAATACATTGACGACCACACATGACAGCGCAGCCGGAACGGGACCTCGTCGCGGGCGTGATTCAGCTGGCGAACCTCCTCACGCGCCGCCTTGGCCCCGTCTTCGAAAAAGCCCGCATCACCCCGCAGCAATGGGCCGTTCTCTCCGCGCTCGCCGCTCACGGCACCCCGATGTCGCTGGCCTCCCTGGCGCGGACGATGATGGTCTCCAAGCAGAACATGACCGGCATGATGACCCGCCTCGAGCAGCTCGGCCTCGCCGAGCGCGCCGGCGATCCGAAGGACCTCCGCTCCTCGCGCGTGGTACTCACGCGCCGCGGACGGACGGTTCTCGACAAGCTGCGTCCCGCTTATGAGCGATGGCGCGACGGGTTGGGTGGGGAGTTGTCGGAGCGCGATCTGGCGACGGCGGCGAAAACGATTGAGACGCTGATCGCGACCTTGTCGGATTGAGCGACAACATAATCGGACACTGTGCAGTTTCCAAACGGTGCTCGTGAACTTAGGCCGCCCAAACGCACTCGATACCGCAGGCTGCGTTCAGATAGGCGCGAACAATCATCGCGTACTCACTATCATCGGCGGCCTGTCTGCAAAGCTCATCGCGCAGTAGCTCTTTCAGAGATCCTTCAGGTGCGAGCACGTACTGATCCGCAAGGTTTTCAAGCAACTCGATACGTTCTTTTCGCCGCTCAACGAGCGCCGGCCTGTTCAGCGCAAGCTTTTCGATCGTGATCCTCGCTCGTTGGCGTCCAGGACGACGTGCGACGATAAAACCGAGTGCGACCAACTCTTCTGCTGGATCGTCGACGTATGGGTTTAGCAGCGGCGTATGAGGGTCCCAGAAATCTCGTTTTGCGTTATTGCATTGAGCACAAGCCAACGCCAGGTTATCGATGTCAAGCTGCTCGGCACGGTAGAGCGCCTTCGGCTTTAGATGCTCCACGTCACCAAAGTAAACGTGAGTAATTTTAGATTCACAGTACACGCATTTACCGTGAGCCTCTGCCACAAGGTGAGCCTTGACCGCCGGATCGCGATAAAATTCCAGAACAGAGGGCGGAGGCGTTTCATTCGCCGCGATAGCGAAATGAAGCTTTTCAATCCGATCCAGTAGGCGCTCTTTGAGTTGGTCCGGCAGATCATTTCGCTTAAGCTTGATCATTCGGCCAGCCGCTCCCTCGCTAGTCTTGCAAGAGCATCGGGAACAAATCTCTCAAGACCGAGTTGTTTGAGCCGCCCACGCAATTCAGCCAAGAGTTCTGGCGTGAGATCTCGACCACTCAGTAGTTGCTCGACCTCTTGCAGGTTGTGCTCGACCCAAGTTGGCGATGATGACGGCAGGCCAAGAACATCTCTGAGCACTTCATTGGAGGAGCCACTCCTGTCTATGGCCGTGAGCAGCTCGGTAATTACGCGATGGTCATCGCCATACTTGAGAGCATAAGTATTGGAATCAGGCACCGATGTAACTATGAATGGATTGTGTGTAGCGCAGATGAATTGAACGTGAGGAAACGCCCGAAGAAAGGTAGGCAAGATCGTGCGTTGCAATTCAGGATGAAGGTGGTTTTCGGGTTCGTCTATGGTTGCGACGAACTCCGTATCAGGAGATGCATACATGAACAGTTGCCAAGCGAGGTCGACCAAGGACGAAATACCGCCGGATACCGCGTCCAGCGAGAAATCGCCTGATCGCGTTACTAACACGACTTCGGGAAGGCGCACGGCAATTCGAACAAAACCGAGTGACGGCGGCAACACCGTGCGCAACACTTGTTCGAATCCAACGAACGTAGCGAGGCTTTCAGAATCGCGATCAATTACCTCGTTCCCATAACCAAAAGCTGCCAGCGCTATCAGCGTTTCCTTCATGTGATAGTTAGGCGTGTGCTGATGCGAGCTTCCGTAATATCTGCTCCGAACTATATCCATATACATGCCGAACGCGTCGCTACGGCGCCTCGGCACCGTGGGTATGTTCTGTACCGCTTGATATGAGAAAATCGGCCGGTGCGACGGAATGTGCAACCCACTGATTGCTTGCTGGTTCTGGATAGCAATGTGGAACGACGCGTTGACCGTCACCGGAACGCTTAGGCGACTGCTCGAGCCATTACTGTAGGTCAGAGTCCCGATGTCTTGTGTTGCCGCGGTTGGCGTGGGGAGGCTGGCTGGCGAGGGTGGCTCGCTCTTGAAATCACCGCGGTGTGCAAGCCACTTTTCATAATCTCGGAGAGAGTCATCGGTCCAGTAATCGGAGTGGAATACGATGCCTGAGCGATCGCGCCTTGGAGTGCTAACTAGACTGCCTTGCCAACCGAAGTGGCGGCTCAGTAAATTTAGGATCGTGGTTTTCCCGGCGCCGTTGGCGCCGGTCACTACCGTCAGACGCGGATGAAATAAGACATCTAGATTGCGGTACTGACGCCAGTTAGTGATTTGTAAACGTTCGAAGATCATTTGGTTGGTGTGGCGGTCTTGGCGAAGCTATGGCAACGTTTGATATTTCTAGTACCGAAGCGAGCGTCGGCTGGTCCCGCGATTGTACGCGCCTCGTTGTTCAATGTGTTGTTAATCGGTCGCCAACAAACTCAAACTGACAACGCAGAGCTCAACTGGACGCCCACCACCCGATTCCGCCCGCCCTCCTTGGCGGCGTAAAGCCTCTCATCCGCTGCGCGGAACAATGCGTCGGGCTTGGCGCCGTCGTCGGGGTACATGGCGGCGCCAATGCTGACGGTTACTTTCGAGCCATTGTCCGGCGCGGGCATCGCTTCGATCGTGGCGCGGATTCGCTCGGCGATCGCGGCTAATGCCGGCGCGTCGATCTGCGGGAGGATCACGGCGAATTCTTCACCGCCGTACCTTGCGGGAAAGTCGACGACGCGTACCGCTTCGCGGATCGCGCGCGCTACGCGCTGCAGCGCGTCGTTGCCGGCCAGGTGGCCGTAGGTGTCGTTGTATTTCTTGAAGCGGTCGAGGTCGAGGATGAGGATGCCGAAGCGTTCGGGGTAGCGTTCGGCGCGTTCGATTTCGAGGTCGATTCGTTCTCGGAACGCTCGGAAGTTCGGGAGCGACGTCAGCTCGTCCGTCCTGGCGTGCGCCTTAAGTTCGTCGGCCATGTGATTGACGGCGGCGGCGAGGCGGGCCACTTCGAAATCGCCGGCCACCGGAGCGCGCGCGCCGAGGTCGCCTGAGGCGATTGCGTCGGCAGCGAGGGAGAGGTCTTCGATGGGACGGACCACCTTGCGCAGCGTCACCTGCACCGCGGCGAAACTGCAGATGATGATGATCCAGGCGATGGCCAGGCCGGCCGACATCAGCTCGTGCGTTTCGCGTTCGAGCATCGGCAGCTGCCGGGCGATCTCGCGCTTTCGCTCGTCGATGATCCGCTGCGCCTCGGCAACGACGCGCTGCGATTCGATGTCGATTTCCTGCGGCGTGGAGGTGGGATCCGCGAGCGCCGCGGTGAACGTCGACATGCGGCGCCGCAGCGCAGCGGTGTCGATCGTGCGGAGGGAATAGGATTCGAGGAGTTGGGAGACGATGCGGTACGGGGGTGTCGGGCGACGGGTGTCGGGCGTCGGAGCAGGAAGCGAAAGAGTCGCGGTGTTCGCTCCGACTCCCGACTCCCGACTGGCGACCCCCGCACGGTACGCGTTCTGCGCGCGGATCAACTCCTCCAGCGTTCCGATCGCGCGCGTCTCCACGCCGACCAGCCTGCTCCAGCGTTCCTGCGCGATTTGCGCGCGCCAGCTCAGGCCGAACGTGATGGCGAAGAGGGCGATGGCGAAGGCGGCGGTGAGGAGCAGCACGCGCGTGCGCAGGCGGGTGCGGCGCGCCATTAGGCGTTCACCGCCAGTTCGTTCGCGCGCCGCGCCACCACGTGCGCCGCAAGCACGAACGCGGCATGGCTCCACGTTAGTGGCGCCACGGAGATCGGCTTGCCTGTGTACGGATCGAGCTGTTCCGCGAGCACGCCGCTCGGCAGCGCGTGGCGCGTGGCCCACGTCAGGATGTCGATCGCCTTCTGCAACTCGGCGCTGTTCTGCGCGCGCATCGCGTACCAGTGCGCGATCGACAGCGTGCAGACGATCCACGGATTGCCCGGCACGTTGGCGACGTCTTTCGAGATCTGAAAGTAGTAATCGTTCTCGTAGCGCGCCACGCCGCCGACATCGGTCTTGATTGTCAGCCGCGCGATCATCGCCTCCATCGTGGCCACGATCTTCGGATCGCCCGGCTCGAACATGCCGAAGAGCCAGAGGCCGGCCATCGACGCGTCGAGCGTCATGTCGGCGGTGATCTGCCCTTCGCGCGAGACGTTGACCGAACGCGCGAAGCAGCCGCTGCTCTCATCGAACAGGAAGCGGATCGCGCCGTCTTTGATCTCCGCGGCAGCGCGGCGGTACTTCTCCGCCTGAACGGTTTCGCCAAAAGCATCGGTGAATTTCGCCGCAGCGTTGAGCCCCGCCCACACCGAGCCGACCGTGAAGGCGGCGATGCCGCGGCGCTCCTCCCACAGATCCCACGACGGCGCCGGCAGCCGCGTGTGCGGCTCGCGGTAGCGCAGGAGAAAGTCGGCCATCTGCTTGATGATCGGCTTGTAGAGCGGCTTCACGAACTCGACGTCGTGGAACTTTTCGAAGTGCGTCCAGAGCGCGACCACGACCAGCGCGGTCTCGTCCTCCTGGATCGGCAACTGCCGCTTGCCGTCGGCCAGCCACGGATGCCACGACGATCCCACCGACCCATCCGGGTTGTACTTGTGCAGCAGAAATCCCTCGGGCGTAATCAGCCGGCAGCAGAAGTCGAAGAAGCGTCGCGTGATCTCGGCGTAGCCGGCATTCAGCAGCGCCGTGGCCACGATCGATCCGTCGCGCGGCCACATGTACGTGTACGTGTCGCGCCCGAACTGGACGATGTCGGAGTCGGTGGCGGCGATGACGGCGCCGCTGTGATCGATCTGGGTGCGGATGATCAGCAGCGATCGCCGATACAGCCGCTGCACCGACTCGGGGAGCCGGCTGATGTCGACGTCGTTCTTCACCCACAGCTTCCAGTAGTCGCGCGTGCGGTCGAGAAACGATCCCGCGCCGCGCTCGCGCACGAGCGCATCGAGCGACGCCACTTCTTTGTACGACTTGCCGAAGACCCACCAGACGTACGCCGTAGCCGCGCCACCCGGCGCGAGCGAGAGCGACATCATTCCCGTGCAATCGACCGAACCTTGTGCAATCGCTTTGTGCGCTTCGAGCACGCCATCCTCGGCATCGCGCCACGTTCCCTGGTACCCCTCGCGCTCTTTCGTGCCGATGGCGAACGACTGAAATCCGAACTGATCGCCGCCGGAGCCGTTGATCAGGACGTAGCGCTGCGCCTTGTACGCGACGAAGCCGTTGAACTCCGGATCGAAGAAGATCGTGTCGCCGATGGCGTTGCCGCTCAGGTGCGGATCGAAGTGCGTGAAGAGGCGGACCGCGCGTTGTTTGTCGGACAGATTGCGAAGCTCGACGCGCCGCACGAGCACGTCGCGATCGAAATCGACCGTATCGTTGATGACCATGTCCAGCTGCAACGAATCGGAATGCGCATCGACGCGCGTGACCAGCGAGTCGCCGTCGTAATCGAGCCGCTTCTCCCACGCCGGATTGCCGATCCACGCGAACTTGCCGTCGCACCAGACGCCGAAAAACGAGACGTCGCCGGCAGTCTGGTTGTCCTGCCCGACGTGCGGGTAGTAGACGTCCCGGATGTTGTACTCATGATCGAAATTGACCATGAGGTTGCCGTTGCCGATGGGAAGGTCACGCGCCACGGCGAAAGGATACGTGCAAAACGAGGTGCCGCCGTTGCCGGCGGCACCTCTCACATCACAGCAGCTTCACGACCTTGTCGGAGAGACCGCTGCCGTCGCCCAGAAGAACGGTGAGGTTCGACTTCTCGGCGACCTTCTCAAGGACCTCGAGCTCGCGCAGACGCATGAGCGTCGGGCTTGAATCGAGAATCCTGGCCGTGTTGGCCTGCATACGCATCGCCGCCGTCTCCTCACGCCGCGTGATCAGGGCTGCCTCGGCGGCCTTCTTCGCCTCGGTCACGCGGTTCATCAGATCCTTCATCTCGCCCGGCAGAATGACGTCGCGGATACCGACGGCCGTGACCTCGATGCCGAGCGCCGAGGCACGGACGCGGACTGCTTCGTCAAGCTCGCGCGCAACAGCATCGCGAGACGTCAGAAGCGTATCCAGATCCCGGGCGCCGACGATTTCACGCAGCGCGAGCTGCGCGGCCCGGTACAGCGCCTGCGGCGCGCTGTCGACCTCGGCCACCGACTTCGTTGCGTCGACGATCCGAAAACTGACCAGCGCGTTCAGACGCAGCGTGACCTTGTCCGACGTCATGATTTCCTGACCACTGATATCCAGCACCTGCTCCTTCAGATCGACCGGAACGACGCGCACGACAGCCGCACCGCGCCAGAATGCATACGTACCCGGCTGCAGAACGCCGTGCAGTGCACCGTCGAGAAAAAGAACGGACACACTGCCGGCCTGCACCGTCACCGTCTCGAGCTGCTTCAGTGAGTCGGTTACGGCGAGAATCGACATCAGATCGGCGTGCACGAACTGCACAGTGCGCGTACTCACGATCTCAACACGCACTTCGTGATCCGTGCGCCACAGAACGTACATACCCGGCTTGGCGATGGCATTGAACCGGCCGTCGATCCAGACCAATGCACGCTCTGTGTCCTTCAGATTGAGCACAATGGCATCTTCGCCAATGAGCCCCGAACGGACGATGAGATCGATGTCTTTGTGGTCGAGCCACACCTTACGCGTACTGACGACGTCGAAACGCAGCTTGAGCAGCGGATCGAAACGCCCGTGCGTGCCCGGCTGAAGGACGGCGATGAGGTCGCCCTCGCGAAAGAGCAGACCACGCTCATGATTACGAACCTTGAGCTTGCGAATCATGGGGACCTCCTTTTCTTTGTTATCTCCGGCGATTCCGGTTCGTACGCACCGTTCGCCGGGATTCTTATGACGTTGTAAGAAGCCGCTCGAAGACGGCGGGCATCATCGCCACACGTCACGGCGCGGAGCGTCGCGAAATGCCGCCGCTACTACGGCGTCCGGCATCTGCTCGAAGACAGCAGACGCGTTTCGCCATTTCGCCGCGCGGCTTCCGCGCGCTGCAAGGCGCCGGAATCGTGCTGCCGGCAGCGGCGCCACAACGGCTCGTCACTGTCAGCGGGTTTTGATACTGCCGCCCCCGAGCGGAGTACTGCAAAAAAGAGTGGTTTTCGAAGCCACTATTTGTCAGGACGGGAGTCGAACCCGTGCTCTAGGATTAGGAGTCCTATGCTCTGTCCACTGAGCTACCTGTATGCACAGAACGGGATTCGAACCCGTGACCTCAGGATTATCAGTCCTGCGCTCTAATCCTCTGAGCTACCTGTGCAGTGCGGTCACCGACCCTTCGTTAGAACCCGTACACGGAACGCAGTCACAACAACGTGTGGTGCGACGCCGGCCCGGATTGGTTATCGCCAGAAACAAAAAGCCCCTTCAGTCTCGCGACCGAAGGGGCTCTGATCGAAATTCGATCTATTTGAGCACTTTACGATCGCGTAAAACCTCCCGCGGGATAATAAAGCCCTTCGCGGACGCCGAATTGATTTTTCTCAACATGGTCATGGGGAGGCGGAGATTAGACGAATCAATTCGCAGTGTCAACATTTTCTTGTGACTCCTGTAAGAGGCATAGCGCAAGCGCGTAAACCGCGTTGTCGGCGAAGCCGGCGTGAGAACCGTAGCCCACGGGTTCACCCGTGGGATGCGGATGCGTTTCGATTTGTGAGCCCGCCTTGGCGGGCGAGAGAAAGCTTTCTTTCGCCCGTTTAAACGGGCTCACACGATCGCGCGGCCGATTTCCCACGGGTAAACCCGTGAGCTACGGTCCTTACGACGGCTACGCCGCCCGAGAGAACGCTTCCGGCGTCGGATGCCAACGGCTGAGGCGTTATGGATACATGCGCTTATACGTCGACGCGAGCATCACTACGTGTTTCACATACGTCCGCGTTTCGCGGAAGGGGATGGCTTCGATGAATTCGTCCATCGGTTTGCCGGGGGCGGCGCGGCGCCATTGCAGGACGCGGCCCTGGCCGGCGTTGTAGGAGGCGATCGCGAGCTCGTTGCTGCCGTTGAAGAGGTTCACGAGCATTTTGAAGTGGGCGGTGCCGAGGCGGATGTTGGTTTCGGGATTGTCGAGGCGCGGCGAAATGTGGAAACGGCCGGCCAGTTCGCGGCCCGTGGCGGGCATCAGCTGCATCAAGCCGGTCGCGCCGACGCCCGATTTTGCTTTCGGATTGAAGTAGCTCTCCTGGTGAATCAGCCCCATGACCGTGTAGCGGTCGACGCCGTTCGCGTCGGAGTATTTGCGGATCCAGTCCTCGTACTTCAACGGGTAGTACATCTTCAGAAAGTACGGCGGGACGGAATCCTGCTCCACCGTCGCCAGCTCGGGAAATGCCAAGCGAAGCGTTTTCAGTGTGTCGAGCATGTTGCCGGAGGCGTGATAGAGATCGGCCATCAGCGCATCGGCGTACTGCTGATTTTTGCGATTGCGGTTCTTGTCGATCTCCAGCTTCGCGTCGGCGAAATCGGAGAGCGCGGTCAGCTCGTAGCCGAGGCGCAACTCATTCGGCATGTTCCGTTCGGCGATGTCGCGCCAGTCCATGCGATTGCTGGTCAGCGGATTCACGGTCGTCGGCTGCCGTTTCGCGCCGCGCTTTTCCGACTCGATGGCGTAGATGTCGTCGTACGGCGCGGATGCGAGCTGGTGATAGATCGCCGCCGATTCGTCCTCGCGCCCGAGGCGCTCGCCGCAGCGCGCGAACCAGTACATCGACTGCCGCTTCGTGTTCGGATTGCGGTAGGTGTCGCGGATGAAGGCGAGCAGCTCACGCGCGCCATTCAGATCGCCGCGCGCGTACGCGGCCCAGGCCTTGTCCCAGAAATGCTGCAGGCCGGCGTCCTGCGACGGATCGAGCTTCGCCAGTTGCAGGATCAACTGCTGTTCGTACGCATCCTGATTCTTGGCCTCGGCGCGTTCGATGATGGAGTTGAGCACTTCGATGCGCACTTCGTTCGCGAGCGGAAGCGAGAGCAGATCCTTCAGCCGTTCCGTCGCCAGCCGGTCGTACTCTTCCTTCTTCGCCTTCTTTGCCAGATCGACGAGTTGAACGTTCTTCTTCACGTTCGCGAACTTCGGCTTCGTGGTGGCCTTCTTCTTCCCTTTGGCAGCGACCTTCGTCGTCCCGACCTGCTGCTTGACGACGATCGTTTTCGTGACGTTCGGATTGATCGATGCCGACAACACCGCGTAGTTTTTCGCCGCGGTGTAAATAGCCGGAATGGCGAAACGATACGGACCCTTGGCCAGCGGTTCGAGCACTTTGTTCGAATCCTCGAAACGGCGAAGCTGATTCAGCGCCAGGCCGCGATTGAGAAGCATCGGCGTGCGCAAGTCGGCGGGGACGCCGTTCGCTTCGAGCAGGGCCAACTCGTCGAACGCATTCTGCGCATCGCCGTCGCGCAGAAAGGAGACGGCGCGTTCTAGCCGCTCGGGCGCGGGAAATCGGACCGGATCGCCGGTGATCGCGCGCGTCAATTCGATGGCGTGGACGGCCTGATCCGACCGCGGATTCTTGATGGCGATGTTGCGCGCGTCGTAGAGAACGCCGGCGATGTCTCCATGCGCGAAACGGGCGTCGATGGCGCTCCAGCGCGCGCTCGCGGCGACGTTCGAGTCATTCGCGTTCGCGGCGGCGGATGAGTATGCGTCCGACGCGTGCCGCCAATCGGCGATGGCCGCGTAGAGTCCGCCGAGGGTCATGCTCGCGTCGGCGAAACGGACGAAGGCGGGATGACGCGACAGGAGATCGTTCAGCGTGGCCCGCGCCCGCGCGTTGTCCTTCGCGAGTTGATAGGCGCTGGCGAGGTAATAGACGCGATACTCATCGACCGCGCGCTTTCCAAAGTGGAACGACGACAGCTGCTTGACCGCCTCGGCGCCGTCGCGGCGATGAATGGCATCGAGTCCGGCCGTGAACGCGGGCCGCAGCTTCTCCAGATCGGGCGGCGCTTCCGGTTTCGCGGGGACGACATGCTCAACCTGTTGCTCGCTCGTCCCATGAAGACGCAGCACAACAACGGCGACAACCAGCGGCACAAGCACCGCGATAACCGCTAGAACCCAACCCCGTCGAACCCGCATTCAACGGACTCAAGTGCGAAAAGTGCGCCGTGAAAGGAGGTGGCCTAGAATGGACGCCCGATGTCGTACGAAGGAATCATCACCATTGAGCCCGGCAAGCGCGGCGGCCAGCCTTGTGTCCGCGGGATGCGGATCACCGTTTACGACGTCCTGTCGTATCTCGCCGCGGGAATGACGGAAGATGAGCTGCTCAGCGACTTTCCGTATCTAACCCGCGACGACATTCGCGCCTGCCTGACCTACGCGGCGGAACGCGAGCATCGGATGCTGGTCGCGAGCGAATGAAGCTGCTGTTCGACCAGAACCTGGCGCCGTCGCTGGTCGGTCATCTTCGCGATCTCTTTCCGGATTCGAAGCACATCTCTCAATGCAACCTCGGGGACGCCTCTGACATCGCGATGTGGCAGTACGCGCGAGACAACGATTTCATCCTTGTTTCGAGGGATGCAGATTTCGTCGAGCTCTCGACACTCCGCGGCTTTCCGCCAAAGGTCGTTTGGTTGCGACTCGGGAACTGTGTCACCCAAGACATCCACGACTCGATCCGCAGAAACTCCATCGCGATCGCTGAGTTCGTGCGCGATCGCGAACGTGGCGTCATCGCGTTATTTAGAAAACGCCGCAGTTCGTGACCAATCCACCGTCCGTCCCCCGGTGTCGTTTGACGCGATCGACATCCTGACCATTCGCGGCAGATTGATCCGGAAGCATCGCGTGGTGGTCGATCAGCTCGCGCTGTTGCAGCAGATCGGAGTGCGCTGATTACAGCCCGAGGGCGGAGGCGTCGCCGTCGGCGAGGATGCGTACTAGCTCGTCGTAGAAGTAGTTCGATACCTTGCGGACGTCGTCGGCGATGCGCTCGTCGTACATCTGGCGGCTGCGGTCGATGTCTTCTTTGAGGCGCTCGTAAAGATCTTTGTTCTTGCGCCCGAGGTCGACCTTCGGCTCGTTGTAAAGCTTGATCTCGGAGACGAGCAGGCGCGCGAAACGGCGGGCTTCGTCGTGGCGCTTCGAATCGTCGTCCGTCCGGCCGCCGCTGAGCGGCGTGCCGCCGCGCGTGGTGAGGTTCGGCGGCGGGATGTACTGCGTGCTGGCGCGCTCCTCCCGATCGTGAGCGGGCGCGGCGGGCGGTGGCGGAGCGGGAGGAGGCGCTTCGATCGCCGGCAACGCGGTCGTCATGAACGATTCCGCGGATGGCTTCGCGGACGACGGCGCCTCGAAGTCGGTCTCCGGCATCGTGAACGCAGGCCTGGCCGGAGGCGGCGCCATCATTTCGCGCAACTGCGCGGCGGAGACGGCGACGGTCGTGTCGGGCGATTCGTCGGCGACCGGAGGCGACGGGCGGGCGGGCGGTGGCGGTGGTGGAGTGGGACGAGGCGGCGGCGCGGGCGCGGCCATCGGTTGCGGCGCAGTCACCGACTCCCCGTCGTTCAAACTCGGCGACGGCGTCTTCTTGCGGCTGGCGGCGGTATCGATCAGCAGTCCCGTGGTGAAGACGAGCAGTTCGAGCGACGCGGCGTCGAGCCTGGCCACGTCGGCATCGATCGCATCGACATAAACAGCGGCAGCGATCTTGTCCTTGATCACCATCGGCACCAGGATCGCGCTCGTCGACGCGGGGACGCCCAGGCGGGTGGAGAGGTTCGCGCCGTCCCAGGTCACGACCTGCTCGTTGCGCAGAACGCGGTCGAGCTCCGGGATCAGGCCGGGCGCGGCGTTGAAGCGCTTGACCATCTCATCGTTCCCGCCGGCCGCGGTGAAGCCGACGCCCTTCCAGCCGCTGAACGTTTCGCCGCGCAGGATGAGCATGGCCGCGCGCGAGCCAAACGAGAGACATTGATCGAGCAGCGCGTTGAGGATGTCCACCTGCGACCTGCCGCGCTCGACGGCCTGAACGGCCTGTTTGACGCGGGAGGCGTCGGAACCCTTTTCGGCAACCGGCGGCGGCGGAATGGAGGCGGTGATGCTCTCCTCGAAATCGCCGAGCGACTTCTGGATGTGCGGGAGGAACGAAACGGCGTTGACGTCGGCCTGAACGCTCTGCAGGGCGGCCTTGAGTTGCGAATCGACGACCTCACGGACGTCTTCGATGGAGGAGCGAATCTCGCCCACCAATTTCTCCATCGCATCGCGGACATGCGCTTCGATCGAGCCCGCGACGTCGTCGCCCCTCACGGCCATAAGTCCTCCGAATCCTGTAAGTTGAAACCCACCCGCAACCGGCGCGCGATTATAGCGCAGAGAAGCTGTGCTACTTTTGACGCCAATGCGCCGCGTCCTGATCCTCGTTGCACTCGCTGCCGTGTCGTGCGGCGGCGGTTCTTCCGATGCCACCGACAACTCGTCGGAATGGCTTCACGTCCTCCGCCACAAGCAGGCCGCGTCGGCGCCGAACGCGCCGGTGCACGCGAAGCAGGCTTACGCGGACACGCTCGGTGCGTTCGTCGCGAAACATCCGACGCATAGCCGGGCCCGCGAGGTCTACGAGCACATCCAGCTCGATTTCGCGCACGAGCTGGGCGTGGTCGGCCGTCATCAGGACGCGATCCGCATCTACCGCGCGGTGCTGACGCACGATCCGAGGAACGAGGCGGCGCTGAAAGGCCTTGCCGATTCCGTCGACCATCTGGCCGTATCGCACGAGAAGCTGGCGTCGCTCGAGAAAGGCATGTCGCAGCGCGACGTGGCCCACCTCCTCGGCAAGCCCATTCCCGGCTGGACGATCACGAACGACCGCCCCGATTCGACGATCGAGTCGTGGTACTACCGCCGCACCGGCGGCGGCATCGCCGGCGTCTATTTCCGCGACGGAGTGCTGTTCGCCGCGGAAGAGAATTCGCAGGCGAAGATCGCGCCGTTGATGAGGCAGTAGGTCGATCCGCAGATTACGCAGATGGAACGCAGAATGAAGGCGTTCGAATCTGTGTAATCTGCGTCATCTGCGGATACGGAATCGCGCTGTAACCGCTTTCGTTCCACATCCAGCATGCCCATTTACGAATACCAGTGTACGAAGTGCAATGACCGCACGGAGGTCATCCAGAAATTTACCGATCCTCCATACGCGGTCTGCGACAAGTGCGGCGGCGACGTGCGAAAGTTGATGTCGGCGCCGGCCATTCAGTTCAAAGGCTCCGGCTTCTACAAGACCGATTACGCCAGCGGCCCGTCGAAGTCCGAAACGAAGTCGTCCGAAACGAAAAGTGAGTCGTCGTCCACCGACTCGAAGTCTTCCGAGACGAAGTCTGAATCAAAATCAGAAACGAAGTCCGAAACGAAAACAGAAACCAAAGCACCAGCCAAAACGGAGTCAAAGAGCTCCGACTGAAAATCCACAAATGGGGAAAGTCCGGCAGTTCAAGCAGCGGGCCGACTCGATGCTCGAGGAGGTCTTCCGGTCTCTCTTCGAAGAGATCGATACGGAGAAGATTCGCCGCGACGTGGCCGCGCTCAAGGAGAGCGAGCCTGACTTCCACTCCGATGAACACGCGCGCATGCTGGTGCGCCGCACCGCCCTCCGCTGCGCCGCCGCCGGCGCGGTCTCCGGCCTTCCCAGCGGCCTGATTGCGATCGGCTCGCTCGGCGCGGAACTAGCCTTCCTCGTGTTCCAGCAGTTCCGCCTGATCCTCGGCATCGCCACCGTTTACGGTCACGAGCCGTCGCAACGCGAGCGCTTCGCGGAGGCGATGTCGTGCCTCGCGTACGCCTCGGGCGTCGGCATCGGCAAGCAAGGAATCGCCACGATGCTCGAGTCGGCGACAGCCGAAGGCGGCATGATCGCGGAGAAACTCGGCGCGAACTTTTTCCGCGAACGCCTGGCGAAAGCGATCCCGTTCGTCGGCGTCGCCGCAGGCGGCGCGCTGAACTATGTGTCGGTCCGCGCCGTCGGCCGCGCCGCGATCAAGTTCTACGAGTCGCAACTCGATCAGGTCGAGACCTCGGTCGCGGACGAGATCTGGTCCGAAGGCGACCGCGAACACGCTTGACGTGTGGGCACGGTCCGCAGCATAGATTGCCTTCGGGCGGGCACGGCCCGCAGCGTTAGTTGCCTTCGGCTGAGTCGACTGGGCTGCCGCAAACTTCGTGTTGCGCGCGTCATTGTTTTCGTTCGTCAAGCCCTCCCGACACCCGACAGCCGACAGCCGACAGCCACGTACAAAACGAGGAATGCGACGCGCGATGTGCCCGTTTGAGCGCGGTAACTACGAATGAGCAAATACGCAATGGATTCGACGATGGAAGTCCGCTCGCCGATTTTCGAGCGGCGGCGCCTCCGCCGTATTCGCATGATTGTGGAGCTCACGCTCAACCTCGTCGGCAGTGACATGACCGTGTCGCATCGTGAAGCGCGATGCCTGGTCCGTTGCGCGCGCAAGGCCATCCTCGAGTTGCATCCCGGATTCGAGCAACGCTACGAACGGATCGTTCGTCCCTACTTCGAGCGCGTCCTGGCCAGCCGCTGGCCGCATGAGCAGGCGCTCGACGACGACTGCTGCGACGTCGTCAATTAGTTCGCTCCCGCTTCCAGATCCCGCACAACCCTGATGTCGCCGAACTGCGCTTTCGCGCGGGCGATTTCCTTGCGCGCCAGCGCGCGGAACTCGGCGTTCTTGTAGGCGATGCCGGGATCATCGGGAACGAGGAAGCGATACTCGATGGCGTCGAGACGCGACGCCGGAAACGCATCGCGCCGCGCGAAGACCATCGCAGCATCGTCGAAGGCGATGAGCGCCCAGTCACGGCGGCGATAACGCACGAGCGACGCCGGCAACGCCTGACGCTCGCCGCTGGCCACGTCGAGCACTTCGATCTTCTCGCTCTGGTATTCGTCGACCGCGAGTACGAGTCCGTACTTTGCAATCATCGAATGCCACGCACGGCTGTCGCGATGCGCGATGGCATCGGCTTCGATGAAATCGCGAAACAGTTCGTTGCGGCCATCAGTGAGCGCGCGCCGTTCGGGGTAGAACGTCCACTCGATCAGCCCGCCGAATTGATCGACGTTGTAGATGTTGCCGCCGAGGTTGTAAGACTTCAGCGCGGCAACGGCGCGAATCGGAAAGCGCTCGTCGTCGACGCCGGGACGATGGACGTCGTGCTGAAACGCCCACACCAGCGGAATGAGCGCGCATGCGGCGATCGCATTCGAAACGCGGCGCGAGAAATTGCCGATCGGTGGGACGAGCAGTGGCAGCGCGGCGAAGTAGAGTCCCTGATTGCGAACGTAGCGGATCGATAGCGCCGCGAGCAGAGCGAAGATCGCGAAGCGCCAGGCGTTCGCGCGTTTCTCGCGCGTGCCGAGGAAGAGCAGCACGACCGCACCGATGGTCACGTAGAGCAGCGGAAAGAACGCGAACGTCGACGGCAGCCACTCGGCATTGACGAAGGCACCGCTGTGGATCTCGGACGTCAGCCGCAGCGGCGCGAGGATCGCGTTCCATCCATACGGATTGACGAGCAACGCGATCGTGCTGGCTGCGGCGAGGATCACAGCTCGTAGCGCCGACGCGCTACGGATTTGCAGAATGCAGATGAACGCGAGCACCGGCGCAAGCAGCGCCGAGGGATGAACGTTGATCCAGACGATCGTGAGAGTTGCGTAGGCGATCGTCAGCGGAACGAGCCGCAAGCGCGACCCCATCAGTCCGATTGCGATCACGATCAGGAGCGCTGCTGCGGCGGCGGGGCGGACACCGAGGCGATCGGATGCGCCGGCGAAGGCCACTGCGGAGATGAGCAACGCGACGCCGGCATCCTGTGACGTGATGAGAATTGCGATCGCGAAAATCGCCGACGCCAGCAACGCGCTCAGGATCGAAATCCCGGCGTCGCCGCCGATTCCATGCAGCGCGTAGAGCACGATCTGATACAGCCACTCGCCGTTGATCCACGGCACGTGCGCGCTGGCGAGCGCGAATGGATCAAAGCGCGGAATGGAATGATGTTCGACGATCCAGCGGCCGGTGGTCAGGTGCCAGAAATAGTCGTAGCTGCGAATCGGCGCGACGGCGGCGATTGCGGCGAGCACGAAGAAGATGGCCGCCGCAATCCGCTTCGTCATTGAGGCGGGAGTTTAACTTCTAAAGGGTCCCGATCCTCACCAGCACAGACAAGAGTGTCTGTGCCACACCGGCGCCGCCGGTAAGGTTTGTGTGGCACAGACACTCCTGTCTGTGCTTTCGCAAGGTGCAGCGCCGGATATTGCTACGACGTGCTCGACATCGGAGTCGGCGGCGCCGCTGGCGCAGCCGGAGCGACCGGCGCAGCGGGAGTCGCAGGCGTCGTGGCCGTATCGATCTTGATGTCGCCATTCACCGTCGTGATGCGCAGCTCGTAGCGTCCGCCGTTCACTTCGCCGGAAACGCGGCGGCTGCCGGGATGCGAATGGATGTTCAGCGGGAACGCTGCTTCGATGTCGCCGTTGACTTGCGAGAAATCGCCCGTGAAGGACGCGCTCAGAGGCAGCGCCGCGGTCACGCCGCCGTTCACCGTCTTCAATGTCGCGCCCTGGAACGACTTGCCGAAGCGCGCTTCGATGCGTCCGTTGACCGTGTGCGCTTCCACCTCGCTGGAGCCGGGCGTATCGATGTTCACGCGGCCGTTGACCGTCACCGCGCGCATCTCGCCGTCGACGCCGTGCGTGGCGATGCGTCCGTTCACCGTATGGAGATCGAGCGCCAGCGACGCCGGCACGCGCAGCTCGTAGTCGATGCGCGTCTCGTTGCCGAAGCTGAAGAAGTGGAAGCCGCGATGTTCGTTTTCGCGGCCGATGATCAGCGTGTCGCCGCGCAACTCGGTGGTGAAGTAGCCCTGATTTTCCTGCCCCTGTTTCGGAGCGACGCGGCTGCGGACCGACGCGTCCATCGCGATTTCGTCCGCGTTACCGGCCTCGATGTTGATCGCGCCATCGACCTCGCGCACCTCGATGCGCTTGATCGCGCCGGCCGGCCAGCGCCGTTCGATGTGCGCCGTGCGCCGTTCCATGACGGCGCCGCAGCCCGCCAAAAGAACGAGCGATGCGAGCGAATAGATGATGCGATTCCGGCTGTTCATAGGTCCCTTGCAGCAGGAAGGTACGAAAACGGGCGAAAAGGGTTTCGAATGACCACCGACGGCTCCCAGACCACGCTTCTGCGCATCGCCGCGTTCCTCGTCGATGCCCTTTCGATCTCGCTGCTCCTCGTGCTGCCGGCCGCGCTGCTGAGTTACGTGCTGGCCTGGATCGGCGGCGAGATCCGAGTGATCCAGATCGTCTGGTACGTGGCCCTGGCCATCGTCATCGTGTCCATGCTCTTCCGCGACGGCTGGCGCGGCCGCTCCCTCGGCAAGCAAATCCTCGGCCTGCGCGTCGTCACCCGTAACGACAAACCTTGCGGATATCTTCGCAGCCTGGCCCGAAACTTCAGCCTGATCGTGCCGGGCGTGAACCTCGCCGAGGTCATTTTCGTCATCGCCGGAAAAAGCAGAATCGGCGACCGCATCGCGAAGACGCATGTGACCGAGGAGTGATCGCGGTTGCCGGAACCAAGGCGTCGATTTCACATGCTTCCCGAGCATCAGCAGCACAGACAAGAGTGTCTGTGCCACATTGACCCTCTTTCTCGCATGACCGCGGCTACCGGCGCGGCCGGTGTGGCACAGACACTCTTGTCTGTGCTTTGGCAAGGTGCAGCGTCTGATCTTGCTAACCCGGCCCCAGCACCAGTCAGAACCGCATCTCGATCTGCGCAAAAAACTCCCGCCCTGCCAAACGGTTCACGCTTCCGACGATCGTCTCCTCGGGACGGCGGTTCAGCAGGTTGTTGCCGAAGATCGTCGCGCGCAGGCGCGTGTTCGGGATGTCGTAACTGACGCGCGCGTTCACGAGCGCGTAGGACGGCAGCGGATGCGTCGCGAAGCTGGTGAAATCGGAGCGGATCGCGAACCAGTCGCGCGGCGCGTCGTAGCGGCCGCGCCAGGCGATTTCGATCGCTCCTCGGACGCCGTTCATCGGTCCGCCGTATGCGCCGAGGTTGATCTTGTCCTTCGGCGAGTAAACGAACTCGAATGGAGTGCCGCTGGTATCGACGCCAGTTCCCATCTGCGACTCCGACTGATGCGACCAGTTCACGAATCCGGTCACGCGCTGCGCGAAATTTGAACGCAGCTCAACCTCGCCGCCGGTGATGCGCGCGTCCGCCGGCTGATTTTCCCAACCGAGCGACGACGGATTCGGCAGCGGCGCGAAGTGCTGCACGATCACGATGAAGTCGTGCACGCGCGAGCGGTAGAGATCGGCCTTCAGCGAAACCGTCGGCGAAATCTGATACTCAGCGCCGAGGTCCCACGTGCTGATCTCCTCCGGTTGCAGATTCGGATTCGGTTGGAAGACGGATAGCGGAAACGCGGGGATTCCGATGTCCGTCGAGATGGTCAGGAACCAGCTCGATTGATACAACTCGCTGAACGTCGGAAAGCGAAACGCCGTCGAGTAGCCGCCGCGCACGACCAGCCGGTCGTTCGGCGTGTAGACCAGCGACAAGCGCGGCGACGTTTTCGCGTCGAACAGCTTCGTCTTGCCGTCGTAACGCACGCCGGCCACCGCGCGCAGCAGATTTTTGATGATGTCGAACTGGTCCTGCGCGTAGATGGCGACCTTGTTGTATCCCGCGACGACGCCCGCGTCATCGCTCAGCTCGACTTTGTGCTCCGCGCGATCGAGACGCCGCGCTTCGATGCCGGCCAGGATGTCGTGGCCGGGAATCATGTGCAGCCCCATGCGGAAATCGCCGACGGCCTGGTAGCCGTGATCCGCGGGCTTGGCGAACTCCGGCTGCTCCTGCGCGGCATGGCATCCGGCGCAATGCATGCCGAATCGATGCGCCCACGAGAAATCCGCCGAGTACGTCACCGGCGCATTCGCGGGCGCGTGGTTGTACTTCAGCGTCACCGCGTCCATCGTCTGCTTCAGCGCATGCGCGGATGCAAACGCGGAAGTCGGAGGCAGCCCGAGGTCCGGCGGAAAGTGTTCGTCGAAACCATCCAACCGATCGTCGTGGCGATAGCCCGACACCTGCCAGTCGCCGAGCGACGCCTTGAGGAAAATGTCCGAGGCCTGGAACTTCGAGCGATCGTCGAGCCAGAACTCCTGCGGAAACATCGTCCGCAGAAATCGCACCGCGCCGAGGATCGAGCCGCGATTGAAGCGCTGCCCGAACTGCGCGCTGACTTCGCCCGTGGTCCGGCTGCCGCCGTAGAGCTGGATGTCACTTCCTGACAGATCCTCGCCCGACAGCGTCACGATGTTGATCACGCCCCAGTACGCGTTTTCGCCGTAGAGCGACGAACCGGGGCCGCGCACGACCTCGACGCGTTTGATGTTCTGCACCGGAAAAAAATCGAACGCGGGACTGAGCGGGAGGCCGCCGGTATCGCCGGAGTTGTACGGAACGCCATCGATCAGCAGCAGGATGCGATTCGAGAACGGATTCTCGCCGAAGCCGCGGATGTCGATGGTCTGCACCATCGGATTCCATCGAACGTTGACGCCGGCGACGAGCCGCAGCAGGTCGGGAACCGTGCGCGCGCCCGACTCCGCGATCTGTTTGGCAGTGACCACGGTGACCGCGCTCGGCGCCTTCGAAATCGGGATCTCGGTCTTCGTCGCCGCTTCGACTTTGAGTTGTTCCTCGCCGAACAGCGTGACCTCGCCGATCGACTTCGGCGTCTGCGCAGTTTGGGCGCCGAGTGTCAATGGCATCGCGATGAGAAGCGCAGCGACGGCGGCGCGAAAAGTCATCAATCTCTACCTCGGATACCAAAGTCTACAACTGTCATCCTGAACCGCCGAAGCTTCGGAGGCGAAGCCGAAGAGCGGAGGACGGTGAAGGATCTCAAGCTTCCCAAGCTGCGTTGAATCCCAGTGGGTTTCAGCCGGAGTTGCGTATCTTGAGATCCTTCGCCGTCCTCCGCGACTCCGGCTTCGCCTACGTCGCTCCGGCAGCCTCAGGATGACAGGCTCCGTATAATCTCCGCATCCGTGTCCTTCTCGCGCAAATACATTCTCTGGCTGCTCGTACCGCCGGCGGTGGTTATCGGACCACTGTCGTATGTGTTTCTCAGTCAGGTCGTGCGGATGTCACTCGGCGCGGCGGAAGCGATCGTCGGACTCTTCATCGTCTTCTTCGTGTCGAATGCCGCGATCATCGCCATCGGACTCACTCCGCTCGCGAACGCCGTCGACGAAACCGTTCGACGCGGCAATGACGCCTCGGAAGCCGCATCGCGATGCCTGGCGCGCACCGAGTCGCTCACGCTCGTGCTGTGGGGCGCGGGCAGCATCCTCTTCGCGATCATCGCCGCGCTCGTAGTGATGCCGACCATTCTTGGCTTCGGCTACTTCCTGGTCGCCGCGCTGATCGGCGCCTTTCCGTCGGTGATCTGGGCGTATGCAGTCGGCAAACGATTGCTGGCCGAGCATGCTTCACACGGCGGCGCGCTGCGCTACACGGGACGGCGCTTCGGACTCGGAACGAAGATCGGCATCGTCTTCATCGGCTCGTTCCTGATCTCCTTCGCGGCACTCGTCGCGCTGATCTCGTCGAAAGTCTCGGCCACGCTTGAAGATCTCGCGATCTCCTCGGCGACCGACCGTTTCGCGCGGGTGTACGACAGCGCGAATCTGGCCGCGGTCATCGATCCGTCGCTCGTCGACACGCTGCGTCTCTACGTTCCCTCGGATTACGCGATCGGCATCATCAACAAGCACGGCGAGTTTCGTTCCAGTATTCCGGACGCGCTCACGCCCGGCGAGATCGCGGAAATTCGCCGCATCGGCAACGGCGACAGCGGCGCGTTTATCTCGCCGCACGTGGCCCGCTTCGCGAAACTGAAGGACGGATCGATCCTCGTTCTGACCATTCCGTGGGCGCCGTACAAAGGCATCCCGCTGCAGATCACGTTCTACACGATCGTCATCGCGCTCTTCACGCTCGCCGCGTTCGTGGCCGCGGCGCTGTTTCTTTCGCGCGACGTGGCCAGTCCGGTGCGCGCCATCCGCGCGCTGGCCGCGGACATGGCCCAGGGCAACTTCAACACCACGGCGCGCGTTTTTTCGGACGACGAAGTCGGCGAGCTGGCCGGCAGTTTCGCCGAGACGCGCAACAACCTGCGGCGCCTCCTCGGACGCGTCGGCGGCAGCGGCGCGACGATCACCAATGGCGTACGCGTCATCACCGGCGGCACCGAATCGCTGCTGCTTCGCGCCCGCGATCAATCGACGCTGACCGAGAACTCCTCACTCGCGGTCGAAAACGTCCGCGGCGGAATCGGCGGCGTCCTCGGCGCTGCGGACACGGTCACGGAACTGACGCAGGACGCGTCGAGCCGCGCGCTCGAGCTGCAGGCATCGTCGGAAGAAGTCGCGCGCAGCATGGACTACCTCTTCCAGTCGGTCGAGAAAACGTCGTCGTCGACGACCGAGATGAACGCATCGATGGGCGAGATGTCGAAGCGCACCGACGTGCTGGCCGGCATCGGCGAAGAGGTGCTGTCGTTCGTGTCGCAGATGGATTCGACCATCGCCGAGCTGCGGGCCAGCGCGCAATCGACCGCCGACCTCTCGCGCCGCGTGGCCGAGGATGCCGAAGCGGGCGGCGGCGCGGTGGCGAAGACGGTGGATGGGATCAACATTTCGCGCGACGTCACCAACAGCACGGCCGAAACGCTCGACGATCTGCAGCGCAGCGTCGGGCAGATCAGCCAGATCGTCAACGTCATCGAGGAGATCACCAACCGTACGAACTTGCTTGCGCTCAATGCCGCCATCATCGCCGCGCAGGCCGGCGAGCATGGACGCGGATTCACGGTCGTGGCCGATGAGATTCGCCAGCTCGCCGAGCGCACGCGCGGATCGACGAAAGAAATCAGCGCGATCGTGAAAGCGGTGCAGACCGGATCGAAGCAGGCCGCAGCGAAGATGCAGGAAGGCGTGAAGCGCGTCGAGGACAATGTCCGCCTGGCCGATGATGCCTCCGCCTCGCTGGCGAAAATCGTCGGCAGCGCCGGCCATTCGTACGAGATGGCCACGAAGATTTCACGCTCGCTGGAAGATCAGGCCGACGCCAGCCGCCATCTGCACGAGGTGGCGTCGCGCATGTCCGATCACATCGCCGAGATCAATCGCGCCTCGCGCGAGCAGGCCCGCGGAACGCAACTGCTGGCGCAGGAAGCGGAGCGCGTGCGCGAGATCGCCGCACAAGTGCGCAACGCGACGGACGAGCAGTCGCTGGCCGGCCGCGGCATCACGACGGCGCTGGAGAAGATCGCTGAGGACGCGCGAGCCATGCGCGACTCGCTCGACCGCCAACTCCGCGAGACCGACCGCATCGCCGACGCCTCGAAGACGATGCTCGACATCGCTCAGGCCAATGACGCCATCGCCCGCGAGTTCAACGCGACCGTGCAGAGCCTCGTCAACAGTGGGAAGGATTTCGAATCGGAAGTCTCGAAGTTCCGGTTCAACGAGTAGGCGCGCCAAACCCCGTCGGCCAAGCCGGCGTGAGAACCGTAGCCCACGCGTTCACGCGTGGGTTTCCGTCCGTCGCAAAATGTGTGAGCCCGCCTTGGCGCGCGAGAGAAAGCTTTCTTTCGCCCGTTAAAACGGGCTCACAAGATTGCGCGAATCGAAATCCCCCCAGCTCAAAGCTGGGGGCTACGGATCTAATGGCGGCTACGCCGCCATTAGACCGGCGTCTGCCTGCATCGGATCACTTCTTTTTTTTCGGCTTCGTCTGCGCGATGTACTCCACTACCTTCGCGCGAAACTCTTTCGCGGCGGACAGCAGCTCCGGCTCGGTGATCGTCGGGAGAAGCGCGTCGATCATCGCCAGCGCTTCCTGGAACTTGCCATCGCTGGCCTTGTTAACGGCGCGTTGAAAGTCGGAGATCTGATGATTGGCCGCGTCGACTTGTTTGACTGACGCGAGCTGGTCATTGATCTGGGACTTCAACTGCTCGTTCGTCGTCTCCGACGCCACGCGCTTCATGATCGCGACACCCTCGTCGCGTTTCCCAGCGCGAAGGAGCTCGCTGGCGCGATTGAGATCGGCGATGTAGAGATTCTCGCGCGCCTGCCGCACCGTTTCGGGATCGGCCAGGCGCGCAAGCACGTCGAGAGACTTCGCCGCTTCGGCGGCGCGTCCGGCGCGGGCGTCGAGCAGGATCAGGTTGAAGATCGTGCCGACTTCGGCGGGAGCGAGTGCGATGCTGCGCTCCAGCGCCTCGATGCCGGGCCGCGGATCATCGGCCGGCGACATCGTGTAGGTCGCCCCGAGGCCGGAGAAGGCGGGAGCGGAGGTTGGATTGAGCTCCGTCGCCTTCCGGAAAAGCTCGCGCGCTTTGAGGACGTCTGCGGACGGCGCGCCTACGTTGTGGCGGACGCTGGCATCGACGCGGCGCAGGATCGACTCGCCGTAAAGAATGTACGGCTGCGCGTCGCGGCTCCCAAGCTGCACGGCTTTTTCGAAATCCGCTTCCGCCTCGGCGTTCTGCCGCTGCCACGACTTCGCCACGCCGAGCTCCGCGTACGCCGCGGCGCTCGACGGATTCACTTTCAAGGCCGCTTTGAGGAATGCTTCCGCGTCGTCGAAATGCGGCGTGTTCGTGTGCACGAGCAGGTCGGCAAGCGCCACCAGTTGCGTGTCGCGGGATAAAGACTGCGGTGCCGGAATCGCTGCCGCTTTCATCTCCGCCATCGTGTAGCGGACGTAGTTCATCGTGTAGGCGCGGACGTACCTGCGCAACTCCCCCTCGAGCTCGGCGTAGGTGGAGTGAAATGCGGTCTGGAAGGCATCGTCGATCGGCTTCCCGCTCGCGATCAGGCCGACGTAGGTGCCGAGCTGGTCGCGCCGCGCCGGATTGCCGATCATCAGGTAATGCACGAGCGCCCACGACTCCGCGTAGAAAACGCCCAGCCGGCTGCTCTCGTTGTACTCCTTCGAGTCGTGATTGATGGCGAAGAGATCTTTGAGCGGAATGAGCTTGCCGTTGTGCAGCCACGCCAGGTGCTCAGCGATCGGCACGCCGACGTCCACCGTGTCGTTGCGCGCGCTGAACGTCGAGTTAAACTCCGCCAGCCCTTCGTTGAACCAGAGCGGCACGTGCGACGAAACCGTGTTGCGCAGGAAGTAGTGCGTCAGCTCGTGGAACACCACGCGATCGACGCCTTTGGAGCTGCCGTCGATGAGGACGTGATTGCCGTCGCGATCGGAGTGGAAGACGCCGGAGAGATTGTCGGAGCGTCCGATGGTCGCCTGGCTGTACTGTTCGAACGTTCGCCGGTCGCCGAAGATGTAGACGCGCGTCGGCAGCGGCGAACGCACTTTCAGTTGCGTCACGGCGCCGAGCGCGCCGCGCAGCCGCACCAGATCGGATGCGATGCCGCGCGTCGTGTAGTCGTCCGCGCTGCTGTAGACCGTCAGCTCATCGATCGCCAGCGTCGTCCATCGCTCCTTCTCGCGCGGCGGCTCGATGGCGAGCGCGGAAATCGAAAGCAGAAGCGAGGCAAACGCGAGGAGGCGCATGGGGGCTAGTGGATTCGTAGATTAATCCACTAGCCACACATCACGGAATCGGCACCGGCAAATTCGAACCAAGCGTCGTCCATGCATCGCCGGTGACGTTGTCGACTGAGGATGCGTACGCCACCCACCCTGCCGAGCGCGCGTTGGCGGTGGTGTTCTGCACCTGAATCTGCAACGGCGTCGTGCTGGCTGCGCCGGTAACGCCGAAGAGCACCATCGACAACGGTTGCACGTCGACCGGATGAAACTCGGTGCCGAACGTGCCGAAGACCACCACCTGGAACGACTGCGGGTCGTTGCTCATGTTGACGATGCCGACGTTCGGCCGGTAGCGCGCATCACGGCGCGTGCCGAGGATGGCGACGGTCGTGCTGCTGATGTCGCTGGTGGACAGCGACGGCAGCGACTGCGACGTCGTTCCGCTCGTCCCGGGCTGCGGACTCCAGATGCGCGACGTGGCCACGAGTTGCGCGCGCGAATCGAAAATGCCGTTGGCGTCGATGCCGGTGACGAGGATGGCGCCGAGTCCCGACCGCTGCATCACAGTCGTCACGAAGTCTTCGCTGGCGATGCCCGACGACGCGGCGATGGTCGTGTCGACCGGCGCTTCGCCGGCGCCGCTCACGTTCTGCGGCAGCCACTGCAGGCGGATGCGCTGGTCGGCGGAGCGGTAATTGATGATGGTGATGTCGCTGCGGAAGAACGTGCCGCCGTTGCCCGGCTGCGCGCCGGCCGCCGGAATCAGAAACTGTCCGGACGATGGACGGGTAACGACGATTTGGCCGCTCGCGGCGGCAGCGACGAGAAGAGCGAGAGTGGCAATGATGGCGTTTCGCATGCAGAATCTCCTGCCTGTGTGCGAGAAGTGAACCTGCCATGAACCGTTTCGACCGGAAACTGCAAATTATTTACGTCGCCATCCTCATGAGCACGCTGATCTACGCCGTGGTGGCGTGGGCGACGACGCAGGCGATCGTGCCGGGCAAATCGGTCGGCGACGAACTGGAGAATCCGGCCACCATCGCCTTGTACAGCGTCGCCGCCGGGACGTTTCTCGCGGCGATGATCGTGCGGTCGCGAAAAATGCTGATCGTGCGCTGGGCCATGCTCGAGGCTGGATGCATCTGCGGCCTGATCGCGGCGATGCTGCACGGCGACTGGCGCCTCTACATCGCGCCATGGGCGCTCGCGCTCGTCGGATTCATCGGGCTTTACCCACGCGTGCGCATGGCGATTCGTTCGTAACCCAAAGCACAGAGCAACGGTCGCCGTAGGCGGCGTAAGACCCGTTGCCCCCATCTTCAGATGGGGGATTCGAGGCGGATAACCTCGTGAGCGCGCTAAAGCGCGCGAGAGAACGCCTTCCGCGATGCTCGCCAAAATCTTTCTTTCGCGCGCTAAAGCGCGCTCACAATTCGTGGCCGCCTTAGGAACCCCGACTAAAGCCGGGGTCTACGGTTCTTACGCCGCCTACGGCGACGGAACACGCCTTGGGTTGCGGGCAAAGCTGCGCTGTGTCCTTTGGCTCCACATCTCCCGTGCTCCGGGAGGAATGACAAATCTCCCCTGCTGTTCTTCCAGCCTGTCCGCATGAAAAGCACGTTTTTCGCGATCTTTCTCGTTGCCGCAGCCGCGACGCCGAAGCTGCCGCTGGTCGAAGTGCCCGCCGCGCGCGGCACGTCCGACACGCTCGTCGTCTTCGTCTCCGGCGACGGCGGCTGGGCGGCCATCGACCGCGAGATTTCGAAAGTTCTCGCGGACGACGGCATGCCCGTCATCGGCCTCAACGCGCTCCAGTATTTCTGGACGAAGCGCACTCCCGAAACCGCCGCGCGCGATCTCGATTCGATCATCGCCCGCTACCTCGGCCAATGTCACAAGTCGCGCGTCATCCTGGCCGGCTACTCGCGCGGCGCGGACGTGTTGCCGGCCATGATCAGCCGCCTTCCGGCCGACACGCGCGCGAAAATCCGCTCCATCGTGCTCCTCGGGCCGAGTCCCAAAGTCGAATTCGAATTTCATGTCGCCGACTGGCTGCGCGACGCGAGTGCAGGCGTCGCTGTGAAGCCCGAAGTCGAAAAACTCGCGCCGGCGAACATCCTTTGTATTTACGGCGAAAGCGATCACGACTCGCTCTGTCCCGCATTGAAATCGCAGCCTGGCGTGAACGTGATCGTCCTCAAAGGCGCGCATCATTTCGACGGCGGCTACGCAAACCTCGGCCGCCTGATCGTCGAGCACATCCAGTGAAACGGCTGTTGATCATCATCGCGTTTGCGGGCGCCGTAAGCGCGCACGCCGCCGCGCCTGACGAACGCTGCTCCGCGCGCGCCGACATCAGCGGCCTTCCTGTCGTCACCCTCGGCGCGAACGTTCCGAGCGACCGCTTCGCCGTCATGATCACCGGCGACGGCGGCTGGCGGCGCATCGATCAGAAGATCACCGACCGCCTGCGCGCCGCCGGCATCCCCATCGTCGGTTTCGTCGCCTCCGACTACTACCGCAAACGCCGCTCGCCCGACGAATCGGCCTGCGCGCTGGAACGCGTCATTCGCTACTACAAGATCCAGTGGCACAAATCGAAAGTTCTATTGATCGGCTACTCGCGCGGCGCCGACGTCCTGCCATTCATGGCCAGCCGCCTCCCGCGCGACCTCCGCGAATCGACGCAGCTCGTCGCCCTCCTCGGCTTAGAGCCGATGATCGATTTCAAGTACGCCCCGGCGTGGAGCCCGACCGCCTACACGCACAAAGAGCCGCAGTACGCCGTGAAACCGGAGGTGGAGAAACTGCGCGGGATGAACGTGCTCTGCATCTTCGGCGCGAAGGAAAAGGATTCCCTCTGCCACGTCCTCGACCCGCGAGTGTTCAAGATCGTCGCCGAACCCGGTGGCCATCACTTCGCCGGCAAGTACCGCGACATCGCGGATGTGATTTTGATCGAGTCGTCGGGAAGGTGAATTGGTAATCGACTAATCCGCTCCCCTCAAATGGTGCAAGACGTCGATCTCCCCACCTGACGCTGGCCTCACAACCAGCGATGAATAGGTCCAGGTATCGTTCTCGTGCGAGGCGGCGGCGTGTACGCGCGCGCTGCCTTTCGGACCGGAGATGGGGAAGTCGATGTTGGCTTCGCCGGTGTTGTTATCGAGGTTCACCTTTCCCATGACCCACCACCCTTTTTCGATCGGGGTGCCGAGGGCTGCGATGACGCGGGGATCGTTCGCGGCGCGTGTGTAGGCTTCGCGATAGACGTCGCTGCGTTTGATCACGCTGAAGACGAGGAAGAACAGTGCGACCACCGCCGCGACGCCGAGGACCATGATGATGCCGCAGCCGATGGCGAGTGCTTTCCAGCAGCCGCTCGACTTCGCCGGCGGAGGCGGAGGCGCGCCGGGCGGAAGCGTGTAACTGCCCTGCGGCGGCGTGAATGTTCCGGAAGTCGGCGGCGGCGGGGGCGGCGGCGTGACGGTCATCGGAAACCTCCGCCGCAGAGTTTACGCCAGCGCGGTCACATGCTCGGCGACGCTGGCGGCGAGGCCTTCCATGTCGTACCCGCCTTCGAGGAGCGAGAGAACGCGTCCGCCGCTGTGGCGCGACGCCGCCTGCACGATGCGCCGCGTGATCTCGCCGTACGCCTGCTCGGTGACGCGCATGCCGCCGAGGGGATCGCGGCGATGCGCATCGAATCCGGACGAAAGCAGGATGGCCTGAGGCTGGTAGTCATCGATGGCGCGGACGATCACGTCCTCGACGCCGCGCAGATACGCGGCATCGCCGAGTCCTTCCGCGAACGGAATGTTCAACGTGCAGCCGCGGCCCTTGCCCTCGCCGATTTCATTCGTCGCGCCGGTGCCGGGATAGAACGGAAAGCGGTGCATCGACGCGTAAAAAACGTCATCGCGATCCCAGAACAGCGCCTGCGTGCCGTTGCCGTGATGGACGTCGAAGTCGAAGACGAAGACGCGCTCGATGCCCGGCTGCTCGCGCATCCACTCGGCAACGCAGGCGATGGTGTTGAAGAAGCAGAAACCCATCGGCTGGAGGCGCTCGGCGTGATGTCCCGGCGGCCGCGCCACGACGAAGGCGCGGTTGTCATCCGACTTCATCATCTCGTCCGCGGCGGTGAGCGCCGCGCCGACCGCCGTGCGCGCCGCCGCGAACGTCTGCGACGACATCGGATTGTCGCCGGAGACGAAATCGCGCAATCCTGCGCGCGCAGCCTGTTCCAGCGCTCGTTCGTAATCAGCTGAATGAACTTTGGCGATGATCCGATCGGTATCGGCGTGATCACCCGTATCGCGGCTCACGCGCGCTGCGAGTCCGGCGCGTTCGACGCCCGCGAGCGCAGCATCGATCCGCCGCGCCGACTCCGGATGTCCGGCGCCGGTGTCGTGTTCGTAGAAGACGGGGTTGGTGTAGACGTTGAGCATGTGGATTAGTAGGTCAGTAGATTAGTGGATCAGTAGATCAGAGGGGTAGTCACGATTTCCTGATCCACTGATCCACGAATCGACTGATCTACTGCCCGTGGTACAACTTCCCGACTTTGCGCCGCACTCTCCAGGTCACCTCCATCGCGCTTCTCACGATTTTCTTCCTCGGGCTTTTTCTCTGGAAGAGCAACCTGCACGACGTCTGGCGCATCATGACGTCGACCAATCCGTACTGGCTGGCGTCGGCGTTTCTGGTCAACTGGATGGCGCTGATCTTCCGCACCGTCCGCTGGCGCGTGCTGCTCGCGTCGCCCGAGCCGCCGCCGTTCTATCCGACCTACTTCGCGAACACCACCGGCTACATGCTGTCGACTGTGCTTCCGATCCGGGCCGGCGACGTGGCCCGGCCGGCGCTGCTGGCGCGTCGCACCAATGTCCGATTCGCCACCGCCCTCGGCACGGTCCTCACCGAGCGCGTGCTCGATCTCTTCAGCATCCTGGCCATCTTTCTCTTCTTCTGCGTCACGCGCTGGAACTCGTTTCCGAATGGCACCGGCGTCGTTCACGGCGGCGCGATCGGATGCACGATCGTGCTGGCCGCGCTGATCGTGTTGCTCATCAGTCTCTACTTCTTTGGCGGCGCCGTACGGCGTCTGCACGAGAAGATCGGGCGCATCCTTCCGAAGCGTTTTCGCGAACCGTGGATGAAGTTCTTCGACGCCTTCGCGAAGACGCTGGCCATCACCGAGCGTCCCCGTGACTTTCTCACCGTTATCTTCGCCACGGCCGGCGTCTGGCTCTGCCTCACCGCGCAGTACTGGCTGGTGTTCGTGGCCATGCACCGGCCGCTGCCCTACGATTCGACGTTCTTCCTCAACGGCGTTACCACGATCGGCATCGCCATTCCGACGCCGGGCGGCGTGGGCGGCTTCCACAAACTCTGTCAGTGGGCGCTCACGTCGTTCTACGGATTCGACATCGACAGCTCGGTCGCCATCACGCTGATCCTGCACCTGGTCGGCGCGGTTCCGGTCGTGCTGACCGGCACGGCGCTCTTCGCGCGCGAGGGTTTGCGCTGGCGCGATCTCACGCATGCGGCTGACGACGTGGCTGGCGACACCACTTCGCAGTCGTGATATACGGCCTTCCGAATGCGCTGCCCCTTCTGCGGCACCACGGAAGACCGCGTAGTCGATTCGCGAGAGAGCCGTGAGGCGGACGTCATCCGCCGCCGGCGCGAGTGTACGAAGTGCGAGCGCCGCTTCACGAGTTACGAGCGCATCGAGCAGGTTCCGTATCAGGTGGTCAAGCGCGACGAGCGCCGCGAGCCGTATGACCGCGCCAAATTGATGCGCGGCCTGCAGGTAGCCTGCCGCAAGCGGCCGGTGCCGCAGGAAAAGCTGGAGCGGCTGGCCGACTTCATCGAACAGGCCATGCAGGACGGAGCCGAGCGCGAAATCTCCAGCAAAGCGATCGGGCGAATGGTCATCGAGCGGCTGCGCGAGCTCGATCCCATCGCCTACGTCCGATTCGCTTCCGTGTATCGCCGATTCGAAGATGTGGATGCATTCGTGAAGGAGCTTCACCAGTTGCGATGACACAAGGAACACTCATTGCACAGGCAGACTGATGGTTTCCCCGAAATTGCGAGAGGATGAGATGACTGACGCGAACGAGACCGCGAAAGAAGAAGCGATAAAAATCCCCGACGTTCTGCCGGTTCTGCCGCTGAAGGACCTGGTCATCTTTCCCTTCATCATCGTTCCGCTGTCGGTCTCGCGCGAGAAATCGATCAACGCCGTCGATCAGGCGCTTGCCGAAAACCGCGTGATCATGCTGACGGCACAGAAGGATTTCCAGAACGAAGATCCCGCTGAGGACGATCTCTATCGCGTCGGAACGGTCGCCATCATCATGCGCATGCTGAAGCTGCCGGACGGCCGCATCCGCATCCTGGTGCAGGGCCTCAGCCGCGCGCGCATCGACTACTTCATCCAGACCGCGCCGTTTTTCAAAGCGAAAATCACGCGGATCGAAGAGACGGCATCGAAGGAGAAGGGTCTTGAGACCGAGGCGCTCATCCGCGCCGTCAAACAGAACCTCGATCGCGCCGTCGGCCTCGGCAAGAACATCAGCCCCGAGGTCATGGTCATCGCCGCGAATCTCGACGATCCTGCGCGCCTGACCGACCTGGCAGCGTCCAATCTCGATCTCAAGCTCGAAGAAGCGCAGCAGATTCTCGAGACGATGGATCCCGTCGAGCGGCTCAAGCGCGTCAACGACCTCCTATCCCGCGAGATCAATCTGCTCACGATGCAGCAGGAAATCTCCTCGGCCGCGCAGGGAGAGATGAACAAATCGCAGCGCGAGTACTTTTTGCGCCAGCAACTGAAAGCGATCCAGTCGGAGCTCGGCGAAGGGGAAGACGTCGCCGAGGACGTCGAGAATTACCGCAAGAAAATCGAAGAGAAGGCCATCCCGGCGGAGGCGAAGGAAGAAGTCGAGAAGCAGATCAAACGGCTCGAACGTTCGCATCCCGACTCCGCCGAAACGTCGATCATCCGCACCTATCTCGATTGGATGACCGGCCTGCCGTGGGGCGTGATGTCGGCCGACAATCACGATCTCGAACGCGCCCGCAAGATCCTCGACGAAGATCACTACGACCTCGAAAAGATCAAGGAGCGCATCCTCGAATACCTCGCCGTCCGCAAGCTGCGCGGCCAGAAGATGAAGGGCCCGATTCTCTGCTTCGTCGGACCTCCCGGCGTCGGCAAGACCTCGCTCGGGCGCTCCATCGCCCGCGCTCTCGACCGCAAGTTCGTCCGCATCTCCCTTGGCGGCGTGCGCGACGAGGCCGAAATCCGCGGACATCGCCGCACCTACGTCGGCGCGCTGCCCGGCCGCATCATCCAGGGCATCAATCAGGCGGCGACGTCGAATCCGGTGTTCATGCTCGACGAGGTCGACAAGATCGGAGCCGACTATCGCGGCGATCCATCGTCCGCGCTGCTCGAAGTGCTCGATCCCGAACAGAATTTCTCGTTCCGCGATCACTACCTCGGCGTGCCGTACGACCTCTCGAACGTCATGTTCATCGTCACGGCCAACGTGCTCGACACGATCCAGCCGGCCTTCCTCGATCGCATGGAAGTGATCCGCCTCTCCGGCTACACGGACGAGGAGAAGCTGTCGATCGCCAAGCAGCACCTGATCCCGAAACAGATGGAGGAAAACGGGATCAAGGAGACGAACGTGGTCTGGACCGACTCCGGAATCACGCGCGTCATCACCGGCTACACGAAGGAAGCGGGCCTGCGCAATCTGGAGCGCGAGATCGGCACGATCTGCCGCAAGATCGCGGTGCAGGTTGCGGGCGGCAATCAGCAGGAGAGCTACCGCATCACGGACGCCTCGGTCGAAAAATACCTCGGGCCGATGAAGCACTTCGCCGAGGAGTTGCTCGAACGCGATCAGGTCGGAGTGGCGACGGGTTTGGCGTGGACTGCGGTCGGCGGCGACATCCTCTTCATCGAGGCGCTGGCCGTGAAAGGTAAGGGAAAGCTCGTCCTGACCGGCCAACTCGGCGACGTGATGAAGGAGTCCGCGCAGGCAGCGCTCACGTACGCGCGCGCCCATGCGGACGAGCAGAACATCCCGCCCGATTACTTCGAAACGCACGACATCCACATTCACGTGCCCGCCGGCGCGATTCCGAAAGACGGACCGTCGGCCGGCATCACCATGACCACGGCGATCATCTCGATGATCACCGGCCGTCCCGTGAAGCGAAACGTGGCCATGACCGGCGAGGTGACGCTGCGCGGCGACGTGCTGCCGATCGGCGGTGTGAAGGAGAAGGTGCTGGCCGCGCGCGCCGCGAAGATCAACACGATCGTCATGCCGAAGCTGAACGAACGCGACCTGATCGACGTTCCGGAGCCGATCAAGCGCGACATGCAGTTCTACTTCGTCGAGCACGTCGAAGAGGTGCTGAAGATCGCCTTGCTCGATCGCAACGCCGCCGACCAGAAGACGACCGAACGCTCCGGCCGCGAATCGAAACCGCTTCCCGAGCCCGAGCCGGCGCCGCCAGTGGTGGAGGAGCCGGTCGCGCAACCGGGGTGAGCGCAGCGTCAACCGTAGCGCCGTCGGCCCGACGGATGGACCGCCAGCGGCTCGCTGGCAGTTTTGCGTGTCAAATGCCGCCGAGCCGGCGGCGGTACAGCCAGCGGGCCGCTGGCGCTACGCTCACCGAACTTTTCGATAGAATCTCCGCCATGTCCGACAATCCACGCGAGCATGTGAAAGACAAAGGGTTCTGGGACGGCGGCGCAGCCGGGCACGGGTTGAACAAAGAGGCCTCCGGACGCGCCAGCGGCTATCCCGGCAAACGGTCGCGCTCGCGCATCGGGTCGCGGACGGACGTCGAGTTTCCCGCCGAATCGGAAGAAGCGCCCAAAGAGTAAATCCGCCCCGCGCGGTGCAACGTAAGTCAGACGCCGCGCAATGATCGCCGCAATGGATACGAGCTTCGAACCCAGCTCGCTGCTGCCTGCCGTCGCCCATGGCGATATGGCGGCGTTCGAACAGCTCTACGACCGCCACTCCTCGACCCTCTATGCCCTTTTGCTGCGCATCCTCTCCAACGCCGACGACGCGCAGGAGGTGCTGCAGGAGACGTTCGTGAAGGCGTGGACGAACGCGAAGATGTTCGACTCCGTGCGCGGCAGCGACGTGGCGTGGCTGATCTCGATCGCTCGCAGCCGCGGCATCGACCGCCTCCGTTCGCGCAAGATCCGCGGCGACCGCGAAGACGAGGCGGGACGCGAGCTTTCGGGAAGCTTCGGCTTCATCGACAAACGCACCGGCGCGGACGACGCGATTCAGGCCGAGGAGCGGAGCGCGGTTCGCAGCGCGCTCGCGGAGCTTCCGGAAGCGCAGCGCGTGGCGCTTGCGCTGGCGTACTTCGAGGGCTTGTCGCAATCGGAAATCGCCGAACGGCTCGGCGAACCGCTGGGCACGATCAAAACGCGCATGCAGCTCGGGATGAAAAAGCTGCGCGAGCGGCTGAAGGCGTTCCGATGATCGGCCACGAACAGTACGAATCGATCGCCGCGCTCGATGCCGTCGGCGCCGCGACACCGGCCGAAGCGGATTCGCTCGTTGCGCATCTCCCGTCGTGCCCCGATTGCCGCCGCGCGCGCGACGAGTACGGCGAAGCGGCGTCGATGATCGGCCGCGAACTCGATCCGGTCGCGCCGCCGCCGCAACTTCGCGATCGCATCTTCGCCGCGGTGGAAAACGACAACGTCGTCGATGCCCGCGACCGGTTCGACAGCAGCCGCTGGTGGATGGCCGCGGCGGTCGTCTTCCTCGCGCTCTGGGGCTGGCGCGAGCTGTCGGTGCGCGTCACGCGCGAGAAGATCCACAGCAGCGAGGCCGAGATCCGCCGCCTGACCGGCCAGAACCAGATCCTCTCCGCACGCAACGAGAAGCTGAGCGCGGAGATGGCGTCGTTGGCGTCGCGTGACACGCGCACGATCGCCCTCACCGGCCAGCAGGTTTCGCCGTCGGCATCGGCCAAGGTCTTCCTCGAACCGCAGCAGCGCCGCGCCGTCGTTTTCTTCTACAACCTTCCCGCGAACGCCGCCGACAAGAGCTACCAGCTCTGGATCCTGCGCGGCGACCAGCCGAAGCCGCAGAGCGCCGGCGTCTTCGACGTGACGCAATCGGGCGCCGCATCGATCTCGATCGAGAACCTCCCGCTGGCCACCGAGATCAAAGGCCTGGCCGTGACGCTCGAACCGAAAGGCGGCGTGGCACAACCTACGAATACCAACTTCTTCGTGGCCGGAAGCACGTGAACCTCGACCCGAACAGCACCGCTCTCATCCTCATCGACCTCCAGCGCGGAATCGTGGCGCGGCAAGCGGCGCCACATTCGGCGGCCGAGGTCGTCGAGCGATGCGCGAAGCTGGCGGATGCGTTTCGCGAACGGAATGCGCTGGTCGTTCTCGTTCACGTCGCCTTCTCCGACGATCGCGAACGGCTCAAGCCCGAGGCGGATAGTCCTGCGCCGTCCGGTCCGTTGGCGCCGGACTGGAGCGAGATCGTGCCGGAGATCGGACCGCGTCCCGGCGACGTCGTCATCGCCAAGCGGCAGTGGGGCGCGTTCTACGGAACGGCGCTCGACCTGCAGTTGCGGCGTCGCGGCATCAGCACGCTCGTATTCGGCGGTATTGCCACGAACTTCGGCGTCGAGTCGACGGCGCGCGACGCGTACGAGCGCGGGTTCGAGCAGCTGTTCGTCGAGGATGCCATGTCCGGCCTGACCGCCGACGCGCATCATTTCGCGATCACGACCATCTTCCCGCGGATGGGACGGGTCCGTTCGATGGACGACGTGCTCGCCGCGATCAAAGCCCGATGATGTTGTAGCCGCCGTCGACGAACATCACTTCGCCGGTGATGCCGGCGGACATCGACGAAATCAGGAAGAGCGCGGCGTTGGCGATCTCCTCGAGCTCCACGTTGCGGCGCAGCGGCGCGCGCTCGGCGTGATGCTTGAGCATGCCGGTGAATCCTTTGATGCCGCGCGCGGCCAGCGTGTTGACCGGACCGGCGGAGATGGCGTTGACGCGGACGTTCTTCGGCCCGAGGTTCGCGGCGAGGTAGCGGATGGATGCCTCGAGGGAGGCCTTGGCTACACCCATCAGGTTGTAGCCCTCCACCGCTTTTTCGGCGCCGTAATACGTCAGCGCCAGGACGGCGCCGCCGCCGGCTTTCTCGAACAGCGGCAGGGCGGCGCGGGTCAGGACGACAAGCGAGTAGGCGGAGATGTCGTGCGCGGTCTTGAAGCCCTCGCGCGAGGTGTTGACGAAGTCGTTCTCCAGATCCTCGCGCGGCGCGAAGGCGACGGAGTGCACGAGCGCATCGAGCCGGCCGAATTTCTCGCCCACTTCGCGGAACACCGCGTCGATCTCGGCGTCGATGGTGACGTCGCAGGGAAGGATGAGGGAGTCCGGCATGGCCGCGCAGAGCTCTTCGACGTTGGCCTTGAGCCGCTCGCCCTGGTAGGTAAAGGCCAGCCGCATCCCCTCGCGCGAAAGCGCCTGCGCGATGGCCCAGGCGATGGAGCGCTTGTTGGCGACGCCGAAAACGATTCCGGTTTTTCCTTCGAGCAGCGGCATGCAGTTCCCCTTCGGCAGCGGATCATAGCAAGGGGTTATCGAAACAGGCCGCTAACCAGAATCAACGGCGACGCGTCGAGCGAAATATGCTGTTACGCCATAGACGTGGTACGCTCCGGCGATGCGAAAAATGGCCCTGCTTCTCAGCCTCGCAACGGCATCGCTGTTTGGTGCTGAGATTCGCGTTGACCAGCCGCTGACGCCGCCGGTTTTTGGCCCCGCGCCGGCGCGGCAGGAATCCGCGCGCGTCGCTTCGGATGGATCGAACTTTTTCGCGGTCTGGCGAACGCGGAGTGCCACGAACGCGGTCGTGATCGGTGCCGGCCGAATCTCGCCAGCCGGAGAGTTGCTCGATCGGCCGAGCATTCTGATCGCGTCCGGCACAGGGCTTGGCAACCTCGACGTCGTTTTCGTAGGAGGCAATTATCTCGTTGTCTATCAATCGGGAACTTCCGTCGTCGCGCGGCGCGTCTCTCGCGAAGGACGGTTGGTCGATCAGCAACCAGTGGTGCTCAACAACACCGGCATGTCGGGACAGCTAGCCACCAATGGCGACACGGTGTTGCTCCTTACGTCATGGAAAACGTTCCGCATGCTCGCCGCCGACGGCACTCCGTTGAGGCCGAACGTCGTTATTCCGAACGCCGGAATCTACACACCCTCGGTCACCTCGAATGGCAGCCAATACCTGATCGCTTACGCGAGCGATTACTCCTCCGGCGGCTCGTTCACGATCCTCAATCCGAGCGGTAACGTCGTGCGCTCAAACGAGTTGCCAATTCCGGAACCTTTCTACATCAACAGCCTCTCAGTGGCGTCGAATGGATCTTCATTCCTGATGGCGCTTGCGATCGACGGCCGGATCGGCTGTATGGTGGTCGACGCTGCCGGCAATACGGGGCCGCTGCGCAAGACCGACAATCAATCAGGCGGCGCAATCGTCGCAACCTGGTCGGGCAGCGACTACACGTTGGCTTGGGCAATTCCGAAACCGCCCGACATCTCGGGCCTGGGCAGGATTCTGGGGATGCGAGTCGACGCAGCAGGTCTGCCGCTCGATACCACGCCTGTTCCGATCACGACCTCGCAGTACAGCTATGCATCCGCGATCGCCAGCAATGGACGAGATACCATCATCATCACTACAGGCGACTTGAGTTCCCCGGATTGGCGTACTTCGGCCGCCATTTTCAAGTCGTTGCCGCAGATCGACGCAGAACCCGAAGGGCGCAGGCACGCTGCCATCGCCAGCTCGGCGGCGGAGCAGACCGGCGGCTCGATTGCGTCGAATGGAACGCTGTCGCTGGTTACCTGGCGCGAACGCGCCGGCTTTGAAACAGTCGTCCGCGCCGCATTCATCGCCGCCGATGGGCAGCTCGGCGCTCCGATGGAGCTCGGCGAAGCGAACTCACAGACAGGCACGGCTACGGCGTCGAATGGCAGAGACTTCCTCGTCGTCTATTACGACAAGGGTTACGAGCTGATTGCGCGCCGCGTGACGCTCGAAGGCGTCGATCCCACTCCCATCGTCATCACCATTTACGGGACGCCGACCGATGCCCTCGCCGCCGCCTGGAGCGGCCAGGCATACGTCGTGGTGACCTCGGGATACAGCGTGGCGACGATTTCCGGCATCAGTCCGAACGGCATCGTGACCGTCCCGCGGCAAGTGCTCAATTCGAGTGCTCCCGGTGATACCCCTGTCGTCGAGTGCGGCGCTGGCGGCTGCAACGTTGCGTGGCACACGCTGACGCCCTGGGATGGAACCGCTACGTTTTTTCCGATTGAAAACGACGTTCTCGTAATCACCGACCTCGCCGGAACCGTCGTGTCGCGAGTTCTGATTACGGATGCGATGTCGGTCACCCCGGCACGTGCATTCCCTCGCGTCGATGGCGGTGCGATGTTCATCTACTCGAGCGGCAGGTCGATGTTCGCGGGGCGAGTTACCGCGGCCGGCGTCGTGCTCGACACGCCGGCAGTCAATGGCGGCAGACGCGTGATGACCAGCGAGACGTCCTTTGCTCTTCAGCCGGCAGCCGTCGTGAACAGCGGTTTGTATTTCGTCGAACCGGACGACTACACGAGCGGCCGCCTGTACTGGACTCGCATCGAGCCGGAACCGGCCCCGCATGTGACCTCGCTGGTCAATCTGCACGAGAGCGTCACGCTGCCGGTAACGTTGACCGCGTCGAGGCGAAATACCTATCTCGTCTACAGCCGCGGCGAGGACGATGCGACCTTGATGGCGCCGCGGCTCTTCCTGCGAACGCTGGCTTCACCCGATCCGCAACCGTCGCCGATCCGGCGGCACGCGACGCGATGATCATGCGAACGATAGCGTTACTTCTGGTTCTGACAGCGAAGTCGGCGCTCGGTGAGATTCCTGACCAGCCGCTGACGCCGCCGGTTTTTGGCCCCGCGCCTGCGATCCAGGAGTCGGCGCGCGTGGCCTCGGACGGCACGAACTTTTTCGCGGTCTGGCGAACTACGACTGCGTCGGGTGGGACCGTGATTGCCGGCGGGCGTCTGGCGCCCACGGGCGAGGTGCTCGATCGGCCCAGCATTCTGATCGCATCCATCCCGGAGTTCACTCTCGGCCAGCCGGACGTCGTCTTCGTAGGAGGCAACTTTCTCGTCGTCTACCCTTCGGGATTATCGACTCTCCTGTCGCGGCGCTTCTCCCCCGACGGCCGGGCAGTTGATTCAAAACCGGTGCTGATCAGCCATCACGCCAGCATGTTCGGATGGCTCGCCACGAACGGAAAGACCGTATTGCTTCTCGTCGAGTATCACTACTTTTATCTTCTTGCCGCGGACGGCACTCCGATCGTCTTCCGGGACTTGGGGTATGGGGCGCCTGACTCAGCCTCCGTCGCATCCAACGGAGACCGATACCTGATCGCCTTTAAGCGCGATCAGTTCGGAAGCACTGCAGGCGTGCTCGTTTTGTTGAAGGGCACAGGAGAACTGCTGGCGTCGCGAACGCTGAGTTTTCCCGATCCGCTATCTCCAGGCGCTGTCGCACTGGCATCGAATGGATCTTCCTTCCTTCTGACGATCAGCATGCTGCGCAGGAGTGCAAGCGGCGGAGATGAAACAGGCCCGGTCGGGTGCCTGGTCGTGGACGCGGATGCCAACCCCGGTGCGTTGCGCATTCTCGACGATCAGCTAACCCATGCGCCCCTCGCCATCTGGTCGGGCGGCGAATACCTGCTGGCCTGGACTCGCGTGGTATCGACCTCGACCAGGATCTTCGGAGTGCGGGTCGACGCCGCGGGCGTGCCGCTCGATGCCACGCCAATTCCCATCTCTCCGCAAAACACGAGCGTCAACGATGGCGGTACCTTCGTGAGTGCGGCATCAACCGGGCGCGACACCATCGTCATCACCGGCCGCAATGAATACGCGGCTGGTTGGCGCACGAGCGCGGCCATTTTCAAGTCGTTGCCGCAGATCGACGCAGAACCGGCCAGCCGGCGGCGCGTCGCCATCGCCAGTTCGGCACCGGAGCAGGCAAACGGCTCGATCGCTTCGAACGGGACGCTGTCTCTGATCGCGTGGCGCGAACGCTCCGGCCTGGAGACTCACGTCCGCGCCGCACTCATTGCCGCTGACGGAGAAGTAGAAGCTTCGATGGACGTCGGCGAATCCCATTCGCTTACCACGACCGCTACGGCGTCGAACGGCAGAGACTTCCTCGTCGCCTACTTCGATCCCGACTACCGCTTGGTTGCCCGCCGGGTCACGCTCGAAGGGTTGCTCGATTCCACTCCAATCCTGCTCGGCAGTTTTGGCAGCCGGCAGTATGAGGATGCTCTCACCGTCGGTTGGAGCGGTCAGACATACCTTGTGCTGACGGCGGGATCGGTCCACGGCGGGACGATTTCCGCCATCACTCCCGGTGGCGCCGTCACTGCTCCCCAGCAGGTGATCGCCCCGAATTCCGAGCACCGGGTGGATACCCCGGCCGTCCAGTGCGGCACGGCCGGATGCATCGCCACCTGGCACTCGCTCCGTTATTTCCTTTTCTGCTGTTCGGACGCCCCGGAGTATGAAAACAACAGGATGACGATCACGGACCTATCCGGAAGAGTCTTGTCGCAAGTTCCGCTAACCGACGCGGTTGGGGCCACGCCGGCGCTCTCCGTCGCGGGCGTGGGTGGCGGGTCGGTCTTCGTCTACGGATCCAGCCGCGGGATGTTCGCGGGACGAATGACCGCCACGGGCCTGGTGCTCGACACGCCCGCGGTCAACGGCGGCATCCGAGTGATGAACAGCGCCACGTCCTTTGCTCTGCGGCCGGTGACCGTTGCGTACAGCGGCTTGTATTTCATCGAGCCGGACAACGCTACGATCGGACGTCTGTACTGGACCCGCGTCGAGCCTGAACCCGCGCCGCACGTGACGACCATCGTCGATCTGCATCAGAGCGTGCCGATTCCTCCCGGTTGGAATCAGAGCATGATCCGCTTTGTGCCGCTCACTGCCTCCGCACGAAATACCTATCTCGTCTACAGCCGCGGTGAAGACGATGCCACGTTGATGGCGCCGCGTCTCTTCCTGCGAACGCTGGCCTCCCCCGATCCGCAACCGTCGCCGATCCGGCGGCACGCGGCGCGATGATCATGCGAACGATCGCGTTACTTCTGGTTCTGACAGCGAGGTCGGCGCTCGGCGAGATTCCTGACCAGCCGTTGACGCCTCCGGTCATCGGCGCCGCGCCGGCTAGGCAGGAATCCGCACGCGTGGCCTCGGACGGGACGAACTTTTTCGCGGTCTGGCGAACGCGTACGGCATCGAATATGGTCGTCCTCGGCGGTGGCCGCCTGTCGCCTGCCGGCGAGTTGCTCGACCGGCCCAGCATTTTCCTGGCTGCGGGCCGCGACTCGACGCTCGGTGACCCCGATGTTGTTTTTGTCGGAGGCACTTTTCTCGTCGCGTATCGATCCGGAAGTTCCGTCGTGACGCGCTGCTTCTCTCGCTACGGCACGCCTCTCTACCAACCGGTGGTGATCGGCAACAGCGGCATGCATGCATGGCTGGCAACGAACGGGACGACCGTGTTTCTCGCCACCAGGCCAAACCGTTTCCGCCTGCTCGCTGATGACGGCACTCCGCTCGGTCCGGAAAAGGACATCCCGAACGTCAGCTCGAGCTGGATGGGCGTTGCATCCAACGGCGAACGATATCTCGTCGCGGCAAAGGGATTGCTGGTCGGAGGAGTCGCCGTCCTCTTCTCCGGGAACGGCGATTACCTGGCCGAGCAGCAGCTTCCTTTCAGCGTTTCCGACTTTCAGGGAGAGATCACCGCCGCATCGAATGGCTCGACATTTCTGGTGATCGCTTCCGTGGCCATCTCCGTATTCGTCGATGCGGAGGGTCACCCGGGCGCGTTGCAAACGATCGACAAAAGAGGCGGCAAATCCGTTACCGCGTCCTGGTCTGGCGGGGAGTACACGGTCGTCTGGGCACGCACGCTCTTTGACACTGGGAGTGGTGCGCAGGACATCGCCGGCTCGCGCGTCAACGCGGCCGGCGTGTCGCTCGACGTCGCGCCGGTCGTGATCACGTCCCTGCAACTCGGCAATAAGGCCGCGGTGTTCGGCAGCGCGTCGAACGGACGCGACACGATGATCATCACCAGCGACGTCGACATCGACTACATGAATTCCCGGACGACGGCGGCGATATTCACATCGTTGCCGCAGATCGATGCGGAGCCGGCTTCGAGGCGGCGCGCGCCCATCGCCAGCTCTGCGATCGAGCAGGCCGGCGGATCGATCGCGTCAAACGGCACGCTCTCTCTCGTCACATGGCGCGAACGCTCCGGTCTGGAACCGGCAATCGTTCGCGGTGCATTCGTTGCCGCCGACGGACAAGTCGGCGCTCCCTTTTTTCTCGGCGACGCAGATCCATTGACTCCTACGGCCACCGCATCCAACGGAAGGGATTTCGTCGTCGTCTATGTCGACCCGCTCCTACGGCTCGTTGCGCAACGCGTGATGCTCGAAGGCGTGCTCGATGCGGTGCCGATCGTGATCGCTACGTATAGCCCGAGCCCGTACCCTTTCCGCCCTGTCTATGATCTGGCAGCCGGCTGGAGCGGTAAGGCATATGTTGTGGCGAGCGCCGGCTACGTCACGGCGATCGCCGGCATCAATCCCGACGGCACCGTGAACCCCTTTCCGCAGCCGACCTTCGCTTCCGATCCTTCGGACACGCCAGCCGTTTCCTGTGGCGGGAATGGGTGCAGCGTGACGTGGCATCGACCGGCCTTCATTTGCACTCAGTTATGCCCGGCATACCCGTCCGACAGCGACTTCGTCACGCATACGGACGGCGCCGGGAAGGTCATCTCTGAAGTCAGGTTGACCGATTCTCCCGGCATCACACCAGCACGTTCTCTCGCTACCGCTGACGGAACGTCGACGTTCGTTTATTCGAACGGGACGACGATGTTCGCGGGGCGACTCACGGCGACAGGCCTCGCGCTCGACACGCTGGCAGGCCGCCGCGTGCTGACGAGCGAGACGTCGTTTGCTCTTCTGCCGGTGGCGGTTGCCGGCAACGGTCTCTATTTCGTTGAGCCTGACGACGCAACGACCGGCCGCCTGTATTGGACGCGCTTCGACCCTGAGCCAGCGCCTCATGTGACGTCTCTGGTGAATCTGCATCAGAGCATCTCCATTCCGGCCGGTTTCACTGCAACGCGCGCGTTTCCGCTGGCTGCGTCCGCGCGCAATACGTATCTCGTCTACAGCCGCGGTGAGGACGATGCCACGCTGATGGCGCCGCGGCTCTTCCTGAAAACACTCGGCTCGCCCGATCCGCAAACGTCGTTGCCCCGGAAGCGCGCGGCGCGCTGAATCACCCCGCCATCGGCAGGTGCGAGAAGTACGTCTGCGCGGTGCCGCATTCGCGGCAGAGGAAGTGCAGCGTGTCGCGGCGCGTCCAGGGGTTAGGCGCATCGCAGACGGTGCAGAGCGTTTCCTGCTGGGGGAACGGGCGCTCGCAGTGATCGCAGGCCACCGGATTGCCGGTCACATGCACGTCATCTTCGCAACTGATCTCGCTGCAACTCGGGCATCGCCAGCAAACTGCCATCGCGTGCGACTCCTCCTGAAACTATAGACGATTGGACGAGCTCGATAATAGCAGACGAAAAAGAGAGACGATTAAAAAAACGCGAATTCTTCGTCAACGGCACGCGCCGCAATCACAGAACCGGCGCAGGTTCTCGTACGTCCAGATTCCGTAGGTGTGACCGTCCATCCAGTTCGGCTGCAGCGCGTAGTTGCCGATCGGGATGACGGATTCGAGCTGGAACGATGCGGGCGTGTAGCGCGGCGGCGGACCGGAGGACATGCGGCCGAAGAGATCGGGCTCGCCGGAGCAGGCCGCGCACGGACAGGCGCGGCGCAGCGCTTCGAGCGGATAGTATGATTCGTGGCCGTCGTCCCAGACGACCGCAAAGAGATCACCGACAACCTGGAACGACGCGGGCCGCATGCCGACTTACAAGCTCACGATCGAGTACGAAGGAACGCGGTACTCGGGCTGGCAGGCGCAGGGTAACACGCCGAAAACGATCCAGGGCCACCTGCTGCGCGCCGCCACGCAAGTCCTCGGCGACTGCGACATCGGCGGCGCGGGGCGCACCGATTCCGGCGTTCACGCCGCCGCGCAGGTCGCGCATCTGCGCGCGCACAAGGCGGTCGATCCGCTCCAGCTCTCGCGCAAGATCAACGATCTGTTGCCGCACGACATCAGCATCGTCGCCGCGTCCCGCGCGAACGATCGCTTTCACGCGCGGCACGACGCCGTCTCGCGCGTTTACCTCTACCAGATCGCCACGCGCCGCACCGCGTTCGCCAAGCCGTTCGTCTGGTGGATCAAGGATCGGTTGGATGTCAAAAACATGGCGCGCGCGGCGGCGCTGCTCGAAGGGCGGCACGACTTCAGCGCATTCAGCGACAAGCGGTTGAAGGAAGAGGAGTCGCGCATCGTCGTCGTCGAGCGATGCAGCCTCGCCGCTAATGGCGATCTGATTCTCTTTCGCATCGAGGCCTCGCACTTTCTGTGGAAGATGGTGCGCAAGTTGACGGCGTTCCTCGTCGAGATCGGGCGCGGAAATGCGACAGCCGAGGAGATGGCGGGGAGGCTGAATGCAAACGCGGCGAACGTCGAGCCGACCGCGCCGCCGTCCGGACTGTTTCTCGAAGCGGTCACCTATCGCGGCGAGACGTTCGACCGGCCGCTGGAACCGATCGTGCCGGTCATCAAACGATGAGCGAACGAGATCTGATTGCCCGCATCCGCGAGCTCTTTCCGCGCACCGGCGACGACGCCGCGGTCATCGGCAGGCAGGTAATCACGAACGACGTGCTCGTCGAGAACGTCGACTTCACGCGCGCCATCCCGCTGCGGCTGATCGCGCGGAAGAGCCTGACCATCAACCTCTCCGACGTCGCCGCGATGGGTGGCCGGCCGCGACACGCGATCGTCGCGATCGGATCACCGAACGAGAATGACGCGTCGACGATCATCGAAGAGCTGGCCATCGCAGCGAAAGAGAATGACGTCGAAATCATCGGCGGCGATCTCTCGCGATCGGAGACGCTCTTCATCTCCATCACCTTGATCGGCGAAGCAGCGCAGCCGATTCTGCGAAGCGGCGCGCGGCGCGGCGACCGCATCTATCTCAGCCGGCCCATTGGCGGCTCCGCTGCCGGATTGTCACTGCTGCAGCGCGGCACCGAAGGCGCCGACTACGCGGAACGCGAGTTCATCGAATCCGCGAAACGCCGCCATCTCGAACCGGAAGCCGAGGTCGCCCTCGGTATGAAACTTCCGGGCGTGGCCACGAGCTGCATCGATATCTCCGATGGCTTCTCCACCGAACTTCACCATCTCTGCGATGCGTCGAACGTCGGCGCGCTTATCGACGGCGATCGCATCCCACCCTTCCCCGACCTCCCGCGCTTCGGTCCGCGCCTCGGCATCAACGTTCGCGATGCGGTGCTGCACGGCGGCGAGGAGTACGCGCTGCTTTTCACATCACCGTTGCGCGAGTCGGAGCTGAGCTCGCGCGTCGGCCGGCCGGTTTATGCGGTGGGCCGCATCACGCAAGAGCGCGGCGTTCGGATCAACGGCGAGCTGCTCGAGCCGCGCGGCTTCGATCACTTCGCGTGACGCGGTTAGCAGGGTCCGGCGCTGCATCTTGCCAAAGCACAGACAGGAGTGTCTGTGCCACACCGGCCGTGCCGGTAGCCGCAGTCGCTCAAGTGGGCGGGATCGATGTGGCACAGACACTCTTGTCTGTGCTGGTGAGGCTCGGGACAGCTGAGACGATCAACGTTGATACGGCCGCGCCAGGTTCGACGCCACCGCGCACAAAAACGCGCTGACCCCCAACGTCGTTCGCACCGCGTGCGCGCGCGACCAGTTCTTCGCCAGCGACTGCGAGCGGTCGCTTGGATAGTCGGTCGGCGCCTGTCCCTCCAGCTCCTTGTTGATCGGCACCGTGACCATGATCGTGGCCGCGAGGACGCCGGCGAGGCTGATCGCCGATGCGGCGTCGAGGAGGCGCTTGACCGGTTTCACGCCGCGTGATCCGACGGCGAGCGTCACCGCTGTCCCGAGCGCGACCGGGCCGATGGCGTTGAAGTAATTCGTCGCGTCGGTCAAGGCCGCGATGGCGCGGGCGCGATGGTCGCCGTGCTGCGGCAGTTCGTTGCGCCAGCCGGGAACGAGCGCCTGCTCGCCGAAGCCGAGCGAGCCGGCCAGCAGACCGGAGGTGGTCAGGTTGACGAAGCGAAGGACGGATTCGAGCGTGTTGTTCATCGGCGGGCGTCTTCGAGCTGTTTGATGCGCGTCACGATGTCGCGGTAGTTCGGACTCAAACTGTAAACCTCCTCGAACGCCTTTTGCGCATTTTCCGTGTCGCCGACTTCCACATACGCCGACCCGAGGTCGTAGAGCAGGCCGACGTTCTCCTCGGCCAGGATCTCCGGCATCTCCAGCCCCTTGCGATACCACTTGATCGCCAGTTGCGGCATCCCCTTTTCGAGGAAGCAGAGGCCGAGCATCGACGCGCACTCCACTGCGCGCTTCGGATCCTTCGAGGCGAGCTGAAACTCGCCGATCGCTTCGTCGATCAGGCCCATTTCCTTGTAGGCGATGCCGAGGTTGTAGTGCGTGTCGTAATCCTCGGAATCGAGTTGTTGTTCGACACCTTTTTTGAACTCCTTGAAAATCTCTTCGAGCGACTGCTCCTCTTCACTGAGAGAGACTTCTTCCGATTCTTCCTCGAGCTCCGACTCCAGTTCGGCCGCGAGATCGAAAAAGTCGTCTTCATCGGCGAAGAGATTTTCTTCGTGGACGGGCGGCGGCGCGGCCGCGCGCGGAGGAGGAGGTGGTGGCGGCGGCGCGGGAGTGAAGAAGTCTTCGTCGTCATCGGGGAGAGCGGAGAGAAGCTCGCTCTCGATTTCATCGCGCGACAGAACGGCCGGCGCGAAGGAATCGGGCGCAGGCGCGGGAGGCGCGGTGACCGACGCGAGCGCGCTGTCGTAGCGCGACTTACGCTCGCCGATTGCGTCGTTGCCGGGAAACGTTACGGCGAGGGCATCGAGCTTCTGGCGTGCTTCGTCGAAAAGCTCCTGCTCGATGTAGAAATCGAGCTCGCGGAGCTCCTCGGCCGAGGGAGCGTCGACGAACGGCTCGGGCGCGAAAACCGGCTGCTCGGTCGGTTGATCGAGTGCTGGCTCGAACGAGAACTCCTCTTCGATTGCAGGCGTGTCGAACGTCAGCACCGGTTCTGGCTCAGGTTCCGGTTCGAATGACGGGAACTCGATGGCCGGTTCCGGCTCCGGCTCGGGCAGGTCGAACGAGAAGGCCGGCTCTGGTTCCGCCTCGGGCGCGGGCATGGTGAATTCGGGCGCGCCGCTGTCGAGGTCGAAACTCAGCTCCTCTTCGATTTCGACCGGCGCCGGCATGGCGCGCTCCATCGTCGGGACGCGCGGCTCCGGCGGCTTCGGCGCGGGCGGCGGCGGTGTTGGTGCCTGCAACGCGTGGCCGCGCATCATGAACTCGTCCTGAATGCGACTGACCGCGGCCGTGTCGCCCCGTTCCTGCAGGATGGCGGTGTACTGACTGGCGGCAGCGCGCGCGCCTTCGACGTCGCCGTCGTCGAGCAGCAGGCGATAGAGCTTCTCGTGCGCGGCCAGATGTTTCGGCGCACGCTCGATGATGGCGCGCAGATGTTCGGTCGCTTTTTCGGTCAGGCCGTACTTGGCGAAAACTTCGGCCTCGGTGAGGTGCTCGGTGATGAAGTCGAGATCCTCGCCGGCGACGTCTTCGTCGATGTCGGCCGCCGCCTGCTCGACCGCCGACTGCAACCGCGACAACGTGGGCGTTCGCGCAGTTGGTTGCGGCGATGGAGCAACTGGTGGGAGCGGAGGCGGTTCGAAGCTGGTATCGAGATCGAGCTCGAGAGGTTCCGAGGCGTCGAGATCGAAGGAGAGCGCAGGGCCTTCGTCGAAGGAATCGAACGACGGCTCCGGCTCTTCGATCTCGATCGAAAGCGGCGCCATCGGGACCTCGGGTTGCTGCGGCCGCGCCGGCATCGTGTCGACGCCGCCGATCTGCGTGCGGACGAACTGCAGCTTCGTCCGATGCTGCGCGTTCTGCGGCTCGCGCTGGATCAGCTTCTCGAGCACCTCGGCTGCATTTTCGAAATGACCCTTCGCGACATGCGCCTCGGCCAGGCTGCTCATCGCGGAGAGAATGTTGGTCTCCTCGTTGAGCCGCGAGTAAAGCGCGACCTGCCGTTCCAGCGTCGGTGTGTGGCCGGCGTCGACGCGCAGAATGCGGTTAAGCATTTCCACCGCGGTGCCGCGCTCGCCGCGTCCGACGGCTTTTTCGACGACGGGACTGAGCATCTCCAGCGCGCCGTCGGCGTTGTCGATGCGGAGGTAGAGATCGGCCAGCGCTTCGCGAACGCTGACGTCGTTCGCATCGCGCGCGAGGGCGCGTTCGAGCGCGGCGCGTGCGCCGCGCGTATCGCCTTTCGCCAGCAGGATGCGGCCGTAGATCGCCAGCAGCCGCGCGTTGTCGGACGCCGACTCCAGCGACGTCTGCACGATCTGGATGGCGTTGTCGTAGTCCTTCGCCTCGACCAGCGCCGTGACCAGCGATTCGACCAGCTCGATGTTGCTGGCGTCGATCTTCAGCGCTTTCTTGAAGACCTGCACCGCCTCGTCGAGCATGCCGCGTTTGAGCAGCATCCGTCCGACGCGGTCGTACTCTTTGAGCGCTTCCTTGGTCTGGTTGTTCTGCGAATAGAGGTCGGCCAGCTTGACGTGGACGTTGATCGAGTTCGGGTCGAGCTCGGAGATCTTCCGGTAAATCGACAGCGCGTTCCCCGGATCGCCGTGCTTGAGGTAGTAGTCAGCGAGGACCTGGTACTGGCTTTTCGCCTCCATCGCCAGCCCCTGTTTGCCGTAGAGATCGGCCAGCTTGGCGTAGATGTCGAGCTTGGAGGGATCGAGCTTGTTGATCTTTTTGTAGATGGCGATGGCTTTGAGGAAGAAGCCGTCGCGCGAGTAGTGATCGGCGATCCTGCCGAAAACCTTGACCGCTTCGTCGTTGCGATTGATGCGGACCCAGAGGTCGCCGATGCGATTCAGAGTGTTGACATCGCTGGGGTTATCGTCGAGAAGGCGCTCGTATTCTTTGATCGCCGGCTCGATCTTCCCCTTCGCAACCAGCTTTTCGGCGCTGGCGATGATTTTATCGCGTTGGATCGCCATCGGCTCCGTTCCGCACGAACAGCAACATCGGCTCGTCCACCCCTTCGAACGATCTGCGGTGAATCGGCGAGGGGCCGTAGAGTTTCAGCGCTGCCTGATGCCCCTCAGTCGCGTACCCTCGGTTGTGTCGAAAATCATAGACAGGGTAGAGGTCATGATACGACTCCATCAACAGATCGCGATAGACCTTCGCCACGATCGACGCCGCGGCGATGGAGACGCTGCGCCGATCGCCTCCGATCAGCGGCACCTGCGGCAGATCCATGTCGATGGTCACGGCGTCGAGCAGCAGGATGTCGGGACGGATTTCGAGGTTCTCGACCGCGGCGATCATGGCCCGCTTGCTGGCCTGCAGGATGTTGATGGAGTCGATGGTCCGCGGCTCGATGACGCCGACCGCGCAAGCCCGCGCGCGGCGGAGGATCAGCCGGCAGACGTCGATGCGGTCGTCGTGATCGACGAGCTTGGAGTCGTTGACGCCGACGAGGGTGGGCTCGGTGTCGAGGATGACGCAGGCGGCGACGACGGGACCGGCCAGACATCCGCGCCCGACTTCGTCCGTGCCGGCGATGGCCCTGAAACCGGAATCGCGGAGCCGGCGCTCGACCGCTGACATCTCAGCGATACGCGCCAACTCCGCGAAGAGGTTCGTCACCAGCCGTTCGGCCGGCTTCGGTTTAGCGTTTGCGCTTTTCTTCGATGCGGGCTGCTTTCCCGCGGAGATCCCGGAGGTAATAGAGCTTCGCGCGGCGGACCCGGCCATGGCGTTCAACCTCGATGTGATCGATGCTGGGGGAGTTCAGAGGGAACATACGCTCCACGCCGATTCCGCCGGAGATTTTGCGGACGGTGAACATCTGCCGCGCGCCGCCGCCTTTACGCGAGATCACCAGACCCTGAAAGATCTGGATGCGCTCTTTGTCGCCTTCTTTGACCTTCACGTGGACTTTGACCGTGTCTCCCGGAGCGAAGTTCGGGATGTCGGTCCGCGCCTCACGCGATTCGACGAGTTTCATGAAATCCTGAGCCATTTTGACAACCTTCCTAGTGTTCTTGAAGCGAGCCCGCAAGGATCGCCGATTTGGATTAATTAGGCAAGCCGCTGGCGGAGGTGCTACCGCGGAAACTCCCTGAACGGCATATCGGGCGGAGTCATTCCTGCCGAATCCGCTCGAGGATTCCGCGCGCTTCCCCGTCGAGGTCCGCGTTCTCCAAAAGGTCCGGCCGCTTGGCCAGCGTGGCGCGCAAACTCTGTTCTTTCCGCCACTTACGAATCTTCTCATGATGTCCGGACAGCAGCACGTCCGGCACCCGCATCCCCCGCAACTCCTCGGGGCGCGTGTAATGCGGATAGTCGAGCAGCCCGCGAAAGAAGGAGTCCTCCTCCACCGACCCGCTGTTCCCGACCACCCCTTCGATCATCCGCCCGACCGCGTCGGCGATGAGCATGGCCGGTAATTCACCGCCGGAGACGACGAAATCGCCGATCGAAATCTCGTCCGGCTGCAGCGCCTCGCGGATCCGTTCATCGAACCCTTCGTAGCGCCCGCAGAGAATGACGATGTGTTCCTTGTGCGCCAAGTCGAGCGCAACGTTCTGCGTGAAAATCCGTCCCTGCGGCGAGGTCATGACGACGTGGCCCGCACCGATTGCGTCGACGCATCGCAGCACCGGCTCCGCCAGCATCACCATCCCCGGCCCGCCGCCATACGCCTCGTCATCGGTCGAGCGATGGCGATCGGTCGCGTAATCGCGCAAATCCCAAACGCGAACATCCAGCAATCCCTGTTTGACCCCGCGCGCGATGATCCCTTCGGCGAGCAAAGGCTCAAACATTTTGGGGAAGATGGTGACGAAATCAATTCGCACGACGGTCAACGATACCAGCGGCGCGCGCGTGGACCCGCCGGCTTCGCCACGAATCTGCGTTACCAGCGAAGGCTACGAAATTACCGGGACTAGTCCGATTCGTCGAGCCGAACCTGCTGCTGCACCACTTTCTGCAAACTGCCGTCGGGTGAGTCGAAGACCGCAACGGCACGGATCTGAACCGGCGAACGTCCGCTGAAGCTGTTCGGATCGTTGACGTAGGCAGTGGTCAGGAAATCGACCGACTGCACCGAGTGCGGCGCGACGACGGTGTTGAACTGGCGGTTCTTCGCCTGGACGCCGATGCTTCCGCCGCCGAGGCTGTCGAGATCGATGCGGCGCAAGGTGATCGGGACTTCGGCCTTATTGACGATGCGGAACTCGAAGTGCGCCTGGATGCCCGCGGCCACGGTGGGAATGTTCGCCATATCCGTGCGGCCGATGATGGTGATGTCCGGCTGCGGGATGTGTGCGGCGTTCTGCGAGAGTTGATTGCCGCTGGTGCAAGCCGCGGCGATGAGAAGAACGGAAAAGACAACCACGTTACGCATGACCTCAATCTCCCATCGTTCCGACGTTCTGGACTTCGACCTTCTGGAACTTCTTTCCGCCGGCCTCGAATTCGAGCGACGCGCGAAGCGTAACCGGCCCGTTCGCACCTCCGACGGTGTTCATATCGACGAATGCCGGCGCCCAGAACGAGACGCGCTTCGTCTCGCCCGGCGCGATCGTTTCGTTGAAGGCTTGCGAGTACGGCCGCAGCGTGTACGCGCCGCCGCCGACCGACTGCACCGCCACGCGGCGCAGGCTCAGCGGCTCCGCCAGTTTGTTCTTCACCTCGACCGCGAACTGCGCCGACACCGGGCCGGTGTCGTGTTCGGTTCCGACGGCAACGCGGGAGATTTGATAAATGTTGATGTCCGGCTCGGGACCGGGCGCCGCGGAGTCGGTGGCGCATGCGGCGAGCAGGAGCAGCGCGGTCAATGTCACAGCGGTACGCATGATTCGTTTCTCCAAAAACAGGACGGGGAGCGTTTCCGCCCCCCGTCAGGTTGTCACAACGAACTGGTGAAGTTGTTTCACTTCACGTAATTCAGCATCTCTTTCGCCGTGGCGGCGTCTTTGCCATTCGGTTCGAGCTCCAGGTACTTCTGGAGGTTCGTCTTGGCGTCGGCGTTCTTCTGAGTTCTTACATAGATCATGCCGAGCTCGTAGTACGCCTGCGCGAATTTGTCATTCGCGGCGATGGCGCTTTTCAGGAGCGGTTCCGCTTCGCCGTCCTTGCCGGTGTTGATGAGACGCGCCGCTTCGTTGAACATCGCGGTGGCGTCGGCCGGCAGCTTCTTGCGGTATTCGGCGGCTTTGACCTTGTCGCCCTTGGCCGTGTACGCATCCGCGAGGACGCCGAACATGTCCTGGTTGTCGGTGTCGATCTCCAGCGCTTTGTTGGCGCGCTCGATGGCCTTGTCGTAATTCTTGGTGCGCATGTACAGCTTGGCCAGCGCTTCGTAGCCGGCGGTCAGATCAGGCTTGGCCGCGACGGCTTCCTCCATCTTGGCGATGGCTTCGGGCACCTTGCCCTCGTTCGCCAGCCCCGCGCCTTCGTTGTAGGCGAGGACTGCCGGATTCGGTTTCGCAGCAACCGCAGCCGTGCCAGCCGGGGCGGCGCCGTTGCCCGGTGCGAGCGTGACGTCGCGCGTAACCATGTCGCCGATCGACAGTTTGATCTGCTGCTCGACCGGTGCGTAGCCCGGCGCGCTGAAGGTGAATTTGTAGGGAATCGTGGCGTCGAGCACCATGAAGCGGTACACGCCGTCTTTGTCCGTCTTGTAGTCCTGGTGGACTTTGTGGCCCGACACGGCGTCGATCGTGATCACCGCATTCGGGATCGGCTTGTGAGTGGCGGCGTCGGTGATCTTGCCTTGAACACGGCCTTCACCAATCGCGAATGCGCTGCCGGCCACAGCCATGATCACGAGCACGCTGAGGGCGAATGATTTACGCATCTGAATCTCCTGTCTGGTTGATTGTTCTTCGGAACTTAACGCCTCGTCTCCGAGAGCCATTCCGATGTTATTCGATGCTGAGGTAGGTCTGATCCTTGAGCCCGCGCTCGAACTCCTGGAGCAGCCGCATCCCCTCGTTCGGGCGGACGATATCCTGTTTGATGGCGGCGTCAATCTGCGCCTTCATCCGCTTCTCCAGGTCCCCGCGGTCGTACTGCGTCATGGCCAGCACTTCGCCGATCGTGTTCCCCGGGATCTCTTCCTCGATGTAGAAACCGCTCTCCTCGTCGTCGTCGAGAAAGACGTGAACCTCGTTGACGCGGCCGAAGAGATTGTGGATGTCGCCCATGATGTCCTGATAGGCGCCGGTGAGAAAAATGCCGAGGTAGTAGGGGGCGCCGTCGCGTAGCTCGTGGAGTGGAAGCGTTTCGCGGACGTCGTTGCGGTCGATGTACTTCGAGACCTTGCCGTCAGAGTCGCAGGTAATGTCGACCAGCGTCGATTCGAGCTGCGGCTTCTCGTTGAGGCGGTGAATGGGAACGATGGGAAAGAGCTGCCCGAGGGCCCAGTGGTCGAGCAGCGACTGGAAGACGGAGAAGTTGCAGATGTGCTGATCGGCCAGCTCGATGTTCAGCGTGCGCAGATCCTCGGGGACTTCATCCGGATCCATCTGCGTGATGATGTTCTGCAGCTTTTCCGCAATTTCCCAGTACAGCGTCTCGATGCGCGCCTTCACGTCGAGCGGCAGCAGGCCGAGCTCGAACATCTGCTGCGACTGCTCCTTGATCTGCTGCAGGTCGTGCCACGCCTCGTTGACATTGTCGTCGCTGAGGTCGCGGTCGATCTCGAGGATTTCGCGCGTCAGTTTGTGGTCGCTGGCGCGAACGGAGCGCGGCTCGATCGGCGTCTTCTCGATCGCGCCGAAGGCCTGCACGACGAGTACGGAATGGTGCGCCACGATGGCGCGGCCCGACTCCGAAACGATGTTCGGATGCGGCACTTTCTCGTCATCGCAGACGTCCATGACGTTGTAGATGATGTCGCTGGCGTACTCCTCGAGCGTGTAGTTCATCGAGGAGTGGAACTCGGAACGCGAGCCGTCGTAGTCGATGGCCAGGCCGCCGCCGACGTCGAGGTATTCGAGCGGATGCCCGAGCTTGTGCAGCTTGGCGTAATACATGGCCGCCTCGCGCACGGCGCGTTTGATGGTGAGGATGTCGGGGATTTGCGAGCCGATGTGGAAGTGGAGAAGCTTGAACGCCGACTCCATCTTCGCCTCGCGCAGGATCTCGATCGCTTCGAGGATCTCGGCGGTCGACAGTCCGAACTTGGCGTGCTCGCCGCCGGACGTGGCCCACTTCCCTTTTCCTTTCGACAGCAGGCGAACGCGCATGCCGATCCACGGCTCGACGTTCATCTCCGCCGCGATCTTCGTGATGGCGCGCACTTCCGAAAGTTTCTCGGCGATGAGGATGACTTTCTTCCCCAGCTTGCGTCCGAGGAGCGCCATGCGAATGAAGGCGCTGTCTTTGTACCCGTTGCAAACCAGCAGCGCTTCGGGATCGTTGTGGATGGCCAGCCCGGCGAACATCTCCGGTTTCGATCCGACTTCGAGACCGTAATTGAACGGCCGGCCGGCATCGAGAATCTCTTCGACCACTTCGCGCAGCTGGTTGACCTTGATCGGAAAAACGCCGCGATAGGTGCCGCGATATTTGTGCTCGGCGATGGCATCGTTGAAGGCGGAGTTGAGTGTCTGCACGCGGTGCCTGAGCAGGTCCTGAAAACGGATCAGCAGCGGAGCGTTGAGACTTAACCCTTGCGCCTCGCGCAACACGTCGATGATCGGAACGGCGATGCCGCCTTCCTGCAGCGGCGCGACGGTGAGATCGCCGGCGGGATTGACGTCGAAGTATCCGGTACCCCAGCGATCGATCATGTACAGCGACGACGAGTCGTCGACCGTCCACGGCGGCTGTTCTTCGAACTGTTCGGGATGCGCTTCCATCAGGTTGGGAAGGATAGAACAAGGAGCGGCGAAGGGTATTGCGCGTTTGTCATGGTGACGAGTGATCTTCTCAGACGTCCCGAGCCTCACCAGCACAGACAAGAGTGTCTGTGCCACACGCGGTCGCGATCTTCAGCGGCATTGGTGCAAGTACGAGGTCAATGTGGCACAGACACTCTTGTCTGTGTCTTGGCAAGATGCAGAGACTGATGTTGTCATCCGTTCACGACGACATCACCAAACTGCCGATCTTCTTCGTCACCACTTTGCCCGGCGGCGTGTCGTGCGTGAACATCTCCAGCGCGGCGCGCAAGACCTGCTTGTGGAACTCGCGGTTGCCGGCGCGGCCAACGATGCGGCCGATGTCGCTGCCGTCGAAGGTCATCGCGCGCGGTGGACGGACCGACTCCGTCGCCGCCGGTGATGCGGAGAGGATCAGCGTCGGAACGCCGCGGGCTTCGATCTCGCGGGCCATGTTGCCGATCGAGCGATGGCACGTCTCGGGACAGCCGGCGGTCAGGATCACCAGCTTCGTTTTCGAGCGCTCGATCTTGTCCGCGATCTCCGGGAACGTCGTTTCGTACAACTCGCGAAGCCGCGTCGTGAAGCCGTAGCTGTAGTGCTTGTCGTTGACGCCGGCGATGACTCCATCCGCGGCCAGCTCGCGCAGCGTGTCGAGCGGGAAGACGATGTTCGGATCGGCATCGGCCTCGGAGTGATCGTAGTGATGATGCGCGATCCGCAGCGAGGCGGTTTCCGTCTGTCCATCGATGATGCGATAGGTGACGTCGCCGGGATCCTCGGTCGGAAATGCTTCCTGGTCGGATCCGTAAACGCCGGTGGCGGACACCAGCGTCACGATGGCCGTGGAGAGGTCTTTGTCGAATGGTGTGAAGGGGACACAACGGCGGGCGATGCTGAGCATGAATGAACTCCTAAGGCGCGGTTGGCGGCGGGACCGTGGACGGCCCGCCGCCGTGAAACCTGGTTACTGCAAATCGCGCAGGACTTCGAGGACCTGCGCGTTCTCGGGCGCCTCGGCGATGTTGTGCACGTCGATGTAGCGGACGATGCCCTCTTTATCGACGACGACGATGGCGCGCTCGCAGATCCCTTTGTCTTCTTTCCAGACGCCGTACTTCTTCGAGACTTCGCCTTTGGGATGAAAGTCTGCCAGGAGCGGGTAATTCGTGATTCCGCCTAGCGATTTTGCGAATGCAACGTGGCTTGGAACACTGTCGACCGAAATGCCCACGACCTGGGCATCATACCGTTCAAAGTCGGCGTTTTCCGCCTCATATCCCGGCATTTGTACGGTTCAGACAGGGGTCCAGTCGAGCGGGTAAAAGACCATCACGACATTCTTCTTGCCGCGCTGATCGCTGAGTTTGAACTTCTCTCCGTTGCGGTGACCGGGCAGCTCGAAATCGGGGGCGGGATCGCCCACTTTGAGCGTCTGGGTCTGGCTCGCGACGGAGTCTCTTCCGGTTGCTACTGCCATGGAAACTCCTCCTTTTGAAATCCGTGGCCGCCGTGTCCACGCCGCCGGCCGCGGGGAAACTCTATCAGTGACGCGCCGTTTGCGTCGTCACCGTTTGTGTCGTCACGGTTTGCGTCGTTTCCGTCTTCTTGACGTCGTCCTCGGCTTTCTTGCCGGCCTTCTGTAGACCTTCGCCCGCTTTCTGCGCGACCTGGCCGAGGCCTTCCTTGACGCCGCGGCCAAGCTCGACGGAACCGTTCTTCATCTTCTGCACGGCGTCCGATTTGCCGAGGTCGTCGGTGGCTTTCTTGATCTGATCGCCCGATTTCGCGGCGTTTTCATGCGCCTTCTTCGCCGCGTCCGAGGTGTCGTTGGTCACGCGATACGTCCCGTCCGGCTGCTTCTGCATGCAGCCGAGCGCGAGGAGAACGATCGCGAGTGTGATGAATCGCTTCATAAAACCTCCGAATACGTTTCGGAGTAGCAAGCGCCGAGCCGTGTATGCTTCGGCATCCATGAAAAGCGTGATCACCGGCAGCGGAATCGGCATTCCGAAGAACGTCGTCGCGAACGAAAAGCTCGCCCGCATCATGGACACCAGCGACGAGTGGATCCGGACGCGCAGCGGAATCGAGCAGCGCCACTACGCTGATCCCGGCCAGTCCTCCTCCGACCTCGGCATGATGGCCGCCGAGGCTGCGATGCAAGCGGCGGGACGAACGCGCGACGACATCGACGCGCTGATTTTCGCCACGATGACGCCCGACCATTTCTTCCCCGGCAACGGGCCGGTGGTGCAGGCCAAGATGGGCTTCCGCGAGTCGCTGCCGGCCTTCGACATCCGCCAGCAGTGCTCCGGATTTCTCTACGGCCTCGACCTCGCCGACTCGCTGATCCGCAGCGGCAAATACGCACGCGTGCTGCTCATCGGCGGCGACGTGCACACGCCGTTCATGCCGTGGCAAAACGGATGGGCGACGACGATCGGACTGGAAGACCGCGAGGTCACCGCCGAGGAGCGCGAGGCGAACACGAAAATCCGCGACCGCGTCGTGCTTTTCGGCGACGGCGCCGGAGCGGTGGTCGTCGAGGCGTCGGACGATGACAGCCGCGGATTTCTCGCTTCGAAGCTCTACACGAACGGCTCGAACATCGAAGCGCTCTACACGCGCGGCGTCGGCTTCCGCCTCCGCCCTTTTGTGACTCATGAACAGCTCGACGCCGGCGACCACATCCCCGACATGGACGGCCGCGAAGTTTTTCGCCAGGCGCTCTCGAAGATGCCGGAGTCGGTGCGCGACGTCTGCGCGGCGTCAGGCGTCAGCGTGTCGGACATCGACGTGCTGCTGATCCACCAGGCCAACCTGCGCATCGTCGAAGGCGTGGCGAAACAGCTCGGCCTTGGACACGACCGCGTGCCGCACAACATCGAACGCTACGGCAACACGACCGCCGGCACGCTTCCGATCCTCTACCATGAGTGCGTCGCCGACGGCCGCATTCAACCGGGCATGCTGGTCTGCTTCACCGCCCTCGGCTCCGGTCTGCACTGGGGCGCCGCGCTTTACCGCGCGTAACTACG
>Ga0157369_10000329_pt1 | contig 63484 bp, 67 predicted proteins | sample C25metaG_FD_113461 | JGI IMG/M metagenome (GOLD analysis project Ga0157369, IMG submission 113461) | Corn rhizosphere microbial communities from Kellogg Biological Station, Michigan, USA - C2-5 metaG | ecosystem: Host-associated > Plants > Roots > Rhizosphere > Soil | place: USA: Michigan... | reverse complement strand
TTCAAGGCGATCAACGATCGCTGGGGCCACGCCGGCGGCGATGCCGTGCTCCAGCACTTCACCCGCACCCTGCGTGAGGGCGGCATCCCCGCGCGCGCCCTGCTTTCGCGCTACGGCGGCGAGGAGTTCCTGCTGCTTGCCCCCTGCACCAGCGCGAACGTGGCCGTGACCCTGGCCGAGTCGCTGAGGGCGCTGGTCGAGCGTTCGCCCGCGCATTACGCGGGTGAACCGATCATGTTCACCACCAGCGTGGGCGTCGCCACCGGCACCGGCACCCACATCCAGCGCCTGATCGATACGGCGGACGCCGCGCTCTATCAGGCCAAGCGCACCGGCCGCGACCGGGTAGAGGCCATGGTTTCCGATCCGTCGGCAGGTGACCGCGTCAACGAGGCAACTTCCGCCGCCAGCGCGCTGATTTGACGTTCAAGCCGCGCGCGGGTGGATACGCTGCAAGGCGTCGCCAAGACGGCGCTCGGCCATTTCCAGCTCGTAGTTGAGCTGCAGGTTCATCCAGCTGCGCGGATCCGTTCCGAAGTACCGCGCCAGACGCAAGGCGGTGTCAGCGGTGAGGCCCCGCTTTCCGGTCACGAGCTCGTTGATGCGCGCTGCGGTAACACCAATGGCGATGGCCAGGGCGTTCGACGACAACCCCAGAGGACGCATGTAGTCCTCACGCAGGATTTCACCAGGATGTACGGGCGGCAGGGGATCGCTCATGGCTTACCTCTAGTGATAGTCAACGATTTCGACGGCGTGGACGTCACCATCCTGCCAACGGAAGCAGATTCGAAACTGGGCATTGATGCGGATGCTGAACTGCCCCGCCCGGTCGCCCTTAAGCAGTTCCAGCCGATTGCCTGGCGGACTGGCGAGAAACGCGAGCGTGGCTGCAGCATTCAGCTGCGCCAGCTTCCGTCGCGCCACCTGGGCGATGGACATCCAGCGACGCGCGCAGTACCCCCGAAATAGCGATTCCGTGTCCTTGTCTGCGAATGAGACGATCATGGCATATCACTTATCGATTGTCGATAAGCGATCATGTCATCGACGATCTGGAGCCGGTATCGGCGGACCGCTTCGGTGGTTTACAGGCCTAACGACGCTCGGGGTGGTAGAAAGCCCACAAGCCTGGCGTGGCGTAGGCCTTCTGCCATGCGCCGTGGCCCACGCCCGGGTATTCCGTGTAACGCACGGGCGAGCCGATGGATTTGAGTGCGGCGTACATGCCCCGGGACTGTTCCGGGGAGACGGCCGTATCGTCAGCACCGTGGAATATCTGGATCGGTGTCCCTCGCACCCTGTGCGCGACCCAGGTGAAAACGGCCTCGGCCCCGTCCCGGACCGGGGCACCCCAAATGCCGCTGCTCAGCGCGCCGTCCCAGGTCGACGAAACGCCGCCACACACGATGACCACGCTCGCGAATTCGCCAGGGTGTTCGGCTGCCAGTTTCCACGCGCCGTAACCGCCATCAGATAGACCGGTGAGGTAGACCTGCTTCGGGTCAGCGTGAAACTCGGTGACCGATAACCGCAGGATGGCCAGGGCTGCTGCCGATACGGTGTTGTTGTCCCAGCTCGCGCCGCTGCGCGCCTGTGGCATGACGACAACCGCGGGGAAATCCGGGTGCTCGTGCAACCAGGGTGGCAGCCCCTGACTCAGCTGCTTTCGATTGTCGTCGCCCCGTTCGCCGCTGCCGTGCAGGAACAGAACGATCGGCGGATGGGTTGACGCATCGAGCCCGGTCGGTACGAACACCTGGTACCGATAATCCACACCCTCCACTTTCGCGGCGCGCTCTTCAAAATGGCCGGGGGCGGCCAATGCGGAGTTCGTGGCAATAACAAGCAGCAGTCCGGTCAATCGCTTCATAGGTCACGTCCTTGAGGGGGGCGAGAGGTCATCACGTGCCCACGAAAGCGACGTCGCCGATCCAGTTCTTTGTTCGGCGGGCCAGTCGTGCATCCTCAGCTTCGCCATCGAAATCCACGGGCACCGGATCGGTCAGTGAGCCACCGTTGTCGAACGTACGCGTATTGACCACGGCATAGAGGCGGCCGTCAATTTCGCTCGTGCACACGGGCACCGCACCACAGCTGGCGCACACGTGGAAATCGGCGGTCTGCGTACCGAAACGGTGGCGGGAGACGCGAGAGCCATCGACGATGTGGACGTGCAATGCCGCCTGTGGATTCGCGGTCCACGTCGCGCCGTGCTTCTGGCAGAACGTACAACCACAAGCCCGCTGTGCGACCGGAATACCCTCCGGCCAATCCAGGTCAAACGCGATATTGCCGCAGTGGCAGGCGCCATGGATCCGCATCGAACACTCCTTCTCGGACTACGCGCCATGGTAGCGCGCCACGCGCCGGCCTTCAGCGTTCTTCCAGCCAATGCCACGGCGGCTCATCGAGCATGCCCTGCCCTTCGATGTTCGTCTGGCTCAACGTTTTCTCGAGATGGACGGGCTGACAGGCATCCGACCCTTCCAGGGTCGCGATAAGTCGCGAGGCATGCGAAACCACCCACACCTGGCTACGTGTGGCCGCATTCAGTATCAGGCGGCCCAACGCGGGCAACAGATCGGGGTGCAGGCTGGTCTCCGGCTCATTGAGCACCATGAGCGGCGGCGGCCGCGGTGTATGCAAGGCCGCGATCCACAGCAGGTAGCGCAACGTACCATCGGAAAGCTCTGCCGACGAAAGCGGGCGCAGTAGCCCTGGTTGGTGGAAGCGAAGACTGAGCCGCGCGCCTTCGGACACCACCGACACGTGCGCACCCGGGAACGCATCGTCAACCGCAGCATCGAGCGCACGCGTATCACCGATTTCCCGAATCGTCTGCCACGCCGCGGCGAGATCCCGGCCATCGTGGCTCAACACGGGCGTGCGCGTGGCCAGTTGCGGTGTGCGCGCCGGCGCATCGGCGTCGGAGCGGAAATGATCGTAGAAGCGCCACGCACGGATCGTTTCGCGCAGGGCAAGCACTTCGGGGGCACGCTCGGGATCGGCGATCTGGGTGAACATGGACTCGAAGGGCGCGAGGTGCTGCGCCACTACACGCCACGCCTTGCCATCACGCGAGCGCACGGAAGGGCCCTTGCGTATCACCAGCTTGCCAGCGTCGCGCAGGAACGGGCCGCTGAAGATAACCTCTGACTTGATCGCGGGATCGAAGTCGAACATCGACATAAAGGGCTCCGGGTAGCCAAGATCGATGGCATACCCAAACTCATCGGCGGCGAAGCCTAACTTCAACGCGATGGCGTTCTCGCGCATGGTGCCCTGCACGGGCTCACTCCCTGCCAGCATGCCTTTCGAGAATTTCTCAGGCCCCGCCCACAAGGTCGAGCCCAGGCCACCCTCGCGCGAAAGGGCCCCGACCACACCACCCTGCGCCGTTTCAGCCAACAGGCGAAGCGCCCGGTACAGGCTGGATTTGCCGCTACCATTCGCACCGGTCACCAGGTTGACCGAGCCCATGGGCATGACGAGCGAACGCAGCGAGCGATAATTGGCGACAGCGAGCGTGGTGAGCATGTTGATCCTTCAACGTGGAAGAACGTCAGCTTACGCCGTCGCAATCTCCTTGCGTGAGACGCCAGGTCAGATCGTCAGCCTTCCCAGTGTCAAGGTGGCGGACTGCAGGAAATGGTCGCAGGCTGCGCGCGATTTGACACCAGCAACGTGCTCGGCGTTCGACAGGACATCGCGTTGGGCAACGATGCTTGCGTATTCCCCGGCGGCGGCACCGCTGAAGGTGGCGGTATGGTTCGTCAGATCCCACACCGGCGGTTGCGTTGCCGCCAGTGCGGACAGGTTATCGACCAGTAGCACTTGCTGGCGGAGCAGGCGAAGGCGCTCCTTCTCGGCGGCGACAAAGGCCTCGGCAGGTATCACGACGGTGCGTGTGAACTGTTCGCGCAGGTCCGCCGGCAGCACGGCAGTCTCGCGCTTCAGCTCGATGACCAACGTGTCGTCCACGCCCACCCGCGCGGCGATCTCACTGCGCCATGCCAACATTTCCTGTGCGATGGCCTCGCGGCCCGACGTATCTGCGACGCGCTCCGCTTCCCAAGGCGAGGGGCCATCCGCTATCACGGAATCCTTGTTCATCTGTGCGTACTGACCCGACCACGCGCTGATGGATGCGCGCATCTGCAGGACCGCGCGCAGCCGCGTCTCGTTCTCGGTGACCACGGGCGCGCCGACAACACCCATGCCTTCCATGACAGAGGGCGCATCGGCAGGCCTGGTCGGACGAGCGACCCATATCATGCTTCCGACCAACAGCCCCACCGCCCAGGTCGCCACGAAGGTCTGCCGGAAACCCTTGCGCCAAATCCTGAACATGCCGAAGCCGCCCATGGCGAGGAATACCAGGGGCAATACGATGCGTCGTGTGGCGAGCGTCATGCTGTGGTCTTCGGCCACCCGCCAGTACAGCGCGATCGTCCAGGCGAGCAAGACAAGAAACACAGAGACGAAGAGGCGGTTGGATGCGAGCGGCCCGGCGGGTTCAGCGGTCGTGGCCGTAGGGCGCTCCACCGGCGCTTCCAGCGGTCGGATCCATGCGGGCTGCACGGGCGCCGGTCCCGCCACGCGATCGGCCATGCCTTCGAAATCCACACCGCGCGTCAGTAATTCATCGTGCAGTGCCGCCTCGGCCCAGTCGACCCGTTCCTCGCGCACCCACATCCGTTCCAGCACGCTCGTTTCCATGCCCGCAAAGCGCGCCCGGGCCTCCGCCTTTCGCGTCTCGTCCACTGTGTTTTCCCCTGTCCGGCGTAGCGGAGTTTGCCGCTACGCCGGGGGAACTTCCAGTGGCCTAGTGCTGCCCTGCCTCACCGCGGAACTGGCTCGGCGATTGCGTATGCGTGCGTGACCACGCCCGACGCAACTGCCGGGATGAAGCGAAACCCGAACGCTCGGCCACGGCCTCCATGTCAAGCCTGGACTCAGCCAGCAGCTCGCGCGCCAGCGCCAGGCGCATGCGGCTCACGTATTCGCTGACGCTCATGCCTGCGTGCTCGTTGAACAGGCGCGAGAGATGACGCGGACTTGCCGCGGCGACGTGCGCCAGCGCTTCCACCGACCAGGCACGCGCGGGATCCGAAGCCACCGCATCTTGCGCCCGGTGAATCGCGGGATGCATATGGTTGCGCCCCTCAAGCCAGGGCGAAAGCTGCGGATCGCCACCAGCGCGGCGCAGGTACACGACGAGGTAGCGCGCGACGGCCACGGCAATAGCCGGGCCCACCTGTTCCGAGACGACATGCAACATCAGGTCGATACCCGAGGTAATCCCGGCACTGCTCAGGCGTTCGCCATCCTCGACATAAAGCCTGTTCTCGCGAACCTTTGCGCCGGGTACGGCATGCGCGAGCTTTTCGGTGTCCGCATGATGCGTCGTGCATTCAAAGCTATCGAGCAGGCCGGCGCGGCCGACCAACATCGCGCCGGAACAGATCGACATCACGCGAATACCCGGGCGCACGACCTTCGCCAGCCAGTTCACGATGGACTGCTCCGCAGCGGCATCATCGGCCGGCGTGGCCCTGGGCTCCCCCATCGGAATATCCGCATGCCCCGGGACCACCACCATCGCGCCCCCGGGCACCCGTGACGGGAATACCCCTATGCCGTCGAGACCCAGGCCGATGGAGCTGCCCACCTTGCGGCGAGGGCCGACGAAGGTCACCTCGAAGCGTACATCGGCCTGCAGGAGGTTGGCCTTGCGCAGGACCTCCACGGGGCCCGCCAGGTCCAGCAGGAGAACCCGGGGCGGCACCACGACGTACACGGGCAGGACGGTGCTCATCAGGCGGCCTTGTCCAACCCGGCACCCAGCGCCTCCTCCACGGTTGCGATGCGGGCGAACCGATCGGCAAGTACCAGCTCGGTACGCGCGCGGATCTCCGCTGCGCTCCATTCGCGGCCAGTGGCATCGGTCATCGGGAAGGTCAGCGTCGCCTCGCCCACGTAATCCACCGTGTAGCCCAAATCGGATGCGTGGCGGGTGGTGGTCTCGCAGCACTGTTCGGTGCGGATGCCCGAGATAATGATGCGCCGGATTCCATGCTCGGTGAGCCATACGTCCAGCCCCGACCCGACCAGCGCACTGTGGCGGCGCTTGCGGAAGGTAACGGCCGGGGCCATGCGCAAAGGCGCCAATGTGGTGACAAAGCCCGAGGCTTCGGAAAATACACCCTCGTCCTCTACGTGAAAGATCCGCACGACCGGCATAGCCAGCGCCTGGGCCCCGTCGATCAACGCTTGCTGCCGGGCAACATAGCGGGCGACATCATCCTCCCGCCAATAAGGGCGCTGGCGGAAAGACTCCTGGGCGTCGATAACAAAGAGCGCGGTTTCCGGTGACATGTGCGATCCGCCTTTCGTTGGGATGCCGAACAGTCTGGGTCCGGGAGATCGTGGAAACCATACCCCCAAAAGCCCTCGATCGGACATTTCACGCCACATCGTTGCCGGACCGTATCCGCAGGCCGCCGGCGGTACATGCCTGGATCCATTGGTTTAAACTGCCAGACCCGAGCCAGATGCGCAAAAGGAGGGCGGTCGCGATGTCCCTGCCTGACATGCCGACGACGCGGGCACGACATGGCTTGTTTCGACTGACGCTCGCCATCGTAGCCGCCATCGCAAGCTACATCGTCGCGTCACAAGTGATCTCTTTCGCGCAGAACCGTGCGATGCACGCAGTTACTGTCGGAACGACCGAAGGTCGCGCTCGCGCGTCATTCTGGTTTACACCTGAACCCGAAACCGCAAATCATCCGGGCCCAGCTGCGGGCTTCGCGGTAGAAAGCACACGCTGCACGCGACCCTGCGTCCTGCGCCTTTGGTGGGTGCATCCCTTGCTTCCTGGGCTCGAGGCCTGGACAGTCGACATCGACAAAGACGACAAGGTCATAGGCCGCAGCCATTGGTCTTCGCCCTGACGAACAGATGTCCGCCCCCCGGCGGGGGCGGACATCGCGGTGCGTGGCGCTTAATTAGTCCAGGTAGCCTTCAACGTCACACCCGAGAACGCGGCATAACCATTGAGCATCACGTAGTACGTACCGGTCTGCGGCGAGGTCACCGAGCAGGTCTCGGCGTTGCCCGTCACATAGGGGCGGCAGTCATAGCTCGACGTCGTCGGGGCCGAGCCGAACTTCACATACAGATCCGCATCGCCCGAACCACCCGAGATCGCGATCTTCAGGTTTTTGGCACCCGAGGGAATCGCTACCGTGTAGTTGAGCTTGGCGTTCTTCGCCGCCGACAGGCCAGTCACCGCCACGCCGTTCTGCAGCACGTTGCCACCACCGCCACCCGACGAGGTCACCGTCACCGACGAGGTTTTCGTGTTGGTGGCGCCGGCGTTATCGGTCACCGTTTCGCTGACGCTGTAGGTGCCCGCGGCGGTGTACGTGTGGCTTGGGCTCGTGGCGGTCGATGTCGACCCGTCGCCAAAGGTCCACGCATGCGAGGCGATGCTGCCGTCGCTATCCGTCGAGCTATCTGTGAAGGTTGCCGTGAGCCCACTGGTGGCCACGCTGAAATTGGCCACCGGCGGTACATTGGTGGTGCCACCACCACCGCTCACCCAGTTCGCCTGGGCGTAGGTGTTGAGCTTGCCGATATCGAAGCTGCCAAAGCCCGTGGCCTCATCGAAACCGGTGGCGGCCGTGTAGCCGTGGTTCTGGTAACCGTTGTTGCCCGAGGTGACGTCGTGCAGCAGCGACGCCTGGGTCGGGAACGCGGCATAGAACTTCGATGCCGGGAAGCCGATGGCGTTGTTCGCTGCCGATTCGATCCGGGCAAATGCGCCGACGAACAACGGCGAGGCGAGCGACGTGCCGCCCACCTGCTCCGTGGATCCATTGACGACGATCAACGCACCGGACGACGATGCGGCGTCGAACGAAAGGTCCGGGCCTACACGCTTGGTGCTGCTGGAGACCGACGACTGCCACGACGGCGCGGCTTCATACAGGCTGGTACCACCACCCGTGGCCCACAGGCGCTGATTGTTGTCACCCTGGCTGGGGGCGATGGCCGAAAGGCCCTCGTTCCACACGGTTTCACCCGACCAGGTCGTGCCGCTGGTGGAGAGCTGGGTACCACCCACCTGGATGACGTACGGCGAGCTGGCCGGTTCGCTGACCGAGTAGTGGGTCAGGTCGATCTTCACCGTGCCGGCGGAGTTCGCCACGTAGCCCGGCGAACCCGACGTCGGATCCGTCGACCACTGGTACACGCCCGCGTCGCCCGAGGCGATGGAGAAGATCTGGCCCTGCGCGACGGCCTGCTGGAAAATCGCATCGTCCGCGGCCTGCGTACCCGATTCCTCGGCAGCCGTTTCGTCTTCGCCGAGTGATACGTTGATCAGCTTGGCGATGTTGTCGGTGACGGCTTTGTTGTACGTGGCCGTGATGCCCGCATCGGTGATACCCGACGAGCTGGAGTTGCCGTTGGCGGACGTGTAGAAGATCAGCTGCTTCACGCCGCCCGCGATCCCGACGATGTCCTGGCTATCCAGCGACCATTCGCCGTTGGAATCCGGATCGTTCGCAAACGTGCCGCTACCGACCTTGGTAATGGTGCTGTTGACCGTGGCGAGACCTGCGCTGGCGGTGAAGCTATTGAGATCGGTGACGGTCTGGGTGATCGAACCCCAGGTAATGATGCCCACGGCGGTGTTCGTCGCGGCTGGCACACTGCTGCCGCCATAAATCGCAGCGAAGTCCTGCGGATGATGTGCCGCGACGGCTGCGGCGGCCTGCGTGCTCGAGGCGGGGCCCGGTACGGTTACGCGCTCGGGGTGGTACACGTGGTGCAGCGTGTGCTTCACGCTGACGTTCTGCAGGCCCAGCACGGCGTTGACGGATTCACCCAGCGCTGCCGGAACAAGGGCCGGCGCATCGTTGGCGAAGAACTCGCGACCGCCGGATTCAAATCGCTTGATCGACGTGTGGAAGCCGGTGGTTGCCGCGCTGGCGTTACCGTCGGCCTCGATCAGCAGGTTGTTCGGCGCCACCTGGATGTTGGTGAAGCCAGACTGCTGCAAGTGCGCGACGACGGCCTGCACCTGCGCTTCAGTCGGCCCGAACTGGGCCTTGAACTGGTCTGGCGAAAGGAACTTGCCATACGCTGCGTTGCCCGGGGTGGTCACGTTGCGCAGGAAAGCCTGCAACTGGTCCGGGTTACGCAGCTTCATGCCGATCACGACGTGCAGGGGGTGGTCGGCAGCGAGTGCGGTCACCGCCGTTCCTTCGATGGACGGCTGGCCGGTCATGTTGAGCTTGTAACCCGCCGATACCGCCGTCGTCGCAGCGGTGGCAGCCGTGCTGGCCGTGGAGATTTGTGAGGTCGCGGCAGGTAGCAGCGCTGCCTTGGTATTCGTCGTAACCCACGCATCCTCCGCGTGGCTCCCCAGGGATGTCATCGCGAGGGTGATCGCGACCGTCAATGCCGTCTTCCGTGTGACGCGAAAAGCATCGATCTTCATTGCGTTGTGTTCCTTCGTTTGCCCGTAGGAATGCCGCACACATTGCGTGGCGGCGTTGTCACTGCAGGCGCTTTTGCGCAGGAAATTGCGAGCCCCTGGCCGTCGCGCCGTCTTCCCCCTGTCCATCGAGCAGGCCGCCATGGATCTTTCGCGAACCTTTCCGCTCGGGCGCATTGGTTTACAGTCCGGCGCGACCTGTGACGCCGGGCGTGTAGGTTCAGTGAAGGCGGCGACGTTCTTACGGGTGGCGAGATCCGTGCAACCTGACGGTTTCGCAAGTAATTGCATGACCAAGGGCACGTGACGCGTCCACCACGGAACGGCACAGTCCCAGCCACCGACAGCACGCAAGGGAATCAGCATGCGCCGTATCGCCTTTTGCCTCACCCTGGCGGTTGCCAGCGCCTGCGCATTTGCTGCCGCGCCCCCGCCCGCCACCGCGCCCGCCACCACCACGCTGGATGCCGCATTCCGTGACCTCGGACAGCAGTTCGTGGCGGCGGGACACACCGATGGCTTGTCCATGGCGGTCGTCGACCATGGCAAGGTGACCTACTACAACTTTGGGACCGTATCCCGCGAGCACCCCGCCAGGCCGACCGAGGACACCACCTACGAGATCGGCTCGGTCACCAAGGTATTCGCCTCGCTGCTCCTTGCGCATGCCGTGCTCGAGGGCAAGGCCAGCCCGGACGACGATCTGCGCAAATACCTCCCTGGGGCCTACCCGAACCTGGCCTTCGAGGGCACGCCAGTAAGGCTGCGGGACCTGGCAAGCACAACGTCGGGCCTGCCGGATAACCTCCCCGACTTTCGAACCTTGATGAAGGATGCCCCTGCCGAACGCATGCCATGGGTGGTGCGCGATGCCCTGGTCGCCTACGGCCGCCCGCAGCTCTTCGCCGACCTGCACCAGACGGTGCTGGCGACAAAGCCGGGAATCACGCAGAAGCACTCGAACCTGGGCGCTGTGCTGTTGGGTATCAGTGTCGAGAAGGCGTACGGCAGTGATTTCGATACGCTGCGCCGACGCTACATCGAGCAGCCACTTGGCATGGCCAGCGGGCATGCCCCGGGCCGCGACACCCACCTTGCCACGGGCTACGATGACGCCCACGTTGCCATGCCCGATATCGAAGGCGATTACATCCGCATCGCCGGTGGGTTGCGCTACAGCACGAAGGACATGGCGAAGTTCGTAGACGCCGAGCTCAAGGCGACCGACCCAGCGATCCGCCTGACGCAAACGGCCTTGTGGACAGGCGAAGACGGCCTTGCGGTGGGCTACAACTGGCGGATCGACAAGGCCCCGGACGGCGTGCGCCGCCTAAGCCATACGGGCGGCACCTTCGGCATGTCCACCTATGTGGCGTTGTACCCCGACCAGGGCCTCGGCGTGGTGATGTTCGCCAACCGTTCGGGTAACGCGCAGGGTGGCATGGCGGAGCTGACGGAAGCGGTTCGGGCCGCCGCCAGCCACGTCCACTGAGCCACGCCTGCGCCTACGATGAGGTCGTTGCGTATCAAAAAGCGCAAGACCGGGACCGCGGCCGCGATCGCTTCGATGCACGCTGGCCGCACCCTCTCGCTGGAGCCCACCATGACTACCTCACCGGAAGATCGTTGGAACGAACGCCTGGCCGCCGCGGCCCTGCTGATTGGCACCCGGCTGGACTCACCACCCAGCCTTGATGAACTCGCTGACGCGGCCTGTATCTCGCCCTTTCACTTCCACCGGGCCTGGCGTGCGCTCACCGGAGAAACCGTCGGCGAAACCATCGCGCGTCTGAGGATCGAGGCCTCACAGCACCACCTGCGAGCCGCAGGCGCCACCGTCACGACCACCGCGATGGACACCGGGTTCGCCACGCCGCAAGCCTTTGCCCGCGCCTTTCGCCGACAAACAGGGGTTAGCCCGAGTGCCTTCATCGCAGGCACCGCCGTCGAGAATCGCCCCCTGCCCGACACGGAGGTACGCGTGGTGCTTCGCGAGCCGCTGGATGTGGTGGCACTGCGGCGCAACGGAAACGACTACGTTGCCGTGGCCGAGGCTTACGGGCGCCTGTTCGCCTGGGCCGGCGCGGCCGATCTCATGGGGCGGTTCGAGGGCATCTACGGCATAGCGCTCGATGATGTGGAGAGCGTCGATCATGCACGCTTCGATGCATGCGTCGCGCTGGGGCCGGTCGAACCGCCCGCAGAATTTACACGGGTCGTACTCCCTGGCGGCCCCTACCTCACGTTCACCTATCGCGGCGACTACGCGGGCATACCTTCGGCTGAAGCACGGCTGATGGCCAGCGCGCTTCTCGATTTCGATGCGCAACTCGCCGATGCACCGATGCTGCACCGCTACCTCAATGATCCGGACGAAACACCCGTGGAGGAGCTGCTCACCGAACTGCTGCTGCCACTGGCCAGCGGCAGGTAGATATCAGTGATCGCCGCGTGCTCGGGCACATCGGGGAAAAAAGCGACGCGCTGGAAGAACAACGGCGCGTCGCGCGGGGTCTCTCCACTTGCGCTCAGCCACTGGCCGTAGAGAAACCGCACACTGTCGACCAGCTGCGCATCGGAACCCGCGTGACGCAGCACGGCGCACCGGCCGCCAGCGATGCGTGCGGCGACCACGCCTGCGTCGTTGGGGGCCACGTCGGTACACGTACAGCAGATGTCCATCCGGTACGTTTCAGGGGGTGTTTCGTCAGGATCGTTGTAAACGAGGTTCCATGTGGCGGCTTTCGCCGGCGGCAGCGTATTGGCACGACGCCAGGCGATAAAGCGGCGAATGGTTTCGCCGATCCGCTCGGGCGGCCCGACATGCGCAAGGCATGCCACCGGGGTTTCCGGGAAGTCCACGATCCGTACATCGGTCTGCGAGTGTGCCATGCGCATGTGAAACCTCCTTACTTCATCCAGGTCCTGCCAGGCACGCGCCCAGCGCGCCCAGTCGGGTTGCTCGCGAAACGCCGAAGGCGATTGGCCGAGGCGCTGACGGAATGCTCGGGAAAAGCCCTCCGCACTTTCATAGCCAGCATCGAGTGCCATGGCCATGACGGATACATCGGGCCGGAACGCCGCCTGCCATGCGGCGCGTTTGAAGCGCGACAACTGCACGTAACGGTGCACCCCCATCCCGGTCACAGCGGCGAAGCGCCGGTGCAAGTGATACGGCGAATAGGCCGCTTGCGCAGCAAGGGTATCGAGCGAAAGATCCCCATCAAGGTGGTTGTCGATGTAACCAAGCAAGTGGCGGAAGCGTTCTTCGGTCATGGGTAGAGCGTACCCGCCAGCCTGGTGGTGCGCATGACCGATCTTGCGAAGAGCGGCATGGCGCAAACGCCTGGACAACCTCGGCTAGCCGCTCCGCGTCAGCGCGAACGGCAGGCCGGAACATCCACCCAGCGCAACCCCAGCCAGCCCGGACGTACGACAAGCGCGCACTGGTTACCCACAACGAGGCGGCCAGGCGGCAGGGCGTAGAGCGGAAACCGGCTACGGAGGCCAAAGGCAAATGTGGATGTGCCTCCGAACTCGATAACGCGGCTCGCGGGCGTCGAACGGGACGCCGCTTCTTCGGTTACCGCGATGATCGTAGCCGCCTCCACGACCGATGGCCTGACGCGATCGAAGCGCATGTTCGCGTACGCAAGCATACGGTCGGCCCAAAACGCCGTCAGCCCGAAGACCAGCGCGGAGAGCGCGACAAATCGCACGCGATCCTTCCAGCCTAGGCCACGCCATGGTGGCATCCCCGCAAGAAGCACGATGATGCCAGCGACGTAGAGCGCCATGGTCCACAGGCCCGGATCGAGGATCTGCCAATCGAACATGCCGCGAAAGAAGAACACGCCCGGCAACAGGCTAACGAGCAAGAACCCGATTCCCTTACCGGCCTTCTTGCCCGTCAGGCCAAAGAACCTTGTCCTTACTGAAAGGGTGATGGCTCCCACCAGGTTAAGCACGGACAGGAACCACACGATGGGTTGCCCGCGCATGAACATCGACAGCAGGCACAACGCGACACTGATACCTACCAGGGTGCGCTCCTGCCGATTCCACCGACTCCAGTTCTGCCAGCGCTCCTCGGGCGATGCGCCAAACGCGTCATCGCGCTCCACCGTTGATCGATGGGCCGTCTTCACGTACGCCTTGAACTCATCGCGTGACATGTTCGCGAACGGATTGGTTGAGGGTTGATCGCGCAAGCGCTCGACCCAGGTGCCACGCAGGCTCCGCACAAGGAGGCCGGGAATCGCCCTGTTTGGCGCATCCATGGAAAACAGGGTCAAGGGCCCTTCGATAAGGCCCTTGGTAGGCCTTGCCAACACGACCTGCTCGCGCCGCACCCGCCATGCCGACATGAAAAAGCGGCGTAGCTCGAGTTCGTCGCCGTCCAGGATGGCGACGGCTGTCAGGTTACGCACTGCCAAGAAAAGCGGCAGTGCGAAAGCAAGCATCAAGGCGACGGGTACCAACACCATCACCGTCCCGTCCCACACGAATGTCCGGGCAATTGCGAACACAAGCACGCCGAACACCAGCGCCCCGGCGCCATACCAAAGCAACGCGGGTACATGCGGCCTGGCAACGACACGCTCCGCGCTCATGGGCGCTTCGCGCCCGGGTCCTATCGCATCCATGCCCGCCCCCACCCGAAAGATTTTGCGATCGTACCCTACAAGGTTACCGGCGAGCTGGCGCCGTGGGCGTGGACATCGGCGTCCGCGGTTCCGGCTCGAAGTTGCCGGGGCGACCCGCTTCCGGCGGCATGTTCATCAATTGCGCCGTTGGCGTGGCCTGCTCGATATGGATCGATCCCAGCGAGGCCATCGCCTCGAAGAAGTGCCACGGGGCGCCATCGCCCACACCTAATGCAATGTGCGTGGCATCGTAACGACCCTGTGCAGAATCGAAGCTCACCCACCGCCCATTGATCCAGGCTTGCGTCCAGGCATGCGGAATGAAGACACGATTCGCGCCGGCAAAGCGATCGACATACACAAGCCCGGTGACCACCCGCGCGGGAATACCGAGCGAACGCGCAAACGCCGTCAACAATACGGCGTGCTCCGTGCAGTCACCCTTCTTGCTCTCAAGGGTATCCAGTGCCGAGGCGTAGCCAATGTCCATGCCCTTCGTGTCAATGGCATCGGTAAGATAGGCCCGCAGCCGGCGCATACGCGCCATATCCGACGATGCATCGCCCACGATGACTTCGGCCGCCTGGTGTATGGCCGGCGCATCGGATTGCACCCAGGGGTTTGCCTCGGTGTCTTCCTTCGCCGGACCGGGCTCATCGCCGTGTGGCAAGGGCCGGCCGACGTCCAGCTGATAAACACCTGCACTGATATCGCTAACGCGTTGCTCGTCGGTCTCGACGAAGGGATTGGGATGGTTTCCCTGGACTGAAATGCGATAGCGAATTGGGGCGGAGCGAAAGGCACTGGGAAGGATGCGTGGCGACGGCGACATGGCGCTACGTAGCACATCGACGTCCTGATCAGGCGCGGAGGCGCACGCCTCATCGCATGTGGCCATTTCAATGCGGTACGCAAGCATGGGCGCCACCGACCGTCGGATCTCGCCGCGGTCATTTACCCAGATCTCGGTCCACTGCGAACCGCCGGAGCCAGTCAGTGCTTCGCGCAGGTGGTGCAGGCGCTCCTTGCCTCCAGGAAGATCAACCATGTCATCGCCTACCACCGACACATCGAGGTTCGCTACCTGCTGCTTTTCGGGCTGAAATGTGCGAAGGCTGTACGTCGTGCCCGGCGCGAAGCCCTGCTTGATGATCGCGAGCCGCTGTCCTTCCGGCAACGTTGCGCCTTCGGGCCATTGCATCAGCGTTACTTTGGTCTGTCCCCCAACGGTGCTGGAAAGCTGGAACACCCCGGGCCCGTGCGGCTCGGCATTCACTTGCGTGGCATCCGCGCCCTGCCCTGATGCCGTGGAGAAGGTTACGGGCACGCCATCCACGGTCTCGACGATGCGCGCATCACTATGCGTGATAAGCGGCGTCTTGAACCGCGCCATGCGCAGGTCGAGCGACTGCGTCGTCACCACGTTCCCCGCTTGCACATCGCGCTGGATGTGCACCTTGCCAACCTTCTGACCATCAAGCATCACGGTCATCCACGTATCTGCTGCGTGGACGCAAACAGGGGCAAGCGCGATGCAGCCAAACGCGAGAACGTGCAAGAGACGCATGAGAATCCTTTCAGCGTTGGAGTACCCCATAAACCGCATGATGCCGGGCGGCGTCAAGGCCATTGTGGGTATATGACAATGAATTTAACTGGCGCCGGCAGCGTTAGCTCCCCGGCCTCGAACTCGGCACAAGGTCGCCAAGGGCGCGGCGCACATAATCCGGGCGCACCGTGGTGGGCAACGAGGTGGCGGTGCCCGTCGCCATGGATTCCGTCCGCTGCATGGTGATCGCACCCAAGGTCGATGTGGCGGCGAAGAATCGCCATGGGTCACCGTCCCCCACGGCCATCGCAACGTGGGTGGTGTCGTACACGCCCTGCGCCGAATCGAAACTTACCCAGAAGCCATCGAGCCATGCCTGCACCCACGCATGCGGTACGAACACATGGTCTGCGCCACCGAACCGATCGTTATAGACCAGGCCACTGACAATGCGCGTAGGAATGCCCAATGACCGCGCAAGCGCCGCAAGCAGCACCGCGTGCTCGGTGCAATCACCACGACGGCTCCGCAAGGTCTCCGTCGCGGCGCCATAATCCACATCCAGGCCAGTCCTGTTGATGTAGTAAGTGAGGTACGAGCGCAAGCGCCGCATACGCTGGCCATCCGCCTGTGCGTCGCCCACGATCTGCAACGCCATCGCGCGGATCTCGGGCGCATCGGACTGTACCCACGGGTTTGCAGCGGTATCTTCATCGGTAGGCGGCGGTTCGCCACCTGACCCGAATTGCGGCGGATAGCCGACGTCGACCTGGTAGGTACCCCCGCCAAGATCTGTCACGCGCTGCTCATCGGTATTCACGAACGGCATGCCGTGTTCTCCGCGCACGGTGATCGCGTAACGCATGGGCGCGACACGTACCGCCACGGGAAGAGGTTGCGGCGCGCCGACCATCGCCGCGCTAAGGATATCCACCGCCTGATCAGGCGCATCGGCGCAAGCCTGATTGCAGGCCGCCATTTCGATGTGGAACGCGAGCAATGGAGAAATCGAACGACGAACGAGCCCCGCATCGTCGACCCACAGCTCGGTGGCCTGGGTGCCGTCGCTACCCGCCAGCACCTGCTTCAGGTGATGCAGGTGTTCCCTGCCCGCAGGGAGATCGACCCATTCATCACCGACGACCGTCACGGCCAGATCGGCCACCTGCTGCCTGGAAGGCTCGAAAACGCGCAAGGTGTACGCCGCACCGGGGCGGAAGCCATGGCCCACCGTCGCTAACCGCTGCCCCTCCGGCAGCAAGGCACCATCAGGCCATTGCAACAGGCTTACCTTCGATTGCGCATTGATGGTGCGATCGACCTGGAATACGCCGTCATCGCGCCGCTGTGCCGTGGACGCCGTGGCGCTGGTGCCCTGCCCACCGTTGGAGGAGAACGCCAGGGGGCCGCCTGCCGTCGACTCAACCGTGCTCACGTGCGTGTGAATGACCATCGGCGTTTTCAGCCGGCTCACCCGAAAATCGAGCGACTGCGTCGTGATGACCTGAGCGCCCTGACTATCGCGCGTCACATGCATCTGGCCGACCTTCTGGCCATCGAGCATGACACTCATCCACGTATCCTGGGCAAAGGCGCCCAGCGGCGCCAGGCCGAACCACCCCACCATCACTGCAACCGGGATACGCACGGGAATCCTTCCGTCGTTTGGATGCCCTATAAGGGGGCCATGGCGGTAGCGAGTCAAGCCCGCGCGAGCACACCCGGGCCTTACCGTATCCCGTCAAGCCCGGACACTAGCTGCACAAGTTCGCGCCATACCGACGGCGCGACGGCGGTGACCACGCTGATAAGCAGCACCATGCCCCACAGCCGTTGCTTCCAGTCGAGCAGTTTCCTGACATCGGCCTCCATGGCCTTCGCGCCCTTCTTTAGGCCGCTCACGTCAGCCTTAAGCGCACCGACATCCACCTTCAGCACGGCCACATCGACCTTGAGCCCGCTGACATCGACCTTAAGGGCTGTGACGACCGACTTGAGCTCGGCGATCGATGCCTCAACCGCCCCGAACTTCGCATCGAACTTGGCATCGAGCTTGGCCAGCGACGAGGTGATATCCAAAAGGATGTCGACGCTGATGTGCCCAGGGGCGGTGACGTTTGTGCAGACAACCACGGATTCAGCTCCCTCGAAGTGAGGGGCTACGGTAACCAATCATCAAGGAAACCGATGTCGGTCTCCCGCGCCAATCCGTGTAGTCCAAAAAGAAAAAAGGCGCTGACCGAAGTCAGCGCCTTTCAAAAATCCTGGTAGCGGGGGCAGGATTCGAACCTGCGACCTTCGGGTTATGAGCCCGACGAGCTGCCAGACTGCTCCACCCCGCATCAGAGAAAAAAAGTATAGCGACGTGGCCAGATTCTTGCAAGCCCTTTCTTTCAACTTTGTGAAAAAAAGAGCTTGCCCGAACACACCATCAGACGCCGAACGCCCTCTGGCACCACGCAAACAGCGGCGACCAAGCGAAGCCGAGCACCAGCAGCGCGATGGCGTTGACCGACAGCACCCAGCGCGAAGCCACGTCCGAGGTCGCACGCACATCAGTACCTTCGTTCGGCTGGTCGAAGTACATGACCTTTACGACGCGCAGGTAGTAGTACAGACCGATGATCGCGAACACCGCACCCGCAATAGCTAGCCACAGGTAGCCCGCATCCATGGCGGCCTTCAGCACCAGCAGCTTGCCGAAGAAGCCGAACAGTGGCGGCACGCCGGCCAGCGAGAACATCACCAGCAGCATCATGAAGGCGAACCACGGCGAACGCTGGTTCAGGCCCTTCAGGTCGTCGATCTCTTCGCACTCGAAGCCGGCGCGCGAGAGCACCAGGATCATGCCGAACGCGGCGGCGCTGGTGAGCGCGTAGCTGACGGCATAGAACATCGAGGCCGAGTAGCCTTCCGGACCGGCATTGACCAGGCCGACCAGCAGGTAACCCATGTGCGAGATGGTCGAATAGGCCAGCAAGCGCTTCAGGTTGGTCTGCACGATGGCGACGAGGTTACCGATCGCCAGCGACAGCACGGCCAGAACCGCCAGCATCAGCTGCCACTGCCCCGCAAGACCTGCGGTACCGCCAGCGATATCGCCCATGCCGGTCGACAGCAGGCGGTAAGCCATGCCGAACGCTGCCAGCTTCTGCGCCGAACCGATGAAGATGGTCACGGCCGTCGGCGACCCCTGGTACACGTCCGGGATCCACATGTGGAACGGTGCGGCGCCCAGCTTGAAGCCGATACCCACGATCAGGAATACCAGGCCGAACAGCAGCAGCGTGTGCCACTCGTTGCCGACGATGGCGGCGTGGATAGCGTGCAGGTCCAGGCTATGCGTGGCGCCGTACACCATGGACATGCCGTAGAGCAGCATGCCCGAGGCCAGCGCACCCAGTACGAAGTACTTGATGGCCGCTTCGGAGGACAGGCGCGAATCGCGGTTCAGCGCGACCAGCGCATACGACGACAGCGTCAGCAGCTCGAGGCCCAGGTACACGGTGACCAGGCTGCCAGCCGACACCAGGAACATGATGCCGACGGTAGCGAAGATGGTGAGCGTATAGAACTCGCCGAACGGGATGGCCCGCTCCTTCAGGTACGGCTTGGCGTAGATGAAGATCACCGCGGTGATGAGCAGCGAGAAGACCTTCAGAACTTCCGAGACGCCGTCGCGGACGAACATGCCGCCAAACGCGGTGACGCTGCCATCCGGCTGGCCGCTCACGACCAGGTAGGCACCTACCAGCAGGACCAGTACGGAGAGCCAGTGGACGGCCCCCTTCTGGCCCGGCTTGAGGAACGCATCCAGCATAAGCAGGACGCACGCCGCGACCGTGAGGTAAGCCTCGGGGAGCAGGATAAGGATGTCATTGATACCAGGCATGGACTAATTCCCGCTCAGACTTTCGTAATGGCCAGCTGCTCGACCAGGCGAGCGACCGACGCATCCATGAGGTGGACCAGCGGCTCCGGCCAGATACCGAAGACCAGTACGCCGGCGGCGAACGCGGAGAGCATGAAGATCTCGCGGCCGTTGACGTCGGTCAGTTCCTTCACGTGCGGGTTGGTGATATCACCCCACAGCACGCGCTTCACCATCCACAGCGTGTAGGCCGCACCGATGATCAGCGTGAAGGCGGCGAACAGGGCGATCCACGGATTCGCGCTGAACGAGGCCAGGATGACCATGAACTCGCCGACGAAACCACTGGTGCCCGGCAGGCCACTGTTGGCCATGGCGAACAGCACGTAGAACGGTGCAAAGATGGGCATGACGTTGATCACGCCGCCGTAATCCTTGATCTGGCGCGAGTGCAGGCGGTCGTACAGCACGCCAATGCAGCTGAACATCGCGCCGGAGATGAAGCCGTGCGAGATCATCTGGACCATCGCACCCTGCATGCCCAGGCGGGCGGCATCCGGGTTGTTGGCTTCACGCACCAGCATGAACGCGATGAAGATACCCAGGGTGACGAAACCCATGTGCGCGATGGACGAGTACGCCACCAGCTTCTTCATGTCGCCCTGCACGAGGGCCACGTAACCGATGTAGCACACCGCGATCAGCGACAGGACGATGATCAGCCAGGCGTAGTGCTCGGACGCATCCGGCACGATCGGCAGCGAGAAGCGCAGGAAGCCGTAGCCACCGATCTTCAGCATGACCGCCGCCAGCACCACCGAACCACCGGTAGGCGCTTCCACGTGGGCATCCGGCAGCCAGGTGTGCACCGGCACCATCGGGACCTTGATGGCGAAGCCCAGCAGGAAGGCAAAGAACAGCCAGCTCTGCTCGGTGAGCGTGAGCGGCACCTTGGCCATATCGGCGATGGCGAAGCTGCCGCCGGTCTTGTGGTACAGGTAAATCAGGCCGATCAACATGAAGATCGAGCCGAAGAACGTGTAGATGAAGAACTTCAGCGTGGCGTACACACGGCGCGGACCACCCCAGATACCGATGATGACGAACATCGGGATCAGCATGGCTTCGAAGAACACGTAGAACAGCAACGCGTCTGTCGCGCAGAACACGCCGATCATGCAGCCCTCGAGGACAAGCATGGCCGCCATGTACTGGTGCGGGCGATTCTGGATCACTTCCCATGCGCCGACGATCACCAGGATCTGGACGAAGGTGGTGAGCACGATCAGCGCGACGGAAATACCGTCGACCGCCAGCGAGTAGTGAATGCCGAGCGACGGGATCCAGTTGAAGGATTCCGTGAGCTGCATGGTGCCGGCGGCGGCATCATAGGCAGGCAGGAGGGCAAGGCTGGCGGCGAAGGTAGCAACCGCGACCAGCAGCGAGATCCAGCGGGCGAGGCCTGGGCGACCGGAGCCGGCCAGCAGCACCGGGATGGCGCCGACGACCGGGAGCCAGATCAGCAGGCTGAGCAAGTGATTCGACATAGAGCTCGTTTCCCTTATTGCCCGATCAGCCAGTACCCGCCCAGGAGCAGGATAAGGCCGAGGATCATGGCGAACGCGTAATGGAAGAGGAATCCGGACTGCAGGCGGCGTGCACCACCCGCGATGCGCTGCACGAGGCCAGCCGAGCCGTTGACGATGGCGCCATCGATGAGGCCCTGATCGCCTACCTTCGACAGGCCTTCGCCCAGCTTCACGCCGCCCTTCGCGAACACCGCGAAGTACAGTTCGTCGATCCAGTACTTATTGTTGAGCAGGTTGTACACCGGCTTCAGCGCGTTCTTCGCCTTGTCAGCGACGGACGGGTTGAACAGGTACACGTAGGTCGCGACGACGAAGCCGGCGAGCGCGATCCAGAACGGGGGCTGCATGAAGCCGTGCAGGCCAGCGGCCACCGCACCGTGGAACTCGTGCGCGAGTTCGCCAAGCACGTTGTTCTCTTCCTTCACCTGGATCGCCTTGCCAAACCAGCCATCGAACAGCATGGGCTTGACGGTGAACAGGCCAACCAGGATCGAAGGAATGGAGAGCAGCACCAGCGGCACCGTCACGACCCACGGCGACTCATGCGGTGCATGTTCGAGCACGCCCGGCGTACCGTGGCCGTGATCGTCGTCGTGGTGGGCGTCGTCATGGTGATCGGCGTGGGCATCATGGCCGTGGTGGCCGTGTGCCTTGTGCTCCACCGTGAAGCGCTCCTTGCCATGGAAGGTCATGTACAGGAGGCGGAAGCTGTAGAGCGAGGTGACGAATACGCCGCCGAGCACGCAGAAGTACGCGTAGCTGGCACCCCAGCGGTGCGACTCGCCTACGGCCTCGATGATGGCGTCCTTCGAGTAGAAACCCGAGAAGAACGGGGTGCCGGCCAGGGCCAGCGAACCAATCCACATCGTGATCCAGGTGATCGGCATGTACTTGCGCAGGCCACCCATGTAGCGCATGTCCTGCTCATGGTGCATGCCCATGATGACCGAACCGGCACCCAGGAACAGCAGGGCCTTGAAGAAGGCATGGGTCATCAGGTGGAACACGGCCCCGCTATAGGCGGAGACGCCCAGCGCGACCGTCATGTAGCCCAGCTGCGAAAGCGTGGAGTACGCGATGACGCGCTTGATGTCGTTCTGCACGATGCCGATGAGGCCGGTGAAGAACGCGGTGGTGGAACCGATCACCAGGATGAACGAGAGCGCGGTCTCGGACAGCTCGAAGATCGGCGACATGCGGGCGACCATGAAGATGCCCGCGGTGACCATCGTTGCGGCATGGATCAGCGCCGAGATGGGGGTCGGGCCTTCCATCGAATCGGGCAGCCACACGTGCAGCGGGACCTGGGCCGACTTACCCATGGCGCCGATGAACAGGAAGATGCCGATGACGGTGGCCGCATCCCACGCATGGTTCTGGGTGATCTGCAGGGTCTTGCCGACCAGCTCAGGGGCATGGTCGAACGCGGTCTGGTAATCCAGCGTACCCAGGAAGTACAGGATCGCCGAGATACCGAGCAGGAAGCCGAAGTCACCCACGCGATTGACCAGGAACGCCTTGAGGTTGGCGAAGATCGCCGTGGGGCGCTTGTACCAGAAGCCGATCAGCAGGTACGACACCAGGCCCACCGCTTCCCAGCCGAAGAACAGCTGCATGAAGTTGTTGCTCATGACGAGCATCAACATCGAGAACGTGAACAGCGAGATGTAGCTGAAGAAGCGCTGGTAGCCCGGGTCTTCCGCCATGTAGCCGATGGTGTACAGATGCACCAGCAGCGACACGAAGGTGACCACCACCATCATCATGGCGGTGAGGCGATCGACCATGAAGCCGACCGAAGCGTGGAAGCGACCGATTTCGAACCAGGTGTAGACGTCCTGGTTGAAGTTATCCGCCCCGCCCCACACCAGCTGGTAGAGCACGTAGAACGAAAGGCCGCAGGCGATGGCGACGCCCAGGATGGTGGCGCTGTGCGCCCCTGCCCGGCCGATCACCTTGCCGAACAGGCCGGCCAGGATCGAACCCACCAGCGGCGCCAGTGCGATCGTTAGCAGGATTGAAAGCGAGAGACTCATCGGATCAACCCTTCATGCTGTCGATTTCGGCGACGTTGATCGTGCTGCGGTTACGGAACAGCAGGACCAGGATCGCCAGGCCGATGGCGGATTCCGCCGCAGCCACGGTGAGGATGAAGAACACGAACACCTGGCCCTGCACGTCGCCGAAGAAGCGCGAGAAGGCCACGAAGTTGGTGTTCACCGCGAGGAGCATGAGCTCGATCGCCATGAGCAGCACGATCACGTTCTTGCGGTTGATGAACAGGCCGGCGACGGCGATGCAGAACAGGATCGCGCCGAGCACGATGTAATGGGAAAGCGTGATCACTTGGCGTTCTCCTGCGACGGATCGGCAGCCGGGGGCGCCGGCGGCGGTACCACCGAAGCCACCTGGCTCGGGGCCATCTTCACCACGCGCACGCGCTCGGTGGCCTTGACGGCAACCTGCTGCGCGGCCGACTGGTGGCGTACGCCCAGGCGCTGGCGCAGGGTCAGGGCCACGGCGGCCACGACACCCACGGTCAGGATCAGCGCGGCGATTTCGAAGGGCAGCAGGAAGTCGGTGTACAGGGCCTGGCCCAGCCACGCGACGTTCGAGTTACCGGCCGGGTTCGGGCCAAGCGTGTGGGCGTGCATGGCTTTCACGCCGATCATGGCCAGCATTTCAACCAGCATGACCACGGCGACGATGATGCCCACTGGCAGGTAGCGGATGAAGCCCTCGCGGACGACCTCCTGCTTGATGTCCAGCATCATGACCACGAACAGGAACAGCACCATCACCGCGCCGACGTAAACAACGACCAGGGCGATAGCGAGGAACTCCGCTTCGGCGAGCAGCCACACGCAGGCCATGCTGAAGAAGGTCAGCACGAGCGACAGGACGGCATGCACCGAATTGCGCACGGTGATGACCATCAGGCCGGCGAGGACAGCCACGCCTCCGAAGAGGTAGAAACAGATGAGTTGAAGCAGATCGGTATTCATCGTCGATTCCGTGGCCCTTAGCGGTAAGCCGCGTCCTGGGCGCGGGCGGCAGCGATGTCCTGCTCGAAGCGGTCACCAATGGCCAGCAGCTGGGCCTTGGTCACCACGTTCTCGCCGCGATGTTCCATGTGGTACTCGTGCACGTGCGTCTCGACGATCGAATCGACCGGGCAGCTCTCTTCGCAGAAGCCGCAGAAGATGCACTTGAACAGGTCGATGTCGTAGCGCGTGGTGCGGCGCTGGCCATCTTCCGGGCGCGGGGCCGAGTCGATGGTGATTGCCAGGGCCGGGCACACCGCCTCGCACAGCTTGCAGGCAATGCAGCGCTCTTCACCGTTGGCGTAACGGCGCAGGGCGTGCAGGCCGCGGAAGCGGTTCGACTTGGGGATGTGCTCGAACGGATAGCGCATCGTGTACTTCGGGCTGAACATGTAACGCATGGTCAGGCCCATGCCCTTGAACAGCTCGAGCAACAGGAGGCTCTTGAAATAATGGGTTACGCGAGACATGGCGCTTTAGGCTCCCGTGCCGATGTGGACCCAGCCGAAATACTTCATGCAGCCGGCGACGAGGACCCAGACGATGGTGATGGGAATGAAGACCTTCCAGCCGAGACGCATGATCTGGTCGTAGCGGTAGCGCGGGAAGCTGGCGCGGAACCACAGGAACAGGAAGGCGAAGATGAAGACCTTCAGGAACAGCCAGAGGATGCTGGCGTGGCCGATGAAGCCCCACGATTCGGGGAACGGCGACAGCCAGCCACCCACGAACAGGATCGAGGAGAGGAAGCTCACCAGGATCATGTTGGCGTATTCGGCCAGGAAGAACAGCGCGAACGGCGAGCCAGAGTACTCCACGTGGAAACCGGCGACGATTTCCGATTCGCCCTCCGCCACGTCGAACGGTGCGCGGTTGGTTTCCGCCACGCCCGAGACGAAGTAGATGACGAACACCGGCAGCAGCGGGATCCAGTACCAGCTCAGCGCGCCACCGGCCTGTGCATCGACGATGGCCGTGAGGTTCAGGCTACCGGTCAGCACCAGCACGCAGACGATGGACATGCCCATCGCCAGTTCGTACGAGATGACCTGCGCCGCGGCGCGCATGGCACCCAGCATGGCGTAACGCGAGTTGGAGGCCCAACCGGCAAGGATGATGCCGTACACGCCCATGGAGGTCATGGCCAGCAGGTAGAGCACGCCGGCGTTGACGTTGGCGAGCACCACGCCCGGGGCGAACGGCACCACCGCCCACGCGCACAGCGCAGGCACCAGGGCCAGCATCGGCGCCAGGTAGTACAGGAACTTGTTCGCGTTGGTCGGCAGCACCACTTCTTTCAGGAGCAGCTTAACGACGTCGGCGAAGGCCTGCAGCAGGCCGGCGGGGCCAACCTTGTTGGGCCCCATGCGGACGTGCATCCAGCCCAGCACCTTGCGTTCCCACCAGACGTAAAGCGCGACGCCGATGACCAGCGGCAGCACGATCGCCAGGATGAACAGCACCGGCAGCAAGAGGTGGTCGAAGAGTTGATCGGCCATGGTTTACGCCTTGCTCAGGGTGATGGCGGCGCCGTACGGCGGCAGCATCGCGGTTTCGGGAAGCGCGGCATCGATCCACACGGCGCCGGCAGGCACCGCGGTATCGACCACCACCGGAAGCACGCTGTCACCGATGCGGCCGTTGCCACCATCGGCCAGGCCGAGCTTGCCGGCATCATCCGCGTTGACGCGAATGGCCGCCGGGCGGTTCAGCGGGTGCGAGTTCAGCGCACCGGCGCGGCGCAGCACGGCATCGCCGCGGTACACCGGCACCGTGGCCACGCGCGAAAGCGTGATGCCCGAGGCGCGCTGACCGAGCACGGCACGGATATCCGTGGTGCGCTCCTGCATGCCATCGCGCAGGCCCGCAAGGTCATCGAACTCGAAGCCTGCCACGCCGAGCGAACCGCCCAGCGCGCGCAGCACCTTCCAGCCTTCGCGGGCTTCGCCCGGCGCCTTCGAACCCGCCAGCACGGCCTGGGCGGTGCCCTCAGCGTTTACCAGCGTGCCTTCCAGTTCCGGCGTCAGCGCGATCGGCAGGATCACGTCGGCCGAGTCCTTCAGGGCATCGGAGGCGTAGGCGGCAAAAGCGACCACGGTCTGCGCCGAGTGCATAGCCTGCTGGGCCTGTGCGCCATCGGCGAAGTCGTACGGCGGCTCCACGTTGTAAAGCACGTAACCCTTGCGCGGCTGCGCCAGCATGGCGCGCGCATCCAGGCCACCCGCCGTCGGCAGCACGCCGACGGTGGAAAGGCCCACGGCGTTGGCGCCTGCCGGGATTTCGTTGTACGCGGCACCCGCGGCCTGCGCGATGAAGCGCGCGATGGCACGCAGCCAGGAGGCTTCCGGGTGGTTCGCGGCAGCGTGGCCGAAGATCACCACGGCGCCTTCCACGGCGAACTCGGCGTAGGCGGCACGGTGGTCATCGGTGGTCGTCGTGGCATTCACCACGGCGGCGATCGATTCCGGCACGGCAGCGCCCGACTCAGCGGCGACCTTGGCGAACTGCAGCAGCTCGTTGACGAGTTCATGCGGCGCCGACACGGCTTCGCCGGCCAGCGCGAAGTTGAAGTTGAAGTGCGCCGGGTTCACCGCGAACACCTTGGCGCCCTTCTTGGCAGCCTGGCGAATGCGGTGGTTGAGCAGCGGCACTTCGTAACGCAGGTCCGAGCCGACCAGCAGCGCCGACTTCACCTTGTCGAGCGAGGCGATGGACGAAGCGAACGGCTTGGCAAACGCGTTATCCGCGAAATCGAGCTGGCGCAGGCGGTGATCGACATGGGCGCTGCCGAGGCCACGGGCCAGGCGGACGAGCAGCTCGCCCTCCTCGTTCGTGGTCGCCGGGTTCACCAGGATGCCGAGATCCGCACCGGAGACGCTCTTCAGCGCTTCGCGGGCCACCGACAGGGCGTCGTCCCACGTGGTGGTCGCCCACTGGCCGTTGCGCTTGACCATCGGCGCCCTGACGCGATCCGCCGCGTACAGGCCCTGGTGGCTGTAGCGGTCGCGATCGGACAACCAGCATTCGTTGATCGACTCGTTATCGCGCGGCACCGTGCGCAGCACCTCGCCGCGGCGCGTGTGCAGCCACAGGTTGGAGCCAAGCGCATCGTGGTAAGCGACCGACGGACGAGCCACCAGCTCCCAGGCGCGGGCCTGGAACTGGAACGGCTTGTTGGTCAGCGCACCCACCGGGCAAACGTCGATGATGTTGCCGGAGAGTTCGCTCTCGATCGTCTTGCCGATGTAGGTGCCGATCTCGAGGTTCTCACCGCGGCTCATGCCACCCAGCTCGTACGTGCCGGCGATCTCGCTGGTGAAGCGGACGCAGCGCGTGCACTGGATGCAGCGGGTCATTTCGGTGGCGATCAGCGGGCCGAGGTTTTCATCGGCCACCGTGCGCTTGCGCTCGACATAGCGGGACACCGAACGGCCGTAGCCGAGCGAGACGTCCTGCAGTTCGCACTCGCCGCCCTGGTCGCAGATCGGGCAATCGAGCGGATGGTTGATCAGCAGGAACTCCATCACGTTGCGCTGCGACTTGAGCGCCTTGTCTGAACGCGTGAAGACCTTCATGCCCTCGCCTACCGGCGTGGCGCATGCCGGTGCCGGCTTCGGCATCTTCTCGATTTCCACCAGGCACATGCGGCAGTTGGCGGCGATCGGGAGCTTGCGGTGGTAGCAGAAGCGCGGGATGGCGATGCCGACGGCATCAGCCGCCTGGATAATCATCGCTCCCTTGGCTATCTGCACCGGTACGCCATCGATCTCGATGTTGACGAGGTCCGGCGCGGCATTGGCTACGGGCTGCGCACTCATGCAGCGACTCCAGTGGTGGCCGTGCCTGCGGGGCCATCCACGATGGAACGGCCATGCTGCACGTAGTATTCGAATTCATGCCAGAAGTGGAACAGGAAGCCCTGCACCGGCCATGCGGCGGCTTCACCGAAGGCGCAGATGGTGTGGCCTTCGATCTGGCCGGCGACGGCCTTCAGGCGGTGCAGGTCATCCTGCGTGCCCTTGCCTTCCACGATGCGCGACAGCACGCGGTGCATCCAGCCGGTGCCTTCGCGGCACGGGGTGCACTGGCCGCACGACTCGGCCATGTAGAAACGCGAGATGCGATGGCAGGCGCGGACCATGCAGGTCTTGTCGTCCATCACGATGACCGCACCCGAGCCCAGGCCCGAACCCGCCTTCTGCAGCGAGTCGTAATCCATGGTGCATTCCATCATCTTGTCGGCCGGCAGCACCTTCATGGAGGAGCCGCCCGGAATGACCGCCTTGAGCTTGTTGCCCGTGCGGACACCGCCCGCCATCTCCAGCAGTTCGGAGAACGGCGTGCCGAGCTTGATTTCGAAGTTGCCCGGGTTGTTCACGTGACCGGAGACCGAGAAGATCTTCGGGCCGCCGTTATTGGGCTTGCCGATGTTGAGGAACCACTCCGCGCCATTGCGCAGGATGGCCGGCACCGAGGCGTAGGTTTCGGTGTTGTTGATCGTGGTCGGGCGACCATACAGGCCAAAGCCGGCCGGGAACGGCGGCTTGAAGCGCGGCTGGCCCTTCTTGCCTTCCAACGATTCCATCAGCGCCGTTTCTTCGCCGCAGATGTAAGCACCGGCGCCGAGGGCGTTGTAGATGTCCACGTCGATGCCGGAGCCATCGATGTTCTTGCCCAGCAGGCCAGCGGCGTACGCTTCCTTCAGGGCTTCCTCGATGTGCTCGAACGGCTCATGGTGGAACTCGCCGCGCAGGTAATTGTAGGCAACGGTCGAACCCGTGCAGTAGCACGCGATCGCCAGGCCTTCCAGCACCGAATGCGGGTTGAAGCGCAGGATGTCGCGATCCTTGCAGGTGCCCGGCTCGGATTCATCCGAGTTGCACAGGATGTACTTCTGGCCCGGCGCATTGCGCGGCATGAACGACCACTTCAGGCCGGTGGGAAAGCCGGCGCCGCCGCGGCCGCGCAGCGAGCTCTTCTTGATCTCTTCGATGAGCGCCGCCGGATCCGGCTTTTCAGCCAGGATCTTGCGCCACGCCTTCCAGCCATCGACCTTCTCGTAGCTCTCGAGGGACCACGGCTTTTCGAAATGCAGGGTCGTGTAGACGACCTGGTGTTCCTTGGGTGCGGGTCCGACCGGACCAGTGGTGCTAGCCATTGCCCTTACCTCACTTAAGACCGTCGAGAATCGCGTCGACCGATTCGGTCGTCAGCTTCTCGTGGTAATGACCGTTGACGACCATCATCGGCGCGCCCGCGCAGGCGGCCAGGCATTCCTCTTCCTGCTTGAGGTAAATGCGGCCGTCGGCGGTGCTCTCGCCGGTCTTGATGCCCAGCTTCTTTTCGCAATGGCGCACAAGGCCTTCGGCCCCGTTCAGCCAGCACGAAATGTTGGTACAGATGGCGACGTTGTTGCGGCCGACGGGCGTGGTCTCGAACATCGAGTAGAAGCTCGCGACTTCGTACGCCCAGATCGGTGGCAGGTCGAGGTACTTGGCGACCGCGGTGATCAGCTCGTCAGTGAGGTAACCCTGGTTCTGTTCCTGGGCCGCCATCAGCGACTGGATGAGCGCCGAGCGCTTGCGGTCGGGCGGAAACTTGCCGACCCAGTGGTCGATATGTTCCCGGGTGTGATCGTTGAGCACGGCGATCGGATCGACGTCCTTCACCTGCTCGAAATGACCGGTGGCTTTCATGATTCAGTTCACTCCGTCGACTTAGCGGTCGACTTCGCCGAAGACGAGATCGTAGGTGCCGATCATCGCGACGACGTCGGCGAGCATGTGGCCACGCACGAACGCGTCCATCGAAGACAAGTGGGCGAAGCCCGGCGCGCGCAGGTGCACGCGGAACGGCTTGTTCGCACCATCGGACATGAGGTAGCAGCCGAACTCACCCTTCGGCGCTTCCACGGCGGCGTAGGTCTCGCCGGCCGGTACGCCATAGCCCTCGGTAAAGAGCTTGAAGTGGTGGATCAGGGCTTCCATGTCGTTCTTCATTTCGACACGGCTGGGCGGGGCGACCTTGAAGTTCTGCACCATCACCGGGCCCGGGTTGGCCTTCAGCCACTCCACGCACTGGCGGATGATGCGGTTCGACTGGCGCATTTCTTCCACGCGCACCAGGTAGCGGTCGTAGCAATCGCCATTGACGCCGACGGGGATATCGAAATCCATCTTGTCGTAGGCGGCGTACGGCTGCTTCTTGCGCAGATCCCATTCGATACCGGAACCGCGCAGCATGGCGCCGGTCATGCCCCAGGCCTGGGCCTTCTCCGGGCTGACCACGCCGATGCCGACCGTACGCTGCTTCCAGATACGGTTGTTCGTCAGCAGCAGTTCGTATTCATCGACGCGGGCCGGGAAATCGTTGGTGAACTCCGTGAGGTAGTCCAGCATCGAGCCTTCGCGCCACTGGTTCAGGCGCTTAAGATCGCCACCCTTGTGCCACGGCGATTCGCGGTACTGCGGCATCTGCTCCGGCAGGTCGCGGTACACGCCGCCCGGGCGGTAGTACGTGGCGTGCATGCGCGCGCCAGAGACGGCCTCGTACACGTCCATGAGCTCTTCGCGCTCACGGAAGGCGTACAGGAACACGGCCATCGCGCCCAGGTCGAGCGCGTTGGAACCGACCCACATCAGGTGGTTCAGGATGCGGGTGATCTCGTCGAACATCGTGCGGATGTACTGCGCACGGATCGGGGCCTCGATACCGAGCAGGTTCTCGATGGCACGCACGTAGGCGTGCTCGTTGCACATCATCGAGACGTAATCCAGGCGATCCATGTAACCGATGGACTGGTTGAACGGCTTGGATTCGGCGAGCTTTTCGGTACCACGGTGCAGCAGGCCGATGTGCGGATCAGCACGGACGATGGTCTCGCCGTCCATCTCCAGCACCAGGCGCAGCACGCCGTGCGCAGCAGGATGCTGCGGGCCGAAGTTCATCGTGTAATTGCGAATTTCTTCCACGGCTTAATTCTCCCGCCAGCGGTCGGCGGCTTCCGCCCTGGCCTGATCGAGGTCGGCATCGTTGCGGATCGTGCGCGGCACAAGCACGCGCGGCTCGATCGAAACCGGTTCGTAGACAACACGCTTCTGCTCGGCGTCGTAGCGGACCTCGACGTTGCCGATGAGCGGGAAATCCTTGCGGAACGGATGGCCGACGAAACCGTAGTCGGTAAGGATGCGGCGAAGGTCGGGATGACCGTCGTAAATGATGCCGTACAGATCGAACGACTCGCGCTCGAACCAGTCGGCGCCCGGCCAGATGCCCGTCACGGACGGCACCACCGGGAAGTTGTCGTCTTCGCAGAACACGCGCAGGCGGATGCGCTGGTTGTGCTCGATCGAAAGCAACTGGTACACGGAGGCGAAGCGGCGCGGCAGTTCAGCCGGGCGCGGACGCTCTGCCCACGTGAAACGGCCAACCGCCTGGCCTTCCACACCGCGCGAGAAGCTTTCGCCTTGCGCCGTGTCGGTATCCCATTCGGTCTTGCCGTAGCTCAGGTAATCCACACCGCAGATATCGATGAAGACGGTGAAACGGAAGCCCGCTTCGTCACGCAGCGCGGTGGCCACGGCGAGCAGGTCGCGCGGGGCGACCTCGGCGGTTACTTCGTTGCGTTCGACCTTCACCGTCAGCATGTCGCCGAAGCGCGCGGCGAGGCGTTCGACCAGCGAGGTCTCGTTATTAACGCTCATGTGCAGGCCCTGGTTAGCGCGCGATCGTGTGGGTGCGGCGGATCTTTTTCTGCAGCTGCAGGATGCCGTGGATCAGCGCTTCGGCCGTCGGCGGGCAGCCCGGCACGTAGATATCGACCGGCACGATGCGATCGCAGCCGCGCACGACCGAATACGAATAGTGGTAGTAGCCGCCGCCGTTGGCGCACGAACCCATGGAGATAACCCACTTCGGCTCCGGCATCTGGTCGTAGACCTTGCGCAGCGCGGGGGCCATCTTGTTCACCAGGGTGCCGGCCACGATCATCACATCGGACTGGCGCGGGCTGGGGCGGAACACGACGCCGAAGCGGTCGAGATCGAGGCGGGCCGCGCCCGCGTGCATCATCTCCACCGCGCAACAGGCCAGGCCGAACGTCATCGGCCACATGGAGCCGGTGCGAGCCCAGTTCATCAGTGCGTCGACGCTGGTCACGCCAAAGCCGCGCTGCGGCAGCGGCGCGTCACCGTTCGGGCGAATGATGTCGTCGACGAGGTTGAGCGGTTCCGGGTTATGCATCACCCGGTCGATGGTGGTCATCACTCCCATTCGAGCGCTCCCTTCTTCCAGACGTAACCAAAACCGACCACGAGCAGCGCCAGGAACAGGGCCATTTCAACCAGGGCGACGATGCCGATCTTGTCGAACACCACGGCCCACGGGAAAAGGAAGGCGATTTCGAGGTCGAAAATAATGAAGAGGATCGCGATGAGGTAATAGCGCACATCGAACTTCATGCGTGCATCTTCGAAGGCTTCGAAGCCGCACTCATAAGGCGAGAGCTTTTCCGCATCGGGGCGCTTCGGGCCGGCGAGCATGCCGAGCACCATCAGGACGATGCCAAGGCCGACGGCCACGGCAATAAACAACAGGACGGGCCAATATTGGGCGAGCACGATGCTGCGTACCTCCGCGCCTCGCTGGGCGCATCAGTGACCGTCGACGGGGACGAGCGGTCCGGCTAGGGGCACCGAAGCTTTTTTCGAATCGATCCAAACGGACCGACCCGGTCGGACGCGCCAGGCGCGCCAACGACTCCGGAGATCCACAATCTCACGTTGGGGAACCGATCTATTGTACCAGTGCGTGCAGGTATGCCGACAAGTCTTAATGAAGGAAAAACGGGTCCATATTGGTGCAATGCCCCATTTTCCCCGCCTTGCCGGTTACATCGTCTGGGTGGGCCGCTCGGAGTTGAGGGTACCGGCCAGCAAAGCCTCGATACGCTGGCGGGCGGCCTCGCTCTCGGGGGATTCGTTGAACTGGATGCCCACGCCGGCCGTGCGGTTGCCCTGGGCACCGACAGGCGTGATCCAGACCACCTTGCCCGCGACCGAAAGACGCTCGTTATCGTCGATAAGGGTGACCAGCAAGGCCACCTCGTCGCCCAGGTTGTAGCGCTGGGCCGTGGGGGCGAACAGGCCGCCCGTCTTCAGGAACGGCATGTACGAGATGTACAGGGAATTCACGTCCTTGATCTTCAGCGACAGGATGCCCTGGCGCGGCGACGGGCTGGTGGCGTTCATGCAGGTGTTGGATTCCCTTGGATAGGGGCCATCCTAGCTAGCCCAGCGGCCGGGCCACAAGCCCGGCGGGTTCCGGATCCTGGCAAACCCAGCCGTAGCGGTCGTAGATCCACGGTGTGGAGAGGTCGGCGGTCAGCTTGACGAAGGCCGGCCCGGGTACCGGGCGCAGGGCAAGCAGCCAGTCATCGCCATCGCGATCCAGTGGTGCGCTGCGCCAGGTCCAATGGCGTGCACCCTGCCCGTCGGCCAACAACACCCGCAACCGTGTACGCGCCCACGAACCAGGCCGCCATGGCAGGCGCAAGGTATCACCGCCCGGGGGTGCTGGCGGCCGGTCGAAGCGCTCCGGACGGGCGGCCACCCCCAACATGCGCTCGCGGCTTAGGGCCATCTGCGTCGCGTGCTCGAGCACGGCTGACATCTTTACAGCCTGCCGCCCGGCGTCGATATCGGGGACGATCAGGTCCTCCGGGGCGCTCGCCTCGGTGCCGTGGACCATATAAGTGAGGACATCGGCCTGAGACCCGGCCGCGTGAAGCGCAAGGCGAGACAGCACATGGGCCGCGCCGTGGTCGGGGTGGCGATCGCCCAGGTCAGGGATGACCACCAGCGTCGGGCGCACCTGGTCGATCACCGCCCGCAGCTGGCCAATGGATGCCTGATGCTCGCGCCGCAACTGCGTGGTCACCTGCATATCGTGCCAGCCCATGGCATGCAGGTGCCGCGGGCTCACGCCGAGCCGGCCCAGCGCGGCGACCACCTCGCGCCGCCGCCGCTCGCCCCAACGCTTACGCCCAGCCGCCCCGATAATCACGCGCTTCTCGAGCCACCGCTGTGGCCAGGGATTGTCATCCCCATCGGTGAGGAGCGCCACGTCCACGCTACCGCCTTGTGCCAGGCAGCGCTGAATCAGCATGCCGGCCGCCAGCGACTCGTCATCCGGGTGCGGCGCCACCACGAGGAGCCGGGTGGACGCATCAATGACAGGGGCGTGGGACACGGCGTTACCGGGGCGCGTTCGGGATTCGATTAGGGCGGATTCGGCGAAAAAGGCGCGTCAACGCCAGGCGGCGATGAGTTCGAGCAGCACCAGGTCAGCCCTGAGCGGCCCGCGCAGGGCATCGCGAGCGCGGTTGGCACGCCCGTACCAGCGATCCAGTGATTCGTCGTCCAGTTGGCTTTCGAGGGGCGCCGCTGTGCCGGCAGCGCGTGCGCGCAACTCGTCCGTGGCCGCTTGCGCGGCAAACCAGACATAGCGTGCCGGATCGGCCGCCTGCCAGCGCTTCACCACCTCGAGGGGGTCGCCGCGCCCGGCCGCCAGGCTTTTGAGGTCATTCCTTACCTCGCCACGCTGCTTGAGGGCCCCGTCGCCGGCCCACTCGCGAGCAAGGCCCGGGTTGCCCGCAGCGGCCTCAAGGGCGGGCACGGCATCTGAAATACCCTGCCCGCGCAACCACGCCAGCGCGACGTCGCGCGACGGCACCAGGAAATCGATACGCTGGCAGCGGCTACGAATCGTGGCCGGCAGCCGCGCCGGCTCGTCGGCCACCAGGATAAGTATCGTGGAGGGCGTCGGCTCTTCCAGCGTCTTGAGCAGCGCATTGGCAGCGGCCGCGTTCATCGCATCCGCCGGATCGATGGTCGCCACCTGCCAGCCGCCAAACTGGCTGGACATCGCCAGGCGCTGGGACAGGTCGCGAACCTGGTCCACGACGATCTCCGTACGCGTCGCGCCATCCTTGCGCAGGCCGAGGCCCAGCGCGACCACATCGGGATGGGTGCCAGCCGCGACCAGCAGGCAGCTTCGACAGGTATCGCACGGCGCGCCCTCTACCGGTCGCTGGCAGAGCAGGCCCTTGACGAATCGGGCGAGAAAATCGCGCTTGCCGAGGCCGGCGGGACCTGCCAGCAGCAACGCATGCGGGAGCGCATCGCGCTCACGTCGCGCCTGCAGGCGAGCCCACGCATCGGCGTGCCACGGCCGGTCCATCATGCTGAAACCCTTGCAAGCAGTTCGGCCACGCCCGCCACGGCCTGGGCGAGCACGGCATCGGGCGATGCGCTTGCATCCAGCACGCGGAAACGTGCCGGATCGCCGGCGGCGCGCGTGCGATATGCGGCGCGGATGCGCTCAAAGAACGCATCACCCTCCACTTCAATACGATCCGCCTCGCCCCGGCCAGCGGCACGTGCCCTGCCCTCGGTCACCGGCAGGTCCAGCAACAAGGTGATATCCGGCCGCAGCCCCGACGCCGCCCACCGCTCGAGTTCCGCGATGCGCTCGATGGGCTGGCCGCGGCCAGCGCCCTGGTAGGCGTAACTCGCATCGGTAAAGCGATCGCAAAGCACCCAGCGGCCCGCAGCGAGCGCCGGCTCGATCACTTGCCGCACAAGCTGCGCCCGCGAGGCAAACATCAGCAGCAGTTCGGCCTCGGCGCAAAGCTCGTTGTTGGCGGCATTCAGTACGACGGCGCGTAGCGCCTCACCCACATCGGTACCACCAGGCTCACGGGTGACGACCAGATCGATACCCTGGGCGCGCAGATGCGCCTCGAGCCCACGCAGCAGCGTGCTCTTGCCGGCACCTTCGCCGCCCTCAAGGGTAATAAACCGTCCGCGTTGTCCGTGATTCACTGGCATCGTTTCAATTGGTAGCAGGCCACGGCCTTGTTGTGTTCTTCAAGGGTAGCCGAGAAAACATGGCTGCCATCGCCGCGGGCGACGAAGTACAGCTCCTTGCCTTCGGCGGGGTGCAGCGCCGCCTGGATCGCCGCGCGGCCCGGCAGGGCAATGGGCGTGGGCGGCAGGCCCGCGCGCGTGTACGTATTGTAGGGGGTGTCGGTGGTCAGGTCGCTTTTGTGGATGTTGCCTGCGTACGCGGCACCCATGCCATAGATCACCGTGGGATCGGTCTGGAGCAGGATGTGCTGCTCCAGGCGGCGCACGAACACCCCGGCAATGCGCGGCCGCTCATCGGCCCTGCCTGTTTCCTTCTCCACGATGGAAGCAAGGATCAGCGCCTCGTAAGGACTGGCCAGCGGCAGGCCAGGCGCACGCGCCGGCCACGCGGCATCCAGCGTCTTCGTCATGGCCGCATACGCGCGCTTGAGGATGCTGCTGTCGGTATCGCCTTTCACATAGGCATAGGTCTCCGGCAGGAAGCGCCCTTCAGGCTGCTCACCCTCGGCGCCGACCTGCTTCATGATCGCGGCATCGTCCACGCCCGCCGTATCGTGCGTGATCGTATCCACAGCCCCCAGCGCACGGCGCAGGTCAGCGAACGTCCAGCCATCCACGATGGTGAAATTGCGCTGCATGACCTTGCCCGCGGCCATGTCGCCAATGAGATCGCGCGGTGTCATGCCAGGACGCAATGCGAACTCGCCGGCGTGCAGCCGGCCTGACGCGTGCATTTCCATGGAGAGCACGCGCCAGTACAGCGGCGATGCCTTTGTAACGCCACGATCGCGCAGGTCGCGCACGATGTCCTTGAACGATGAGCCACGCGCTACGTCGATGCTCTGGCCGGTGGCCGGGATAGTGAGCGGCGTACGCGCGAAGCGTGCCCAGTCGAGCCATAACCACGCACCGCCAGCGATCGCAGCGAGCAGAATCAGCAACAGAATCGCGCGCCAGAGGGCGACGCCACGCACTTTCATCGATCACTATCCTTGGCACGGTACGGTAAAGGCAGGCCCAGGGCCGCCCAATGCACCTGGAGGGCACGCGTGACGGGGCCAGGCTGCCATGTACGAGCCCCGAAGGCCCGGACAGGGAGAATGCCCCGAACGGCCGACGTGAGGAAGACCTCGTCAGCTTCGAGCAGTTGAGAAACGCTGATGCGGGACACGTTCACGTGGTGGCTCGCAAGGATTTCCGCGCGGGCCACGCCCGCCACGCCGCAGCGATCAACCGGCGGCGTGACCAGTTCACCATGCCTGACCACGAAGAGATTCGCCGCGGTGGCACAGACAAGCCCCCCTTCCATGTCGAGAAGCAGGCCTTCGGCTACCGTGGGATCCGACCATTCCGCCCGCGCCAGCACCTGCTCAAGGCGATTGAGGTGCTTCAGGCCTGCAAGCGCAGGCTGGATGGCGAGCCGCATATCGCACAGGCGCACGGCGATACCGTCGCGCGAGGCCTCGGGCGCGAGGGCCAGCGGCGATGCCGCAACCACCAATGTAGGCCGCGGTGCGGATGGCATCACGTAGCCCCGCTCCCCCACGCCACGGCTGTAGCTGATGCGCACGACGGCATCATCCAACCCTTCGCAAAGGCGCATCAGCTCGGCGTGAACCGCCGCGATATCGGGCCCCGGCATACGCAGTCGCTCGCAACCGGCTACAAGCCTCTCGGCATGCCGTTGCCAGAGTGGCGTGACGCCCCCGACGACACGCAGCGTTTCAAACAAGCCATCGCCGTAAGTGAAGCCCCTGTCTGCCGCGGAGATGACAGCGGCGTCACGGAAATCCACCGACAGACGGGTCGTCATGCCGCGCCAAAAATCCGCAAAAGGCCGCGCGCCTTGGCGCGGGTTTCATCCAGCTCTTTCTCGGGCACCGAATCCGTCACGATGCCTGCGCCCGCGCGCAATGACACGTCCGTACCCTCGGCAAGCAAGGTACGGATAAGGATGTTCAGATCCATATCGCCACTATCGTCCACGTAGCCGAGCGCCCCGGTGTAGGCGCCGCGTGGCTCCTGCTCGATATCGCCGATGATCTGCATGCAGCGCACTTTCGGGCAACCGGTGATGGTGCCCCCGGGGAACGTGGCGGCCACTACCTGGCCCGGCGTGATGCCCTCGCGCGCGCGGCCCCGCACATTCGAAACAATGTGATGCACGTGCGCGTAGCTCTCCACCACCATCAGCTCATCCACCTTGACGCTCCCAGGTACGCAAACGCGCCCCAGGTCGTTGCGTTCGAGATCGATCAGCATGACGTGCTCGGCCCGCTCTTTCGGGTGAGTCGTAAGTTCGCGTATGCGCTCGGCATCATCGTCACCGGGCACGCGCGGCCGCGTGCCGGCGATGGGCCGCGTTTGCAGCACGCCATCGCGCGCCTCGACGAGCCGCTCGGGTGACGAGCTGACGATAGCCCAGCCGGGCTGCTGGATCAGACCCGCAAACGGCGCCGGGTTCGCAGCGCGCAGGGCGTACATGAGCGCGGCGGCGGATGGCGCCTCGGCAAAATGGGCGCACCACCGGCGCGACAGGTTCACCTGAAAGGTATCGCCGGCATGCAAGTGCTCGTGGATACGGCGAACGCCGTCGAGGAACCGCTGCGGCTCGTCTTCGTCGACACGCACAGGCCGCGCCAATGCAAGCGTGGGCAGCGGCTGGTCGAGATCGGCGGCGAGCGTTTCAAGCCAGTGCTCGGCACCCTCTTCCGCCACGAGGATCGTGCGCCCTTCCACGTGATCGACGATTGCCGCGGCCGGCGAGCGTAGCGCGTGCGCCACGGGGGCGGCTCCACGCGGGGCGGGCAACCGCAACGACGGCTCTACCTGCGCGGCGAGCTCGTAGGCCAGGTAAACGACCCATCCACCGTGAAACGGCAACCCATCGTCCACCCGTGCACGATGGCGTGCGGCCCACTCGCGATCGAACGCATCAAGGAACGACCCAGCCACGGTGCGCCCGAGGCCATCGCGCACGACCCCATGCCCGTCGAGCGAAAGCGAGGTATCACCGCCTGCAAAGAGAATGTCGAATCGCGACTGGGCCGTGCCGGTAACGGCGGAGGCAAGGAGCGCGGGGTAACGCTCCGGATACAGCGCGGCCGGCGCGAGAAGATCGCGCCGGCCGGCAAGGGTTCGCGTGGTAAACGCCACGCGGCGATCAGACGCGACGGAAAGCGAGCGTACCGTTGGTGCCACCGAAACCGAACGAGTTGGAGACGGCGACGGTGAGGTCGGCCTTTTCCGCCTTGTTCGGCACGAGGTCCATGCCCAGCGCCGCCACTTCGGGGTCCACATCCACGAGGTTCATGGTGGGCGGGATGATGCCGTCACGCAGGGCCATGATGGTGAAGATCGCTTCCACGCCACCGGCGGCGCCGAGCAGGTGGCCCGTCACCGACTTGGTGGAGCTGACGGCGAACTTGCCCTTCTTCGTGGCGTGTTCACCGAACACGCTGCGAATGGCCTTGGCCTCGCCCAGGTCACCCACCGGCGTCGAGGTACCGTGCGCATTCACGTACTGCACGTCTTCGGCCTTGAGGCCGGCATCATGCAACGCATTGCGCATGGCCAGTTCGGCGCCATCGCCGCTCGGTGCGGTGATGTGATATGCATCGCCACTCATGCCGAAACCGATGATCTCGGCAAGGATGTTGGCGCCGCGCGCCTTGGCGAACTCGTATTCTTCGAGCATGAGCATGCCCGCGCCGTTGGATAGCAGGAAGCCATCGCGACCGGTATCCCACGGACGGCTGGCATGTGCAGGATCGTCGTTTCGGGTGGACATGGCCTTGGCCGAGCAGAAGCCCGCCATGGCCGTCGGCGTGGTGGCGAACTCGGCGCCACCGGCCAGCATCGCATCGGCATCGCCGTACTGGATGAGGCGCATGGCCATGCCAATGTTGTGCGCAGCCGTTGTGCAGGCAGACACGAGGGCGATGTTCGGTCCCTTCATGCCGTGGTAAATCGAAAGGTTGCCCGCCACCATGTTGATAATGGAGCTCGGCACAAAGAACGGCGACACCTTGCGGGGGCCCTTCTCGGCGAGTTCGAGCGCGGTGGCTTCGATGGTGTGGAGGCCACCGATGCCCGCACCGGCGGCAACGCCGACGCGGCCAGCGTTCTCTTCAGTGATGACGAGACCCGACTGGCGGAATGCATGGGTACCCGCGACGATGCCGTAATGGATGAACGGATCCATGCGCTTGAAGTCTTTCGCGATGGAACGGCGGTCATCTTCCGGCACATCGGTACCGGCGAAATAGGCTTCCACGGGATCGAAACCGCGCACCTCGCCCGCAATGCGGGTGGCGTATGCGCTTGCGTCGAAATCGGTGACCGGGCCAATGCCAGTGTTACCTTCGACGACGTTCTTCCAGGCGGTGGCGATATCGTTCCCGACCGGCGAGATGATCCCCATGCCGGTCACTACCACACGTCGCTTACTCATGCGTTTGTTCCTTCACTGTGTCCGCGCTAACCATACGCAGGCGCAGGTTACGAATTGCGGAAACGAAAACTGCGCCATAACGGCGCAGCTTCCATGTCGCTCGGAGATCGACGGGAGGCGACGCCTCCGATCGACGACCTGTCGTTGCATCAAGCCTTGCTATGGGCGTTGATGTAGTCGATGGCCTGCTGAACCGTCGTGATCTTCTCGGCATCTTCATCCGGAATTTCGGTCTCGAACTCTTCTTCGAGGGCCATCACGAGTTCGACAGTGTCCAGCGAATCAGCGCCGAGGTCGTCGACGAACGATGCGTTGTTGGTGACTTCATCTTCCTTGACGCCCAGCTGCTCGACGACGATCTTCTTGACGCGTTCTTCGATGGTGCTCATGTCGCTATAACCTCCCGAGGGAAAAAATCCGGCGCATTGTAGTGGCTAAGGTCCATACCCGCCAGCACGCACCGTGACGTGGATGGCGCCCCAGGCGGACCCGGGGCGCGAAAGGATGATTGTCTCTCAAAAACGGCCCGGTGGCGACTGCCCGGGCCTGCCAGTCAGGGCATGTACATACCGCCGTTGACGTGCAAGGTCTCGCCGGTGATGTACTTCGCGGCCGGCGAAGCCAGGAAGGCCACTGCTTCGGCAATATCCCGGCCTTCGCCCAGGTGGCCCAGGGCGATACCCGACAGGAGCGCCTCGCGCTGCTCTTCAGGCAGCGCGCGGGTCATATCGGTGTCGATGAAGCCCGGGGCCACCACGTTGACCGTGATGCCCCGCGAGCCGATCTCGCGGGCCAGCGATTTCGAGAAGGCGATGATGCCCGCCTTGGCCGCGGCGTAATTGGCCTGGCCCGGGTTACCGGTCACGCCCACGACCGAGGCGATGCTGATGATGCGGCCCTTGCGGGCCTTCATCATGCCGCGCATCACGGCCTTCGAGGTACGGAAGACCGAGGTCAGGTTCGTGTCCATGATGGCGCTCCAGTCATCCTCTTTCATGCGCATGAGGAGCTGGTCACGGGTAATGCCGGCGTTGTTCACAAGAATACTGATGGCGCCGGACGCCTTGCCAATCTCATCCACCAGGGCATCGATGGATTCCGGGCTGGTCACATTGAGCACGCGGCCGTGGCCGCCGTGCGCAGCAAGCCGCTCACCGATGGCCGCCGCACCGCTTTCGCTGGTGGCCGTGCCGTAGACGGTAGCGCCCATCTCGGCCAGCAGGTTGGCGATAGCAGCGCCGATGCCGCGGCTGGCGCCGGTGACGAGGGCAATCTCACCCTTCAGGGTATGGGTCATGTCGTGGGTCCTGCTACAGGGGAATGGGGATCAGGCCTGGGCGGCGGCATCGAGCTCGGCGGGGGTACCGATAGCCTTGGCTTCGATCGACTTGTCGATGCGCTTGATGAGGCCGGCAAGCACCTTGCCCGGGCCACACTCCAGCGCCTGGGTCACGCCATGCGCGGCCAATGCCTGGACACACTCGGTCCAGCGCACCGGCAGGTAAAGCTGGCGCTGCAACGCGCCACGGATGTCGTCGAGCGAGGCGTGGATGGTGGCGTCGGCGTTCTGCACCACCGGAATCGACGGCAGCTTCCATTCCAGCGAGGCCATGCGCTCGCCGAGCTTGTCGGCCGCCTCGCGCATGAGCATGGAATGCGACGGCACGGAAACGGCAAGCTTGACGGCCTTCTTCACACCGAGTTCGGCAAGGCGCGCCAGCGCGCGATCCACCGCCTCAGCATGGCCAGCGATAACCAACTGGCCGGGTGAGTTGAAGTTGGCGGGGGCCACGATCTGGCCCTGGGCCACTTCCTCGCACACCTGCGCGATCTGGGCGTCATCGCCGCCCAGGATGGCCGCCATGGCGCCCACACCCGCGGGGACGGCGGCCTGCATGAGGCGGCCACGCTCGGCGACGAGGCCGGCGGCATCCTTGAGCGACAGGGCGCCCGCGGCAACCAGGGCGCTGTACTCACCCAGGCTGTGGCCCGAGAGGTAGCCCGGCAGCGTGCCGCCCTGCTTCAGGTAGACGCGCCACACCGCGACGCTGGCAGCAAGGAGCGCCGGCTGGGTGTTCTCGGTGCTGTTGAGCTTTTCTTCGGGACCGTTCTGGCTGATGTCCCACAGGTCGACGCCCGCACCGTCCGAGGCTTCGTCGAAGGTCGCCTTCACTTCCGGGTGGGCGGCCGCCAGGTCGGCAAGCATGCCGATGGACTGGGAGCCCTGGCCGGGGAAGACGATGGCAAGCGTGGCACTGGTCTGGGTCATGCGGGGCGATTCCGGACGTTCAAACCGCGAATGGTGCCAGCAACCCATGGGCGAATGCACCATTCGCAAGGGTTTGGTGGCCCGGGGCCCGCCCTGGAAACGCAAAACGGCGCCTCACGGCGCCGCTTTGCTGAATCCTCACCTGGGGCGAGAATTAATCTTCGACTTCAACCGCACCGCGGGTGTCGATGACCTTCTTGCCACGGTAGAAGCCATCCTTCGTCACGTGGTGGCGCAGGTGCACTTCACCGCTGGTCGGGTCGGTCGACAGCTGCACGCCCTTCAGGGCGTCGTGCGAACGGCGCATGCCGCGGGTGGACGGGGTCTTGCGGCTCTTGGCAACGGCCATGGCGAATCTCCAGCGAAATTACTTGTTTATAAGTCCGCGGAGAGCCGCGAACGGGTTATCGGATGGGTCCTGTGAAGAAGGGGTTTCTTCTTCCTCAGGCCAGGTTACGTCTTCGGGCAACTCCGCGTCCGGGTTAACCGGAACAAGGGGCAGCGCCAACAGCAGTTCGTCCTCGATCGTGGCAAGCGGATCCAGTTTGCCGTCCTGCTCCAGCAGGAGCGGTTCGTAACCGGGCGGAAGCGAAGCCTCCTCACGCTCTTCAACGATCAGTCCGAGACGGGCATCGACCTCCACCGGAAGCTGGAACGGCTCCAGGGAGCGCTGACAGATCAGCGTGGGCGATGCCTTTGCGCGGACGGCCACATAAGCGATACCCAGGTCGTCACGACCAAAGTCCAGTTCGTACTCGACCTCGCCCTCAGGTGAGGCAATCACATCCCCCAGGCGCTTGAACGCCGAGAGAGGAAGCTTTCCCTGGAACGAACGCCGCGCACGCACTTCGCGCCAAGCGTCCACGGACGATGGCAAAGTCACGGACATAATCGGGAAATGGTAGGCATGAACCCGCCTGAAGTCAACCGGTTAGCCAAACGAAAAGGGCCAGCCAGACGATTTTGCGAAGCGGCCCGGATTTCGGGCAGACTCGCGGCGAGCGGCAAGTGTGCCGCAGCTCGCCCGATGGGGGGAAGAGGCCGCGTGTTTTCCTTTGCTTATTATGCACTTGCTGCGCTACTGATCATCGTGACCGGGCTGTGCGCGTGGACGCTTGCCCACCACCGGCGCCGCCGCCGGCACAGTGCACTACAGGATCTGATGGACCAGGCCGATCGCCTTGAGACCGACCTGAAGGACTGCCGCGACCGCCTTCAGCGCGCCCACGCCGTGATGCAATTCAGCCCCGACCAGCCCGCCGTGGGCGAAGTGGAGGCCCAGCAAGCCGTGGATTCGGGCCTGCGTGCCCTTCTGCAGCAACGCCTGTGGATACGCGACCGGGCACCCAGCGCCAGCCAGCGCGAGTTGGACCAGGCGGTGGACGCCCTGGTCCGGGCCCGCCACCAGCTTGAGCCGCGCCTCCAGGCCCTGGACGATGCGCAGACGGCCCTCGACACTGCCGTACGCGAACACTTTCAGCCGGATCGTTAAACCTTGACCCAACCCCCTGTCATCCTCGCCTCCACGTCGGCCTACCGGGCCACCCTGCTCCGCCGGCTACTCGATACCTTCAGCCAGGAGGCGCCGGGCACCGATGAGGCTGCGCTGGCGAACGAACGGCCCGCCGACCGCGCCCTGCGCCTTGCCGAAGCGAAGGCAAGGGTTGTCGCGAACGCCCACCCAGGCAGCGTCATCATCGGCTCGGACCAGGTAGCGGACCTAAACGGTACCGTGCTCGACAAACCAGGCACCGTCCACGCCGCGCACCGCCAGCTCGAGGCAAGCTCGGGCAACGAGGTTATCTTCCACACCGCGGTGTGCGTCATCGATGCCCACGGCAACGCACGCACCCATCTCGACGAAACCCGGGTCAGCTTCCGCACGCTGTCACACGACGACATTGCACGCTACGTGGAACGCGAGCGCCCACTGGATTGCGCGGGCAGCTTCAAGTGCGAGGGTCTTGGCATCACCCTGTTCGAGCGCATAGCCAATGAGGACCCGACAGCCCTGGTAGGCCTGCCGCTCATCGCCACATCACGCCTGCTCCGCGCCGCTGGCGTCGCTCTTCCCTAGCGCCCACGGAGGGCTCCCGCGGCATACGCCTGGGCCCATACGATGCACTGGTCGGGCGGGACCGCAGGGGCCTGCGTGGATCGTGCGTGCGCCGCATAAAACGCGAAGCGCCGCCGGCCAGCGAATGCATCGACGCGACCAAGCGGCCGTTCGATATCTACCCGCGTGCAGATAGACCCAAGCCACTCGCGCGTTTCGCGCTCGCGCAATGCGGTTTCATCCACCACCAGGATCAGCGGTGCCGGCGCCAGGTCCTGTAGTGCCGCTTCGTCCAGCGCCCACGCACGCAGTTGCGCGGCGCGGCCATGCTTCACATTCAGCGGGCTATCCAGCGAATAGACCGACGCATTCGCGCCTTTTGCGAAGCGTAGCTCGGCGGCGAGCATGAAATTATCCGCCACCAGCAGGGCCCCCTCCGGCTGCGGGGGGAGCGCGGCAGCTACATCGCGCCACCCGGTGAAGTTCGCCGGGAACGCTTTCGCATGCGCCAGCACGATCGCACCGCGCGCCGATGCGGCAAGGCCCAGGTAAGCGAACCCCACGAGGAGGCCAACCCCCGCCAGGCTCAGCGCAATACCGGCGAACCGACGCATCCATGCCGATGCGTTCGCCAGTACAGCCGGCAGCACGGTGCACAAGAGGAGGTAGCCAGGCAACGGCCAGTGCGCGCGGAATCGCACGTCATCCGCGAACAGGCCAACGACGAAGTAGACGATGACAAACGTTCCAGCCAGGGTAGCCAGGACATCGCACGGTACGTCGCCACGCCGGCGCCAGGCCTGCCACAAGGCCCAAAGCAACAACACGTAGAGCAGTGGCGTACACGCCAGCGCCTGCTCCAGCGGCTGCACCAGCGCGTCCGCATGAAATTGCCATGGGTTGCGATCCACCAGCTGGAAGGCGACCCCCGCGCCACGCGAGGCAACGTTGTAAATGATGATGGGCAGCAGCCCCAAGGCTGCGACTGCCATAGCCACCCACCATCCTCCCTGGCGCCACGCACGCCGCCCGCGCGGCACGGCCAGCATGAACACCAGGCCAGCCAGCATGGCCATGGCGGCGCGATAGTGGGTGCACCATGCGAGGGCGAGGCCCAGGCCTAGCAGGCACCAGTCGCGCTTGCGATTTGTCTCAAGCGCAGCCACCAATCCCTGGGCAGCCAGCAGGATGCTGAAGGTCAGCGGCACATCAGGTAACGCCAGCACCCCCAGGCTCCCGCCCAGCGGCAGCAGCAACGCGAATACGGCGGCTTGCCACGGCGCCTGCGCGCTACCACCCCGCCGGGCGAGCGCGGCGACCTGCCACGGCACCAGCCCACCCAGCACAAGGAACGGCAAGCGCATGGCGAGCAAGCCGTGCCCGAAAACGGCCTCGGAGCCGGCGATAAGCCACGCCGTGAGCGGCGGCAGGTCGCTATAACCCCACGCCAGCCTGAGGCTTTCCTGCCAGTAGAACGCTTCGTCACCGAAGGGCGACAACGTGGACGCTATGACAACCTTACAGGCCAGGGAAAGGACGAACAGAACGAAGAATATGCCTCGCCAGCGCCGCGCACGGGCGGCTAAACTCGACGGCTCATCCATCGAAATGGCCAGGCCGGGGGGCACACGCATCGATCATGTCTGCCATTACTCCACTCAATGATGAAATGCTGCGCCACCGGCTTGATGCCGCGCTGGCGCAGGTTAACGGCGTACTGCTTGGCAAACCACGCCAGGTGAAGCTGGCTTTTGCCTGCCTCATTGCCGGCGGCCACCTGCTGCTTGAAGATGTCCCCGGTGTGGGCAAAACCACGCTAGCTCACGCGCTGGCGGCGACTTTCGACCTGGAGTTCCAGCGCATCCAGTTCACCAGCGACCTGTTGCCTTCGGACATTATCGGGGTGAGCGTCTACGAGCGCGAGACGGGCGAGTTTCGCTTTCACCCGGGGCCCATCTTCACCAGTCTGCTACTTGCCGATGAAATTAACCGCGCCACCCCGAAGTCGCAGAGCGCTTTGCTCGAGGCGATGGCGGAAGGCCAGGCGACGGTCGACGGCACGACCCATGATCTTCCGAAGCCCTTCTTTGTAGTGGCCACGCAGAATCCACTGGACCTGGCCGGCACATTCCCATTGCCGGATTCCCAGCTCGATCGCTTTATGTTGCGGCTCTCGCTCGACTACCCAGACCCAGCCGCCGAACGCGCGCTGCTGGTTGGCGAGGACCGCCGCGATATGATGGCAGCGCTACGACCTCGCCTGGACATCGAGGCAATCACTCAGTTGAGGGCCGCGGCGCAGGCGGTAAAGACGACGGGTGCGCTGCTCGACTACCTCCAGGCGCTGCTTGCCGCCAGCCGAAAACATAATGACGTGCGTGTCGGCCTGTCGCCGCGCGCCGGCTTGGCCATCCTTGCGGCATCACGTTCGTGGGCCATGCTCAGCGGCCGCGACCACGTTATCCCGGAGGACGTGCAGACCGTTTTCATCCCGGCCGCAGCACACCGCCTTATCCCGGGGCGCGGCAGCCACCGCGAAGCGATCGCGCGCGCCATCCTCGCCGAAACAGCGGTACCGTGATGGAAGGCGCGGCGCCGCGCGTGCTGGCGTGGGCCGAGCGGCGGCTACCGGCGCTTACGCGGCTGCGCCCGCGCGAGGCGCTGCCGATCGTGCTGCATCGCCGGCGGATCTATATCGTTCCCACAGGGTTCGGCCTGGGCTTTTCCGTACTCCTGGCTGTAATGCTGGTTGGCGCCCTGAACTACGCCAACAACGCGGCACTCATGCTCACCTGCCTGCTCGGCGCCGCTACCGCAGGAAGCATGCTCGTGGCGTTCCGAGTACTCAATGGCCTGCTCATTGGCACGCTGCGCGCCGGTACGGCGCGCGCTAGCGAGCAAATCGCCGTGTCGCTGGAGATCTGGGCCAATCAGCGCGAACGCAGTGCCGTACGCATGGATATTGCGGGTCGCGAAATCGCCATCACGGTCCCGGCCGGCGGAAGCGCCACGGTGGAGTTCGAACTGCATGCCGATCGCCGTGGCTGGCTCCCCTTGCCACGCACCCGAATACATACACAGTGGCCGCTCGGCCTGTTCCGTGCGTGGAGCTGGATCCATCCCGATAGCACCGTGCTGATATACCCCATGCCCGAGGCCATGGGGCCCTCGCCGTTCGAACCCCAGGGCGATGCCGACCGGGGAAGACCACGCCTGGGCGACGAACTGGCCGCCCTGCGCGATTACCGGCCAGGTGATCCGCGCAGGCAGATTGCATGGAAACTGAGCGCCCGCCACCACGGCCTGTTGGTGAAAGACATGGAGCAACCCGCGCCCAAGGAGGACTGGCGACTGGATTGGGATAGCGTGCGCGGCCTCGACGACGAGTCACGCATCGCCCGCCTCGCCCGCTGGATAGACGAGGCGCGCGATAGCGGAAGGCGCTGGAGCCTGCGCTTGCCCGATGGCTATTTCGATGTCGCACAGGGTGACGAGCATTACCACCGTTGCATGACCGCACTGGCGCTCAGGCCATGACCAGGTTTCGTGTCTCGCTCGGGCACACGCCCACCACGGAGCCACGCCTCGCCGAGCGGCCATTCGACCTGCTTTGCCTGAGCATGGCGTTCGTGCTTGCGACACATGCCACACACCTGCCCTGGTGGTTCTCGTTTGCACTGGCGGCCACGCTGGCGTGGCGATGGTGGCATCGGCGCCATGGGGGGCGCCCGGTCACGATGTGGATCAAGCTGCCCGTGGTGGGATTACTCCTCGCGGTGGTCATTGCCACTTACGGGACGCTGTTCGGCCGTGAGCCGGGCAGCGCGTTTGCGACCGGGCTGCTGGTACTTAAAACGCTCGAAACCGAGCACCGCCGCGATGCACGCGTCGGTATTGCATTTGGTGGCTTCGCGCTTATGAGCGCGCTGCTCTTTAATCAATCCATGGCGGCCACCATGGTAGTGGCCCTGGGCCTCGTGCCGGCGCTGGGGACCTTACGCGCCATCGAGGAAATCTCGCCCCCTCGCGACCCGTGGCGCACCGAACTGAGGCCGGCGCTATTCATGCTCGCGGCCTCGATTCCCTTGGCCGCGTTCGCGTTCCTGTTCATACCCCGCCTGGAATCACCGTTGTGGGGCGCAGCGAACGCCGGCAAGGCCGTGACCGGTCTTGCCAGCACCATGTCGCCCGGCGAGATGAGCGAATTACTCATCGATGACACTCCCGCCCTGCGCGTCACCTTCGATGGACCCGTACCAACCGGTGAGGGTCGCTACTTCCGCGCGTACACGATGCTTTATTTCGACGGGCTCCAATGGAGCCAGGGCTTTGGCCGCTACACGCCAACGATGGGCGCCACGGGCAGTCCGCGATTCATCTACCACGTCACGATGGAGCCAACGCAACAGCGCATCCTGCCGATGCTGGATACGCCGATGACGGCGCCGGCCGATGCAGTGCTCCAATACGACCGTACCGCGGTTGCAAGCCAGCGCGTGCAATCAAGTCGGACCTATGACGCAACTGCCTTCGTCGATGGCCAGATCGATACGGACCTTAGCCCTGCGCTACGCCGGGCAGCCCTTCAGCTGCCACCCGGCGTTGGCCCGCAGGCCAGGGCCATGGCCCAAGCCTGGGGGGCCAAGTACAACCACGATGTGCAGGCGATCGCGACTGCGGCACTGAGCATGTTCCGCGACGGCGGCTACCGGTACACCCTTGCCCCCGCACCTCTGGGCGCCGACCGGATTGACGATTTCCTGTTCGGCACGCGCGAGGGGTTCTGCGAGTATTACGCCTCCAGCTTCACTTTCCTTATGCGCGCCGCTGGCGTGCCGGCTCGCGTGGTCACCGGTTACCAGGGGGGCTACTGGAATTCACTCGGCAAGTACCTGCTGGTGCGCCGCTCGGATGCGCACGCATGGACGGAAGTGTGGGTCGCCGGCCGTGGCTGGGTGCGCTACGACCCCACAGGCGCCGTCAGGCCGGAGCGTGTAAGCCTGGGCGCTGCGTCAGCGGCCGCCATCGGCAATGAGGGTACATCGTTTATCGATGGCGCGTGGCTACACGCCATGCGAGACCGCTGGGATGTGGTCAACCAATGGTGGAACCAGGCCGTTAATGGTTTTGATGCATTGCGCCAGCGCGGCATGCTGCAACCGTTTGGCATCCGGCGCGCGGATGTAGGTGACCTTGCGGTGATCCTTGCCGTGGGCTGCTCCCTGCTCGTCGCCGCTGCCCTGGGATGGGCGCTGTTCCAGCGACGTGAAGGTGACGCGTTGGATTCGTGGATGCGCAGGTTGCAGCGCAAGCTTGCAAGAGCGGGCGTAACGCGCCGTACGGGCGAAGGCCCAAGGCATTTCATGGCAAGGGCCGCGCGCTCACTGCCTGCGCATCGAAATGCATTGGAAAGGTTGAGCGAGCTTTACTTAAGGTCACGTTACGCGCACGACGAACCGCCACCTGAACTGGTCAAACAGTTTCGGCAGGGGGTACGGGAATTCCGGGCGCGTGGCATGGTCAAATAGGTCCATGGCGGCGGCTGTGCCCGTCGCCCCGAGGAGAGTGACATGTCCATGTACAAACCGTTGGCCGTCGCCGCTGCCACCCTTGCATTGGGCGCGTGCGCCACGGTACCGCAGCCACTGCAGGGCCAGTTCAACGACGTCACCACCGTCAATGCCCAGCAGGGCGGCGCGCCTGGTGCGAAGGTGCGCTGGGGTGGCGAAATCATCAAGACCGAACCGGGCCCGCAGCAGACCTGCTTCTTCGTGCTATCGCAGCCGCTGGATGACGAAGCCCGCCCGTCAGGTAGCAAGAACGAGAGCCAGGGCCGCTTTGTAGCTTGCCGCGATGGCTTCTACGATCCGGAAGTGTTCACCCGCGGCCGCGAGATCACGGTGACGGGCACGCTGCACGGCGCCGTCTCGCAGAAGGTGGGCGATTTTGACTACGCCTATCCGCGCATCGAGGCTGACGTGGTCTATTTGTGGCCGAAGCGCGTACCGGTGAACCGCTACCCGCCAGGCTTCTATGACCCGTTCTGGGGCCCGGGCTGGGGCGGCTGGGGCCCTGGTTTCGGTCCGTATGGCTACGGCCCGTGGGGCGACCCGTACTGGTACCGGCCGCGCACCGTGATCGTGCGCCCGGCTCCGCCGCCGCGGCCGCACAAGTAAACGCCCACGAAAAAGCCGGCTCACGCCGGCTTTTTCTTTGATCTGCGAACGGCGTTATCAGCCCGGGGGCCAATGCATCTGCCGACCTGCCAGAAAGTGCACGTGGATGTGGAACACGGTTTGGCCGCCATGCGTATTGGTGTTGATAACCGTTCGGTAGCCGTCCTTCGCCAGGCCCTGCGCGCGTGCATAGGCCGCGGCCGCCAGCAGCAGCTTTCCGAGCAGATCGGCATCGCCAGGTACAGCGTCATCCAGCGTGGCGATGGGCCGCTTGGGAATGAAAAGCACATGTACCGGCGCCTGCGGGTTCAGATCACGAAATGCCAGCACGTCGTCGTCTTCATAGACGATGTCGGCAGGGATCTCGCGGCGGACGATCTTGGCGAAGATGGTGTCGGTCACTTCAAACTCCTGTGTGCGATCAGCCGAGCGACTGCCGGCTGCCGAATGCGTGGGCCAGGGTGCCGCGATCGACGAACTCGAGCTCGCCGCCCAGCGGTACGCCATGTGCGAGGCGCGTGGCGCGGATGCCTGCCGCCCGGGCCAGCTGGCCGATGTAATGGGCAGTTGCCTCACCCTCCACCGTGGGGTTGGTGGCGATGATCATTTCCTCGACGCCACCCTCGCCCAGCCGCTCGGTGAGCAAGGGCAAGCCAAGCTCCTCCGGGCCCAGGCCATCCAGCGGCGATAATCGCCCCAGCAGTACAAAATAGTGGCCACGATAACCCGTGGCCTGTTCAATGGCCGCCAGGTCGGATGGGGATTCCACCACGCAAAGCACATGGCTGTCGCGACTGCTGCTGGCGCACAGTGTGCACACCGGCGTTTCGCTGAAATTGCGGCAGCGCGTGCAGTTGCCGACATCTCGCATGGCCGATTCAAGTGCCGATGCCAGGCGCAACCCACCCTGCCGCTCGCGCTCGAGCAGATGGAAGGCCATGCGCTGTGCGCTCTTCGCGCCGACCCCCGGCAGGCAGCGCAGGGCATCGACCAGTTCGCCCAGCAGGCGGGAACCGTTACTCATGGACGAGAACGGCCGCCTTAGAACGGCATCTTGAAGCCGGGCGGCAGGTTCAGGCCCGACGTGACGCCACCCAGGCGGGATCGGCTGACTTCCGCGATCTTGTTCACGGCGTCATTGATGGCGGCGGCGACGAGGTCCTCGGCCATTTCCGGATCATCGGCAAAGGTCTGGCGATCGATGTGCACGCTGCGAACTTCGTGGCCGCCGCTCATCGTCACCGTGACGAGCCCACCGCCCGCGCTGCCGGTGATTTCCGTTTTCGCCAGTTCTTCCTGCGCACGCTTCATTTCGTCCTGCATGCGCTGGGCCTGCTGCATCAGCTGACCGATTTGACCTTTCATGTTCCTGGCTCCACGGGTTTGATCGATTGGGGAATAACACGCGCGCCAAAGTCGCGCTTGAGTGCCTGCACAAGGGGATCGGCATCCATGGATGCCTCGGCGTTGGCCTGCGCATCGCTGGCGGCCTGCGCGCGTCGCTCGGCGGGCGTACCGAGGTTGCCACCCTCGGGAACGAAACGGAAACGCACCCGACGCCCGAGGGCGCTGGAGACCTTCTCTTCCATCTGGCTGGTAAGCGGCTCGACCGCAAGGTGCATGTGCTGGGGCTGCAGCGCCATGACCAGCGCATCGCCCTCCATGCCGCGCAATGTGCAGTTCTGCGCCAGCTGGCCGATGGGGCCGCGCAGGTGGGCGCGCTCGATGAGGTCATGCCAATCAGGCAGGCCGTTCGCGTCCGTGGCGACGGGGCGCGGCGGTGCCGCCGGTGCCGGGGCGGCGGCACGCACGGGTGCGGGTGCGGGTGGCGCGGCGGGCGGCGCGGGGCGTGACGGGGCAGCCTGCGGGGGGGCCTGTCGCGGTGCTTGCGGTGCAGGCGCCGGAACAGGTGCCTGGCGTGGCGCCGAAGGCGCATGGCTCCCCTCACCCGGGCCGAACGCATGCATGCGCAGCAGCACCATTTCGAAGCCGATGCGTGCATCCGGCGCCATCGGCAGCTCACGGCGACCGTTGGTGGCGATCTGGTAGTAGAGCTGGACGTCTTCAGGCGCGAGGCGTTCGGCCAGGCTGGCCAGTCCGGCATCACCCTCTTCCGCGCGGTAACCGGGGACGAGCTGCAGCAGTTGCACGCGGTGCAGGACCGTCGCGAGATCGTCCAGCACGCCGCCGAAATCGGGGGAGAACGAGGCGATGCGGTCGGCCTCCGCCATAAGCGCGGCACCATCGCCCGCAGCCAGCGCCTCCAGCACGCCGAGGACCTGCCCGCGCTCAACGCTACCCAGCATGGCCCGGACATCGCCCGCACGCAGCACGCCGCCGCCGTAGGCGATGGCCTGGTCGAGCAGCGACAGGCCATCGCGCAGTGAGCCATCCGCCCCGTGGGCAAGCTCCGCAATGGCCTCTTCGTCGTACTCGATGGCCTCGGCGCCGAGAATATGCTTCATCTGGCCCGAGATCTGCTCAGGCAGCAGGCGCTTCAGGTTGAACTTGAGGCAACGCGACAGCACCGTCACCGGCAGCTTCTGCGGATCGGTGGTGGCAAGCAGGAACTTGACGTGCGGCGGCGGCTCTTCCAGCGTCTTCAGCAAGGCGTTGAAGGCGGGCTTGGAGAGCATGTGCACCTCGTCGACGAGGTAGACCTTGAAGCGGCCGCGCGAAGGCGCGTACTGCGCATTCTCGATCACCTCGCGCACGTCATCCACGCCGGTATTGCTGGCGGCGTCGATTTCAAGCAGGTCGACGAAGCGCCCCGCATCGACAGCCGTGCATACCGCGCATTCGCCGCATGGATCGGCGGATTCACCGCGTTCGCAGTTAAGCGACTTGGCGAAGATGCGGGCGATGGTGGTCTTGCCGACGCCGCGCGTACCCGTGAAGAGGTAGGCATGGTGCATGCGCCCGCTGTCGAGCGCATTGGTGAGCGCGCGAACCACGTGTTCCTGGCCCACGAGTTCGGCGAACTTCCGTGGGCGCCACTTGCGTGCGAGAACCTGATAGGACATGCGATCTACCTTGGGGCGACAGTCGATTGTGCCAAGGAGACGTGGCCGGCGAAAGCGCTGGTCCAGAAAGGCGATGACCCTGCCAGCCACACCCCGGCACCCGAATCATCCGCTACCGTTGCTTCCTTCCGGACCTGGCGGAGTTTACGGACTATCGTCGCGGGGGGACCGACAGGGCCACCATAAAGACGTGAAACTGGCGGAGAGGGCGGGATTCGAACCCGCGATACGCTATTAACGTATACACACTTTCCAGGCGTGCTCCTTAAACCACTCGGACACCTCTCCGCACTGGTACTTCCCTCTTCCCGGTTTCCGTCCCGGCAAAGAAGCGGAAGGATAACGGCATGCGCAGCCCCGCACAAGCGGTGGGCGCCGCCGGATGCCCTGTTTCGTGGTGCTCAGCCTGCCGTGGGCCGCACCGGCTCAGGGTCGGGGAGGGCCAGGCGTTCGCCCGGCCGCGCCACACGGTAGCCCCTGCCCGTCAGCGTCTCGCCGTCGGCGACACTGCCGTAGTGGTAAAGGGCCATGCGGGCTCGCACCGCCTCGGGATATTCACGTTCGAGGTCGTCCACGCCGGTATGCGACGGATTGCCCACCACGCCGCAATCGTGGGCCACGACTTCGCCGGCCGCTGCGTGGATCGCCAGTGCCTCGGGCACCGGTCGCGTGTCGCCCGTGAATACGAAACTGCCACGCACGGCCACCCCGTACGACGTGCCCTGCACGTGGTGCCGGGTGGGAAACACATCGAACCAGAGCCCTTCATGCCAGAAGCCGCGCGTGCAGGGCACCAGGTGGAATGCCTCCCAATAGTTCACCCCGCCTTCGGCCAGCGCGCCAGGGTAATCGGCCACCCTGCCCTGCAGCCACGGCAACAGCGCGGCATGGAGGAACACCTTGGTGCGCCCACGCAGCGCCTCATCGAACCACAGCCGGAAGAACAGCCGCTCCATGCCAGCGACGTGGTCCATGTGGGTATGGGTGATATACAGCGCAGGCGGCGGCACACCGTAGGTCGCCACGTAGCGATCCAGCGTATCCGGGCCGCAATCGATCAGCAGCAGGGGCTGGCCATCGCGCTCGAGCACGACCGCTGATGAACCCAGCTCCACCGCGTGGGCGGCACCGGTACCAAGGAAACGAAGCTCGTAGCTCACGCGCCGAAGCCCTCTTCGTAGGCCTGGACCAAGGCGGGCCAGAGCACTTCATCGAACATATCGCCGCCCTCGCGCGCGCCGACCTTGACCAGCGAACGCTTCAAACGCGCCAGATTGCCCCGGCGCCAGCCAACGGCAGGACGGCGCAGGCGGCCGCGGTCGAAATCGATGAGGTAGAGGCCTTCGCCGTTGACCAGGATGTTGTGCGCATTGAGATCAGCGTGCCAGGCCCCTACACGGTGAAACCTTGCGACCAGTTCGCCGACACGCCGCGCCAGTGCTTCGTTGAACGCACCGTCGGCGACGCGCTCGGCAAGGGTCCGCGCATCGGGAATGCGCAGGGTGATCAGATCGGCGCGGTAGGCCAAGCCGTGGCGCACATGCCGGGCCGCCAGGGGCGGCGGCACGGGCAGGCCGCGCCGGGCCAGTTCGGCCAGCAACCGGAATTCGCGGCTGCTGCGGGTACGGGCATCGCCGGTGAAAAGGTAGCTATCGCCCAGCAGCGCTGCCACCATGCCGCCACGGCGGTAGTGGCGCAACACGGCCTCGCCCGCCGGCGTATCGATAATGGCGACGCCGCCGCGGCCACCTGGCTGGGCACGCAACGCCCCACGGCTCGCCCATGCTTCGGGCGAGAACCAGTCGGCGTCTACTTGAGCTGTGCGGGCCGCGTCGAACAGAATCGTGCCGCCCGCAGCCTCCGTTACTCGTTGGTCTGTCATCTGAAGGGCCGCCTGCCTGGCGGCCACCTATCCGGTAACCCGATCGTGTCCAGTCTAGCAAGCCGCCCCCTCCCGCCGGGAGATTCCAGCCTTTGCATCCTGCGGACATCCGCCATTGGCGACGTGACGCACGTCGTGCCGATCATCCGGACGCTGCAGGCCGCGGTGCCACAGACTCGCCTCACGTGGATCGTCGGCAAGCTGGAGCAGAAGCTGGTGGGCGACCTGCCCGGTGTCGAGTTCGTCACCTTCGACAAGGGCAAGGGCCGGGAAGGCGTGCGGGCGGTACGTGATGCCTTGGCGGGGCGACGCTTTGATGCCTTGCTGCATATGCAGGTGGCACTGCGTTCAAACATGCTGAGCCTCGCGGTGAAGGCGGACCGCCGCATTGGCTACGACCGGGCGCGCTCGAAGGATCTGCACGGCCTGTTCGTCAACGAGCGTATTCCCGCCCGCACGGGCGAACACGTGCTGGATGCGATGGCCAGCTTCATCGAGCCGCTGGGCCTGAAGCAGACCGATGTGCGCTGGGATATCCCGGTCGCCGATGAAGCCCACGCATGGGCTGCCGAACAACTGCCCGGCGATGCGCCCGCCCTCCTGGTGAGCCCGATGTCGAGCCATACGGTGCGCAACTGGCGGGTGGATCGCTACGCGGCGGTGATCGACCACGCGATGGCGCGCGGCATGCGCGTGGCCTTGGTGGGCGGCCCTTCGCCTGCAGAGCGCGAGCTGGCCGACCAGATTCTCGCCGCGGTGAAGACGTCGCCGATGGATCTGACTGGCAAGGACACGCTGAAGCGATTCATGGCCCTGCTGGCCCGTACCAGCATGATCCTCACCCCGGATTCGGGCCCGATGCATATGGCGAACGCCGCTGGCACCAAGGTGCTGGGCCTGCACGCCGCCAGCAACCCGCACCGATCGGGTCCGTACTCCGATCGCCGCTGGTGCGTGGATAAATACGACGCCGCCTCGCGCAAGTTCTTCGGCAAGCCGGCGTCGGAGATTCCGTGGGGCACCAAGATCGAAAAGGAAGGCGTGATGGATCTCGTGGAAGTGCCCGAGATGATCGATCGGCTCGAGGCGTGCGCCGCCTTCCTCAACCTGCCCCTTCGTTGATCAGAACTTCGGCTTGGCGCCGTAATCCTGGTACGACTTTTCTTCCACCAGGGTGGAGCCGAGCTTCAGGTTGATCTCGCGCTTCACGGCGGCGCGCTCGTCGTTCTCGAAATACACCGAGCGGGCGAGCTGGATGAAATCGTTATCGAACTCCTGCGCCTTTTCCTTGATACGGATGTCGTCTTCGATCTTCCACAGGCGCTGGTTCACGGCGAGCAGGCGCGAGGTTTCGTCTGTGATATCCGTCTCCGACGCCTTGTCGTTCTTCCACGTCGCGTCGAGCAGTTCCAGTTCGTTGCGCACGTTGGCCAGCTTGGCCTCGTCCTTGATCTCCTGCAGCTTGATCTGGAGGATGGTCATCTTGTCGATCAGCTCGCCATAGGAAACCGGGGTCTGGATCAGGCTCATGGAAGGATCTCCGTCAGGTCAGGCGCGGGAGGTTAGCAGCTTTGGCCGCGGGCCGGCTTAGCGGCCGCCAACCGGCAGCAGCTCCCCCACAAGCTGATGAGGCCGAACGTATCGAGCAGCAGCACGATATTGAGCGCCAGCACCACCAGGGCAGCCAGCACGGCCAGCACCACCACCGGCCGCGCGATACGAAAGCGGCCCATGATCCGCTGCCGTGCTGAGAACCACACGAGCGCCACCATGGGGAACGGCAAGGCAATACTCAACGCCACCTGGCTCAACACCAGAGCCCGGGTAGCGTCCACGCCCGCGGCCACCACGGCGAAGCTGGGCACCATGGTGACCAGGCGACGCAGCCAGAGCGGGATACGGAAATCCACGAAGCCCTGCATGATCATCTGCCCCGCCATCGTCCCGACCACGGAACTGGAGAAGCCCGATGCGATGAGTGAAACCAGGAAAATGATCGCGGCCGCGCCACCCAGCAGGGGCACCAGGGTCTGGTAGGCCGTTTCGATGCGGGCCACATCGGGGTGGCTTCCGTGGAACGCGCTGGCGGCCATGATCACCATCGCGAGGTTGATCAGGCCGGCCACGGCCAGGGCGAGCACCACTTCCGCGTTCGAAAGCCGGATGATCCGTTGCCGCTCGACATCGTTGGTGGGTTTGGCGCGCCGTTCAGTCAGCCCCGAGTGCAGGAACAGGGCATGCGGCATCACGGTGGCGCCAATGATGCCGACGGCCAGCGCCACGGCCATACCATCCGGCAGGTCGGGCTTGAACACGTGCATGCCCACGGCGGCCCAGTCGACCGGGGCAATGAATACCTCGACCAGGTAGCAAAGGCCCACGACCCCGACCAGGGCGCCTATGGTCAGCTCGAGCCGGCGTGCGCCCCGCCCCTCCAGCAACAACAGCACATAGGTCACGATGCCCGTGACGACCATGCCGGCCAGCAGGGGCATGTGGAATAGCAGCGCGAGGCCGATCGCGCCGCCGAGGAATTCCGCCAGGTCAGTCGCCATGGCCGCCAACTCGCTCACCACCCACATGACCCAGACCAGCGGGCGTGGCAGATGCATTCGGCACAGCTGCGCGAGGTTATAGCCGGTCACGATACCGATGCGGGCCGACAGGCTCTGGAACAGCATGGCCACCAGGTTGGCGAGCAACACCACCCATAACAGCGCGTACCCGTAGCGGGCGCCCGCCTGGATATTGGTGGCGAAATTACCCGGATCGATATAGGCGACCGAGACCACGATCGCCGGCCCCGCAAAGGGTGCCAGCGCAGCCAGGCCGCGACGACGGCCCTTCAGCACGTCCTGCATCACCTGGGCATCGCGTGCCTGCCTGACTTCTTCTCTCACCCCGTCGCCTGCGTGCACGCACATTGCGTTCACATCCATTAGAGGCCCGGATACGTGCATGGCGCGTGGAAACGCGGCTGAACGGCCACTACGGGCTTCGCGAGGCTTCCACGCGGCTCGGCCTATATCTCGCGAGTGCCAGGAGCCGCCATGACCACCATCACCCGCCACATTCCCCGCATTTCAGGTTTCTCCGCCGCCCATCAGGATGACATCGGCCTTTGCGTGCTCGCCGAGCTGGATACCGCGCCCGGCGAACGCTGGCTGGCGCTGTTCGCCACGCGCTGCGAGGAGGCCTTTTCCCGGCACACGTCGCCGGATATTCGCTGGGTCGAGGGGCGGATCTGGTTTCGGGTGCCGTCCGAGTCGCTGGTGCTCGAGTACGCCAGACTTATCGTCGATGCGGTCAACGCGGCCGGGCGCGATGAAGCCGACGAGCAAGCGCGCGAGGTGGAACGTGCCCGGCTGCTGGCGCAGAAAGCCCATGACCTGGACGCCCTGCTCAACGGTGTGAATGCCGCCCTTCCCGAGTGGATGGAAGGGCAGCACACGGCCTGATTCAGGGCGAGGGGCCCTTGGCGCTGAAAAGCGCGACGCAGCCGATCGTGTCGACGCGCACATCGTTGAACCGGCTGGCCAGGGCCAGGCGCAGGTCATCGAGCGAATCCCGCGCGTTACCGAAAATGCCCTTCTTGTTGTAGAAGCCCATGAGCTTGACCGCGGCGGGCGAACGCGGGACGCCCTGGGCCAGGATCGTCGCTCCGAATAACGTGCCGCCAGGTGCAAGCAGCGGGATGAGATGGTCGAACACGGCCGACTTCTGGCGGATATCGCCTGCCAGGCAGTGCAGCAGGTAGGTCACGCCGATTGAACCGTACGTTTCGCCGTGGCCATCGATAGGCCGAAGCACATCCACGACATGCGTGGTGGGCGAGTAGCGCCCCACCCGGCGGGCCGCGGCTTCGAGCGAATTCGGGTTGAGATCCATCAGGGCAAGCCGGGGCGCTGCGGGGAAGCGGCAGTGATCCATGTACCAACCCGTCCCTACCCCGACATCGAGGTGGGACTCGACGACATGCTGGTTGTACAGATCGAGAATCCGGCGCGTCGGGCACCGCCAGATCAGAGGGTTCGACAGGCGGAGCACCAACGTGTCGTAGATCGCGAGCGTGGCAGGGGAATAAACAGACTGGCTGTCGTAGGTCTTGGACGACGTGGCTGACATGGTCGGTGGGGGACTTGAGTGGGCGTGGGGATCGCGAAGCGTCGCATGCCCACTCCCCTGCGCTCCACCCCGATTGCCGAAATTGTGCTTTGCGTCCCTTTCCGACGCCGAAATGACGGGCACCCTCAAGACCCACCGACCTCAGCCGATGCCTTCTGTATCGCCAAGGAACCCACCCCGATGCCGGTTCAGAACGCCCGTCACCAGAATCTTCGCAAGATCCTCGCCCAGCTTGAGCGCGAAGGCATCGAAGGCTATGCCGATCAGGCCGAGCATCTGGGCAACGTCACGCCAGGGAAACTCGCCGCCATGGACCAGGGTGCACCCATCGATGTGCTCTTCTCCGAGCATGTGGAATGGGTACTGCACCGCCGGCGCGGGTGGATGGATGAGTTGCATGAGGATGATCCGCTGGAGGCCTGACCTCGTCAGCGAATCGCACCGCGGGCAAGCCTTACAGGCTGCTGTAAAAAGCCTACTTCGATAAAGACCACGCCTACATACGAGCGAAAATCTGCGTGTTGAACTTCGTCGGTCGCCACCTCGTCGGCGACGACGGGAGAACAACATGAGAAAACGATTGAACGCGATTTTCGGCGCGGGTCTGTGTGCCATTGCACTGGTGGTATCGGCGGACCCCACGCCGACGCTGTCGGCTGAATTTCCGCGGATGATGGTGTATCGCGGCATGCCCGCGCCCGAAGGACCACTCGCAGTAGCGCTCCCCCATCTGCGCGAGTTCGCCGCGCACGGCTCGGGCGAAGCCGCTGCGAGCGCATACGCAGGCTTGAGCTATTGCCGGAATACGGCCCCCTTTGACGCCGAACATGCTGAGACCTACTGCGCCGGGATCTCAAAGAAAGATCTCGACGACGCGTTCGTCTGGCTCGATCTGGCCGCAGAGCTTGGTGACATGGCAGCGATGTATGGGTTCGTAACGGGATGGCGCGGCGAGTTCGAAGCAGATACCCGCCAAAATAATAGCGCCGCCAGACGCACCGTCATGGCCTCTCGCGCCGACCAGTATCTGGAACGGCTGATCGCCATGTGCCATCGCGACGCACTGGGCTTTCAGTACGACAAGCGTTCAAGAGAGGGCGCCGCCGACCTGGAGCAGTCGGAGCGCGGGTATGTGCTAATCACCCTTTACGGTGAGCGTTGGCCCAGCCCTCGCTTTGCTCGTACACGTTTAAACGCAACTGACGCGCGCGAAGCACGAGCGCGGGGCAAGACCTTCCTTAAGAACCACTGTCGCAGGGAGCGCTGATATGCGAAAGCTTTATTGCCTCGGCACTCTCGTCATTTGCGCTTCACCGGCTGGTCTGGTCACCCTAAACGCGCCCTACACTCCGTCGGATCTAGGGTTACGGGGTGATCAGGCCACTAGACATCGCACTTAGACTTGCCGTCGCGGCAATTCTGAGTGGCATCATCGGCATCAATCGCGGCCGGCTGGAATGGACCGCCGGCCTGCGAACCCACATGCTCGTTGGCGTCGGTGCGGCGCTCGCCATTATCGTTTCGACGTTCGGCTTCGGCGATGTGCTGAATAACGACCACGTCGTATTGGATCCTTCGCGGATCGCCGCGCAAGTTATCAGCGGCATCGGCTTTCTTGGCGCAGGCACTATTCTTTTCGTCGAGCGCGATCAGATTGTTCGAGGGCTGACGACCGCGGCAAGTCTATGGGCTGTTGCCTCTGTCGGCCTCGCGGCAGGCGCGGGTTTGTTTTGGGGTGCCACGATCGCCACCGGCTTGATCTGGATCATCCTCGCCATGCTGAAGCCACTCGAACGCAAATTGACGGGGCGCGCCTCGCGCCGGCCGCGCGTCATCGTCACTCTCAGCGGCATGAACGCGCTGGCTGCGTGCGAGACGGTTCTTGCCGAACAGCACCTGCCCTTCACCAAGACCGTATTGCGGCGCCAGCCCGATGGTGACGACCGGGTAACCATTTTATTCGCCAAGCCGGTACGGCGGGAGCAACTGGCGACGCTCGCCGACGCCATGCGCGGCGTGGAAGGTATCAAAGCGGTAAGCTACCAGGGGTAACCGCCAGGACCCGCTTTGCCATGCGCACTACGGAACGGCTGGTGCTTCGCCCGGCCCATATCGACGATCTGCAATCGCTGTTCCTGATCTACAGCGACCCTGCCACGAACACGTTTAATCCCGCTGGCCCGCTCACGACGCACGAAGCGGCGCGTGCCGTGCTGAAGCGCTGGATGCACACGTGGAACACCGAAGGGTTCGGCCAATGGGCGATCGCTACGGCGGAGCAGCCCGATCGCATCATCGGCTTTGGCGGCCTAAGCCGCTACATGCATGGAGATATCGACAGGGTAAACCTGGGTTATCGGTTTGCTGTACCTGCATGGCGCAAAGGCTATGCCACGGAACTTGCACTCACCGCCCTGCGCTTTGGCTTCGATGAGCGCGCCTTCGATGAGATCTACGGCGTGGTTCGACCCACCCATGCAGCATCGATACGTGTGCTTGAGAAAGCGGGCATGCAACGCGTTGGAACGTTGCATGACGTACTGCGCGACGCGCCGAGCCTGGTGTATCGAGCACTCAAGTCTCAGCGGTAGGCTCGAGAACCCCGGCAAATCCAGCGTTGCCCATGCTCCGCGTGACTATTCTGGAAATCGTACGCGGAGAATCCCTACATCATCTGTTGGGCGGCGCCTTCGTCTCGCCATCAACCCTGCATAGCCGCCTCACTTATCATGGACCACGACCAGCACCTGGCAAACCGCCACCGGCTCAAGCGCAATCCAGCAGAGAAACGAATGAACTATATGCAGCAGGGAGTGTGGGAGGAAACTCGGCGAGATACCGAGCGCGGGCCCGCCATTCCTGATGGGTTGTTTCAGGATGGCAGCATGGAAGCCCGTGTCGCCAAGCTTGAAGCAGACGTCGACCATCTAAAGACCGACATGGCTGACACTCGTGCCCAAGTCAGGATCATCGCTAACAAGGTGGGCGGCATCGCCAACAAAGTTGATGTGATGGAGGAACGCACGAGGCATGTTGCGACCAAGGCATGGGTTCTGAGTGGCGTGGTCGTCGTACTCGTCACAATCATCGGGGCCTGCGGTTGGGCAGCCCAGCAGTACCTCGGACCGATATTGGCAAGACTGTCAGCCTGATCCGGAAATTACCGCCCGCCACTGCGGCCCCTTGCGCTTCGTTCCCCGCGGGCGCTTGGAAGTTTCGCCTCGGGGACAGCCGCCGGCGCCCGGCCCCTAAGGCAGCGGCATGACGGAGCATCCTTCATGACCCACTTCAAAGGCGGCCGACAAAAACAAAAGCCCCGCATTGCTGCGAGGCTTTGTTCTGAAACTGGCGGAGAGGGTGGGA